>Ga0116227_10000854_pt1 | contig 63638 bp, 44 predicted proteins | sample S1TSphgellanicum_FD_89693 | JGI IMG/M metagenome (GOLD analysis project Ga0116227, IMG submission 89693) | Host-associated microbial communities from peat moss isolated from Minnesota, USA - S1T2_Fb - Sphagnum magellanicum MG | ecosystem: Host-associated > Plants > Peat moss > Unclassified...
AGAACCCCCTTCCTCTCCTTCTCTCTCTCTCTCCCCCCCCCCCGGCGCTACCCCGTCAACAAATGACCCTGGGATTCCTCAACCCGAGACCAGAGCCCGCAGCAGTCCTCGACAGACAGACAGAGAGTTCAAAATCAAAAGGGCCGTCGCGAACAGTCCCCCGAGCACCCGCCCGCTCACAGACGCACAGAACTTTTTTCCCAGACAAAATACAAACGTTACCCGCAAAACAAAAACGTCCTTGCTTGCTGCGACTTCCTTCTATTGCGACGCGCAAGCTTCTACTACTCTCCTGCCATGCAACTAAGACCAACCCGGCAGCAACTTCTACATCATCATGCATCAACAAAAATCTCCCCCACTCGCGCTCCCCCTCCGCCCTTTCCGCACGTACGGATCAGCACTACAGAAGAAGACGACCGAAACTGAACGCAGAAAAAAGCAACTCAAGACCAAAAGCTGAAAGAAAGAAAACCGACGGCGCTACTCTTATTAGACCAACCAAACAATTCAAATTTTCTTTTGCAAAACCAAATGGACCCCAAAACCCCCCCTCCCTTCCCCCGCCCCCCAAATTTATAAAAATTACAAAAATTGCTGTTAAGTATCTAGAAGAGATAGTGAGGTGATCGTCGCGTCGTCGTAGTTACGGCGATGTTTGCAACGAGAGAGAGAGAAGACGCGAGACGAGAGAGTGCGTCGTCGTGGTGCTCCTTGCGGCTGCTGCAACCCTAGAAGTCCAAACTACGAAGCTCGAAATAACAAGAAAACAAACCCAACCAAACCAAAGAAGCTCACCCCACGCCCCTTTCCCACCCACGCCCCCAAAACCCACAAAAAAAAACAAGGAAAAGAAAACCACACCTTCCACCTTCCCGTCTCCTACCCACCCCAGACAGACACAAACAGAGAAGACGTAGTCTAATAAGCCCAAAATATTGGACTTTGCTATGTACAGTTCTGGAAACGGCTTGCTTCGAGGGGGCTTTGGAAATAACCAGCTAAGTTTCGTAGAGTTTGTAAGGGTGGGGGGGGTGTTTACCTAGTGTCCTGCCATTCAAACTACTTCTTTGCACACAACACGAGGGGTTTTAATATTATGGGGGCCAATTGGGGGTGGTGGTTTGGTCTTCATGGGGTGGTGGGTCCCTTTTTTTTAAAGATTTAAATGAGCACCTTTTTAAGGAGTTCCCATTAAATTCACAACAACTTAATTCTCCCTCCCCTCCCCTCCCCCCCCCCACCAAACTTGGTGAGATTTCTTTCTCTAAACAAATCCCAACAACAATCCAAAAAAGGCAGGTTGGTTGACCCTTCTTTGTTGTTGCAATTTTTTTAAATTTTTATTTGAAGAGAAATCTTTTACCTTTCTAAAGCACCACATTTATGGCCTACCTCTGTTGAAAACATAAAGAGATGTGGTAACTTGAGTTAGCGGCCAGGGTGAACCCGCACCCACATTGGCGACACCTTCACCCTTTTGAGTGATGAGGCCTCTTAGTGGCCCCATATTAAGCCCCAAAAATGTTTAGATTTGAACTTAGAGACCCTGATTGAAAAATAGTTTAATCGATTTTAGGTTTTTTAAAACATTGGTACCAACATGGGTACCGGTTCACCCAAGGCCTTGGTGTGGTGAAAACTTGTAGTTAGGTGAAGTCAAGTACTGGTGCCCCCCCCCCCCCAAGCCAGACCTTTTTTTAAACAACTCAATTTGACTCTCTAGGTCTAGAGTATCACAACAACATCTATATCTCTAATGGATTCCAATCTTTAATTGGGAGGGGTAATACATCCTCCCTACTTATCTATGTATTGGGGCACTAAAAACACACAATTCTTGCTACCAACTAAATTGTTGATGATTCTAAATGATCCAAATCTGTTGTAGTATATCAATCCAGCTCTCTTCAACATCATTTGAAACCAAGGCTTAACCTACATATGGCTTTTTGTCAATGGTATTGTTTATTGAGCCATGCGTGGAGGTATGGTTTATTCACTCACTTGGGTCTACGACAACTTAACATTATAAAGCTCCAGTCACACAAGAAGTATGAAATGTCAGTGCAAAGTCTGAAGTATGAATTTTTTTTTCTCACATTATTAGGCCTAGATCATATATGAATGCTTATGTAAACAATTTGTATTTGCAAGAGGTTATGTCAATTGTTAAAATTAAATGACAAGGATGTATGTGAATTTACATTGTTTACAAAATGTTAAACTACAATTATAAAAGTGTCCAAACAACTTTGTGCTATCTAATAGTGAGCCTCACACTCCTCACTTTTTCACCCTCACTTATCCTTAGCCTTACATTTCCCGACTTCAAAATTGCACTATGTTCCATGTTTTGTAACCTATGCTCACTTTAGGGTTGTGTTCCATATTTTCACGCTATGCATTTTTGCTTTACATTCAACATTCTATAGTTTTTTCCACAATTCACTTTGTGTTTCACACTCCATTTACTATAACTACGATAATGAACAAAATAACAAGACAATAAAATGAAAATGGAATGAATATATATGGCTCACATTCTACCATCAAAGCAATTGATAGATGCAAAGGGGCTTAATTCATACCAATTTCAGAACGATTCATGACTATATGGCAAAACATTCATCACAATAAATAAATTGAGACTTCACTTTTACAAACAAATTGACATACAATCTAACCACACACTATAGTCACTCCTTTAATGAGATAATTGAAGCTTTCATGGGAGTAAACCCATTTTTCACCCACCTCATGTTCATGATCTTTGGGAAGGAGAGAGCAATGTCCATATTGCACTTGGATGTTTGCTAGACACTATTAATGGCAATAGTATGGACACATGGTATCATATCCTAAACCCTAAAACCCTAAAGTACCTAAATCACCACAAATGACAAATTAAAGACATTAAATGGTATCATTGATTGGAAAGCTTTGACAACAAAATAAAAATTGTAAATAATTTGAACTTCGAGCTCTAAAAATACATAAAAGGGAGGCAAACGATTTGATATTCCACTTAAGTCGAAAACCAGCTTATTATGCATATCATTTTATTTCATTCCTATTCAGTTTTTGTCTACTTATTATTGTATTTGTAAACTTATGTTAAGGAATAGAAGAAATATTTATGTATATTTTTTCTTATCCATTCATTGCTTTTCTTTTCTTTTTTCTTTTTGTGTCAGCCACCTACTCCGCTTTGAATTTGTATGAAGGAGTTGAAAACAAAAGACATACCTCTGTAGGGAAAAGCTAGAGAGAGAGGCCCACTATGTGCCCAACAATTTTATTTTCCCTGCCATTAGCCTAGGCCAAAATAGGCTAGAACACAATTGCCAATAGAAATTCTCCCTAGCCAATAAGGAGTTGCAACATGCCACCCAATAGACACAGTTTTTTTTTTTTTTTTGGGAGGGAAGGGTGTCTCTGTGGGAACCTAGAAAGTTGGGCCAACAATTGGACTTATGTGTTTAGAGTGAATACTTTTATATTGGGGAGTCTCAAAAGTTTCAGAACTTTTTTTTGTGATGGGCCAATCAAAGAAGCTCATTGCTATTTAAAAGAGAGAAGGGGAATCTCAACCCCAAGTAATTAATATGATGACATTTAGTCCATTTCTCTCCCCTTGAGTTCATTTCCAAAAAATTGTTCACAATGAGCTTTGTCAGTCCTACCATGCTCAACTGCAGAGGTCAACTGGTGAACAACAACTTTGCATTTGATCAATGCCATCATCTTGTGCCAGAAGAAGAAGAAGAAGAAGAACTAGGCCAATTGTTTAATTGTCAACACAAGCTTTCAAGCAAACACCCTTTGAGGAAAGAAACAAATTGTTCTTTTTGCAATGAGCATCAAAACTCTTGATTCTTAGGTAAGGAGTTGCTTCTTGCTAAGGAAGATGATGGTGAAAGTGGGGGAAAAGTATGGGGGTTGATGACCAACCCAAGAATCCTAGTACTTTCACAACACAAAGGAGGCCACAAAGTACATATTCCACCTCCCAAATTTGAAAAAGAGGCACAAGTAGCCTTAAGTGTAAACACACACAATTTTTTTTCATGGCAACCTATATGTCATTCTTGGCCATCTAAAGGTGCATGAAAATACTTATAACAATCAAATGGAGGGGGCATGTGTGATCCAATGTGTGAATGAAATAATCAAAAGAGAGTAAAGCAAACCCATAAAGTGGATTAACATCTACCATCTATCTACTGGCTTTAACTCTGAAAAATCAAGCCACCACATTAACCTATGCACGATGGCTTCCTTTTCACCATATCATATGTGTTATGTGTTGGTTATGGCCTAAAAGTTCTTCATTAATTTAACCAGTAAGTTCAACAAGAAGCTTGGCTAGCTGTTGCCCACAATCACTTAACTCAGCTATAATAGGACCACTTTGTTGAGTTGATCATCCTAAGTTTGTGCAAACTAGCGAATCCTTTGAGGTAGATTTAGATAAATAGTAATACTTATGTTATGAAAGTGTTTAGAATGTCCCCCTTCAAAGACAAGAATATGATACTAAAGTGTTTAGAAATTGTTCACCTTCAAAGAAAAGAAGCCATACTTAACCCCCCCAATTGGATGAAGAGATTCAGAACAACCCAACTTGCAAAGTTAGCAAACCTCCCGACATTCTTCTTTGCCTAGATAACTTACCCGATTGAAGTTCAGGTTGTATTTCGTGCTTGCAATTGCTCCCTCCAGGTTGAGTACTTTCCTCCCTCGAGTTTTGGTTCTTTCAAAATATTCTTTATCGACTCTGGAGTCAGCCTTGTCCCTGTGTCAAGTCCCCACGAAGGTGTAGTGGAGTCTCTTCCTTGCCAAATTAGGAACCCAAATTTCTGGAGGAGAAGAAGAAGAAAACTCTTCAATGGAAATAAAGAAATCAACTTCATGCTTCTCTTTGTCAAAACTTGAGGCTAGAAAGTAAACCGGGGTGGGTCTTAGTCCACATTTCAGCCCCAAGAGTCAAGTCCTTGAAAAACATATGCAAACCCATTCCAGCTAATTGTTTGGACCGACCTTCATCGAATAAGAATAACTTGCTTGGCATATGCCATACTCTTTTCATAAAGACCAGGCAAAAATTTCATAGTTTATTTGCCTTTGCCTTGGTTTGTGTTTAGATTCATTATAGAGTATAGTAAGCGCAAGGGATTTTGGCCCCTGGGTAATAGGTCTAATTTTTATATGAGGATTCTTGAAAGATGATATTTTGGCTGGTGTTGAAACTTGAGATTAGATATAGAGTTATAATATCTTGAAGGATTTTGGTTTCTATTTACAGGATTTTTTGAAGATTATATTTTTGCATGGTGAAGTATTTGAGTTTTCATGATTCTTCTTTTGCCTTAAGACACTTTATAATGTAGTTGAAATGTATCCAAATGAAACATCAATGTGGAGCTTAAGAGAAAAGTCCTTGAGGAGCCGTCTTGGGGAGCTCCAAGTTGGTCAAAAGAAGTACTATCTTCTTTCTCTCTTCTCTTTGGGGAGGGGGGGGGGGCGCACTTCCTCTTTACAGGAAATCTAGTTGGTTTCTCATTCCATTCATTTGTGCCCAAAAGAATTGAGTGGATAATATGGACACTCAATAAGCAATCAAATAATAAGTTCCTTGTCCAGAAGAAATAAATAAATTTAAAGGCTTTTTTTTTCCTTCCCTTTCTCTTGCTTTCTTCAAGGGGATACTTTGCCTAGGGAAAATAGGGTTCTCTTTAGTTGCATGTCTTTGTGTCCAAGGTATGGAGTTGATGAGATTGAAACATCACTAAGCCATGAATTAAAGAGAGCTCCCAATTAAAACCCCTCTTTTGTCCTTGCTCTCTCTCTCACTCTCGTTCGTGAAGCGGGGCACTTCCATTATGCAACACTTGGTTAGTAGTAGTAGTAGTAGTACTTACCACTTTTTTTTATTAAACTTTTGTGATGAAGCAAAAGTGCTGATCAGCCATAGGAGGGATTTAGCCAAATATGGCTATAAACAAGATTTGAAAGTTAAAAATAAAATTAAGCATCCTTTCTAAAACAAATTTACTAACCTCTAAACCTGCTGGAATTGAATTTTTAAATATGTCTAATTTTTTTCATTAGGTACTTTTCTGAGTCCCGGCAACTGAGGACCCAAGAAAAAGATGAATTAGTGAATTAATTAATTTTCTAATTTTATTTTAAATTTTCTAATCTCACTTTTTTGGCGCCAGAAAAAAGAAAAGGCGACTTGGTACACTTTGCGTTGAAAAGATGGTCATGGCAATTGTTTGTCTTTTTTCCCTTTGGTTTGTTTGTTGCCAAGTGTGTTTTTCCTTATCTTGGCCTTTTGTCCTTTTCTTTTGGAAAGAGAAAAGACTTTCTTTCTATATACTTCTTGGGACCGTTTTCTATTTCCCCTGTTCCACTTCGGCTCCCCCCCCCCCCACACCGGGGACCCTTCCCCACATAACACCGGCCCGAAAATTAAAAAACGCCTGCCCCGTACAGCCCGATGATATCCCCTGTCCGTGCGTGCGAATCGCTCCGGCTTCTACAAAGGATCCGAGAAACCCGGTTGAAACCCGGTTTGGTGTGAACCGGATTGGGGGGGTGGGCGGGAGGGGGCGAGAGGGCCGGAAAGAAATGGATAGAGTCTACTTACAGGATAAGTAAAAGATAAGATAAGACTGGTCCGATCTTTATCCAACGGTTTGTGTGTCTTATTGACGCCGGACTGAAAAACTATTTTTGAAAAGCCGTTGGATAAAAACAGTTGGAACCTACGCCATTGGGATTGGTCAGGCTTGTGAGACAGGTACGAATTTCCGCGTGGCAGCACCGTAATATTTACCGTCTGGATAAACTGCTGGCGGCCCGGCGGGAGGAAGTGGGTAAAAGTAAAATTTTTTCCCCCCCCCCGCACTTTTACCACCGGCGGGCGTTAAATTCTTTTTTTTGCCCCTTTTCGGTGCAATTAAGTTAGTACCTAATCAGGACAATTGAGTTGACCATGGTTAATTTGGGGTTATTTCCTCCCCTCCGCCCCCACCAACCCGTGACCACCCCATCTCCTGAAACCCAGGGTCAATGGAACTGGCACCAAAAAGCAATTATGTTTTTAATTTATTTGCCTAAAATAGTCCTTATTTAGGGATAGGTATGGGCTTCTTTTTTTCTTTTTTTTTCTGATTTTCGCAATTAATAAACTGCTGTTGAATTAGGGAGCCCTTTCCTTGACTCCTTGTGATTGGTGGAAAGTCTATAATGTCCTTGTTCTATTCTGCACTATGGAATATGTTGAGTGGAAAGATGCTCTTTTGTTAGGAGGTACCCTAATTGGTTCTACTAGGGCCTGTTCCAAAACATAACTGACTTTAATGAGCATTGCAGCATTTTGATTGGTTATCAAGTCACGAGTTACAAGCCATAACCTTCAACCTTCCTAACTGGGTTCTACCAGGTCTTGTTCCAAAACATAACTGACTCTAATGTTAATCTTGGCATTTCGATTGGCTATCAAGTCACGAGTTACAAGCCATAACCTTCAGCCTTCCTAGCTGGTTCTACAAACATAACTGATTCTAATGTTAATCTTGACATTTTGATTGGCTATCAAGTCACAAATTACCAACCATAACTTTCAACCTTCCTTTCATTAGCAACCTACTAGTTTGCACAAGGTGTCACCCTTGGCTCTCTTTCGCCCAATGATTCAAAATGATTTTGCAACTCTTAGTTTCTTCCATGAAAATAGGATAGTGAGAGAGAGAGAGAGGGGCATAGGATAGTCCACTTTCTTCATGGATAAAGAGAAGGCATCTTGATTCTCATTAGGGTTGGTTGTGTCTAGTACCCAATGAAAGGGCATTGAATTGATTGTTGCAAATAATCTCAACACGTTCACACAACAACTTATCCCAATAACCAATACCCCTCTCACTAATTACCTAGTCCATAACCCACGGTCATCACTACTTATTCACATAATTACAACATTACTAACTCACATCACAAGTGAAAATAATGTCCAATAAGATGACCACGTGTCCCACCTAAGAAAAAATTAGTGTTGTGTAATTATTTGAATTTATAAACATTTATTAGAGATCCATTGAATTCAATTTTCTACAATATCAAAAGAAATGACTTTTTTGATTTTTGTTTCTTCAAGTGCTTCAAAAAATCAATGGTTTTTATGAAAAAATTCATGATTTTATAAGCACTCGTTGATTTTTTCAAAGAAATTAAAAATTGTAGTTAAATTTCATAATTGGATTTTTCTTTAAACCATGGTTATGAATTTTATGAATTGCCATGATAAACGTTGAAGGTCTATACTTATTTTTGATAAAAGTCAAACATTGGATTTTTTTTACATATTTAAATAACACGTTGAAACCAATCATGGGTGGAAAACACATTAAAAATGGGGGATAGGTAGACCCATGTTATTGTTGCCCCAACTTAAGTTGAATGCATGTGTAATTTTGGGGTCTACCCATATATTTGTGGATTAGGGACACAATTACTAAAAATTCATGCTTGTTTTTATTTATTAGTGATGGATATTAATGAATCTTGGAAACAACCAAACAAAACAAAAGAAATGCCTAGAAATGGATTTGGTGAAGACTCGATTGCCAAAAATATACTAATGAAATGCAATGTAAGGTGTTTGGAAAGGTGAATATCTTGATGATGTATTGTTGACAAATTGGTGGAATTTTAGGTCAAGTTGGGCAAATGTGTTGTGCAATGGAGCAAATAGGTCAAGGTTTTAAGCAATTAGCTAACGAATAAAAGAAAACAAATTACATCAAGTGCTTGGAAGCAATTTGTCATATTTGGTGTCTTCCTTGCCAATCATTGCAATCAAAACTCAAATTTGGATTGTCATTATTTTTCTTCATACATGTCAAGTTTCATTTGGAGCATGTAGTTAGTGTCTCCTTTTCATTTGGGTGAATGTAACTATTTGTAATTGATTCCTTGTTCACCAAAGGCATGATTTGTCAAGATTGAATTCAAGTTCGTGACAAGTTCAAATCATGGGACCAAAGAATTCATGATTTGTTAGGTTGGGTTTGGTTTTATTTTGAGTACTTTGATATTATAATTTAACCTTTTAAGAACATGCTTTTGCAATATGGGTTTGGGTCAATATAAAATTTTATGCATGTTTGAATTTTAAATCAGTAATAAGTTTTTTTTGTTTGGGGCATCACATTGCTAAATTATTGAATTTCAATAATGAATTATCATGACTTTGAACATATAACTTCAACTTGCAACTTGCTGAGGCCTTCTTGTTAGAAGGTGATTTTGTTACCTTTAGGGTTCAACATTGGAATCTAGTTTGGAGGTAATGGCCTCATTAAAATCAACCACAAATGAGGTTAACTTTTTAAAGCTTTATGCCAATTATTTGTTTTGTTAGATTCACATGTTAAAGTTGACTTTGTAATATATATTTCCTCACAACTTGGCCAAAGATCACAAATGTATTAGGTTAGTTATTCATTGTAGGTGTGAATTTTCATTATTATCATGAAAAATATGCAAATTATGTATAACATATTTCATAAATCACTTAATGGAATGTGATATTTAATGTTGGATACTAGTGGAATTATGAAGCTTGATTTAATTCTTATGCACCAAATTAGGTATTGGAAGTGAAATGATGTTCAAAGGCGTCAATGTTAATGCTTAGATTAGACACTAAAGGTGTTTAGTCAATTTCTCATCAAGCTAATTATTAAATGAAGAATTTTAGTAAAGGTATGGATAGCAATTACATTGAACTTGTCCTATTATTCTAGATGTCTTTTTATTGTGCTAGATATTTTAAACCATGCAATCAACCATTTGATTATAAAATTAATTTTCATCACATGGGTATGCCATAATGTTTAAAGTTGTAATAGTATGATCCCTACTTTTGTATAACTTAAATTGGATTCTTATTTATTTTTGTACATTTGTATTTCCTTTATATTTACATTAACTATCTATACATTGATTGAAGACATGATAAATTAACATATTGTTATGTAGCAATCTCCATTAACCTCCTACAGGATATTGCATTATCATGGTGTCATTATCTTTACATTTGAGGATACATGCTTAATTTATGATGGTGTAATGTTTTTAAAATGAAAGAACTTATATTTTAGACTAGATGTAAAGTGGATTGGCATAACATTGTAGTCATTTTTCCTTTACTTAAAATTGACTTATCATTCTTTTTTCAATTTTGTCGCAACTCTACTTAGAGGGAGTGTGAGGATGAAACTCACACTCCCAAATTTGGGACTTGGGAGTCCTCCGGGACTCCTGAAACTTCAGAGTTCAATTATAGGGGTCGAAACACCTTGCATTGGGTTGTTCTTTATATCACTAGAACGTTATTGAAGTGTAGATGTCGAAAATGGCCTCGCATGGGCCATTTGGACATCTACAGCACAAGTTATGGCAAAAAGAAGGGTCAGGAGTCAAATTGGCAATTTGACTCTCGACCATTAAAAGTCAGGAATCGACCCGACCTTGATGTGTGCAGGTGAAATGCGACACATCATTGGAAAGCTCTCAAGGAGAGCTACAAGTTTTCTTCAGACTTCATCCCAATCGGAGGTTTGAGCAAAGAGTTATGATCGCTCAAAGTCCTGGGAGTCTAAACCGGGACAATTTCGAGACTCCTCCTTGGGGGTCTCGGGACAAAAAGCCATTTGGATGTGGATGCCGCGGAGAGGCACAGAGTATACTATATGGGGGAAGGTGGTGGCTTCCCCCTAGTTTGGGCTGTGGTGAGTAAAGTGAATCCAGAGTCGCCCATGGCTTGTCCTAGCACCAAGGGTGCTCTAGAATGTGAATTAACCAACTTGTTGGTTGGTTTGATGCAAGTTTGAGTAAGTGAATAGCTTGTCACTCTTCCTAGTCCCATCCTGGAGCTTTAGCACGCCCCTCTACCCCTTCTAGTGCTGAAAGTTGGGAATGTGCCCCAAGTTTCTTACAATTCTGCTATGAGAGTAACTCAAACTGAACTTGAATCTAATTAGGGACTTGGGAGCACATCAAATTTTGTTACTTTTTATTCTACTTTGTCCAACATGTAACAATTTTAATTTATTTTTGTTTTCAAATTGATGACAATTGAATGCATATTCTCTCATTCTTGTGGGTGTCTATATCTATTGTGTTGATAATAACAATGATTTGGATTTGTGTTTTATCCCACATACACCTTCAAATTTGATGCACATAATTTTGTAAAGTAAATGTTTGTTCATTTTATGTACCTTTGTTAGATTATATTTCTTCTCGGTGGGAAATATCCAAGTCATCAAAGTCTTTATCATGGTTTTCCAAATTTGTTCTAATACCTTTTTGTGTAATTGGTTGAGATTGTTGATCTTGTAAAAATAAAGTGGAGTGTTAATTCTACAAAATTGATTTATAATGTTAAATTTGTGTCTCATCTCTTCTAATATCATTTTCATTTTTCCAAAGTTGTAATGATACCAAAGTTATGTTTCCATATTATACATGACATAATATTGATAAGCTTGCCAAGAACTTAAACATTCAAAAATAATGTTTCAAACAAAAGTCAAGCTTGAGATTTCAAGAGTATGTTTTCTTGATTAGCAAACATGATATTAATTTTTTCCAATGTTAGTTGAAGGCATGGGCATACTTTAATCTTTCAACAAGTTATTTTTGAGTTTCCCATGCATTGATAGAGGCATTTGTTTACGCGAATCAAACAAAATCCCAAAAGAGAAAATAATTTCTTACAACCAAAATCATCAAAAAAATTGTGTTGTGCTTTGGAAAATCAACTTCTATTTTGTGGTTTTATCATTTGATTTAAAATCATTTGAAATATGGATTTGTAATATATTGTTTAAAATGTTATGGAATTGTTGAATGCCTTTGGACCTCTGTTACATGAATAATATTTCATAAGAATCATTTGAAATTATTTTTATGTTGTTTTCCTCTTTATACATTGATCCATTTATAAATTATCTAACTATCTAGATCTTAATTGGTTAAATGATAAAACATTTTGTCTTCATCAATGTTCATCAATCCAATTTGAAAATTGAAATTTTTCCTATATTTGTATTAAACTTCTTACATGTAAATACAAGTTAACTACCATCTAGTGTTGTCAAATAGAATATCTATAAACCTTTTAATTCAAGTTTGGTTGTTCAAGGAATATGTATAATATGATGTGAACTATGCAATGAGTCAATGTTGTTATGGACCAATTACTATCATCTAATATAGAATTTTTTTAAAAATTGTAACGATGTAATTTGCTTTAATCATTATGGAGATTCCTCATTAGTGTGTAAGGTGTTTGATTTTTTTCTTGAAGTTATCTTGAAGAATGTGTTTGCATTCTAGATGGCATATTTGAATGTATGCAATTAGAAGATTGTTGTTATTCTACAAATATTCCCCACATCATTTACATATTAGATTGCACAAATTTTCATATATTTTCAGAATTATTTTGAATATATTCAATTTAAAGGATATTTCAACAAGAGGTTGTACACATTACATAATTGTTAACATCTTGATGGTTAACCATACAACATCTAAAGATGGTTCCAAATGTTTATTTGCACAACATACAAATAAAAAATTGAGCCAATTGCACATCAAGGCCTTTATGTTGTTTCACACATTAGACTACATAAGAGATTTGTCAAGATATTTTCATTTAAGGTTCAACTTTGTCATTTTGGGAAATATTTATATCTCTTGACAAACAAAAATATGGTTTTGTTTCAAGGTAAATAATCGATTCAAGTTTGTTGAATACCTTTTCTTTTCAAATGACAAGTTTCTTTATGAAGAAATATTGTTGAAAACTTGATGTATGGCATATTCCTTCTACTTAAAAAAATACCCAAAAAATCATTGGTTCAAGTTATACAAGACAAATTTCAATAAGTAAGACAACAAAAGCACAAGTTTATGTGTTTTATTGATTTAGATTGTTGAATCAAGTATAGTTAACCATGATATGGGACATAAAACTAGCAATGAGGATGAGAGGGCAAACATTATAGAATGTTTGTCAATTTTGATGAACTTTAAACTCTTTGATCTAAAGAATAAAAATTATTTTTATGTAGAGAATTTGATCAATTAAATAAAAAACAAATTAGAAAGATTAAGTGTATGACACAACTTGTTACAATTGACCAAGTTTGATATCACTTTAGAGGTAACCCTATTCCCCTCCCTCTTTCCACATCTTGAAAGGCAACATATAATCTAGAAAAATATCAATACATCATATGTACCTTAAATATTGAATGTAATGTTTTTTTTTACATTCGCATTATTCAAATTGCATTTATTATAATCATGTATGATGTTTGCCAAGTAGTTCAATTAATGAAATGTACATCCCAAACATGCTTTTAAAAAATCATCCTATTCAAACAAGAAAATTCATCAATATTAGATGAATATTCAATTCAATACACCTAAAAACTTACACATTTCCCCAAATAGTTGGCATTATTCCCAACTATGTGAGCTTATGGGCAAGGTTGACAACTTGGGGTAGCTTCATTTATTTCTAACTTTGATTTCATATGAGTATTATGAGCTCCAATAGAATGACATAAATGATTTTGAATATGAACCATCAATATTAATCGAACAAGGTGTTATTGAACAAATACATATTTTGCCAAAACAATATTCTTGAATACATGTTGAACACCATGTTTGTCAATGTGAGGTCTAGAGTATATAGAATATGCATTGTCATATAATCATACAAATTGCAAAAATGATGTTAATGTAGGGTAACAAATGAAATCATGGCATATGTGCTTGCTAAATACAATGAATCAAAATACAAGTTCATTTAACCTTTAGGCTTTCATCAAAACAAAATAATCAAACTTCTGTTGAAAAAACAACCACACGTGGATGAATAAAAAAGATGTTACAAAAAATACAAGCATTGTAAATACAAATTTTCTTACAACATAAATGTTGATAATAATGTTAAATTCAATAGATACATTAATAGATGAGAGTATTTTCTGCCACTAAGAGGAAAACCTTGCATTTACAACTACAATTTAAATTTGTCTTCAACTATAATTTGCAATTGGAAATGACAACACCAATCAAAAAATGTTTTTTGTAGTTGAAATATATTATTTACTATTGAAAACCATGATAATCAACAAATATAAGTTGAAAATGACATTTCAGTTGTAAACATCAATCACATGTCAACACCACACCACTTTAAGTCATTTTAGTTGCAAATTACATTTATTATTATAATTGAGGGTCATTTTCAGCTATAACCTTAAGGGTAGATGAATTTCATCCATTGACATTATATGACGCCATCAACTTTATAGTTGTAAGTTTAACTATGCTGCAATTAAGTCAAACATAAGGTCTAACCAGTAGTTTAATGACATGTGAGATCATTAGGCTAAGCCACATGGCACTTGAACATAGGCCACTTAATTATCCTAGGTTAAGCCATGTGGCACTTAAGTTTAAATTAGGCCACATGGCACCTATGTTATGCTTAAACCTATGCCACAAAGCAATTAGGCTAGGCCTAGGCCATGTGCCATCTAAGTTAGGCCTAGACCTAAGCTAGGCTTAGACTTAAACCACTTAACATTTAAAATAAGCTTAAACCTAAGCCACATGGCACCTAGCTAGGAAAATCTTATTTCATTTTGGGTTTAATCTTCAAGGTGAACCTTTTTTATTAGTTCACCCTAGATGACAATTCCAATATTTTCATGGTTATTATGTTTATCCAAATGTACATTTTAATGCACCTCCTTATATAGTTTAGAAATTTAAAATGGAAGACAAACAATATGGGATAAACATTTTTTTTATGACATGGTTACAACTTAGTTGCAACTTAGTCACAACTATTACCTACTACCTATGAACCTAACTTACTACCTATTAATTCACCTAACTTACTAATTAAGATTTATCTGACACCTATACATAGACCACCTAGGCCAAGGGCACCTATGGCACCACCTTGATCGTTTATAATCGTAATTGGTACATGGTTAATAAATGTTTCAATTTTTACGTGCACTGGGATGCCACACATGAAATTTCTTTAATTTAGGAAGGTGCTCAATGGCCTTCATTTCTTATTGCATTTATGGGGGGAAATTTAGGGTTGTTGGAAGTATTTAGACACTTATAACGTGATAATTATTTGATAAGTAAGGATGCATGAACAATTGTTATAGTTGATATTATGTGAAATGACGTTTAACCACATAAGGTGTTGCTTTAAGATGGAAGTGTGTCTTTTGAATAAATGATTGTTTTAAGTCTTGCATTGTGTCATGTAGTTTTGATGATTTCCACTATCATTGTGTATAACATGTAGGTATTAAAGGTTCTATAAAAGATTATCCAACCTTGATTCAATTTACTCCTTTTAGTCTTATAGTTCAACATGGTGAAATTTCATGATCATATATATATATATATATATGATTTTGTGGCACAAGTCCCTAGTTTTGTAAGATCTAAAAAACCTAGAAGGAGGGAAATCTCTAAATTTTTTAATGTTCCAAATTGTGAGTTTGCACCTTCAATTACTTGAATTTAAGTTTAGCATGTACATTTGAAGCCATGTTAGGTCACACTTTGCTTTCAACTACAAATCAAAAAAATCAACAAGTATAAGTTGGAAATGAAATTATAGTTCAAAGTATCTACCATGTTTCAACACCACAACAATTGCTTATCAATTTGGTTACACATTGCATATCACTATAATCGAGAATTGTTTTCAATTGCTTTCAATTGGTGGATGAACCTCATCCACTAATTGGGCATGATGTTAGCCAAAAATATAGTAGCAATTTCAACTAGATTGCAACTATGTAATAGGGATTTAAAATGTTGTTAAAAAATATCTTCCAAACATTTTATATTGACATTTCCACCTTTGAAACTTATGTTTTTAATTTTTTTTGCATATTCATTATCTTTATTTCCCCAAACTTGAAATTTTGGAACTAAAAATGAAGTGTCATCCTCATCTACACATTTAACCACAATTTCTACATAATCGAAAGACCATGAACCAAACAAACAAACAAAAAAATGTTTATACTTTCAAGTGGGTCGTAAAATTTTGTAATCATTGTTCCCTAAAATCCAATTGGGCTTGCAACTTCAAATGAATCTTCAATGCATAATTTGGGCAATTTAGTACAAGGTATAATCACACACTTACTTCTCAAGCCTAAATTGAAAAGAAGCACACATGAAGCATTTCACATCTATCACTACACTTGACATATGTGGTTTATGTCAAATGCAACCTTGTTATTCCAAAATTCATCAAACCCAAGTTGTCCACTAGGGTTTAAGTATCTAATTTCACATTCATTCAAAGTAGTTATCACATTGTCCAATTTGGTTTATGATGCAATGGATTTATTAACTCAAATTAGGTTTATTTGACAATTATTTGCAATACAATTTATAGATAAATTGTTACCAACACCCTCTTGTTGGGAATGGATTGGGATAATTTGAATCCTTCTTGGTGAGAAAAGCCATAACATTAAAAAAAATGAATGGTGAACTTGTGCACTATGGCCACAAATGTAAAGTTGGAAACAATTACTAAAAAAAAATTGGAAACAATCTAGCGCAAATTTGGAAAATGAGAGGTCATTGAAATAACTTGAAATTTCAACCTTAAGTTTCGTTTGCAAATTTGGGTGAACCCTTAAAAATTAACCCAATCATAGGTTTGAAGTTCCACAAAATAAATTTTTTTCAAGAAATTAAAAGTTGCACTTCAAACACCTATCCATTAAATATGTCTAAAAATTTAGTCCAAAGCGATAAACATTGCATCCATAGGTGAAAATGGCCATTCAAAATTCCAATAACCTACTTGTCCTTAAAATTTCAAGAAAAAATGTGACCAAAAATGAATTCAAAATTGAACAAATGGGTCCAACCACTCTATTAGGAGTCACATGTGCCCCCTTAAACCACTGCTTTATTCTTTAGATCTTCTTGGAATTTTTAAATATTTTTTCAATAAATATTAAATTAAAAAATAATTCTTAATACTATTATGTTAAGGTGTATATTAAAAAAATCCAAAAATATGTCTTTAAAATATATTTTCAAATTGTGCTATTAATGTCAGAACTGTTTTAAACTACTTTCATGCAACTTTTAAGTATCGGTTACAAAAGGTTAAAAGTCCTTATATGTATTTTTCACTCATTAAATTGATTCCAAATTTTTATGACATGTACATAATGTATTCACATTAAAATTTTATAAAACATTATTTTATTAATTTAGTTTTACCTTCCAAAATTCAAAAAATTAAATAGTGGTTATGACAGCTTTTGGTACATGTTAGTATGATTCCACCCAAATGTAATATATTTTAATTTACCATAATTTCAATTTTTTCCCTAAATAATGAATGCATCAAAAGAAAGTAAAACAAGAAACATGAAAATGACGCCTAGTAAAATGTCACATGATCTAAACCAATGAATAAGATTTATTAGATTTAATTATTGTTAATTTGAAAATAAGTAATTCAATGTAAATTTTTCCCACCAATACACCATCTCCAAAGTGTTTCACCAATTTTCAAACATTCCCAACTGCACGATTGGGCTATCCATTCCATTTAGGGATTTTATGTTGTTATGGTAATGTGTGTTAGAATGTTTTTCAGTTCTTATAAAGGTGCATGTCCAGTTATTTTCAATGTTTCATTTGGTATATTTGTAATATATATATATATATATTTGAAAAATAAATTTTAATAGGAATTTATATTAATTATGTGGTTGACTACCAAAACATAATTGGAATTTGATGATATAACAACCATTCTAAAATTTGGCAACTAAATCTTTGAAAAGATTGAGATTTTAGCCATTTTCTAAAACCATTATCATTTTAGATACACAAGGGAAAAAAAGAAAAGAAATATATTTTCCAAGTTAGTGAGTTGTGAGTACAATGTAGTGATAAATGAAAAGTAAACAAAGTGCGCAAGTCTTAAACTATGTTTAAAAAAATTTGTCAATAAAGTTACAACAATGACTATTTGTTGACTAAAGACAAACAAATAAAGAAACAATTTCAAGCCACCAAATCCAACAACCCCATGGATGTGGGAAAAAAAAATTCCAAGCATGTTGAACAATGGAAAAAATGGTCCATTTCTAACAATTCCATTGGTCCTTTTAAATTCACAAACCTATCAAGCCTTCTTACATCCAAATGATCATTGGCCATTAAATTTTTCCTACACACCTATAGCTTTGGGAGTTCAAAAAGGTAGCTAAGATTGTTTAGCCAAATGGCAAGTGCTCACAAAATTTTACTAACTTTTGGGGAAATTTTGACAAATCTACTTTATCACCAAACTGAAAAAAAATTGGAGAAGCATTTGGGCAAATTGCCATTACCTCATGGAGAAAAGTAGCCATATGGTAAACTGTCTATAGCTCCTCTTTTGTTTAAATGCTTGTTGATTATAACAACAACATGCTCACACTTGAGTTCAAGCTCAAGTTGATTCTTTTGGGTGCATAAGTTGTTGCATCATTTGGAAGCAAATGCAATCACTGGGAAATTGAGGTCCACAATATCATGGAGGCATGGCTTTTTCATTGACCATTGTTGCAAAATTCACAAAAGAAGAATTTGGAACTCCAACATTACCATGAGTTTCCCAATGTGTTTTCCTTTTGTCTTTAACAATAATGAAAGAGGAGGTGTTAATGGTTACTATAATGTGTGGTGTTGAGAATTTGGGATTTAGATTTTGCCATCACCATGTTGTTTAAATGGTTTTTTCACAAAACACATGGCAAGGTGGGTTGATGTTCTCCAATGCAATAAATGAGGCAATGTTAATTTTTTCAAATGTTACAAAGGTGACATGAAAAAATTATGCACAAAGTTGTTATTGCCACAAGACTCTTCACCTACTTGCATTTTTTCAAAATTTGTAATTGTTCCAAGTTGCTTTTGCAACTACTTAAAGTTGTTTTGTTGTAAATGTGTCAAATGCAATTTTTTAATGTTTTTTTAACCCACCACTTCTTAATAAGGGAGTTGAACTTGTTGGAGAAGCTAACTACACAACATTCATTTCTTCTTTTTATCCACCCAAGCTACCATATGACATACCTTTTAAACATTTTATTTATTTATTTGGATGTGGATTCTTTAGCCACAAAACACCCTTGGGTTTTTTCATTTTATGATGTTCTTCTTCATTAATTGGGAGCAAAACTTGATTCATAATCAAGCTACCTTAATTTTAATTTTCTCGAAGTCAACATTCTAGTTCCTAAAGTAGTTTGGAGCACATCCCCTTTTGAAAATTAAAAATCATACATATTCTTGAAGTTTGGTTATAATAAGAAGTAAAACATCAATTTGTGAGATTTATTTATTTGGTTATATATGTATGATACATGGTAAAACTAAGGGTACTCACTTTTTGTGTCCGATTGTATTTTTTGGGAACCAATGTTGGGTGCTTATTAAGAATCAGGTGAGAATCGCCTCAGTTTTCAGGTCGGTTCTCATTTTAAATCATGTCGTTTATCTTTTTTTTCACACATGGATTGAAAATTAAGTTTCTTGGTTTTCACTAAGTTGAGAATTGGGCATCATGAGAATTAATTAGGTTTTATTTGTTTAAAAAAAACTTGATACCTAGGTAAAATCCTGAATTTAAACCCAATCTTGGTTCTCAAGCTTGTTGTTTACAAGTTTAAGATGTAAAGTAGGGTAGATATGCTTATCATTGAACACTAGCCTATTCTTATTGAACATTTTGACAAATGTTTTTCAATTTTTTTCCATTTTGAATGATTTAAAATGTTATAAGAACGCCTTTTCAAGCTCTATAAGTCATCTTTGAAATGCAAAACCAAAGGAATAACCAAAAAAACACAATTGAAAAAAAATGTTTTTTTGAATTACAAAACACATTTTTTTTCATTTAATTTTTTTTTGACCCCTCCTATTTCATCGGTGCATAATTTTCTTCTTTTTCATTTAAATTGAATGATTTAAACTATTATGAAATTGCCATCTTAAGTTCTACAAATCATCTTGTAACTCTAAAAGCAAAAAATAATATTTAAGGATTTTTTGAGGGGTTCAAAAATAGGCAATTTTTTTTTTTTAAAAGATTTTTTGATGAGTTCGAAAATAGTCTATGAGCTATTTGATCAAGAATTTTTTGTAAAAACAACCCCCTTATTTTGGTGGGCCGTAACCTTCTCGCCTCTACTCCATTTTTGCCAATTTTTAGTGCAACAAATGTGCCAAGAGGAAGGCTCCATCTATTCTTTAGACACCATAAACAATGGGGCCCTATTCCAAAAATGATGAAGAAACCTTACTTTAATTGTTGGGACATCAACTTGCCTACCCTAGTTTATAACTTCTTGTTTATAACTAGCCACCTAGGTAGCACTTATGTTGAAAATTTAAATATGTCAAATTTCATTCATTTTCTCTCCAAAATGATGACTTTTTAGGTATTTTTTCAAAAAACTCCTTCATGGAAATCATAGAACTTTCTTTTGGCATTTTCATCAATTAAAAAAAAGGTTTAAAAATATCCTTTGATTTGGGATGAAAATTATAAAATAAAATAAAATAAAAAACTCAATATCCAATTTGTGAAAATCGAATGTGGAAACCAATTGTTATTACATTTGTGAAATGAACATGTTTTAGAATTGATTGATTCATAAATTAAAAAAATTGATGCCCAACCACATTCTTAGCATGTAAAAAATAAAAAATGAAAGAAGAACTGGACTAATTCTCACAAACCTATGTGAAAACTAGAATTAGTCGATTCTCACAAAACTGTGAGAACCACCAAACATTGGTTTGGACCCTTTGACAATGCTTGACATACTTCTATAACAAAGTAGTAAACCTCATTTATGTCATTTCTTGCATTTGCTCTTATTCCTCACAAACACCCTTGGTCATGCACAAAAATGTATGCATTTAGCTCTAGAGAAAAAATCCACCATTCATCATGTAACCTTTGTAAGTTCTTACATTCTTATTCTTGAACACCTTGTGCTCCACACCACAAGTTGTGAAGTTTAGCATCCTCATCTTCACAACTAAACACATCTTCTTCATGCACCTAACTTGAATTAACACTAATTTCTTCCAAACTTGCTCAAATACAAACAACAAAAAACCAACAATGCAACAATTAAAAACCCTAATATCTTTTGAAATCTTTTTCCTTCAAAACTTGCCATGGCAATCAATGACAATTTTTGACATTTGGTTACAACCTTTCCTTTTGGTCAAATGCATCTAAAGCAAAAAAATTAAAACTTTAGTTGGGTTGTTTTTCATCACAACTTTTCAAAAACCCTATTTCCACATCACATCCATTTGTAAGGTAGCCTTTTTCCTACACCCAGAGCATTGCAAGGTTTTTTCTTTCCATTTGAAAACACCTTTCTACCCCAAAGATTTTTTGTTTTTCAAAAACACTTTCCACCATTTGCATGTAAACCTTATACCATTCAAGTAAAAGGAAATTATGGGAGACCAATGGTGACATAACTTTAAAATAAAAATTTCTTTCACCAAGTAATTAGGTAGCTACCGATTTGGTCATTCCCCTTGTTATTGCACAATTATTCTAACGTATCCTTGAAGACCTTTTACACTAGGGAATGGGCCATTTATGGTGGATTTGGTCAAGTGCACCATCATTAAACTTAGACTCCTAGGTTTTTCCAATGAAAGTTTACCTAACCAAGTTCACCATCACTTGAGCTTGCATTCCAAAGCTCTCTTAACAATGATTTATGTAATAGAATGCACCACAAATGGCTGGTTCTTTGGAACATTAAGAAATCTTTTGTGGTTCACATTGGGAAAGTATGTTCCCATTGGCCTCCCATAATTTCAAGCCTATAAACCCTAAAGGTTACTACCCTCAAAAAAATGACAATGTTCAATTGTGAAATTGAACCCCCACATTTTGCAAAAAAATGTTCATTCATCCATTACACATTAACAACCATTAGTCAAAATCTTAAAATTTTCACTATGCTTAAATCGTAAACCTTCATCCTAATGTTTGCAATTATATATATATATATATAAACCCTAAACCCTTGTTCATTGATTCATCCCTCACAAATGAACATCCACAGAGAATGTTTTAAACCCTATTTGTTTTGCTATGTCTAAACCATAAACTCTCATCTTAATATTTGCAAAAAATCATTCATTCATCAATTACATGTGAACAATGACATTCAATGGTGACAACCCTAATTTTTGTACTCTATCTAAACCCTAAACCCTCATCCTAATATTTGCAAAAAAATCGTTCATTCATCCATTACATTTGAACATCCATATTCAATGGCAAAACCCTAATGTTTCAACTCTCATTAAACCCTAAACCTTCATCCGAATATTTTGCAAAAAATCATTCATTCATCCACTACATTTGAACTTCCATATTCAATGGCAAAAACCTCAATGTTTCAGCTCTCTCTAAACCCTAAACACTCATGCAAATATCTTGCAAAAAATCATTCATCCATCCGTCCAACCATCCATAACACACGAACAGCCACATTCAATGGCAGAAACCCTAATTTGTCTGCTCTGGCTAAACCCTAAAGTCACGTCCTAATATTTGCAGAAAATCATTCATTCATTCATTCATTCATCCCTTACACATGAACAGCCACATTCGATGGCAGAAACCCTAAATTTTCTGCCCCTGTCTATGCCCTAAACCCTAAACTCTCGTCTCCTCTCCACTGGTTGTATTCCGCCGCACTGGACTCGGCGGCGGCTGCAAGGCCACTGGAGTTCTGCCCTGCAAGGAGTAAGATGGGATCTGCTTGCCGTAGCGGAACTTCTTTTAGTAGAACGCTTCTTGTGTTGCGAGACGAACAAGGTTTCTTGAGATCTATAATTGCACACAGCGATTCATCTCTCATCGACGGGGTTGTGCTCATGTGTGCAGCTTTAATAAGAAGTTCCCGCAACTTGTCCATACATCGGGAGAATGGTGTTCTTTGATAGTCCGCTGAGAAGCACCAGAGAAACAATGTTCTTGATGATTGTAGTGGTATGTATATGTGCAGTGAAGCGTTGTCGATGAGAGTTGAATTGCTTTGTGCGATTTTAGATCCCGGTGTGCGTAGAGTTTGTATAGAATACGAGAGCCGGGTAGCTTCTCAGGCAGCCTGCAGCACCCATTATGTGCGATCACGGCGTTCTGTTACCCGCATATCAGCATGTCTTGTGTTGCTTTTCGCCGACTTTCTCTATTTCCTTGACCTCAGTCGCGCAACTCAAGACCACAGCAGCAGCTGTAACTCAAAAAATAGGTACAGGTACATACTACAGAATGACGTCTTGCTCTTTTCTGACTCTCGATTCTGCATGAGAAGAGTCATGTAACTCAAGACTATAGCGTCGTGTCTTGTTTTTTTGCTGACTCTCGATTTTTCTATGAGACGAGTTACAGAATTCCAAGACTACAGAGTCGTAAGCCCTGGTGATCTTCCTAACCCTAGAATATCTTCTGCGTCTTTCTAAGTCGGCAAAACAGTTTCTGCACTGGCCCTAGCAAAACCAGTTATCAACTGCAGCAGACTACTGCTCTTGTTGCAAAAAATGTGCTGTGTTCCTGCAAAATAATCTTCAGCAAGTTGAGCCTTTTTGGGGGAGGGGGTGGGGGTGGGGAGCCCGGGTTCAGGATGAAGCCATAACTGGAAATGGCTAACACTAAACGATACATTTCTCTCACTGATTTGCACAACATTCTGAGAACCAGTTCGACCCATATAAAATCAAACTGTGAATGATTTGAAGAGTGCTATGTGACTAATATATATATCTGCAATTGTAGTTTGTGAAGAGGCCAACAAGTGTTCCTGATAGTTCAATTGATCTGCCATCTTCATGTCAAGTGTTCAAACTGAGCAAGCCCTTAAAGAGTTAGACACAGTAAGCTATAAAAACCCTTGAACTTGGAGTTTTTTTCAGCTTTCTATCCAGTCCGATAATATTTCAAGGGGAAGCATCAGTAGATAAAGAATGGTGATACTAACACAAGAAAAAAGCTTGAAGAAGAGGTGGAGAGTCATCTGGTGTATAGATGGGTTTTCTTGGTTAAAATTCTCTTTGAACAAAGATGCTGAAGATATCTTGTTTTTTCACTTGAGTATTGAGGTGCAATGTTGTGCTTAAGATCAACATTGCTGGGAACTGATGCATATTGCTGTTGAAGGTCTCTGAACATGTGGCTGACACTGGAGTTTGACCTGTGCAGCAATGTTGTGCAATGTGTTCTCTCTTCTCTAGGGTTGGCTTTTCTCTTCTTCATGCTTGCTAATTCGGTGATGTTATGTTGTCATATTGCTTTTGAAGGGTCTCTAAATATGTGGATGATGCTGGAGTTTGAACTGCCCTGCAAATCAGGGTTTAACTTACTGTGTGTCTAACCAATTTTTCTTCAAGAAAATGTTGAAGAAACTCTTCTTGAAAATATGAAGATATCATTTGCCTACAGTTGGAAGACAATAATATCTACCTTGATTCGCATGGAATTGTTCAAGATGATTTCCCCCAACTGAAGCTAAATTTTCCAACAGTGATGGTACTTCTTCCTTAAAGACTGACCCAGCATTTGAAATTCATAAATTTCTTGAAGTAGTTGTATCCATTGCTTGTTGTCTTTGTTTGAAATGAGGAAAAGGAGCCCCATGTAAATGGCATAAACCTGAGTTATGGGAAAGAAAAGAAGTTCACCATCTCCAGTTAATGTGTAGGGTACCGCATAAGGAGCAGAGCATAAGAAATAAGAACCTGCCTAGGGCAGGTCACTTATTTCTGGAACTCCCTGACTCCGGCGAGGGTGTTACTCAGCATAAAACCTCATGGAGTTGATGAGATTACTGCCCTTTGGGGTTGGACGAGTATTCATTACTTCGCCATGCATTAGAAGGATTAAAGATATAGACCCCCTTTAAATTCCAATGAGGCATCAATTCAAAGGAGATTTGATCATAAACTGGACTATCCCTCCTTTTTGGTCACACTGGTGCTCCATCTAAGTGAAGCTCTTCAAGCCTTGCTGCTGCACCATGTGAAAGAAATGTCCAAATCAGTTTGACTCTACATATGTGAAATGGAAAGGAAAGGCTCTAAAACACTTTGGAAAAATCCCCACTGGATTTTGTTTTTAAAAATTGTCTTGATAATTTCAAATCTTACCCCAAGCCTCATCCTCTTACCAATTTCTGTGAAGAAAGAAAATCACCATGTCCATCTTCAGCCCTCTATTTGTGATGGCATCTTGATGGACCCCAATTTCTTTAAATAGCCAACATAGTTTCTCCTAATCGTAAAGTATCTCACAACCTTAATTCCAGAATGGAAACACTCTTTGCCAGAACCCAACATTTTCAACAGACACACTTCTTTGGCGGAACTCCAAAGGTCATCATCATCCATCATCGTCACCAGCATCCAAGGCACCAGATATCCATATTTCATTCTATCTAAAGCATGAAAGAATTGTGAGGTACCTTGACAGTGTGGCAGCTGAAGGGAAAAAGGCCAGCTTTGAATTGAGAAAAGCATGAACCCATGACGAGTCACAGACAGACTTCATGCAAATGAACATGTATATAGAGGTCAGAGGTTTCCAGACCTGTTTCTACTCACCTGGACATTTGTTTCCGACTCTTCTAAACAATCAAACTGTATCTCTTTCATACACCAAAATTCCATTTCTAGCTGCAACAATTCAAAACATTGGGTTGGGAGAGACAGTGCCGGTTTGGTGTAGTATTAGTGTACTAATATACAGAGTGTATTGAATAGACTTGTGTGTGTGTACAGGTGCGCAGAAAAAAAATGTTATGGGCAATGAAATTGCTGGATTTGGTGGTTTGAATTTGTTTTCTTAGTTATCTTGAGTGAACTTACGATTCAAGGTGTAATAGGGTTACGAAGGTTTTTGACAGAATTTTAGAGGACCAATGGAAATGGTGGAAAGGGACCATGATTTTCAATGTTCAGCAAAGTAGAGTTGTGTGTAGGCATGAAGATTTTTGTTTCAAGCTGATGGGATTGTTGGATTTGGCGGTCTAAAGTTTTTTTCTTAGTTATCTTGAGTGAACTTATGATTCAAGGTGTAATAGGGTTATGTAGGTTTTTGAGAGAATTTTAGAGGACCAATGGAAATGGTAAAAAGAGACCATGATTTTCAATGTTTAGCAAAGTAGAGTTGTGTGTAGGGATGAATATTTTTGTTTCAAGCTGATGGGATCGTTGGATTTGGTGGTCTAAATTTGTTTTCTTAGTTATCTTGAGTGAACTAATAGTTCAATGTGTAATAGCAAATTACATTCAAGGTTCTAGCAAATTATTTGTGCACTTTGTTTTGTTTCATACAAGGTGGGTACTAATATTGGATATTTTTTTCAAAACTTTTATAACATGTTTGGTCTTTGTATTGAGTTTTAAAGCCTGGATGCAAGGTTGAATGGTTCATGTGGACTATAAAAATAGTTCATATGAAGTTTATGTTATAACTGTTAAATTTGTAATTAAATGTCATGTCATTAGTGGTGTGGGGATTTGTTTTGTTGTTGTTAATGAACCAATAAAATCCATATGAATGAGAGCTCAACTGAACATTTCAAAAACATGGGCCTCTAAAAGAAAAATATAAAAATAAAATTAGAATTCAAATGAACTTATGAAAATAAGGTCTAATTTGGACCATTTAAAAATTCATAACTAAACTTTTACTCAAATTTTCAGATGAAAGCTTTTGGATATATGAGTTTTAAAATCCATAACATAAAACATATTTAATCATTCCAAATTGTTTGGAGTGACGTTTAATATCAATGCTTTTATTTAATAAAAGTATAATTGGAGAATTAATCCATATGTTGGAACTTCAAAAGTCCATTGTAGAAAATGAGTGTACTTTTACTTAAAAGTAATCACAAATCTATTTTCATAATCAAGTTATTAATTTAGAACCAACTTCCAATTGGCAAATTTAAGACTAACTTCTTTGATGCACATGAAACATTTAAACAAGATGGGTACTGGAAAAGTGAAACTATGTCACAAAAAGTGAGTTGCTCAACCTTGCTTGCACCCAAGATTGATTTTTTGACTAGTACAAGATAGATACATACTTGATATTGAGATTGGTATAGTAAGATTGGCACAAGGTTTATCTGTCATCATTTGTAGAGTGCTTACCAAAAAGCCACTACACAATCTAACACTTCCTCTTGATTAGTCAAATATAATTGCTTGCTCTAGGCGGTTTGCTCTTAGATGGCTATGACCTTTTTTACAATCCTAGTTTCATGTTTTTGATTGATCAGATATTTTAAAATTTGAGTGGTCTACGTGGTGTGCTATTAAATAAGTTAACCTTTACAACCCACTCCATCTTTTTTGTTTCCTCGTTTGGGTGGTGGAGCATTTGTGAGCATCATCCCAAAAAGGATTTAGCATTGCTGACGACAAGTTATTGAAAAAAGCTCTCAATACAGTTTAAAAATATAGGAAAAAAATTTAACACTAGGAACCTGTCTTACATCTGATGTGACAAAATCTGGGGAAATTTTAAAGAATCTGTGAGAGAATATTCTGCTTTTAACGTTTTGGGGTGCAATGTTGTACCAGTTGGCATGAAAAAAAGGAAAAAGGCTGAGATTCACAATTTCATGTTTGTGGGTTAGGTGAGGCTTGGGAAGTAATCTTAGAAGTGAGAAATAGGTACTCTTGTGCAGGGCCAAATGCCAAGTATGGGTGGAGCTCCTTTTAGGGTATTATAGCTCCAATGCAATGTAAGAGATTTCAATATTGATGCATAGAAATCAAACAGTTTGGTAAATCAATAGCACTCCGAGCTCAGAGCCACCGCCATCCACGACAACCAACACAAAAAACCACAGAAAAGTAATGAAACCAAAAAAAAAAAAAACCACCCAATTTGAACACCAGGAAGCAAGGAACAACTATATATATATCTTGCCCAGCTTCTTCAGGAGGCACAAGAATCACCCACACAATCTCTATACCTCGTGAGGTTTGCAAACTGAGAAAGTTCCCATAAGATCCAGATTCCAACAAGTCTCTAGCTACCATCACTGCAAATGAATTTTACTGTTGTTGTTCCTACAGTTCTGCTTCACAGCAGAGCAAAGCATTGCATTGCATTGCACTAGTGCCATGAGTAGCTTTACCAGGAGCAGCTCCTTCACCTGCACCTGCAGCTACACCATTGCACGTAACAAAAGAGCGAGTGAGTCGAGTCCATGATTCATTACATAGTTAGGGTCAGTTTCCATGTCTGCCGCCCACCTACTATCCATCTGCAACTAATTTGTCCAAATTATGGGTGAGAGGGTTCTTATGATCAACATGGAAGAATTTTTTGATGAGGAGCAGCAGCAGAAGAGCCTAAACCTTTGAAATTGATCATTCAGGCGCAGTTAAAGCCTCCGCGTCGCTGCGGATCGCAGTAAGTGGCAATCTGCTTCGCCCTCTGAACTCTCCCCTGATTCTGACTCTGACCTCCGCCATACTCGGCGTACAGAGAGCACAGACACTCAGTACTGAGAGCCCTGACCTCATTGCAGCAGTATGTATCCGGATCCGCTCCCTTCAGGGCGTTCAGGCAATCTCTCAGCGACTGAGGCGTGCACGGCGGCTGCTGCTGCTGGGCATGAGCCACTTGCTGAGGAGATGCTGCCAAAATAGCCACCAACACCACCACAAGGCAAACTCCTAAGACATCAAGGAAGCTCTTCTTTCCAGCCATCTCCAAAACTCAAGAAATTGACCACCCCAACTACTACAAAACTCCTCACAGAAGATCAGAGTTAAAGAACCAATGCAGGTCAGAAGTGAAAGGAAGCAGCAGCTGCTACGTTGAGTGTGACTTCAACTATCAAAAGCTTGATATCTATTATATAGAAGAAAAGGAAAGGCTTGGGTAGATATTAGATACAACCCAAGTCTTGTGTCTATCTTCTGATGCTAAGAGGAAGCAGCAGCTGCCGCTGCAGAAGAAATGGAGACTCTCGCAGGGGTCCTGTTGTGCAGGAGGTAGGAATATTTTCTCCGAAAGTACCAGCTGCAGGCGGTGACTTGTGACTGGTACACTACAAACAAAAAGAATGCTGTCTGACAGAGAGTCTTTGAAATCCCTGGAAATATTGCAAACTTCATTAAAGGCACTTGGTACGTAGCATTTAAGAAACTGTATAAATAGGTAGAGCAGCACCCAGTAGTGTATGCTATCATCAAAGTGAAGCTCAAAACTCACACTGCTGGAGTCTAGTCTAGTCCAGTATGAGTGACCAGTTAGGGGGTTGCTGCTGCTTGCTTTTACAGCTCTAGAATAAAATTACTGTCATTTCATATATGTACTTAACATAGTTGGTTGTTACTTGTCTTTCTCAACACCTAATCTCCTTGAATGCATTTAATTGTTGTTTGCAATGCAACTATGTTTTATCATGGTGTGCTCAGCAATTATGTATAATGGAATTAATGCATGAGGGGATGTGCTCTTACTGGAATAAGGGCACCTGCAAGATGGAGCCAAGGGTTTGGCCTGATTCCCATAAAGCCACCCCCTCTGGACTTTACACAATGTAAAAATTGTTGTGATTTTTTTGAATGTTTTTTATTTCCAGTGATACTTTGCAGGTACCTGATGACTCATGATAATTGGTGAGGTACCCACTCGGTATCAACCAATATAAAGTAAACAAGGGGTGTGTCACAATGTGGCCTTGCCATTTAGATTAAAACGTATCTTAAGGCGAAAGAAGAATTATGGAAACTCAAATATTTCACCATGCAAAAAAATATAATCTTTCAAAATTCCTCTTAAAGAAACCAAAACCCTTCAAACGATAGTTCTATAACTAATCTCCAGTTTCAACACAAGCCAAAATACCATCTTTCAAAAATAGACCTGCTACTTAGGGGCAAAAATCCCTTGAGCTACTATGCTCTAGAATGTATCTAAACACAATATCCTTGCCTTGCTAGCAACCTTTGTGTACTAGTCTTGGGTCATATTTTCAATTGTATTTCAGAGTTGCTAATTCAAGAGATAGGTAATGGTGGACACTACCCATCATTAATTGCAGGAAACATGTTTTTAATCATGATTGATATTAGTCATAGTTTGCTAAATACAGGACCCATCCAGACTGAAGTACTGAATACTAGGTAGTCATCCACCCATTGAGGAAGTTTGTTTGTTTGTTTCTCATGTTGAGAACTCTCAAACCAAGGTGCCACCCATGGCACTCTCTATATTGTAACAAAGCCCTGTTTGAGTAAAGGTGTACAGAGGCGGTCTTGTAGTGTTTAGACCTATAGTGCAAGAGTTATTGAATAATTTTCTCATTAAAATTTCAATCAAATCAAAACTAATTTTTTTAGGGCATGGGCTATTGGGTATTGTTGGAAATTGCTCAATTAGTAAGATCTTAGGGAGGTGGTTTCATTAATTCTAGACCTAAGGTGTGTAGAAGATATTGAATTTTGAATAATCTTCGTCATTGAAAATTCAATAAAAACTCAAAATTCAAATTCAATTAGTTGGGCAACAGGTTCACACTTGGGCCACCGATAGATACCACAATAAACATTTTACTTGCAGGAGCAACAATGTAGTGATCATCGTATGGTAAGGTTTAGGATAAAACCCTTGAATTCAAAAAATTACATGCACACATAACAATGATATTAGGAAGATTTTGAGCTGTTCTTATAATCATAATCATTAACTTTTCTTGGCACTAGTGGAAATTTAGTACGTGTTTTGGGCACTTCATGTCCAACTAGTTGTTCACCGTTTTTAAGAGGACCATGTTCAATAAGAAAATTGAAATGTATCTTAGTTTTTCGCATTTGATTAGGTGCTCATCAATCTTGCCAACTACTTAATAAGATTTTTCACACATGGACCGATTACACTTACTGTAAGGACCATTAGTTATTTGGATCATTAGGCTAATTTATATTTGTATGAATCAATCAACTAGGGTTTAAAAACACAAAAGGTTGTGAGCCATTTCAAGTTATTGATTTAACTTGTATTGCCTTGTGAAGACTAGGTGCTATTGAAGAACATGTGTACAGATATAATTGGTTAAATTGAAAAATATTATATTTTTTCATTCAAAGATTAATGGTGTGGCATGTGCCATTGGGCCAAGTGTGAGCTTGTTACACAACTAATTTCACCTTCCAAAACTAATTTTTATTATTAAGTTGAATTTTCAATGGCAAAAACTACTCAAATTTTGATAGTTCTCACACCTTAGGTCTAAAAGTTATGAAATCACAAATCACCTTAGGGCTTTTCAACAATTGCAAAATCATGTCCTAATTTTCCCCAGAAATTAGCTTTGATTTTGTTAAACTTTTAATGACAAAATTGTTCGATATTCAATAACCCTTTCTCCATAGATCTACACATTATGAAATGACCTTAATAAGAGCATGTTGTGGTCATTGTGATTTGGGAAGTCTAAATGTGACAAACAAAAAAAAACTACCTTCTTTCATAGATAGATGTTCATTTTTACCAAGGACGTTATGCCAATGACCTTGATTCCACCTTGTGCATTAACACATGAATGGTAAGAGTAAAAATGGAATGCTATAAATCAATATAAAGAATTGGCTACAAAACAAGTTTTAAATCACATTTTTCCTAATAATGAATACATACACACACAATTAATAATTACAATGTGGAAGTTACATATGAACATATTAACACATATGTATGTGAAATTAGTATCATAAATTCAACCATAATTAGCTAACCATATACAATAAACCACCTTTATAATATGCCCATTTTAGTCACATTCTTATTTGAGTCACATTTTTTTGGTAACCATCCATTTTAGTAAGAAACACCATTTTTTAGAGTCTCTATCACATTTGTTAGTAGCACAAAATATTTATAATTTAAAAAAAAAATGTGATCATAATGGGAGAAATCTAGAACAAATATTAGGGTTTTATAAATTGTAGTTCCTTTGACATTGTTAGTGTTGTTTTGTGATCAAGTCATGCAAACTAACACCAATGAATCTAGTTGAAGAAAAAAGAAAAAGAAAATTTCAACGCAAACAAGCAAAAAATGTGCAAACTTGCCAAGAAAACAAAAAATCCTAATTAAAACATCTAGTTAGCAAAAAAAAAAAAGCTAATAATTAAGGAGCTCAAACTCAATGTAAATCATAACATTCAAATAGGCAAGAATCACAATCTTCTTCAAGTCTAATAATGCATAGTAGACTTTAGAATAACCCATATACAAAATTTAAACCATTGGCACCTTTATTCCAGCATAGAAAAACTGTTTTGTAAGATTTTTTTTGTTTATAGTCACAATCTTGTAAGGGTTTATATGGAATGTGATTATATATACATTTAAATCACAATTCATTAGTGTCACAAGAAAAAAAGTGGTCACCAAAGGTGTGATTATTAAAGGGGTTTATTGCAGTTAAATAGATTTGTCTAAACTTTATAGTTGTTATTTTGTCATGAATTAGGATTAAAAACAAAAATTCTTATCACTATTTATGACCTCCAATGGTAGCCAATCATATAATATGCTTCATAATACTCGTTCCTAAAGTCATGTTTTTCTTTGGGTCAGGATAATTTCTGACCGATACCAAAATCTATACGATTTTGGTATCGGTCAGAAATTATCCTGACCCAAAGAAAAGCATATTAGCAGCCTTTTTTTAAGGAATTTTCTTTCCGAGCCACAGTGCTGATTATTGAACATAGAAAGATGTAGAAAAATTGGTGATGGTTCTTGTGAAGATTTAGCCAAATCTGGCTATAAACCATATATGAAATATAAATCTTTAATCACCCTTTGATATATTTTGCTACACACTAGAAACCAAATATAGGGATATGGCAAAATTTTAAACTTTTTTCTCAGTTCTGATTATTGAAAACCTTCAAAAAAACACTTCATTTAAAAATTTAAAAATTTTTAATTTCGCTTTTTGGAGAAATTTCGGCAGTTAAAAAAAAAGGCTGCATCCCAGGCTTGTGAAAAGGTATTGGTTGTTTTGGATTTTTATGCTTTGTTAAGGCCTCTGCTTTTGGAGGGACACTAGGCCAGGATGAACCAGCTCTTACACTAGTACCTGGACTTTCTGGAATGAGCCTTCTTTAGTGGGTGCTAGAGGGTCCCTAAACCTCTTGTAAGGTTACCTATCCCAATATTGCCCTGGTGTAGGTGGCCTTAATTTTTGAGTTGTGATGTGAAATCCATAGTTAGGTCATGAAATGAAGAAGAAAAAGTTATGTGTCTATATGTCTTTTCATAATATCCTAAGATTTGTCACAATTGATTAAGAGATAAGAGAAGACTCTAAGGTTGCCCCATACACCATTATCCCAAATATATTAACTCTCTTGTAGGGTCACCCATCTCAATATTAGGTATTCTAGTGGAAGTGGGCTTCACTTCAAAGATCTTATGGAAAAATCATAACTAGGTCATGAAAGGAAGAAAAAAAGAGTTTTTCATCATAACATAAGAGGTGTCAAAACCCATGAAGAGATTTTAAAAGATTATCAAACAAACCTTTTCAAAATTTCAAAAGATAAGAGTACTAATTTTAAATCCAATTTTGAAAAAACCAAAAAGAGATGTCACACAACTTATGAAGAGATACAAGATAAAAAAAAGAGATTAGAAGACAAAGCTTTTAATTTTCAGACTAAAAGTCACTCTAAATTTGATAAGTTTTTGCTCCCTTGGTCCAGAAACTGCAAAGTAACAAACATGCAGACCTCTTGTTGAGAGCTTTGTGGTTAGTACCAAAAGAGGAGAGAGGGGGACCCCCACAATTTGGTCAAACAAACAAAATTTTCATAATCTTGATATATGGATAAATTTAACCCTGGAAATGTTATATTTGGAGTCAGAAACCAAAAAGAACTACTACTGGTTTTGGTGCTTTCAAAAAACCTCATAAAGAACCGATGATTGTATACCAAAAAATTGAAAAAATCATGATTATATATCAAAATCTATTATTTGAAAATGTTGAGAAGCAATGGGCAAATGAATGAATATATTACCCAGATTGACAACTCAAAGATAGCTTAATTCTAGGGGCAGATTTAAGACTTGCAAGTGGGTCATTCAATTTCAGTTGTTACGCATCATCAAATGCATCATCAAATGACAACTGATTTGATTCGTAAAGTCTTTAAGCATTAAGTCATATCCACCACCACCACCATGTCTCTTGTGTCTTTACTACAACAACTTTCCCATGACATGCAGGGTTAGGTAGGCGTTGACACTGTCAATCAATGCTACTACCTATTTTGTCCCGAAGCTCGCACATGCATACATAACCTATTGTTCCTCCCTTTCACCTTCCAGATGGGTGCTTTTCCTTTTGTAAAGTTTGGCAGGGTTTCATCATCTCACACATACCTACTTTCTTCTTATTAGTGCATGCTCGAGTCTAGTACAGTATTGCAATTTGCAAGTGCTACGTTCTGTCAAGGTGGTGGTGTTGGTTGTTGTTGTGGTGGTGGTGGTCATCGCCAAGCTTGTATTTTTCTTTGTTGTTCTCCACTTCTCTCCATGAAGTAGGTTTTTTTTTTGGGGCGAAATTTGGCTTCCTGGCTCTAACCCCCTCCCAAACAACAACCCAAAAACAAAAAGCCAGTGCCATTCATAGATAGGATTTTTTTAAAAAAATTTAACTTTAAAAAAAAGGGCCCAAATTTGCCTTATTTTGAGGATTAAAAAAATAAAATCAGAATAGGTTTAAGCATGTCACCAAAATGTAACAAGATTCCTAAATTTTTCTAGGATAGGAGGATTCCTAAATTTTTGCACATTATAGTAGTCAAAAAATGTTGTCACAAACATTTTTTTTTAAAACTATGTGATTTTAAACTTCCACCAAACCAATATTTTAAATTTTTTTTGTAGATTATACTCAAAATAAAATAGTTCAACTATCATATAATGTAATTGTAAAAATGTTACATTTTTTGATTGATATGATTAAATAATATGTTTGTGAAAAATTAATATCTATATCAATATATTAGAAAGTGAAAATATATTCTTTAAATGATTCAAATAATTACAACACTTGATGAAATATTTAATCATATATTGAATATGAGTTGATTGTACCAATTCAATTCCATATGAAAAGTTTCACTCATGTGACTTCACAAAAACACATTTGGATAAAGATTTTTATTCAAACAAACATAATTATGTTGAAAATTATTTTTTGTTGAAAAATTAAAAAATTATGTTATAAACCTTTGTATCAAAATTCATTTTATATATTTATCAAAATGCTAGATGAAATAAAAAAAACATTGCCCCCAAAATGACACAAAATGTATTAAAAACATATTGCATTTTCTTGGTTAAAGTGGCTTTTCCTAAGTGTGTTTCACCTTACTTTCGTTCTTGATTAGTGTTGTTGTTGTTATTTCTTTTGTTTTGTTTATAAAAAAAATGAATTATGAAGTACATGGGTTGACTATATGCACAAGAAGGCTTAGTCAATTTTGAATAGAAGTTAAAGGGAGAAATAGAAAAATTTAACATTACTCCTATAATTTGACGATTTGTTGGAACCTATTCTATAAATATGGCGAGTTTAGATTTTTTCATCATATTATGGTGAATTGGGCCCATTTGCCCCTCAAAAAAACCTTTGTACCTTTTGCACCTTCCTTCTTTTTTTTGCCATGTTGCCAAATTTCGTCCCAAAAAAATTTATTTCCAAGCTATAGCCGAATTTGGCTAAGTCCTCACAAATTGAAAATAAGAAACCCGCCTAGCTTCCATAATCAAATTGACCAGATTTTTTTCTTGGCGAATTTTCACCACTTGGTGAGAAAGACGAAAGGAGGATTTGGATCCAACAAAAAAGATTTGGGGGAAATAATGGCTCAAAGTTGTCATATTTATATCATAGTTTTTAGCATGTCACAAAAATATAACAAGCTTGAAAAAAATTCTACTTTCCTCTTTGACACGTAAACAAGTTTGGCAAGTCTTGTAGGGGATGATTGTTAGTCCACCTAGCTCACAAAATTGCAAAAGAAAAGAAATCCTAGCTTTACCATATTGTTCATGGAATAGTTGTGACCTATGGTTCGTTTACTAGCAAAATTTTGCCAAAACCCAAAATGTAAAATAATAAAATCAAAAATTAAATTATTTTGGGAATTTTCAATGGCTAGAAGTGAGGGGGGGAAAAATTAAAATGGCAAGATTTTTATCTATGGTTTTCAATATGTAGCAAAAAATGTAGAAAGATGGTTGAAATTTTCTACTCCATATATAAACCATAGCCATATTTGGCTAGATCTTTGTAGGGATGACTCCCCAATATTTCCCCATCTTCCTATGGATGATTGCCACTTTGGTTAAAAACAACAATTCCTAGAAGAAATATTAAACTTGTGACTAAACCACTGACAACTTCAAACTTAATTTCTATCTAACCCCAATGTTGACAATGGCAAGTCCAAACTCCTATGGCAAAGAACAACGGTAGAAATTCTTACAACCAATGAAGGGCCATGTTTTTTTTTTCTCTTGGGGGAGGTAGGGGTGTTGGAATTTTGTTGTTCCCATGAAGTTCTCACTATGTTCCCATCAAATCCCAATGGGTTCGCAACATGTTCCTCAAGTTTTCAATGTGTTCCTCAACATGTTTCGCAACATATTTTTTTTAATAGTTTATACATTGTGTATTATGATCCACTAAAGGACTTGGCCAAATTTGGCTATAATGGGAGCTATAGGATGTCCAAGTATGATAACTTCAATCATTTTCCACCAATTTCCTAAACCTGATGATTTTCCTAAACTCATGACTTGCAAATTGTAATATGGTAACTTGCACATTCTACTTGCAAATTGTAATATGGTAACTTGCACATTCTACTTGCAGACTTTGTAATTTTAGCTATTCCTATTTTTAAGTTACATGTTTAGACCTTTTGCCTTTTGCATGCCATTAAAAAAAATAAAAATCTTCATATATTATATCCTTATAATGTGGTGACATGGACCTCTCCCCTCTCCCAAATGATTAAATAAATTTATTTCTTTTCATTACATTCTATCTAGCCAAGTTGCAAAAATTAAACAAAAAAACAAATAGTGATATATTGTAACATGTGTTTATCTAAGAAATCAATCTTCCAAAGGGTACATTTCTTGAATATTGTGTTTGCAATTTAATGTTAAAATATTGCAAACATACTTTATGTTAGTGTTGATTCTTTATCAAATTTCATTTAATAGTCTTATGTGTATTCTATTGTGGGGACAATTGATATGTACATTGTTATTTATAGTTGTTTCACCAAAGTTTGTGACAAATTTCTCCTCAACCCATTTAATTAGACCTCTTCAACTCTTGCTACATTTCAATAACCATGTTGCGTTCTTTCAAGTGGTACCTTCTTCTCATTTGTGTGTCCATATTTATTTAATTACAATTGCAATTCCCTAATAAATTTTTAAGCAAATGCATTTGTGAATTCAATTTGCAATCTTCTCTATCTATATAGTTCAATTATGTTACCATTCTTGTTTTATATTATTTTTGCCACAAATTCACAAAAACTGTAATCAAAATAGACCTATGTCTTGTCTTCTCTAAACATGTTTAGTTTAGAATCTTGGACTAGATACAACATGATCCATTGCACATGGTGTCAATAGTGAGATTCAAGGTTCCCAATTGCTAGGGCATGATTTTTTTCAAACAATAACTTTGCATATATAAAATATTTTTAGCAAAAACATTTCATGCCAATGGGAAATTTGATTTTACTGTTTTGGTTGATATTTCGAGAGTTGTGCAAGTTATGGAAAAATGTTTGTATGTAATATTACAAACAATGTTTGGGTTTTTGTTACGTTCCATTCACATCTTTATGAATTTTGTTTGTGATGATAACAACAAAGTCACAACTGAGATTTACTAGGTTACCCTCTTTGGAAGCCAAGGATTATGGCATTCATTGCAAATGAAACCCTTCTTATTGTTGATGTCAAAATAGAACCCAATGAAATTGTAGTTAATTTTCCATTGTTAAAATCGATAATCACTAATTTGTGCAATTTGTTTAAAAAGGATGGGACATTTTCTCTTTCTTTGAAATCCATTATCTTGACTGTGATCTTCCATTCGCGTTTCGTGCTTCCATTTCCCAATGTGCATTGAACCCCAAAAGAACCATGGTTAATGTCATTGATTGTTTCAAAACAAGGTTTCTCACTTTGAATACATCGAACAAGTTGAAATTTTGAACTATGACACCATCAACATACAAAATGATCCCTACCTTTTGATGAATTTCAATAGTGATGTTTTGTTTGAATTCCCATGCTTGCATCAACCAATAAGGTATTCTGGTCAAATGTAGGGAATGGATTGGAAGTAAGATATTGGCTATGCTTGGTGCAAGGTGAAGATGACCAACATTAGGAACGACTTTGGATTGTGTTTTTGAAGTAGCAAATGTTTGGGCCACCTCCATTGCCAAAATGACATTTGCAATGAATTTGTTTGGTCTCATGCTCACAATGAAGTCTCTTGAACAACAAATTCACTCAAATTCCCATTGCAAACCACTACTTTCTTTTTGAGTCCTACCACTTACATAATAGTTTGCAAATTTTGTGGTGTTGTGCTCTTTTGCAAGTGGACTTACAAAAGTTGCATTTGTTATGTTGTCCACAACTTGGATACCCTTTTGAAGGTAGTGATTGATTTCAACGCTCATGTTCATCTTGTTTAAGACAACATGTGTAGGGAGGCTTTAGAAGATATCAAGGTCTTCATTGAAGTGAAGGCTTTTCACACACATGGTGGAAAACAAATTGCACTTGTTTTGTCTATGAGTAAGTCCTTGTTACAACACCTTTTCAAGGAGGATGGTGACAACCTAGTAGAGCTTGTCAATGATGAACAACTTTATGAGGTGATGGACAAGTTCAAAACCTTGGGCTCTTGTAATATTAGCAACTTCATATCATCATTTAAGCTTCATCTTGCCAATAAAGGTTAAGTTGTCTGAAAATAAAGTTAGGGTTTGCAAGGTTGTTGCGGTTGGTCACAAAAATGAAACAAGCCCAACAAGTGCTTATCTTTCACAAAAGAAAGGGTAGCGTCATTTTTTCTGTTGGAAGGTGTACAATTTTTTCAATAGGGTTTTGTCAAGAGTGCTTGGCTACTAAGAAGAAAATGTTTTTATGGTTTGTGTGTATAGGTTGCACAGAAAGAGTATGTTCTATTTTTCCTGTCGCAAGATTTGAAGTGTGTTATCATATTGTGCACTGCTGCCGGTGGAAACGCTCTAACATGGCAACCAAGGCAGTGCCACTGAGAACGAGTACGTCATTAATTAACCCTGTCTGTACCGTCATACCTTGGCGAGTTTGGCCCAAATTATATTATCTTTAGAAATGTTGAAAATTTCAGAAATTATTTTTCTCAAGAAATTTTTTTTTGTTAAGGAAAAATTGAAGAAGCTGCAGTGTATTGTTACCGATTGTTACCAACAATGGACGCTGACGACACATCCTCCTCCTCTCCATCGATAAGCTTCTCATCAGAGCTCAAACAACTTGTAATATTGTTGCAAGGTATATCTCAATAAGAATTCACAGCTTGGAAGATTTTTGGATTTTGGATTGGGTTGTGAAGGTAATTTTGCAGGTCAAGAGGTAACCATTTAAGCCTAGGTCCTGTACTTGTCTCTCCAACAGATTTGAAATCAGAATATATTTCCAGAGAGTACTATATTTTTGTATGAATTCGTGTGTTGTTGTCTTTGGAATTCGAAAGAGAGATCAGTATATTGGGGTGTTCAAAACAATTATATGTAGTTCGGCCGGCATGGTGCAAGGACGAGGAATCGGAGTGAGCTGGATCTGAGAGGCTGGGCGGGGTTTTTGCATTGCAGGTCTATAAACTAGCAATGAAGAGGTGCTTCGGGAGTCACTCCAGTAATCAGGAGTTCATCATAAGGTGCCAAAGAGTTATGTATGAGCCTGGAGTAGACGTTGCTCAGCAGGCTAGTGGACGTCCCGGAAGTTCCAATACGGATCACCCGCGTGGGGGTTTAGAAGGCCATGTTCGACAAAACACTAGCTTGGCAAGGTTCGAGCAGAAGTATTCTTCTGTTCTGCCTCCGCCTCGCAAGTGGCACTTGCCCGCAAGACATGACGAAGACAACCTAGGCAAATGTCGGTCCGATTCTGACGAAGCAGCGAAAGTCTTGATTAATGGGTTGAAGGCAGATGGGTGGTTGTCTCTCGCCTCCGTTAGGCTAGTCATCGAGAGGATGATCGACGTGATTCGACACCCTGCGCAGATCATTGATGACTTCATGCGGAGTCCCTTCAAGTTCTCCAACGATGCAAAAGAGCTCGTTGCCATGGTTCTGGATAGCACACCTGAAGTCAACTCAGTTTTCGACCGTATGGACAAATTTGTACCCGAGGAAACTACAAACCTAGACAACTTCCTAGAGGTAATAAACCACCTGCACTCAGCGCAAACATCACATCCATTCTCACTCACACAAAAGCGTCGAAAACGAGGCTTGTGGCGAATAATCAGGAAACGTGATTGGAACATGCAAACCTTATATGCAAACCAGTTCGTCTTTAGCAATGCGTCTCCCCATTGAATTTTAGTTGAGCTTGAATTTAGCAACCCACCTGAACCAATCAAACTATTTAGCCAATCAATAGCAGGTGTTAGGCTTTGATGTGCCTTTTACCAGCCTCTGCATCCTGTGCAAAAATGCTGGGCCAAAACCATTTTGCTGAGCCAAGCCGGCATGTTTTGACTTTTTTTTCTTCGAATTTTAATCGATAGGGTCACATATTGAGCACCGCTGAAGTCACATAACCTACATTAGCAAAGTGTACTACGCACATAGTCAATACAAATATCTAGAGGTCATGTGATGGGCCATTTATGTCAATTGAATTTAGCTTGCTTGATTCCTTGAGAATAATATGGTGCGCAACGGTCATTCAATTTCATTACTTCACAGCTTGCAGGCTATCCGTCAGTCTGGCGATCAACAGCGGGCAGTTAAAGAACTGGTGAGCTTCTCGGAGGAACGGGCTGATTTCATAACCAAAACTTTGGTGAACGAGGTGAGTACACTGATCCAAGTCTTCGAAAAACAAAAGCTCCTGTGCCTTGACTGGCTCCAGAAATTGCGAGACAACCTCAGAACCACCAAGATAGGCAGCAATATGCAGAGCGCTCTTCGTGTCTTTCAGCGTCGCCTCATTCATTGGCACGCTACTGGTGACTATATTGAGTAACCCTCCTATCGCCGGCTTGGTCTTGAGCGTCGGTTTTGAGGCGGCTTGCAAAGCTGTACAAGGGCTGTTGTATATCGCTCAAAAGTACCGGAGCGGTCTGGAGGGAGAAAGCAGCCTCGCAAATCCAAATTTGCAATCTGCAAAATTGCAACAATGGAGAGTAGAGGAATGAATGGTCACAAGTCACAACGTCACAAAAGCCAATCTTCATTCTTACTGGCGAGATTTCAAAACCATTATAACAGAAAATTTTCAAAAGCCCTTCTTCCCTCACCCACAAAGTAAATGAGAATATATAACACGACCCTTTTTGGCCGTCTGGCATTGTCAGAATTGATCTAACCACTTGTATTCAGGGCTTTTCTTTCTTGCTTTCTTTCAATTTTGTGTTATAAAACATTTGGAGAGTTCTTCCAAATAAATGTATTGAAATTAGTTGAATTTACACTGAAAAATAAACATCTCCAAAATTTTCCTAAGTTTTTTGCCCAAAAAATGACCAAATTTGTTGGGGAAAAAACATTGCTTGCGTCTGTAGCAATCCCATTCTGAACCCACTCGTTTAACCTCTGAAGGATGTCTGGGCAGTGCAAAAAAACACTTCCTCAAAGGTCAGCTTGGAAAACTTACAATCACCTGCGCACAAAATCACCTTCAACTTGTCGCAGGTGATTGTAAGTTGAAGGTATGTACAAATTCTCTGCCTGTGCTTTACATTGTCTCTTACTGTAGGTTGTTTGGGTCACCTTGGATCAAGGTTCAACTAGTGGGAGGAAACTTAATAAATATATTAACAAGTTTAATTCAAGTTAAATTTTGGATGTTTGATAACTCTTTTTTTTTCTGGTCTTGTGCAGCAAAACCTCGACAACATCAGCCAAAAATGGGCTGCATTAAAGAAATTTCTGATGACAATAATGTCTATTCACTTGTCAAGACCGAATTTACCACCTTACGATCTGAGTTGGATAATCTAGGAAAAACTGCAGCTGCTTGTAAAACAAAAATAAATGATTGTGTATTAGAAATGGAATCTTCAACAGCCAAATGATCATTCAGCTCAAGTTCTGGAGGCCAGGGTCATCCAACTCAACATCTAGAGCGGCTGAGGATGCTTAGAAAAGAACCAACAAGCATGACAATTTTCTGGTGTAATTTCAAGCCCATGATTTTACTTATTGTCACAATAATAATCCTTGAAGGGTACATAACTAGAGCTTGTCAAATCTAAAACTACTTCTTAATATGGTCCCCCCATTGGTGGGTTCTCATTGCTCTCTTTTGTGCCTCCCATTGGTCTGTTTACTAAGCTTTGGGTGCTATCTCTTGGTAGGATGTTGGTCCTCTCTTTTTGTACCTCCCCTTCCCTTTGAGATGGGTGTTTGTTCTTTTACTAAGTTTGGCAGGTTTCATCATCAACTTCTCAAGGTTTCAATTTTAGGTTGCATTAAGAGAGGAGTAATGCACAATAAATTGTCTAATTTTTTGAGACATTTGTACTTTTGTAAAATATATTTACTGTTGAATTTCATTAGATTGTAATATAAATCCCATTCTGGTAGTGATGTTGTAATCCCTTACTGAGATGTATGCCATAAGCTGTACATGAAGATAGATTTTTCTTGTTGAGGGAGGCCATTGTTGCACCATCTCAATACCTAACGTAGATACAAACTAAAGCATGACTATAAGTTGAATCAAGAGTTTCCACCAATCATGCATATACGTCGAAAACCTTGATGGCTGCATAACACATGACTATACAGAATTGCAAGAAAAAGAGATTGAAAACCTCTTCACTTCCAATCCTCATCACTAAACATACTTCCTCTTGAAGGTGAAATCAATGCATATTTGCATCATTGTTACCTTGAAGGTCACTAATCCCAAGATTGTTTTTACCCTGAGATCCTAACTGTAAGGTTCAAACAAGATCCAATGCGTCCACCCTCACTAAGTCCTATTCTTGAACATAACATACCTCCCAAATCTACAACCAGTAAAGTATGAATGCATTACCTTTTGAACGCAACATTATGCATTCATACTTGCATTACTTTTAATGTGTACATTCCATTCACACCTAATTGATATGTTAGCTAATTGACAAGTGTAAAGTCACATTTGGGCATGACAATTGTTCAAAAAAATGGAAGACATTTCAAGATTTTTTACAATTCACTTCACAATTATAAATTAAGCACACAATCTCCCAGAGTTAGTACAATTCCCAACAAGCAAAGATCAATGTTAGGCAAGACTTGACAACCGCTAGATTGGACAAGAGTGAAACTAGGCAGATGACTTGAGTACAAGCTCAATCTTAAGAGAACCTGCTTTGATGCTTATCAAAGCCATGCTACAAAATGATTTGAAAACAAGTTCAATCTTTAAGACAACTTGCTTCATTGCTTATCTAATCCATGTTATAAGATAACTTAAGGATAAGCTTGGTGTTACAAGAGCTTACTTTGGTGCTTATCAAATCCTCACTGCAAGATGACTTGAGCACAAGCTTGATCTTAGGAGAGCTTGCTTTGATGCTAATCAAATCCTCATCATAATCCTACCACTGGAAACAGTCATCAAACATATATTTTCTAGTCTTCTGTCCATGGGGGTGATCTGACCAACTCTGCATACCTGACAAAACTTCAGAACCCTTCTCCTAGCTCATCAGGATTGCATAGAATCCTGATGACCTGTTGAGATTCACTGTCAATCTTGGAGTGATAAAATCTTCAAGAGCATCTCCAAAGCCTGGGTGTACCAGTCCAAATTTCAAGTTGATATCTGCCAAGGGGGTATCATTCTGGCAAAGAATTGGTGGTATCTGCATCCTCATCTGGAAATCAGAGGGTGTGAAGAAAAGCTCTTTGAAGGCTAGTGAGTGTTGCCTGCTGACTTAGCATAACTATCTGCTGCCTGTGCCAGCGATTGGATTTTCACTGGCACTCCTTTCCCCATCTTCTCACAAACAACACCACTAACAATATCAGGCCATTACAATCCCTATTGCATAAAAATTGACATCACAGGATCAATACCTTGCCGCCCAACTATGGGGCTATAAGTTAGACTCATGTGATTTGGCCATATTCAACTTCAAAACTACCAGAACCTGTAGATTGCCAGCAGCCAACACAGCTGGGGTAACATTCACATTTTGTAGCAGTCTGTACTCAAATCTCAATATATTTGCATAAACCATCTAATGTGAGCATATTAGATCCTACAGACTGTTAACTTGAACAAAGTATGATTACTCCCTCTAAACCCATTCCTCTCAAACTCCAACATCCTCCTCTAAGCTAGTTTCCATACAGTAATGCTAAAACCTACATATTTTTACCATTTCTGTTTCTCTCACCAGAAATTCTGCAGACAAGATGAATACTGGACTGCAATAAAGTGGCACTGACTCACCGTGGATGAAAGTGTAAAGCTGTTGAAGTATCCAGCATATCTTGAGCCTACAATCATGCATTGAACCTCAAGTAAGACATCCATGCTAAATATCAATGGAAGACACCACAGATTATGGATATGAATCCAGCATCTATTATCATGTTACTTTGGAGTTAACATGCACTAGAGTGGTCTGCAGAAGATCTGCCAATTAGTGACTAAGAAAATGGCCACTCAAAAGCTGATAGCAAAAACTGTCAAATCATGACACAAACAGATGCTAGGCAGCTTACTTTTTTTCAAGCCCACAGGCTTAGCCCCAAGTACAGCTCCCACAAAAGCTGAAACATTTTCCTGCAATGCTGCTTCCGTAAAGCTAACCTGCCATTTGTGAAAACATATACAAGAAGGAAACAGCTAAGCTCTTCTGCAGACAATAAACCTCAAACAAACTGGGGAAGAGAAATGCCTGAACCCCAGGACTTTATAGCAATGGGATCTCACACAGACATTCAGATTCTGACAAGTAGGGTTTAACAATGAGTATGGCAATGGTTTCCCCCAGCTAAAGGCTAATCAATCCTTGCACATGAATGAATTCAAAACTAATCTCAAGAGCTCAAAGGTTGATGCCCTATCCTACCTCTTCTCAAAAGCTTTGTGCTCAACATCAAAAGGGTATTAAGCCATTCAAGGCAATCAAAAGTCTCAGTACTTAGAAAAAAGTAGAGAACATGAAGTTGATTTCAAGCCAATCAGCATTCTTGTTCACCAAATCTATGCAAGTATGGAGTTAGCAAAGAGTTTGACATAGCTCACAACAGTTACAGGTCACTAACAAGGTACCTTGCCTAGACCCACATGAACAATGCCACCTTTGTCTGCACGAAAATCAACACGCCCTTGCTTTGCAGCTTTCACAGCCTCACCTACATTATTTGTAACAGTCCCTACCTGCAAAAGATAAACAGAAGCACAGGATGTTTGTATTGAGATTTCCATCTCAAAAATATAGAATGAGTCGTGCTTGAGGTTCTAGCATATTCTAGAACATATTAATGTGATTGCAGAGAGAGAAACTCCACAAAAACTTATACAATAAGAAACTCCACAAAAACACGTATGATAACCAAGGAAATGCTGTGTCAGTTCCAACCAAACCAAAACAAACACAAAAAGAATGTGTGCAGTCATAGACAGTTACAAAGTACCAGACCATCACCTTCATTAGAAATGACAGTGACTAGCTGCCATTACTCCCCAGTAACTTCATCAACTCCCAACAGTGGGTACAGATATGTATACAATAATCTGCTCAGAATGAAATGCAAATAATTCAACCAAAATCTGCACCCTGAGTTTCTTTGCACTTCTGAAAGCAATGTGAACTCCATGATGATGTTGACTGGCACTTAAGAGACAACGCTCATAAAGAAGTCAATAGCTCCCTCATTCAAGCTGCAACATGGTGGTGGGAGTGCCTCCATGTCCTCATAGCTTGCACCTTCTCTAGATAATTTCTAGAACAGTCCAAAAATTCAACCCTACAATCTGAAGACTGAAGTTGGTCAAGGCTTACAAGTTTCAGATACTTATTGTCAGTTTCCTTCTCAGTGATTAAGATTCATAATCACTAGTGATGTTGATTGTGAGAAAACATACCCAAGAGATGGGCAAGGTCAGAGTAACATGGTTCCAGGTTTTGAGAATCAAAACCCCCTGATTGAAGATAAAGACATGCAAGCAAGGGAGATAATACTCACTTTTGGGTTAGGCATGAGCCCTCGTGGCCCTAAGATACGTGCCACCTGCACACTCAAACAACAGCAACATGGATAATCACTGGGGCCTCCATGATGAACAGTCACAGCAATTTACAAAAGAACTGAGTGGACATTTTTGTTTTCAAGCAATGTAACCTACATGTTTTGACATCTGGCACAGATATAATACAAGGAGCTCCACATAGAGACTCTCTCTTAACTATAGTGCAACAATACTTGGACAAGACAACACATGAAACAGGTGGAATTAACAACCTTGCCAAGACGAGGCATGAAAGATGGTGTTGCAATGCACTTGTCAAAATCCAACTTGCCCCCACCTACACATCATCAAGGGCCTAAGGTTTAGGGTTTCACATCAAATTCAGAAGATCAAAGAGTTGATGGTCAGTAATTGCAAATGACAGTCATCAAATCATCAATTAAGTCCACCCAGTTGGTAACTCCAATTTGATCTGCTTAATTGTCCACCCCTCATGAAATACAATTGTATCCTCCAAATTTACTCCTTCAACCAAGAGCAATGATCTAAGAACATGTGCTGAGAGAAATGAGTGCATACTTTCTTTAATACTGTCAATTAGGTCATCAGCACCCACCACATCTGCACCAGCTGCAATGGCCTCTTGGGCCTCTGCACCCTCGGCAAAGACTGCCACTCTCACCACCTAGAGCCATTTTACAATTGCCACCACCCAACTCTCATCCAGATTCAAATTCACAATATATCAAGACTGGAGTGGAATGTGAAGTTCTCGAATGAATCTGAATAAACAAAGCAAACAATGGCAACAAAAAGAAAGGCTATGCCATACAAACCTTGCCACTTCCATGGGGAAGAGTTGCAGCACCCCGCACCATCTGCACCATGCCACACACTTTGCATTAAGAGCTGTGCTACAAGACCAATTCAGCAAGAGCATCATGAGAAGCCTTAGCATATGGGGAAGCACATAAGCATCCTCACTAGAACCAAAGTGGACTTACGCCTGGATCCCAACAGTGATAGAGTGCACAAAATGACATCAAAATGAAGTCTAGTCAGCTAGACCTACACTGAGAGATGATAAACAATCTCAACTAACTGATTACCTAAGTTGGGGAAAGGACAACCATTCACACTAGGATCTAAATCCTCTTACTGTGAGTGCCCAGATGATGCAGATTGGAGGAAAGAATCAGACCTCACGTTTAGGGTTAAGGGTTCACACTTATAATCAGGTGCAGGGCTGAAGAGACTACAAGGAATTGGGGTTTAAGGGTAAAAAGGGATTACATTTTAGGGTAAGCATACCATTCCTGCATTAGGGTTTAAGCACCAGGTCATACCTGGTCTCCTCGACGAGGATCGATCCCCAGTCGCACATGTGCTTCAACCGTCTCATCAAATTTTGCTTTTGCATTTTCCTGCATGTGCAGATGCGCAAACAAGAACCCCAAGCACCTCAAACACACGACAGCGCGCCGTAGTGATTTGGGTAGCTCGAAAATAGTAAAAAGCGGCAAAAAGAAACCAAAGCAATGCGTTTGCCAGAGAATTGTACGTACCTTCACTTGCCGAATGGCATCCGCAAGTAACAGGGGATCGCTTCGAGTGTTTCGTTGCTGGTTACGCCAGAAAGACGGAAGTGGAATTGACGGTTTAAGCTTCTCCTTCACAGCTTCTGCGACGTGGCTCTGAGCTTCCAGCGCCTCCGGTGACAGATCCTCAGGAAGTGGAGCCACACGGGGTTTAGCAGGCGTGTCTAGGACCTCTTGGATTTCGAGCACAGACTCATCAGGGCTCCCGACGTGGTCTGCAGCAGCGGAAGTCGCGACGGGAACCTCCACGACAGTCACATGGGCCAAAACATCGTCCAGGGTAGAGACATCGGTATGGGAGATGCGGTGTAGTGGCTCAACAGATGTGGGTTCAGACTCGGAACCGGAGGAAAACAAACGAAAGCACTGCTGCACCTGGGAGTTTGGATCACAAACAAAGCTCCACAGAGAAGAAGCTCTAAGAGAAGAAGATGCGGTGGAGGAATGCCGCAATCGCATGAATCCGGACATCATCGCCGCCATTCCCGAGCGCTCTCTCTCTCTCTCGTTCGCGAGAGCAATCTACGCGACTCCCTCTCTTCGCCGTCTCCCATTCTATTTGCGTTTGCTCCTGGACGGATGGATGAACTATTCATACATGGATGAAACTTATGGATGCGTTTGTGGACATTACTTTTTGATATATTATTAATGTCAAGGTAGGTATTTCAGTTTTGGCCAATTCGACACGAATTATATTATTTTCAGAAATGTTGAAAAAAATATTTTAATATTTTGTTTTCCAAATCAAAAAATAAAAATAGTGAATATTTGAGAATATTTCATTTGTTGAAATGAATGTTTCAAAATTCATTAATTAATTATTTGACGAACATGTGTTGAAATGGGCAAGGTACTACGGCATTTCAATTTGATTTACAACATATGCCTGTCAATCAACTTACAATGACACAAAGAGGTACGAATAATGGAAGCATATTAACCAAAGAAATGGGGTAAGTCATCTTGAATGTAAGAAACATTTTGGAAGGCCCAAAATATGGGGTATTATGGGTCGTAAGGTTTTTTTTTTTTTCAAATTCTTCGAGTCGAATCACTTGCAAAGGATCCCCAATATTAATTAACATTAAATGGTGAGTATTCTAGGTGGGGTGTATACCATTTTTAAAAAAGTGCTGCTACAAGTGACAACCCAAGAAATACCTAGTTTTAGATGAGTTTAATTAATTTTTTAAATTTCAAAAATGGTGAGAAAATGTCTAAAAATCACCCCAAAAAATTTATTTTTCTCATTTATTGAAAAAAAATCGCCCCAAAAAAAACATTGATAAGTATGAGGTAGGTATGTATTAGGGTTGTGTGGCTCTTGAACCCTTTTCAAAAGAACCTCTAGTCCCCAATTTTGACAATTCAAATTTTTTTGGAGGTTTTCCATGTGCAAGTTTGAGTCCAATTTTTTCAATTTTAAAACATTTTTAATTACAGGTCTAGCACATTTTTTCAATTTCAAGAACCTCCGAGCCAAATTCAATAATTGGGTCCAATTCCATGCACGATTTCATGCTTCCCAATGCTAGAAATTTTATAGGGACATAGTTTTACAACAAATTAAATACAATGATTTATACAAATACAGAGTTTAATAAATAATTAAAATTAATACATGATTATAAAATTCATTACTTGTCAAATTTTTTTGAATAAGGTCAGGTTGCTTATAAGTTCAAGTTCCCATTTCAGTTGCAGATCTAGTAAAAAACCTAATTTCATGGTCCAACTCTTTGTGCTGGTTCCAGCAAAAGGAAGGCAACTTGAGTCCAAGTCACATGAACCTGAACCCTCGGATATAACACTACAAACCAGATATTTACTCGGTATTGAGATTTATATGACCCTAACATTAAAGTATGATTTAAGAGCAATGAGAAGGGTTGAACTTGCCATAATAAAAGGGGCAGTAGACTTAAGGACCCTTCACACCTAATGTTAGGACCTCTAATGTTAAATGTCCTAACACCTAAATAATTGTTTCTAAAAACTGAAAAAACAGTTATTTATTTATTTATTTATGTTAGTGCTAGCTAGCATTTTGAGTGCATTCACATCACATGGTAGTGTTAAGGTTTCAAACCTAAAAGTTCTAAAAGTACCTATTACTAGTCATGAATGATTCACACATGGAATCATGTTAGTAGATGTTGGGCCGATGGTAACCAATTGTTCTTTTCTTGAATTTTTTTTTTGTTTTTTTTAATTTTCTAATTTTTTTAATTTTTCTTTTTGGTCTTTTTTGTAATTTTTTTCTCGAGTTCAATCATGGTAAAGTAGATCAAAAAATATAGTTGTATAAAATGTCATTTTAAAATATGATGATTTTACATAAAAATAAGAATATTTATTTATTTATTTATTTATTTATTTATTTCATTCATATTGAAAACATCTATGTTTTCATTCGGTTTATCATAAGTTGAGTATAAAATTTGAAATTTTTGAAAAAATTTAGTATAATAAAATAAATAACAAGTATGTTTGAAATTGATTAGCAATTTTTTTAACCTATTTTTACTTACAAATTAAAAATATTTTGATTAAATAGTGAAAAAGATGAAGAATCACAAGTATGTTTTAGAACCTCATTAATCAAAAAAATTAAAAATATAATATTTCATCTATTTATAACCTACTTAAAGGTTATCAAGTAAATTGTGGGTTTTCCTTGAATTTCAATGGATATATTTAAACCTACTTTAAACATCTAGTCTGTATATAAAATTTAACAAAAAATTTTAAAATGTTCATATTAATCACTGAATTAAATAATTTTTTCATTCAATATATCAAAGCCTACTCAATGATTATTTTTCATTTATGTTGCAAGGAACACGAACGATCTAATTTACTATGCTTGGACCCTTTGACATTCTTTTCACTACACATTTGCTCCACACCACATTCTCAAGCTTTTCATTACACATTCATTTCTCATTGTGTTCTTGTTTTTCATTGTTTTTTCCTTGCTACACTCTCATTCATTGCACTAATTTTTCAAGGTGTGTTGGCATCTTCTATACCTTTGGTGTTTCTTGGTCACACTTGAATTAAGAGCACAAAGTTCAACTCCTTCATCAATGCCTTTGTCTAATTCATTTTCTTTTCTTTCTTGATCACTTATTTTTCATCATGATTGTTTCTTTGGAATTGCAAGAGTTATGATAAGTAATAGTTGACTGAGAGTTGCATCAACATCAAAAATTTCTTTTGGGTTGAATTTAAAGATAAGTTTTTTAGACCTTATTCTTTTATTTCACATTTCATTGTTACAAATCATGGATGAAGCTCAAGAACAAGTGGTGTTCACTATGGGTTTTATGATGTTGTTCCAACTCATGGACCACATATATAATTCCCCTATCCAAAATTTACATTCTATCATGAAACCATCCATTGCATTGGAAATTGTCAAGTTTCTTATCTCTATAATTGCACTTCATAAGAGTAATTTGACAACTACTTATGGAAATTTGTCTTAGGAATTAGCGTAACAAGGGTGAAACACAAAGTACAACTTAATTTTTCATATTCTTGTTCATAGAATATGAAGATTACCAATGGATGGAAAACTTTAGGATGTCAAAGTTCCATGTGTCTTGTGTCATTTATAAACTTGCACACTGTTGTAATTTTCTCATATGTAGTGAATTGTTTATGATTAAGAAGTTCATTATATCCTTGGTTTTCCATGAATTTGTTGTTACAGTGAATCTTGTTTTTAAGAGGTGGATTTTTTGCCTAGAAGGACTTGAAATGTAGAAAGTCATGGAAGATTTCAAATAGTGGTGCAATTCGCTTAACATGCAATGTGTTATTGATGGCACACAAATGTTGATTTCTAAACCTTTTATCTCATACTCAAAAGACTACTATTATCATAAGTTTGGGGGCTACTCCATGGTTACCTATTCGTGGTAAATTCCAATAAGAATTCATTAACATCTTCATTGGTTTGCTAAGAAGTGTTAAGAAGGTTTGGATTGTATTGGCAAGTTCAATATCATGTTTTGTTTGATCCAAATAAGGGATGTGGAAATGGAATTCCACCTTACTTGCTTGGGGACAAAGGGTATTCATTTATTAACTAGATCATGACACCCTCAAAAAAAGATGGTCACCACATTATTTATAGTTACTTTACAACATAAAACACAAGTGAGGTTATTCCATTGTAAAAAATGTTTTTGGCATTTTGAGAAAAACTTTTTGAAAGTTGTTTCACAAATTATGATTGAATGTTGTTTTTTTACTTGATGTTTTTATTTATTGTTATTTGTTGCATAATTGCTAAAAATTGGGGGCAAGGCAAGTGTAGAATGTCTCCTTTGCATCATTGAGTTAAAGGCAAACAATTGTCATGAAAATAAACCAACAATCAACAACATTATAAAAGATCAAATTCATCAACAACTTAAAAAAGAAAAGAGGTCAAGAACAAACTTATGGAGAAAATTAATGCATTATCTTAGTAGACAAAAGAACTGACCATGTAAAATCTTGACTTTCATCTTAATATCATTTATAATTTTTTTATAAATCATTATTTGTTCTTTTTGTTTTGGTGTTTCTAATCATTTGCAATAACTTCTCAAAAAATGTTCATTAATGTTTGGCAAATACAGGATCAACAAATGGGATTAAATAATATCTTAAATTATAATCATTGGTCCTTCAAAAAATCCTTGAAAATTTATAAGATATCATCTTTCCAAAAATCCATGCACATTATGATCTAACTTTTCAAATTTGTTATTCATCATTTAAGGTTTCCCCATTCCCTATTTTTTCATTGTGATCTTTAGCTATTCATCACATGTGTCATATTTGTAAGAGCTCGCACCATGTGTTTGATTTTAGTTGAAGATTTTATTTCATTTCTTGAAGTATTCCAATTATTTCTCTTCTACAACCAAAGTCTAAACATGTATGTGCTCCATGGCTTTTATGAGTTCTTTGTTTCTTCTTTTTGTAGCTTCAACCACGGTCTCGTGTGATGAAAAATATTTCCTTTTAACCTTTATGTTTCTTATATTTCTTACTAATCAAATTTGAATTGTTGGTATTTTCTTTTTGCAGCTTGTTTTGTTAACAAAAATTGGGGTTGAAAGATTAGTACATGGGACTTGCAAAGGGACATTATTTTTCAAGAAGATAATGTTCTCTTTCACATTCTCTAAGTAGTGGGGTCTACAATGTCATAGGAACTTCTATGAAATTGACACGACAAGGTGTAATAAGCATGGACAAGGGTTGTTTATACAACCAAGTTTCATCAATATTGACAACATACATTTTGTTTTTTGGTAGATTGTCACAATTGGTTCCAAATGTTAAAATTGTAAATTTTTCATTGATTTCAATGGGTGCATGTGTCGTGTGGCCAACATGCTTGTAATTGTCATCTTTTGCATCCATCATGTCTCTCATGTGTGGTAATTGAAAGAGTAAACTTCTACCTTGAAATTCATGAATCATGTCATAGAACCCTTGTCCAAAATTTTGAGGAAGATGGATAGGGATTCTTTCCTAAATGCCCATGGTTTAATAGTTTTGATTATTTCTTGTGCACGCCATGAAGTCATATATCTTCTTGAAATCACTAACTATGTTACACCATTTGTCCTTGCATGCTAGATCATTTTTAAATTGTTCTGAACAGCCTATTTTCATGATAACTTTTGAAATATTTTTCCACTTGTTCATTGCAATTTCAAATTGGTCTTAACCATCCATTTGATTTATGCTTGTGAGGTGTTCCTCTCTCTTTGTTACAACCAACGCTAAAATATTGCTATGTTCTCGATTGAGTTGGTGGGGCTTCTTCACCTACACCTTTAAACTTGGTTTATAACTATGGATGGCAACCTATTTTTTACTTTTGTGTTTTTTTCTTGGTGGATCAAATACATCATCAACAGGTTGTCACATAATTGCAAAAAATAATCTAGGTATATGCACAACCTTAAAAACCTACTAATTTTTATAGAAATTGTTAGAATATTGAATGAAACAAAAAATCTCATGACAATATTGTGGGACTTGCTTGTGTATAAAAACATTATAGGAGTTCAAGCTTACAATTATCTTTTCATTGCATTTCTTGCTTGAACCCATTGTAGTTAAAGATGTCAAAAACTACATCCATGGTGTTGTAACTATGTTGAAAGTTGTGTGAAGCAAAACAATTGTTTAATGTGAAAAGCTTGCCATTGTTGCAATGTGAAACAAAAAGGCATGTGACATTACAATGTGAAGAGCTTGTGAATTATTATTGCACAAAGCATATATGTAACATGCATGGGTGCAACAATCACCATACAATCAACATGGGCCACGAACATGTGTAAGAAACAATAAAAACATAAAAAACATTCATAGGGAACACATAATCAAAAAGTTCAAATAACAAATGATGAAGGATTTCACAAACATTGAGTTAAAAGGACCCTTAAGGGAGGTGTTATGTAACTATTTTAACCCATAATCTATCATTTTGGAAATTTTGTGATATCCAATTATCAACTTACAACTAAGTTAGCACTTAGTGCCAGATCCATTGACAACAAGGATTTACTATTATGTAACATTACATGTATGAATTGGAGATTGAACGATTATTTGTGCACATGTTTATATAGCTCACCATCAACAAACTTCCTTGGTACACAAACTTCCTTGGTACCTTCGATGCTTATATCTCATTATAAGCAACAAGTGTCGATAGCCTTACAATGTGTGCAAGTCATCGTGATTTTTCAGCAGACTACCAAGCTTAATCACAATTCTTCATCTCTTCCACACATACTAACTAGTGCACCTCCATCGCTAACTAATTTGTGACATAAGATGCATTTTTAACATTACATCTTCCACTTCATTACTACTATTTTGATGGTCTTGGTTTTCTTTTCGTGTGTGTATATTTGCTTTGACATGCCTTGTACTTTTTGTGAATGGATTTCCATCCTTGTTTATATATATATAAAGGGTTACTACTATTTTGAAAACACTAGCTTAACAGGCAGTTAACAATTAACACCATGTGTGAAGGGTGCTTTATCTCAAGATGTGAGAAAAAATTGATTGGGGCACCACCAATTTACCTTGATGGATGACAACTTGATGAATGAAACTTGTGGATCCAAAGATTACGGTCCCGATCGTAGTGGAGGTGGACAGAGATTCAGCGACGACGCGGGGGAAAGATAAGACGGAAAATGATTTCGGTCTCTCCTCCCGTCTGTTGCGAGCGCGCGGGGGATTGCGTTCAGGTTCTTCCGCGATGGATGAGAATCCCCAGCGATTCTTCTGTTTCGCAAAGCTTTTCTAGGAACTGGAGCTGCTGGAAGGAGGGTTTCAATATTCTAAGTCGGTTGATAGATCTTCTCTCTGCTTGCGTCCTTTTTTTTTCCTTTTTTTTTTGGGTTTCTGTTTTTTTGCCGCTGTGGGTGAGTTGGGCTCTGGTTTCTGAATTCTGGGGTTTAGAATTATGGTTTCTGAAATTCTGGGATTTAGAATCTCTAGAGTTTTGCAGTTTTCTTCCCACATTGTCTTTTTTTTTTCTTTCTCGCCTCCTGTAACATCTCTGTATGCATCTCTGTGAGGGTTTTTCTCAGGTTGAACTCCTTGGAATTCAGTTCGAAGTACCATTAAAACCTGAGAGGCTTATGATCTCAGAAGTCTACTATCTTCCATCTTCTTTACATGTCTTGTTCCTCTGTTAGATATGCAATTCCTGGGGAATGTGTGAAATTGGGTGTTGGATTTAGAGCACTGGAAGAACAGCATGGGAGTCTGTTTTCTTGCACAGGAGGAGTGAGTTTCTTCTTTTTGTTTTCCAATTTTGTTTTCGGATGTCACAAGGAATCATCCACCATAGCCGGAGATCATCTCCATTCACAAGTTGCAAAAAAAACATCCTCTCAAGGGGCCTGCCCCTCATATTCTCAAGAGTGCCTCAAAATTTGACAACAATATGGACATCAGGGCAGCTGTGCGGTGGCGGTCTCTTGCTTAAAGTTCAAGGACTTTGTTAATATTCCAAAATGTATCATTTGAGTCTGAAAGTGCCGCATCCCAAGAAGGTGCCAACTGCAAAATGGAAAGGAAGCCACAGGAACTTCTGCCAAGGACTGGTCAGGTAACACACCAAAGCTGACCATGTACCAAGATTGAATCTTCAAGCAATTCATCTGTTGCCCTAAGTTTTGATCAGATTCATAGTTACTTGTCTATGCACACTGCCAGGAAGCTGAAGAAGTCAGGGGAGAGTAACAGGTTCTAATCAAGGTGGAGGTTCTGATACTTTGTTGGTGACACTAGCAATGTTATGACTGTGCGCTCATTCTTGTCGCATCTGTTTTGGTTTGGTGGGAACTTACTGACAAAGTGGTTACCATCAAAATGTTCTTGTGGGAGTTTCCTCTGCAACCTCATTCACATCTTTCTAAATGTGTTTGGTCACAAGTGCATTAGAAGCTTATAAGATCATAGTCGCCTCAGTATTGGGTTCTAAGAATCTGGCATTAAAATCCAGTATATGTTTTGCAGGCCTGGAATGCAGCTGCCCTCTTCCAGAAGTCCAGCCATGAAGGTGGTGTCCTTTCCCTGCTATAAGCGTCAATGGTCTTCACATCATCAAGGAACTTCAAGTCTGTTTCTAAGATTTTTTCCCTGGGAAGTAAGCAAGGTCTCTAATACTTTCCGAGTATCACAGATGAAGAGACCTGAATTGCTCATGGGTGGTTACAGGGTAGTGCACTGCAAAAGGTTTAGGGCAATGGCAATTATTGTGCATGATAACAGCATGAAAATCTCATCCCAGGCAAGTCCTTTGGAGACACTTTTGTCAATAGGTCTCATGGAGCCATTGGATTCTCATGTCAGTGTTGGCCCAAGCAATGGAACAGGGGCTGCTGGATCAGGGAATACAGGCATAGTTTTTGCAGATGTTGAGACCATGGAGGTCAAACAGAATCACCTGAGTAATTCTTCACCACAGACAAAGAAAGTACGAGTGCCCTGGAATAAGGGCAAACGCCACTCTCCAGGTTTGTATTTTGTCCAGGTTCCTGATATGAGGCTCAAGAGAAAGTAATTTACAGTTACTTCTTTCATGGGTTTTGGTGATGTTGGGATCTAAAGTATTTGAATTGATGGGGAATTGGCAGAAACAATTGCAAAGATAAAAGAGAGAACAGCAATGGCCATGCAAACTCCGCAGGTGAGGGCTTTGATGAAAACATATGAGAGTGTGACCACTACCACAAGCTTCTATATTATTGCTCCTGGTGGTCAAAAGAATTCATTGCTGAAACTATCCAGATTGTCTGAATTCTGAGGTGTATTTCTATATGGGCTTGCCTCTACTGAATCTTGGGATGGGAGAACTATATGTATCCAGTAATGGACCGTAGTACATAAAGAGGTACTGGGTGAAGAGGCATAGATGTCCTTCCCTGAGATAGACTCAGTGAATCAACTTTCAAGGAATTTTATTGGTTGTGCAGGTTCGCCAGAAACTCAGACATCATGGCATAGATCAGAAGTATGGATCTGAGAGCTTCTCTCTCCCTCTTAAACCCCCTATGTTATCCTAGAGATCCTAAAAGTTGTACCATGGACACCTTCTGCTTGGGACCACATCTGCATCAGTAAACAGCATGTCCAATTATCTCTGGCTTTTGATTTGGGTATGCTTCTGTCAATCAATGGGTGTAGAAGCTTTGATTGAGACTTGACCTACTCAAAGATTCTGCAGGGCTGAGACAAAGGTTAAGATAAGTGAGAAGATGAAAGCACTGTGGGAGCTTAAAAATGTGGCACGACTGGTCCAAGAGTCTTTTATCAAGGATTGGAAGGAGGTCATTGCAGAGGCTGCACGGCTTGGTGGAGTCCAGGATGAGGAGCTGCAGTGGGGCTCATATAATGCTATAAAGCAGGCATTCCGAAAGGAGGAACTTGCACTCATCCGAGATGAGAAAATGCGGAGAAAAATGGAGCAAAAGGCAGCAGCAAAGGCCCAGAGACATCTTACCTGTTCTGCTGAGCACAGACAAAAAATATCAGATGCTATTAGAGCAAAATGGCAGGATCCGGTGGGTTCTTCAACTAATTTGCCTATTTTTTATTGCAGTGTAGATGTCTAGTTTTCCTCATATGCGTAGGTGTAATTGTCCATGTGCAGGAATACCGAAGGAAGTTGACAAAGAGTACACGGAAATCTGACCACAAGAGTGTGCAGAAATCTGACCTCAAGAATACACAAACAGGTGACTACAATAACATGGCGACACAAGTTGCTCTGAAATCAAGGACGTCTTCTATTTCCATCGATGAGAAATTTGTAGCAGAGGTTCTTGCAGAGGACCACATCCCAGAAACACGATGTTCACGCTCAACATCTGCTCGAATCAATGGACATCCTCGAGTCATTCTGCCCAGACCCACAATCAAAACTAGCGCATATACAACAGAGAAGCCTGCAACAGTAGAGAAAAGACAACCACCTGTCACTGAGGCCAAAAGAGTTTCATCTGAGCAAGGCATGCCCTGGCTGGACAACTCACAGGTTCAAGAGGATGCTAGGTCCAGAGATTCAAATGTTGCTCAAGAAGCTGATGTACTGTCGCAAAAGAGTTCACTTTCTGACCAAGAGAAGCTGAAACTCAAATGGCTAAAAGAGCGTTGGCTGCTGATGGAAATCTATCGTAGGGAGGCTACCAATAGAGCACGGTTGGTGTTTCTTCATAACCTGACCCATATGTAAATGACCTTCTGAATTCCTTATCTGTGCGCAAAATAGTTGAAGGTTACTTATCATGGGTGTGACTGCAGCAGGTGTCCACAGACCTCACTCTTCTTTCCAGGGTGGGGTTTATTCTTTTTCCTACTAATGGATATGTTGTTTCCGAAAATTCTATAACTGTGTTATTGGGTTATGTATCAATTCTATTCAAGTTGAATTTTGATCATAAGGATGGAGAAGTCTTTAATAATTATGAAGATATCCTTATCCTCTCATTTGATGTGGTCCTCAGTTCACAAAGCAACTGAGCTGGAAAATAAAAGTCTACTGAGTCGTGTCTTGAAGTTGTTTTGTTGATAGGATACTCATGGTGGAGGCAGAGAGAGCAGTCCAGGCTTTGGAGGCTGTGGCAGGAACAGACAAGGTTGCCCTAGCCTCTTTACATGAGGCTCGCCAGATTCTGGCAGAAGCTGCCCACTCAATCAAAAGAGCAGAATCCGTAAGCATTGACCATCCATCATTCATGGAGGCTGCAAATAGCAGAGCCTCCTCATCCACAGCATATGATGCCAGTGAGTCAGGTAGCCCAATGGACAGTCAATTGCTAGCTGGGGGTGCTGAAGTTTTGGGCCATGGAAAATTCTGGACCCAACAAACAGGATCCATTAGATGTCCACACCCTATTCCACTGGGGGCTAAATCTTTGACACCAAAGACAAATGACAACAAGAATGGCAGTCAGAGCCTAGAAGGGTATGAGATTTCAGACTCTAGGATGGGAGAGAATGTTTCTATGTTATTGCTCAATAGGTCTAGTCAGCAAATGGAAAAAAGGGAAATGAGTATTCCTCAGAATTTTGAAGACAGAGTTCAGGTTCAAAGGCTCTTGAGGGGAGATAGGACAATTGCCAAAAAATGGTACAGAGGGAGGTTGGTTATTGCCGGGAGAGATGACAGGAGTTAAGCCTTCAGTGCTTGCAAAAGTTTTGTAACCCCATATTCTTTATGAAGTTGGATCTGTGAAATTCATGACCAGCAAGAAGAAGAGGTAATCCTCACATACCCTCTAGAGACTTCACATATAAAGTCTTTGACTGTCTACACAAACCCAAAGCACAGCTGACTAATATTTGAACTGACATTGGTCTGGCCATTCCCTTCACTAGCTTGCTGCTGCTCAAAGGAAGCAATTGGTTACCACATCATCTAGCTTCTATTGCTTCTAATTCCAACCATCTCTGGATCCATGAGTCTTTTGGGTTGCTGAACGGAGCACTAATTTCTCAGTTTCAATAGGCTTTTATTGTTGACATGCGAGACTACATGCTGTTGTAGTACTCCTGGAAATATGTGGCCAACAGGTGTCATATAACACGAGGAACAACTTTTGCTAGAATCCATGTTCAGAAAGATAATCCACAAGGTTGCTTTGAGCTTTTATGGGGTACCTTCTGGTGAGTGAGCCCTTTTTTCGCTACTTCTGCAGCAATTTGGATGGATATGTGGGACCATTGCAGTTTCCATTTGGTCCCATGCGGTTTGAGGAAAGTTCACCAGGTGTTACTCTGCACTCAGAGTTCATTTTTTGGGAACTTCATGGAACATTTCCTATTTCAACTGTTGCTGAGTTGAACTTGCCGTAAGGGGCAGAGCCTTTAGATGATGAGTTGATTGTTAATTTTTGAAAGGACTTTTGATTGGTACTGACAGACTCAGGTTTAGAACATGGAATGAATGGAAGCATGAAACATAAGGAATAAGAGCAAAGCAAAAAACTAAAGCACAGGTAAATGATAAACATTTCCCATTTTCAAAGGGTAAGGTTAAATATTTCGTCATTTGTTTTATATTTGCCACGTTGGTATAGGTGGGTAAATGTAATGTAAGATGAACTATTTGTACAATTTGTGACACATTGCCAAGTGGAGAAAGACAATTAATAGTGCAATTGGCATTACAAGACATGAAGACATGAAGTTTCTAACATCCTATAAAAATCAACTAACAAAAGGTTAGAATCATAGTGAAGTAGACACAAAAAGTGAGTGCCTCTAGCTTTACCATGTATCATGCATTTACAATAAAACAAGTAGCATAAAAATTAATGGAAATACAATTGAAAGCATTCTTGCACCTCTATTATTATTATAAAAATTTACCTCCAAAAAGCTAGGAGCAAACAAATTTTTTAAGTGAATAAAAAATTTCATTGTTTGCTAGGTGATAAATTCATAAATGAAAATATTTTTGGTCTACTTTCAAAACTTATTTGCTTCTTTATTTTTGGGGATATGAATATTATTATATTCTTGAGGTGTGATTATAATAAAAAGTAGAAAATTTATTTGTGAAAACTCACTTATCACATATTTCACACAAGTCCTTCATTGCAAAAAATAAACTTCAAACCTACTTGCATTTCAAATGAGTATACCAAAAAAAATTGAAACAATTTAAAAGTTGAAAATTAATGCAAAATAATGAATAACTATGTTTTTTATCATGTAATTAAAAACATTCAATGTAAAATAGTTTTTTTGGGGGGTTTTATTGCTATTTTAAATCTATTTTCATTCAACATTGATAAGGTAACAAGTACAATTTACTATGCTTATGCTCAAAAATAAAATGAAACCAATCAAAAACTTTTTAAATGCATTCAAAACATTCATATAATGGCAAATGGGAGTAAAATCTGAAGGGGTTCCAAGAGCATGTGATAAGAATCTTATTCAAGATAATTGGTATAATGAGAAAAAATGAAATGCCAAAAGAAAACATATTGAATAATTAATCACCATAACTCTAACAAATGCATCATACCATGTGCATGGCAAAATATGAAAATATGTTATATAATGATTTTGTCATATACTTTTCTTCTTTTTTTCAAAACAATTACCCTCCTCCCATAAGGGCAAACCTCAAATATGTACTAGATGGGTAGAATAAAGATGATATGTTCAAAATATTTACAAGCTAATTATTTATTAGGTTAGGTATTAAAAAAGGGTGGCAAAAAAACTTGCCAACCAAGAAAGGTATATATTCACCTTTCATATTGATACACACAAGTATGTAAAGATAAAAAATTTACTCACCCAACATTAGTTTAAACATTATATTCCATTCTCTTGAATAAATGGAAACTGATGTGATTTGTTAAAGTGTTTTTTATGTGATAAGTTTCATTTTACTTATATGTTAGTTGTGTGTGTGCATTGTTGTCTTAGAAAAGGGTAGTTATTTTTTATTGGGCTCCATTATGAAATTGCTAGGACATCAACTCCTCAAGGTTGTTTCAAATGGTGGAAAGATTACATTGTTATAGCTATTTAATGCACTAGTAAAGTGCTCCAAGAAATTTCCCTTTGTGTTTGGACGCACCTCCCCAAGCAAAAGATGTTTTTGTGACTCAAAAAATGTTGTTAATCACATGTATACCTTCCACCATTCAAAAAAATAACGATGTTGTGCTTCACATTAAGAATGCCTACTCGTGCAGGCCCTTTTTAATTTTTGGACCTACACCTTCACTCTATGGCCCTTAAGGCTACTACCTTTAAATTAAAGAAGGCCTTAAGGAACAAGCCTTCCCTTATACAAATGCACCTAACACAAATGCAAGTCTAGAATATATGAAAAAGATCCATTTTCATTTTCTTAAATTGATTTCATATTCCATTCATCCATCATTGTGGGAACAATGTTTTATTAACTATCATATGAGTCTTACAATTTGTGCATGTGGCAGATTTTATCAATAAAATTAGTTACCCTTCTATGGTGGTGGTTACAAAATTGACATTGTAAAAGCTAAACACACATCATACATTGTTTCCACTTGGCATGACGAACCTCAACTAGTTGAATTGGGGAATGATGTACACACTACAACAACAGGGGGCTATTTTGTGATCCACATATCATCGCAAACAACAAAGAAAGAAGTTTTCGAAAGCCCGCCTTTGCGAACCATAATTCCTCGCAAACTCTTAAGCTTTTGTGATACCATAACATTCGCATCCGTACAATCGCAAGTCCTTCACAACTCCCGAACTTGATACAATCGCAAAACTTTTCCAATTATAACTGTTTCTTTATACTATTTGCGATTAACATTACATCAGAAACTATTTGCAATAAACCCATCACCGCAACGACCTAGCGAATTGACTCAAAAATCTATCGATTTCCGATATAAAATCTATCGCAAACCTTTAGCGGCATTTTGAGAATCCCAACAAGTTTGTGTTAGATCTTATATCGGAAACCGATAGGCTTTTAATATTTAACACAAACTTTTTGGGATTTTCAGAATGCCACTAAAAGTTTACGAAATCATAGATTTCGCAAACCTGTTTTGGAATGATTTTACCTGTAAGAGTGTAACGATGTCTGTGACATGGTATTATTGGTTTTTTGGCTTTTGCATTGTTGCGAAGAATTATGACTCGCAAATGGTTTTGAGATCCATTGTGTATCACAAGAGCATGGCACTGTATTCTTATTTTGGAAGCAGGGTTTATATTCATTTGGAGTCACTTTGGGC
>Ga0116227_10000855_pt1 | contig 63627 bp, 52 predicted proteins | sample S1TSphgellanicum_FD_89693 | JGI IMG/M metagenome (GOLD analysis project Ga0116227, IMG submission 89693) | Host-associated microbial communities from peat moss isolated from Minnesota, USA - S1T2_Fb - Sphagnum magellanicum MG | ecosystem: Host-associated > Plants > Peat moss > Unclassified...
CGTGCTGGCCCCCCCCCCGCTGGGGCCCCCTGTCAATTGGGTAATAACTGTCACAAAAAACAAAACCCATCAAAAAAAAAAATCAAAGGTCCAATCAATGATTGAAAAAAATTTCTAATCACTACCCGGACAAACAGACACCACTGTAACTTTAATATATAAGATGGCTGCTTCTACATCAAATGTAACCCAAAAGGCATACTTAGTAAAAACAAATTAAAATCTACCAATTATAGCATATGGAATGTAAAAATTGAAACGCTCTTAAGCTTAAATAAGGCTTTCTCTGTTGTGGATGGTAACAAACCTAATCTTGGCACTGCAATTCCTACTACACAACTTGCACATTGGAAAATCAAAGATGGGAAGGCACATGATGACATCATTTTACATTATGATGATCTACAAATACAATTCGTAAAATCTCTTAAAAATTCTAAATCAGTTTGGGATAAATATGCATCTATATACAAACTTATAGAACTTGCAACTCAAGTCATGACTCAAAAGAAATGAAGTCAAATTTCAATGTCTGAAAATACTCCAATTGTTGAGTTCCTTGAAGAATTCCAAGAAATTCTTGATGAAGCTTCAATTGTTGGGCTTGTATTCCTTGAAGAACAACAATATGTATTATTGCTGGGAATTCTTGCTCTTTCATGGAGACCAGTTATTACATCATCAAGGAATCAAACACCAATCAAACATTTTCTAATTTGATTGGAATGATTTTGGATGAAACTGTTATGAGGAATTATGAAAATTCGAAACATTTACCTACAGCATCCAAAACATGTGTATTTTTTGCAAGAAATCAATATAAAGGAAACAATTGAAGACAAAGAAATAGTTTAAAATTCAAGAACAAGGTTTCAACGACTAACAATACAAATGACAAACCAACTTATTCAAAGCATTTAATATGCCATTATTGTGGTAAACCAAATCACATAAGATCAAATTGCAAGGCATTTGCACAAGATAAACTAAATGGTGTTTTTAAACCCTAAGCAAATGTCACATCAAATGGAAGTTCCAACAATGGAAATTCCAATTTTAATGCAACAAAACTTGAAACCCTCCACTTATTCATGGTGACCATTAAGGATGAATCCTTGGATTCACATACATCTATATGTGAAGCAAGTTTGTTTGTTTGTTTTGTTTTGTATTGTTTGTAGCTATGAGATCCACTGAACCGGGGTGCTTGGAGTCACGTTCTTGTTCTCTTTGGAAAGCTCTCAAGGAGGGGGAGTGCATCAGCTTCATTTCATAGCGTTTGGACTTGTGGTGTAGAAGTTCTTGAATATTGAATGACTTTTTCACTGGAAATTCAATTAAATCGCAGCTGAAAATTTCAGAGGAATTGGGAGATGCCTTTGATGTTTCTGGAAAGATCTTGATAAGGAGGATTTAATGAAATTTATTTGGTAAGATTTGGACTTAGGATGTAGAAGATATTGATTTTTAAGTGATTTTTGCTGCTGAAAATCCAAATAAATTCCAAAAAACCAGGTTTTGGAAGGAAAAATCAGTTGAGAACGTGGTCAAACTTGAAGGCCTACCATTCAATTCGAAAAATTGGTAAGCTTGAATTGGAAAGGGTTTGAAAGCCTTTCATATTGGGTTTGAATTCAAGCCCAATATGAAAGGAAATCAAGCTCGAATTGGATTGGTAAATGGGTCATTCAAAATTTTGATACATACATTGCAAAACAATGTTCACATGTTGAGTTTCCCAATTTTGTAACAGGTTCACACTTGGGGCAATGACACAATGCACACTAATGGTACTTGGATTCAAGAGCAACCTCCTACAATATGACACCATGAAGAAAGTGGTTCATATCTAAAGTGTTAGATCTTTCTCTATCGATTTAAAATCAAGCCATTAGATCAAGAACTATTCAGATTAATCTCAAAAATGGAGAATCACAAACATATATGATGTTTTACATGTGTGTGATTTAGCCAAGAATTTGATATTTGTGTGCAAAGAAACTACTCAATGCAATAGTAGTGAATTCTTCCATGATTATTGTATCATAAAAACAACATCAAAAAAAAATTAAATTAAATCCTCTTTGACATTCAATCAAATTAGGAACTTGTACCCATTGGAAGTTGATTTTATCCACAAGTAATCTAATTTGTTGGTGATAAATAAAAACCTTACAAAAGATACCATCAAATCACATCATCATATGGGACATTTAAACCAACATGCATTACAAAAGATGATAAAAAGAAATATCGTCTTGGGTTTCCATCCCTCATCTCAAAATTTTCATTATGTGAACATTGCTTGGTGGGTAAACAACATAAAACTCCATTCCCAAAGGGTTTGGCAACACATGCTTGTACATTTTTAGAATTAGTACATTTTGATGTGTGCGGACCTATGCCAACCAACTCCATAAAAAGATTTAGTTATTTTGTAATCTATGTAGACAACTATTCAAGATTTAACAATCTATTTTTTGGAACATAAATATGAAGTGTTCAACAATTTTCAAAATTACAAAGCTTTTGTTGAAAATCTAACTAGTCATGAAATTAAAACCTTACATTTTGATAATGGAAGTGAATAAATCCCAGCAATTTAACAATTTTTGTGCACATGGAATTGCATGTCAATCTACCTTACCTTCTATGTCGAAATAAAAATTTGGTGTAAGTGAATTATAGGATATTGATGAAATTGGCCCAATGTATGTTACATACATCAAATCTCCCTAATTCATTTTGGGTTGATGTTGTAGCAACAACTTGTTACATACAAAATTAATCTTTTTCAAAAACAACTAAGGTTTCCAAAACACCATTGATTTTATGGTGTGGAAAACCCCCAAATTTAAGCCATTTACACATTTTTGGTTATTTGGCATATGTTCATATACCATATGAACAAAGTCACAAACTAAACATGAAACCACATAAATGTACATTTGTTGGTTATGGTGAATTACAAGGTGTGAAAAGTTATCACCTGTATGGTAGGGATAGAAAAAAATACCTAGTTAGTTGAAATGTGACATTTGACAAAGAAACATTGTTGAACTCAAAAGAAATTGAGCATGATGACATTCTGCATTTGACAAATACCATTGATAATCACGACATTGAATTTGAGAATTTATATGATGTGGTGGAATCTCTACCTAATATACCACAACAACAACTAATAATTCTTCCACTACAACTCATGATTTCAACATAATCACTACCAAAATCATCCAATACTCCTATGTCACCTCAATCAAGTTTACAAAGTGAATGACAATGTAAACGAATACTTTCTGACATGTTATTAGCCTCAAAAATTCCATTACTAGATGATGATAATTCATTTGAGGTTGACATGTCAAGTTCTACATTTAAACAACAAAATAACATATGAAAGTTTAAAAGAACAACAAAAGGAGAATTTCCAATAAAATATCATGACTATGTGACATTTGCAAGTCAATTATCATCATCAAATGATCATGATGCACCAACTACCATTAAGGAAGCTTTAAACAACATTGATGTTGAAAAATGGAAGGAATCATTAAATTTCGAATATGATTTTTTTATGGGAAACAATACATGGACATTAGAAGACTTACTTGCATGGAGGTCCATAGCTGCAAGTGGATTTTGGAACAAAAATATAATGCCCATGGTATTATCACCCATTATAAAGCCGGCTTGGTGGCTTATGGTTTTACACAAGAAAAAGGCATAAATTATGATGAAACTTTTCTTCCTGTGGTCAAGATAGGTTTTTTACATACCTTCTTATCTTCAGTAACAATTTATGATTTTCATATCCACCACACGAACGTGAAAACAACCTTTCTTCATAATCATTTGCATGAAAAGATTTATATGTCACAACCTCAAGGTTATGTAAATACCAAACATAAAAGAAAAGTTTGTAAACTACTTAAATGTACATATGGCCTAAAGTAGGCATTAAGGATGTGGTAAGAATGTTTTAATACTTACTTCATTAATATTAGGTTTACTCAAGGAGCTATGGATTTCAATATTTACATCAAAAGGGAATCAGTTCACCAAAAATTTGTCATTTTAGCCTTATATATTGATAATTCAATCGTCGTTGGAAATGACATAAATTTCTTCCATGACACCACAATATGTCTTGCGATTGGTTTTGAAATGACAAATGAAGGACTTATAAAAGAAGGTAGATGTAAGCTACAATGGTTCACTTTTATGACAAAACAATGTTTTTTCCTTGGGTACATTTTATTCAAATGCTTGTGGTGATTAATATATCTTTAGATCTACTAATTGGGACTTAGACCTAAAATAACAACTTCATTATGAAAATAATTGTGTGGTTATTTATGGATAAAAAATTTGTTTGTTAATAGTAATGGACTTTTAAAATTGAAAAATATGGACTAATCATCTCACTTGAACATCACAAAATGGAAAAATTTATGTTGATTCACATTCCAAATTTGTTATTGGGACTCAATATATAATGTAATACAAGATGATAAACTCATATGAAGAATATTTTCTTTGAAAACCTTAACCGTTTAATAATTAGGAACTTTTGAATGGTTAAAATTTAACCATATTTTCATAAGTCCATATGAGTTGCAATTTTTGTTTGTTTTTCAATTTTTTTTGTTTCAAAAGCATTTTTTTAAAAAGTTTTAGATGAGACATTATTCCTTTGGACTTTATGATTTTATTTTTTAGGACTAATTTCAAATCAAAAAATGACATTAGCTACAAAAAATGTTAGTTTTCACATAGATTCAGAAAGGTTTATAAATGATTAAACATGTATTATTCAAATATTACAATACTAATATTTTTTAAAGTAACAACCATGTCCATTTGAATCAGTGTAAAGAATCAAAATAAGGACACCAAATCGAGTAATATATCTTAAACCAAATATTGAATGAACATTGTTAAAAGGTTCAACATGTTTGAAAGTAAGCAAGTGTCTACTCTTTTAATTGAAATTAGTCTTAAATTAAACAACAGTATGAACCCAATAGATTTGAAAGACATTTATGCCATGCAAGAAGTACCCTATTCTATAGTTGTTGGATGTCTAATGCATGCAATGGCCCGTACATGCCTTGACCTTGCTTACCTTGTTACTCAAGTGGCAAAGTACATGGCTAATATAGGCTAAGCGCATTAGTCTATTATAAAATGTATACTAAGGCACATTAAAGGAGCCTTAAATTATAGAATAACTTATCAATAAAATTCAAGTCCAACCACACAATACCTTCATCAAATTCAAAGGTGTAGTGATATTGATTAGGTAAATGATGAAGACTTTGATAAGTCAACATTAAGTTATGTGTTTATTTTAATTGGTGGAACCATATCATGGCAAAATAAGCACCAACAAACAATTGTATTATCCTCAATCGAGCATATTGCAACTTGTTTCTAGGTGATAGAAAAACGTTATGGATTAAACAAATAATGAATGATATTGAATTCCATCAACCAAGACCACTACTTTTGCATTGTGATAATCAATCAAGCATAACATTGACCAAAATTCCTTGTCATCATGATAGATCTAAACATATTAATATAAGATATCATTATTTTCATGAGAAAGTAGAACATGGAAATGTTATGGTTGTATATTGTCCTATTGAAAACATTATTGCCTTGAAATTGATGAGTCAACAAACAAGTTGATTTCATTTGTCATAAAATTTTGGTTACATGGGTGTTTTAGTCTAATCCAACAATGGTGTAAGGATTTTTGTAAGGTGGGATGCATGACATGGCACTAAATCTTGTGAATTTGAATTGTGGTTACAAGCAAAACATGAAAATGAAAATTAGGTTACAATACAAAACATCAAGGTGAAAATGTCAAGGGTTTTAAAATTAGAATAGAGCACAAGAACATTGACCTCTTATTCGAACATTGTAACATACAACACATACTAATAAGGAGTTTCATGGTAAACATATGGAATGTTTATTACATTCATGTACAAAGACACATCAAACATGTTCAAGACAATTGCATGATATACAGGTGTATGTGAAACAAAACTATTCTTATTGTTCCCCACACATTCAAATTGTGAATGGAGAGGGAGGGGCAAATCATGTCCAAACATGGAGTTCTATTCAGACATAACATTGGGAAGGTATTTTCAAAACTTATAAGAAAGAAAAGTTTTATGTTCAATTTGGTTACATTTCTTTGGAGTTACGACCATCTAAAGTTTTGGGAATCCATTTATTTTGAAATCAAGAACACATCCTTGAACAATATTGAAAATTAACCATTTTAATGTAGGTCCAACAAAGAAAGCTATAGAGTATGATGTAAGGAAGAAGGTGGATTCATTTTCAAACAAAAATGTGATTGATCTAAAATGAATTTGTGGATGTCTAGTGTCTTAATTATGGTTCCAATTGCACTAATTCATTATCTAGTTTTTGTTTATCTAATTAAAATGAATGTGAAGTTTTTCATTGGGTCAATGCAAGCTATAATGAACCAATATGGACATCACAACTATAGTTCTTATAATGTGGGTTTAATTGATTAAAATAAAATGTATAATACATGTTGGGATTATCTATTTAAGGATTTGATTTAATGTCATTGCATTACTACAAAATGTGAGTGTAGTTCATTAATCCTCGTTCAATGGACTAGTGGATTCAATCAAAATTCAATGAAATCATTTGGCGAACAAGGATGCAATTTGTTGTAGTGTTGACTTATATATATATATATATATGATATAGGCTTTTTTTGTTTGAATTGTTTATAAAATTGAAAATTATGATTTATTTTCATATCTTTATATGGACTTCACAATGGTTCAATCATTGATACATATGACTATTAAAGATTCAAATTTAGTTAGATAATATATCTATGAATTCAAGTTTTAAAAGATTTCGCACCATGTTCATTGTATGATATTTTAAAAGATGTTTTTGTGTTTTTATTGTGGTGTAAAGTTTTGGTGTTTGACCAAGTCCATACCATGTTGAAAAATGAAATTATGTTAAATTCATGCACACATGTACAAAATAGTGATCTTTAGGTGGGATTGAACATATAAATGGAAAAGAGTTAACTTGAAATTGATGGGTTGTTGTTGTCCAACTATTTGTTGGTTCAAAATAATAATAAAGGAAATTATTTTCAAATGGAGACGGGGAATTTTTATTTGGTCATTTGTTGGTTAGTAATTAACTTTCTTTTCAAAGACCCAACACAATAAAATGTTCAAGTGAAGGATAACAAATTAGTTCTATTGGGAAATGTAATTTGTCAAAACAAGGATTGTAATACTTAAGTGGTTTGTTGTAAATTCTAACTTGATAAACCTCATTGGATTTGGAGCTATTGTTTAAGAATTATCAAATGCCAAAATAATACAATAATTGTAAAGCTATTATATTTGTAAATAGCAAAATACAAAATGACTATAGATAGATCTTATTCATTTCCTACCGAAATGGCTAGAACAACAAGTTTATATGTATTAATTTTACTTTTGATTTATATATTCATTGACTTTCCTACCTACCTCTTATGATAACACTTCCCCGATTAGGGAAGGTAGTTAGGCAAGTCAACAAACCACTTAACACTCCTTAAAATAGTGGAGGTTAAAAATCAATTAAACTTCTTAAATCAATGGATCACGTAAAGGCTTACTTAGCCATTCCTACCTACCGCTAGTAATTTTAGATTACTATATTGTTATAATAAAAAGTAAATATCAACCAAGTGTACAATCATTATCATTGGTCCATTCAATCTTGCACTCACCTTGTCCTAAACCTAACACAACATTTGACAAGCAAGATACATTTCACATTTGAAGGAAATGGGTTTTTTAATACCACAAATATGGTGGTGAAGGTGGGGTGAAGTGTCTAATTTTGGAACAATTTAACAATGTAACATTAATAAGATAAAATAACTTAGCAAAGTGGTAAATCAAGAAAGATTTAAACACATTTAAAACATCATAATCAATGAAAAAGACCATAAATATGGTGGTAAAAGGTGAGTGATGTGTCACATTTTGGAGCAATTTAATAATGTAACAACATTTTTTTCACAAAACATCTAGGGGGCAAAAACATGGTAAAGTAAAAAAGAAATAGTTTGCCCAAATTCTAGTTTATGATTGACAAAATTTGAAGAAATTTAAAATAATAAAATTAGGTAACAGATAGTTTTGAAATTGATTAATCAATATGATATTCAAAATTACTTTTATATTAAAAATTTGATACATTATGACTATAATGCATGCACAATTTGAGGGCACATAAATATCCTTTAAGTCTTTGTTAACTTGAGAGTAAAAAAAATTCAATGTTTGGTCTACTTTCATTTACTTGCAACCTGTTTTGTAAAACTTAAACATCCATGCAAAGAGATTCATTTTTTTAAAAATTAGTTAAATGCATATTTAAAATGTGGTTGTTCCATTTTATTATAATATAATATTTTCCTTATATTAATTATTGAATAAAATATTATTTATACTTTCATTACATCAAAGTTCACTTATGGCAACTACTTGTCATTTTTTATGATAGGGAACAACAATTTTTTATTTTACCATGTCTTTGCGTTAGGAGGAATGGCAACCAACAAGAGTTTAAAGACAATTTAAGAATTTTAATCAATGAAATTGAATTTTCATTCAACTAATCCCAATTTATCACATCAATTGATAATCCACTGATAATCTTTTAGATTTCTTAAACAATACCATCACAAATTTTCAATATCACAAAATTTCAATAAAATTCGTGTGAAAATCATAAAACAATATGTTTATACAATATTTGTACGCTTCAAAATGTACAAATGACATGAAAAGTTTATATGTTACTTTTATATAAATGATGTATTTTTTCTATTTATGATGTTTTGATGTGAAGTACTTATGATTTACATTTTAACTAAATTTGTATAATGATTTTGATGTAAATTTGCATAAAACTATATGATTTTTGTGTATTAAACAGGAACATTCACGTATGTCATTAAAAAAAATGTCACATCTATTCAAGAATTTTTAAAATCAATTGAACACATAAATATCCTTCAAGAATCATGGAATTTGTGTGATTTTTATATGAACCTATGAAAACCAAATTTAATTTGCACAAATGTGTGAAGCCTAATAGGTTTATGATAATATTATTAATTTGTTATACTTCATTTTACTTATTTGTTTATGTGGTTTTTATTTTTGGTATACATTATATGCATTAATTCTTACAATTTTCTAATTTTGTTAGGGTTTGTTAAAATTAAATTAAAAAATGAACATAATTTTTTAGAAGAAAAATTAAAATAAATTTTTTATTTTTTAAAATATTAGACCTGGAACCAAATTCATAACTCTAGTTATGCTTGAAACCAAAATTGAAATAATTTCAATTTGTTTTTTAGAATCAGTTGTAAAGGTTTTTTTTGTAAGTGTAAAGAATTGTCTAACACTATTAGTAAACTTATGAAGCTTTTGTAAACAACTTTTATTGTGTAATTCATGAATGTAAATAAAATTTATCTCTAAACTTGGTTATATTTATTGAGTTGCGCACATATAATTCATAAAAAATCAGCACCCACAAAGCCTAATTCATTGTATTCTTCCTTTTTCAAAGTAGAAAAATAAGACTTAACAATGCAAGTTTTTGAAGTGGAGATAATAAAATTCGTTGTTGAGGTATAAATGAAAATATTAGATAATTTTTAGTTGAAATTAACTGCATTGAGAGAACAACTAAAGGAGAAAAAACAAAGGCCCCCCATACACACCAACACATCAAGGGAGTGAAAAACATCAAAATTAGTGGAAACAAGAAACTCAAAAGCTTTTTCCTTCTAGCCAATCCACCATTGAAAAGAGAACAAATCCAATAATTGACAAGATTTTTTAATTTTATAACTTGGTGGAACATTACGTTTCCACATTTTTGCAAAAAGAAATAGTAAAAAAATTATAAAAAGTTTGATTCTATTATTTAGGTTCAAAGTCTATCAAACTTGCCAAAGCTACCAATATTTATTGTTAATGTTTTATAAATTATTTAACTATTGAGGTGGATTTTGAAAAAAAAAAAATTTTGACACCCAAGTGTCAAACTTAAAAAGATACTATGTAGGACCTTTAAGATCCAATGGTTTGAATGGCTCAAATTTGCAAGGTAAACCTAACCAATATCATTTTATTTTATCAATCCCCTCAATGCAAATGTGATCATACAAATAGGTAAAGTTTGACGTTTCGGGCTTTATTGAAAGAAGGTCTAAAATTTGCCACCAAAAGAAAGACTAAACATGAGGGTTAGTTTATTAAGAAATATAAAACAAAAGTGCAAGAGATACAATGTTTTATGTAAATGATGAATGAAACATGAATACACTTGAAAATCTTAAAGTAGGAAAAAACTGCATTGGTTCATGCTAAAAGGTCACAATCATGAATTAGACTAAATGTGAATTTAGATGATTAGGTTATCTACCAATATCCCCCTTAAGCTATATCTAGATTAATCATGAAATTCAGTGATTTCCATAAATGTCAAACATTTCATGTGTTTTGGCCTAGGTAGAGCTTTGGTCAGCACATTTGTTCTAGCTCCTTTGACCACACACATATGAAAACGGCCAACTAGGTGACAATCCAAACTTTTAAGGAAAACTACAAGATACATTTAAAGGTGGACTCACATTTGATGGTAAGTCATCCATAACTCAATGTTACAAGTTCTTAACATTTAGTTATGTATGACTTATCATCAAGTGTGAATCCACCTTTATTACAATAAGTTTTCAATCCTTGTGGTGTAATCCTAATGGTGGCTCCGTGCTACCCCATCCCCCCCAGAAATGAATAAACATTTAGCATTTGTGTTGTTGTTTAGTAAGCTTGCAAGTAGTTCGACAGTTGCATTACTTGGTGACGTGGGGGAGATGGCACCCAATGACACTTCAAGTGAGTCTCTAGGAATAGGAAGCGACAAGGAAATCATATCCACAGCGTTTTGTCTACCACTGGTGTGAATTATTGCTTCCCCGACACTTTTTTGGCACCATATATTCCAATACTCCAAGCCTGCTTTAGGTACCTCCATTGTACAGTCAGCTTGTCATGGAATCATATGGAGCCATGCCCACTTTGAAATCTTATATATATATATATATATATATATATCTTAATTTTTTTTTCATAAATTTTATCATCTACTATAATGTTGTGATACGAGTAATTAAATTATTCAGTATGTAGCCTATGAAAATTATGATGATTTTCAACACCTCAACTTCATGTTTTCACGAAATTTCATTTCACTATTTCTGAGTTTTTTAATGACCCAACTGACCTTAGGGTAAGGTCAAAAGGAAATGACTTTCTTTGATTGGCCAACTTTAGAGACTACCTAAAGTAGTGACATTTACGTAGTCCCTTCCTTTAAACTGTCCAGTGTACATCTTCCAGTTTTTCGTGTTTATGGGGGAAGAATGAGAGAAGAATTTAAACTGTAAATTTGTTGTGGTAGACGTGGATAGAGGCGCAAATTTGGGAGTGTAGGTGGACATGCTCTAATAGGGTTTTGTGCATTGGTGGGTAATTGTAGTGCGCACGGCCATGGGGACAGCAGTTCTTGGCGCTCCACTATGGCTAGACCGCTAGCTGCCTATGGTTTGCTCTCTGCGGTTCGCTAACAACAACTTGGGCATGAGCTTATTCTTCTTCCTCAAGCTCTCGTCCACAGAAACTCCTTCGGACCTGCTCGTGCGTTTGGGTTTCTTTTATGCTCACCGGAGCGTGCATGGTTATGTACCTATTTATCTTCCTTTGATGCTTTTTTAGTTGGTTTTTTTTTGGTTGTGGAAGGTTTAAATAGGCTTGTGTGTGTTGGAATTGTGTGGGGGTGTTTCTAAAATGTTCCTCTAAACATTACCTTCTCCTTAAGGGCATTGCTTTGCTTTTGCTTTGCTTTACCGTGCGCTTCTTGAATAAGTATTCTTCTTGTGCATGTTTCATTCTGTTGCCACTCCCTCGTCAAGCTCTCGATTCCATTCTCTGTTGTCGTGTGTACACGTGGGTACGATAAGAAATTATATATTGGCTGTTTTGAGTTTTGTTTGTCTGGAGACGTTGTCGGTGTTCCTCTTTTTAGGGTTTTCTTTTTAATAAAGAAAATCGCTTCCTTGAACGGTGCATGCGGCGCCACTTTACGTGCGTTTCGGAGAATCGGGGCTGCTCCCTCCCTCCGTCGTCTCACGTTTTCTGCAGATTCCTATGAAGTTCTAGACAGGTTGACATCGTCGAGAGTTAGTATCGTGGGCGTGTGCGTGTGTTGCAGCGGCGAAGAATCATGGCCGAACACTTGACAGATGAGCAGATTGGAGAGTTCAAGGAAGCTTTCAGCTTATTTGACAAGGATGGCGATGGTACGTCGTATACGATTACCTTGTTGTAGCTGCTTTTTTTCTGTTCTCTTTGTCACTGATGTAGTGAATCTCTTCCCTGGTCCGACGTACGTCTGCTGATGCGGTGCGTAACAGAACGGCCGGAAGCAGCTCTGGAATATGTCGATAACGTGTAATATTTCTGTTGTTCACAGGCAGCATCACGACACAGGAGCTGGGGACGGTTATGCGTTCCTTGGGACAAAACCCAACGGAGGCCGAACTGAAGGATATGATTCATGAAGTCGACGCTGACGGCGATGGGACGATCGACTTTTCGGAGTTTTTGGATCTGATGGCTCGAAAAATGAAGGTACGTTTGTGCTGATAAAGGTTAAGCGTTTGAGGCTTTTTTCCGCAAAGAAAGGTTACTGTGTTTGTAGAGGTTTCTAGTTTCAGAAAATGTGGGTGCCAATATTCTTTCCACCACCATAACAAACTTCCTCTGCCCAAAGGAGGGGCCTTTAGGGCTGCTACTGACAAGGTCTAGCCCGTTTGACCGCTCTTGTATTGCAGGATGCAGATTCTGACGAGGAGTTGAAAGAGGCCTTCAAGGTGTTTGACAAGGACCAGAATGGCTTCATCTCTGCTGCTGAGGTATGTGCAATTGCTGCTCTTCGCACATCTTTTCCTTGTACTCCTCAAGAATTGGTTACAAGGTGTTCAGGAGGCTGAATGCAACTTCCATGATGTTGCATCTTTCCTGTCAATTATTATTGTAGGATGTCACTCATGTAGAAATGCAGCATCTATGGACAGGTATGAAGAAGATGGCCCTTTCATCAAGGGAGAACCTGCCTGTAGCACATAACTATCATCACAACCTTCAATTTTGCCTCCAGTTATAGAGCTTCTGAGTTTCTCGCTATCCTGTTGTACTTTTTCAAGAGTAAGTATGTTGAATTGCATGGTGTTACTGATTAAGTGACATGCCTCTGGATTACAGTTGCGGCATGTGATGATAAATCTTGGAGAGAAGCTGACAGATGAGGAAATTAACGAGATGATTCGAGAAGCTGATGTGGATGGTGATGGCCAAGTCAATTATGAGGAATTTGTAAAAATGATGATGGCTAAGTAGTGTGAAGAGGCAGTATCTTCTTTCTCCTCAAGCTGCTTAGCAGATTTTTAGGCAGCAAAATGGCAGTGTCATGGACATGGCCAGTTCACACAGCTTTTGCAGCATTGTGGGCAATTGCTGGTGCCCTTACAGATTACTGTGCCTTGTGCATATCATCTACTTTATTGGTGGCCAGCTCATGATATGTTCACCTAAGTGGGGGCTGTTTTGAGTAGTGATTAGTGGCTGGTAAATGGCAGTGGATTTCAACATTGCACATTACCTTGCACAGTTACTGTGGATCTATTTTTGTCCATCCTCCTACCTTGCTTGGGAGCAGACACTTTTGGCAACCTCCCATGCAAGAAGTTCATGACAACAGATTTCAATCTCACCTGTTACTGAATTTCAGGACCTCTGCTTGTCATGTGGACAAGCTTACAAATTATAGAAGGAAATTTTACAGTGTTTTGTGTACAGTGTTAATGCAACGCTTATCACCTTCTACATTCCTGTGGATTCTCAGAGTCTATTTTGTTCCTTACATTCATTGCAAGATTACTTACATTCTGACATTCTGCCATGCTAGAAGTTTGTAGCCAGCAATAACACACTCTCACCTGTGTTGGGCTTCTTGTTTGCTCTATGTAACTCACACGCCAAAGAGGGGAAAATATAAGTTGAATCTGTGCTTCAGTTTGCTTGTTGAAACCCTCAAATGCAATCAGTATTCATCTACAGTCTTCTCTGTCTAACAAGTGAAACAGATTAGGTTACAGAAAGTACTTGAAAATTGCATGAAATGCACGAACACATATGGGTGGTTGTGGGGAAGGTGCTAGTGTCTGGGCTTGTGACCAAGATCAATTAATTTTTATCACTGGCAAGAGGTTTTTTTGTTTTTGGAACACAATTACACAACCTCTTGGTAGTACTCCCAAGTCAGGCTAAGGCCTAGCGGTAGAGAACACAGCAAGGCTTTCACTTGCTAACCAGCAGGTTTGAACTTTGGGCCTTGATACCAGACAAGGGCATAGTGGTAGAGGACAAGCAAGGCTTTCACATGCTAACCAAGGGGTATGAACTTTGGGCCTTGTGATACCAAACAGAGCCATACCCATACTGAGCCAGGTGTTAACAGTATCTTTAGCTCGACTCCAAAAGAATTTTAGAAGTACTAAAACCAGAGATACTTATGCGCTTGTCAGCAGTTGGTGGATTTGCAGTGTCCTTCCAAGCCAGACTATTCTTTTTATCTATTCCATGTTTGACAGGGTTGCTAGAAAACCGTGGCAGAATAAAGAGTACACAGCTCAAGTCTAGGAACTCCTCAATGATTACCCGCTGAGACTTGAAAAGTTCGAAGTTCATAATGTGATGACGGAGATCGCTTTTGTATATTCACGATTGCTGCTTGATAATCGCCTGGAGCTCAGATGGAAGATCCACAGAAACGTCATCAGAATGACTTGATGATATGGGTGTGACGAGCTGGAGACAGACTGTTGGTGGGCCTGGTGGCACGCCAATGTGGCTGAGCTCATCTATTGTCGCTACACCTGCCGGGAGGACAAATGTCAGCCATGCTGAAACACAAATGGCAGCCTGATATGTATCCTGGCTGCCGAAATTGTCATTTGAGGGGCAGTGCTCTGCAGTTCGGTACGTGTCCATTTGTTTTCGCTGCGACATGTCTAGGCTGACATGTGAGTTGAGAAAACTATTCCTGGCTGACACCGAATGTGATGCACTTTTCATTCACAGGTGCATTGCCAAAGTGCAAAGTACAATCCAGGGCCATTGGCTTGACGCTCTGAACTTTGAATTACTAGCTCGCTTAGATGCATAAACTCTCCAGCAGACAGAATCAAACAGACATTTCAATATAATAAATAATATAAGTGGCCCCAGTTTATAATGGGGGTATTAGCTCAGGCCAAAAATGGTGACAATCAGTTTTGGAAATAGAAATTTCATACAGCCACTGGGAAGGCTCAGCATGCACTCAAAGTGCCTTGATTTTTTTTCTTTTAAGTTTTGGGTGGGGGAGAAGGTTTTTTTTTTCATTTTTCTTTGTTCACAACATGTTTCCTTCAAGTTCCCAATGGGTTCCCATCAGGTTCTTAATATGTTCCCTATGTTCCCAATAGCACCTTGAGTTAATCCCATATGTTTTGCCCAAAGTCCTCCTCTTCTCACCTATAGAGGTGAGCCAAAGGGCAGGTCAATTTGTCTTGCCGTGGAATCTTCTAGTTTGCGGAGCTTCCATCGTTTCAAATTTCTTTTTGCGATGGGTCAAATAAATTGGCTTCCTGTGAAAAAATAATTGGACTTGTGAGGCACCCCCAACTAATTAATATGAAACAAAATAAGAACCCTCAGTTTATAATAGGAGAGTAATTAATATTACATGTAACATGACACAGTCCAAAATGCTCTGATTCCAAAGTGCTCTCAAACAGAGTACAAATCCCCCCTTTTTTACCGGTTAATCTATGTATACCCCAGACTAAGGGGCCATAGTAAAACCAGCACTAACCAGCACACCATCCACTGGATGCCCACTATTACTGCGTTGTGGATGGACCTCAACTGCGTTAATATTTGGTTTCACCTTGGTAACCAATTCTATAGCAAATAGGTCTAACACATAGGTAGATAGGTAGGAAAATAGGTAACTACTAGGGAAGGAGAGGGTCTATACAAAGTGAAGGCTGGTTTTATTATCTACTTACTAACAACCCACTTGTGGGTTGTTAGTACGCAGGTAGACCAAAAAAAAAAGCAAGTGAACTAATGAGCATGGTTAGCTAAGGAACTGAAACCCAACAGTTATGACCACTTACCATTCATCCTTCATGGTGCGCTGGTGGGTGCTGGTTCACTGTGACCAGACTAAGGCAATTAATCTAAGGTACGGCACCTACCTACTCTAGGACAACTTAGCTCCTGAGTCCTCATCTACCTTCAGGTGGTCACTTGGTTCATCCTTCAGTGAGCCCAATGTAGGTGCTGGTTCACCCAAGGCATTCATATGGAGCTGTCTAGCGGAAGATTAAATAAGCTGTGGGTCCTTATATGCAGGCAGTGCAAAAGTAGTGCTTGCTTTCTTTTTGCTGACTGCCCATTTGCTATGTTCTGGGTCATGTTTAGTGTAGAACCACAACCCATCACCAAACACACAGACAGGTCAGAAGATGGCCCATTAGCAAATAACTAGCAAACCATTCAGTGATACCTTCAACCAAACAACCAGTTATTAAAACTTGTGGTTGGGAATTTAAACCCCTCGATACAAAGTCGTCTTTCTTTTGTTCGTTAATGGGTCATCATGTCATCACTCCTCACAATCAAAAATATTGAGTGTTGGGCATTTCCATCATTTGTTTGGCTATAAATGGGGTTTGTCAAAATGTAAAGCACTGCCTGAATTTTTCCTTTGTATTTTCAGCTCCATTACCTGCCTGAAGAAGCCTGTTTTCAGCAAGGGGGATCTTCTGCAGTGGAAGGTCCTAGCCAGGCTGTACTAGGCTCTTCTGACCAGGGGAAGTTACTAGCCAGCCTATCACTATTTCTAAAAAGTGAAAAAATCCCAGCTCTGCTTTACATAGGAAAAGGACCTGAGTACAGGCCCTTCCGTGATTTTTGAACTGTTCACTCGGCCTACCGGCTTCAGGCACAGATCTCAAATCAGGGAAGGGCCTGTATTCAAGTTCTTTTCCTATACTAAAAACTTTTCAAAGATCAAAATTTTATAACTTTTTAAGGAAATTGTTTAGAATAAAGTTCACATTGTTTTGTAATAGGAGGGATGTTATTTACATATGAAGTTTGACATGTCCACTTATAAAATGCACTTTAATTGCACATGGAAGAATATGTGTTCACAAGAGGTTAGACTTTTTAACACTTTTTTATTTTGGAAGATTTTATCTTGCTCATTTCAAACTCAAACGGGTGTCTCTAAACATTTGTAGGGGGCAAAGTGAAAAGCTACCTGGACCTTTTAAACCTCCAAAGCTAAAAATGATAAGTGAAGGGACACATGCTTTTTGAAAGCTTAATTAATGTTTGCTCGCTAACTTATTTATCCTAATGATTAATTTTACATAGTTTTTAGTTAGTCCTTGATTATGCTCCAATTATTTTGAAACTAGAAAGGGAAGAATCATTACAACACCAAAGAAAGAAATGGACTCACTTCAATGAGAAGAGTCCCGTTTATAACAACCTAAATGAGAGGAGCCACTTGAGCACAAGGAAAAAAAAACATTCAAACAGCTCATTAAACAAGGAAAAGGAAGTTGGTTAAACACAAAGAAAATTTTAAGAAGTGGAGACTGGAGGATAAGAACATGTAAAATGAATGCAAAACCAATAGAAAGTGCCCTTGAAATCTTTTTGTTGATTATGCCATGTTAACACATCAATGGAAAAAATGGTCAATGTGTTGGTGTAACCACCCAAATACATTTACAAAAAAAAAGAAGTAAATACATCATTGGGGTGTTAATTCCAACATAGCCTATCCTTTGTTTGAGCCACCATCATTGCAACCACTTCTAAATAAATGTTGGCTTGTCAAACTAAATCCATTTGAGTGGGATTGATGATTACAACATCAACCCCATTTGTGGTGAACAAAACATCAGTTCATAACATGAAGACTATAGGGAGGGTGATAAAAGGACATGTGTCTATTCACATGAAACAAACATCTTTGGTAATTTAAACAAAAACATCTTGAATAACATCATGAATTGCAACATACTCCCTTTCTTATGAACACTTTAAAAAATGTATCTCCATTGAATATATAAGTTTACCACATATGTTCAAGTCAAACCGTGACCTTAGGTGGGGGAAGCCCTACTTAATGCACATCATTAAGGAGGTGTCTAAAGGCCATTGTGGGGGAAAATTAATTTGTTAAAAATCTAAAAGTGGGGGAAAAATGGAGAAGATAAAATTGCTTATAGGTAAAACATCGAAAAAAAAATCCCAAAAGTCATCTAGACATCTTTTAACTCCATGAGTGTTTCTAAGTGGTGCACATCTTCAATTAGGCTTGGAGAAAATAAGAGGTGAATGCGGTGGAACAAAATGGAATGCCCAAAATTTTAATGCCATATGAAAGGGTGCAAAAACCAATTGGGGGAGAAGCCAAGGATTAGGTTGGAAAGGGACCAAATTGCACACTTGTAGGGTTGGACAACTACCCCCATGTCATTAAAGTTTAAACCCAATTTGGAAGAAAAATGATTAAAGACTTAATGAACAATAAAGGTCAGGTTAATGATGTGGACTATTTCATTGGCCATGGAAGGGAACACAAAGGAAGAAAAAAGGTCCATTGAACAACGTAGGGCTTAGAATGAACTAGGTTGAAAAGAAGCCTATGTAACAAACCCCCTTAACATGTGCCAATGGAAGAATGGAAGATCGTGATGACTAAAGTAAATGAGGATCTTCAAAGTGTAAAAGAAGAATACCAAAAGGATGAGCTATGAAAAATGTTGGATGAAAACTTGTTTCAAAATATAGTTGTGATCCATTTGTTTTATACATATCTTGTCAAGTTAGACAAAACCATGGTCACTAAATCCAAATATAACATTTTTTCAGATTAAATATAATCACTAAAAGGCTTCATTTAAGAATATGAAGGTACTAGCTCATATGTGTTGGTTTACCTAGCCTGGTTGTAAATTTGATGCCTTCATTGAAGTTTAATCCCATTTTTCAATTTACCATAAGTCACAAGTAACTACATCCCAAATGTTCAATGTTGACGAATGGATGTTTTCTAAATCTCAATGTTCATGTTCATAATTCTTAACCATGGCTATCACATATTATACCATATTTAATTGAACAAACTTTAGAATTAAAAAAAGGAGGCAATTTTGGGATCATACCAACAATAGTTTTTTGGGTAAATTTTCACCATTTGGTGACAAAAAAATGATCTTTAGTATGATTCATACAAAGGAGTTTTGTGGAAAAAAATGTGACAAAGTCACCAAATTTCAAGGAATTCTTTTTGAAATCACCATAGTTAGACAACAAAGTTTGAGTGTGTCACAAAAATATAGTAGGATTCTTAAACTTATTTACATTTCTCTTTGACTTGGTTAATATGTATTGTGGATGATTGCAAATGTGATTAAATCACAAATTGAAAAAAATCCTTGCATATAACACATGTAAAAATACAACAAAAAAATTCCATATGTATGAAGCACACAACCAAATGGTTGATTAGTCTTCAACAATCAAGTTGTTATGCACCTCAAAAAGGCAATCTACATTTTATATTCAAAAGTTAATGCATTTCAATTATTAAACACATACAACAAAATTTGAAGAATCAAAGTTTGAACCATCTTCCCTTTTATGACACAAAGAATGTACACAAATTTGGAATTAAAAAATAAAGTTTTATGTATCCCACAATGGGGGTATCCACACTTGAAACCCAAAAAAAGGACACACACCTACAACCTTTCATGTATTGCATTCACATACAATTACATGTTATGGTTTCAATGCTTCAACAAAACAAAAGATGGTTTTATAGAATCTCGTTTTAAGGAATGGCCCCTACATCATAAATTTCATGGGCCATGATTTGGTAATAGTAGTCATATGAAATAATATATTTTCCATAGGTTTGTATTGTTTAGACAAGGATATCATACATCTATTTGTATTGTCTAAACATTTGTACTATCTAGGTAAGGATGTTTTGTGAACAACATTCTTATGTAAATAATACACGACATCAATGTTTAAGCAGTACCAACTTATTAAATATATATATATATTGCACATGATTATGTTGTTAAATTGTGGCCCATGACATTTGTGATGTAAAAAAAAAACAACCATATTTTTCACATTTCATTAATAGACGCAAAAAAATCTTATTGAAAGGATTTAATAATTAAATTAAGAAATTTTTTATTAACATCTAACAATATCAAACCTATAGAATAACACAAATTGTCTCTTACACAAAACAAGGTTCATTTAAGCCACATTATTGAACATTTGATCTATTGGGACTTACATTGAAAGGTAGTATGTGATGAATTTCTTTGGTTCTAACACATTAAAAATCAATAAATCAAGTCTACTTACCAAAACATTCAAAGTAATTCTCTAGGAAATTCATATTTAGCTTAAATAATTGATTGAACAAAAAATGCCTTGGTTGGATTATTACCGATATAATCATTAAAAACTAATTTTTTGGGAATTTTGGACCAAGCCTCTGATAAACTAAGATTTTTGGATTTACCATAATGAATCCTTCAATCTATTTCCTATTGGAAGAATCTTTGATCCCATTGATAGCGGGTGGGACCAAATAATTTTATTGAAGTTGTTGCGAAACCATACCACATAGTTCTAGCAACAACAAAAGTGGCAAAAATTATTGCGACAATACTACTAAACAGAACAATGTGAACTTCATATTCATTCATATAATTTAAAAACCAAATGACAACCTTGCAAAATCTAATAAAATCCATTCTTAATCCAAGTATGAGGCCTTAACATAGTACAATACGTATGTAATAACATTCATTTAATGCATCATGGACACATCCATAGTTTTGTTGGTATTCATTGAAGGATGGTGTTAGGCATGTCATACAATTACATATAGTGAAGGATGTCGTGAAGCATCATTTCATCCATCTATCCCATCATCCATCCATCCATTTGTTCGGTCATCCATCTGTCCCATCATGGATTGTTTACTCCGATGAGGTAGCAAAAGAATGGAATACAGACGCTTTCATCAACAAAATTGGTTCACTTAATGTGAAACCGGTTCTAATAAGGTAAAGCTTCCAAAAGTTGGATCCAATGCGATAGTCCCTATCCTTGTGGGGGCAGGGCCCAACAAAAAACAAGGTTAACCAATGTCTAAAAATGGATATATTTTGGAACCAGCAAAGTGAATATGTACGTATGCACATTGTATTTTGGGAAGTCGTCGAAGGATCGCAAATGTGGTAGGCGGTGAATTTAGGGTTAGGATTTGGGGAAGCAAACAAGAAGAAACAGAAGTTGGAGGTAATGTTTAGGGTTTGGGCTTTGCCCAAAGATGCATTGATTTCAAAGAATCTTTTATTGTTGTTCTCAACGTTGGGGTATATTTGTCGTCTTCAGTCTATTCCCATGGTTAGCTATATGTTGTTATCTCACGAGTCACAAGCAGTGCAAACATCAAGATTTTTAGCGACCAGGGTCCCAATGGATACATGCGAGATGTCGTATACAAAGAGGTCTTGGAAATGTAGTTTGTAACTGTAATTTTGTAATATGTACTGTCAAATACACACACACCTGTGCATTAGGCACAGGGTTCAAACTAGTATCTTTTAAAATACATAACATGCGACATAAATTTATGAACAATGTTATTAGGGACTAGATAACATCATAAAAAATTGTTAATAATGACTAATGGTCATATTCACACATTCTAATAGCATTTTGGATCTAATGGCCTTTAATATGCATGATGGACAAATCAAGTAAAATTGTTAAAGGGTGAAAGCACACTATGATGGCCTTTTTTGGATGTCACAATTTCAATTTTATTGGGTCAATCAAATCTAGTTGTATACAACTCAAATGCATTTGAGAAATATAGTAAAAATGAGATGATAAATTGAAAATTATATTGTATTCCTCCCAAATTTAAAAAATTATTCAAAAAACATTAATGTTCAATCAAAGGTGGATTTTGCAATGTAGTGTATAGCTAATGATATCACAGTCCAAAATATTATCATTATGGACTTTTTTATTTTAATGGAGTTGAAAAATGTCCAGGTGCATTCACAGTAAAAGGAGCCAAGGACTATGTGTACACAAATAAAATCTTGCACCCCCATGGTTTTGAAAAATGATTACATGAGTTGTAAGGATTATAATTTAATGAAATCACTTTCAAAATGTTTGTATATTTATGAATTTTCATCAAAGTCAATTTTGTACAATTTCAATGTGTTTCATTGGTCATAAAATGTATAGTAAGGAATGGACAGTTCAATGTGTATAGGGTATTAAAATTTTGAATGTCCTTTATTTTATGTAAAACCAAACCATTAATTTTGAAAAATCATGGATGACCATATATTGATGATTATGCGGGCATGGTATTATTAAAAAATTAAATATATGTTTTATTTTAATTATCCATGATAGTCTTTTTTTAGTGTCTAAATGTGATTTTGATCATTAAAACTACATAATGTGAGGAATTTCCTCAAAAAAAAAAACATATATTTTGGTATAAACAAAGGCAAGGTTGCATTTTCATGAATATTGAATGTGTCATATAACATTATTTTTTTTTGTGTGAATATGTTTTGCTCCATTTGGAATGATGTTAAAAAAAGGTATGTTTGATAAACTCCATGTATAATGTATCATTGAAGGTTTGAAACACATAATATTTAAAAAATATTGACACGTTTACTTTTGTTGAAATTTACACATTTGATTTACTTGAAAATTTATCATTAAAAATAAATATAATTACATATTGTTCGAAAACTCATGAAAACACATGTGAATTAAACTTTTGAAATTGGCACTATCATCCAATAATGGGCCCTATCCAAAACATGTATGCCATGTTTCAAACTTGAAAAAACATAGTCCTTAGAAAGGACCTGCATCTAGGGGCCCACTAGCTCTTTTTATTGTGAATGCACCCATCCTTATTATTTTTTACCACCACACATTCAAGTATCATAACATTTAAGATGAAAAAATATGTAAAAAAAGATCTTCCATTTTTTTAAATATTCAAAATGGAGATTTCAGAAGTGTAAAATCCATTTAAATACCTAAATTGATTTTTTCAAGGCCTATTTTTAGAGTGTTTTGAAAGGTTTAATTTAAGGTGATATGAATTTTAAAATGGAAAAAAATTTGAACTTTAGCATCATTAAGATATTTTTATTGAAAAGTACATTGGATTTGGACTTTTTAAATGGACTTTCAATTGCCCATTTTGTTATAGTGTAGTGTGTTTTTACTTTAGATTGGTTTATGATTATTGTGATTATGTGCACAAGATTCCACCAAAGTGTGTTTGCCCAAGAACTTAGACCTATTGACATATACAAAATTTTATACCCACAATGAATAAAAAGACGTTTTTCAAATAAATGTGAATTATAATCATTGTCATCTTAATGGAACAACATTCGTAATAATTGTCATGTAATTGACCATTGTCAAGTCATGCCACTTTTTGAAATGTACTCTTATGCAAGCATTTTTCTTTTCCAAATGGCCATCTTTTTTTTTCATTTTGTCTTGTAATACCTGATAGGTATCATGAGACAAAATGAAAATAAATTTTTGGTAGGTTTGTACATTGGGTAATGCCTTTAAAAAGGTGTTGAAATACGCACCCTTTAATTTCAAGAATGTATCCCCTTAGGGTTGGTACCTTACACTTACCCAAATATCTTGTCATTTTGGGAATTTGTTAAACCCAAACTTCTCAAAACCACCCTTCTCAAGGTTAACAAACACTAAAAAAGTGCAACAAATTAAATGTGGCACCAAGTTGAACATAATTACAACACAAAGTCTGACAAAAAATATATTTCCAAACTTTTCTACTATACCCAAATTATGATTAACATTTTAGTTATTTCTTTTCACAATATAAATTTCAAGGAAAAAAAATGATGTAGTGGTTATAATATTCCCCCCGTGCCCCTCAATCCAAAGGTCCAATGTTCAATCCCTTTGTCAAATTCTTTTTTTTCTCCAAAAACAAAATGGATGAAAAGAAAAACATCCTTTGGACAAGTTTTTCATAATTAATTCCCCTTGGGGAACAATGCCCCCATGAAAGAGGGGATTAAGTGGCAACCCCCAACCAAGTTGCTTGTGGAACAATTATTCTGAAGAGAAAAGGGAAAGGGCACTAAATGGTAACCCCAACCAAGTTCCCTAGGGAACAACTTCCTTTGGGAAAAAAAAATTTATCTCAGGGAGCAACTTCCTTGAGGAAGAATGGATTTTTCCTAGAGAACAACTTTTTCAAGGAGAAAAGGATTTCCTTCAAAGAACAACTTCCTCAAAGAGAAAGGGATTTCCCAAACTTCCTTAGGGAGAAATGGACTAAGTTACCTTAGAGAATAAGGGACTTGGAATGTCTTGAACTTTTGGGACAAAAGTGTCAAAATTGAACTTTACTCAAATTAAATTTTTTTCAGACCATTGGAAAGCTCTCAAAGTGTAAATACTGAAAACGAGCTTGCAATTTCCATTTGAAGTTGTGAACTCAAAGTTATTGCAAAAAGAAAGACAAGCAATTAAATTAATTACTTGATTCCTCACCACTAAACCCTAAGAAACAAGGGTCAACATTATCTTTCATAGAAATATGTAACATATTATTGGAAAGATCTTGTAAAGAGCTATATCTTTGTAATTGGAAGCTTTTAAATGAGAAATCATATGAAAAAGTTATGAACCTACCAAGTTGTGAAGACTATGTGTTCCCTAGAGAACTTGGGCCCAAAACATGGTTCTTGGGGCAACTTGGGTAGGTTCTCTTTGCAGAAAATTCCTTGGGGAGGAAAGGACTCTCCATAAGGAGAAAATGATTAAATGTTGATCCCAACCAAGTTGTTTGGGGAACAATTTCCTTGGGGAAAATGGACAAAATTTAACCCTCAAGCTACACTTTTGTCCCAACAATTTAAGAAACTCCAAATCCCTTTCTCCCTGGGCAACTTATAAACCCCATCTCCCTGAGGAAGTTGCTCCTTATGGAAAATTCATTTCTCCCCAAGGAATTTGGTTAAGGTTACCATTTGGTCTTCTTTTACTTGGAAAAAGTTCATTTTTTCCCAAAGAAGTTCTTCCTTGGGGAACTTGATTGGGGCTACCACTTAGTCCCCTTCTTCTTAGGGATGTTATTTCTTGAAAGCAATTAGTTTGAAAAAATTGCCCATGAGATTTTTTTTTTTCATCCAATTCATCTAAAAAAATAAAGGAGAATTTGAAAAAGGATCCAACTGTAAACCTTTGGGTTAAAGGAAGGGATTCTAACCACTACATTTTTTTTCTTGAAACTATTATGCAAAAAAGATAGTTAAAATGTTAATCATAATTTGAGGATAGTGAAAAGAAATTCAAAAGTATTTTTCTGGTTGGGCACTATCTTGGACTTGGAATGAACCTAATGTTAAATTTAATTCATTGCACATGTTTCATGGCCTTCAACGTCCTTACCTAATGTAAAGATTTTGAGGAAATCATTGCATTTATGTTTTATATTCTAAGAAGCACTTAAAATTAAAAAAATAATTTTCAATTTGGTATGAAATAATGACATGTTTTAAATACATTTAAAATATATTCACATAATGGATTAAAGGCACCATATTTACATTTAAGTAAATTGTTTAAAAAAAGAAAAAAAGTTGCACCTTATATTATTTTGCACATTGTTCGAAAATAAATTGGAAGTGACCATCCTGTGATAAAAACAACTTCGACTTTGTTTGAAAAGAAAAGACACCTTCCTCACAAGGTTCCTTAAAAGTGCTATTCTTTATTGAGTTGTCTTGAAATAACATCCAATCTCCTTTACAAAGTTACATTTATTGTCATGAATTAAAAATAAATTCAAGCCTTTTACTAAAAACCATAGAAAGCTTCTAATTGCATGAGCAATTGGGATTTGGGTACCCCAACTACAAATCCAACACCTTTAAAAGGAAAATCATTGTCATGCTACATGGGGTGTTGTAGAGGGTTCTATGAATGATCATTTTTGGAATTGTGGAAGGAAGGTTTTATACCTAGGGTAAAACCACCCATCACCAAAATCCATGGGTGAGCAAACATCCACATAGTTCAAAAGATGGCTTGTTAATAAATACCAACCAATTGATAACCGTTCATTTATACTCTATAATCAAAGGATCAATTCTTAAAACTTGTGGTTGAGGTTTTGAAACTTTCATTTATGTAATGAGGTTTTTGTGTTCTTAACTAAGCTTCAAATCTCTCCTATGACAAAATAGTCTACCACCCATTCATTTGCCCTTTTTGTGTTTGGCAATGGGTAAATGACTCTTTCAAAGTCAATATTTTTGAGTGTTGAGCATTTCCACCATTTTTGAGTTTTTCACTTTTTCAAGTCAAATTGTGCCTATGCACATGTTTTATTTATGACTTTGTGCATGAAGTGTGGCATGTCTAGGAGTTATATAAGCTGCATTTCAATTGCACATGGAAGGATATTTGTTCTCACTTTAGTTGCACATGGTCAAATGAGTCTCATGGAGGCTGAACTCTTTGTTGGGCCTTTGCCCCCATAGGGACAGGGATTATCGCATTGGATCCAACTTTTGGAAGTTTTTACCTTATTAAAACCGGTTTCACAATAGATGAACCGGTTTTCTTTGGTGAAAGTGTTTAGACTGTTTAGATTGGAACGGATTTTTTTGGTGTTCGGAGTGTGGACACAGTAGGTAGATGTACAACATCTTATTTATTGGCAGGGGCCAGCGTGTTTGTGATGCCTTGTTTGGGAGGTTTATCTTTACTCATTTCAAAAGCAAAGGAGGTTTGTCAATGGCTATAGGCTTAGAAGACCCTTTGAACCTCTATGGCTGAAAGTGATCGGAGAGTGAACTTAAGACATGCTATCTAAGAACTTAAAGTGTTTACTCATTGACATATCCACCCCGGTTAAGTACAAGAAAGCCTGGGTATATTTCAATGTAGGGTAAAGCCCATGGCCTTGGCCACGGATACCAGAAAAAGGGCTTCTGATATTGATACCCTGTAGGAGTTATCGCTTCAGCTGGATTTGAACCAGTGTTGGGCGGTCCTTTGATTTTCGACCGGTTCTTTGCTGGAGGTCAGGCCAGGCATATACGCACGCGACCGGTGGACTGAACGACTCGGCCCCAGCTCCGACTCAGCAAAAGAATTTAAAAGGAAAAGAACCTGTAAAGAACCGGAAAAGAACCTCTGGTTCTTTCCTGAAACCCGGAGGTTCTTTGAGGGTTTTGAAGTACTCATCCCCGGAAGTTTATGTTTGTTTTTCCAAATATCTGGAACCGGCCTGGTTCTCCAATTCTGATTCTATCAAATACCCGGAACCAGCGGTTGGTCGATGATCAAAGAACCGCCGAACCACTGATTTGAACCCTCAACCGATCTTGCAATCAATGTAACACAGCTCCTTGCCACTAGGCTAAAGCTCCGCCTTCTTTTTTCCTTACACATTTGAGCTCCTCTGCGTCAACAGACTGTTTTCTGTGAAGCAAGAGCCCTGTTGAGGACGATCGCGTCTCTTGGTGCAACGGCGTTGTACGCACGCACCCTCCAGAGATCAAACAGCGGAGAACAGAAGCGATGCAGAGCGTGCGAGTTCTTGCAAGGCGTTTAGTGCCACGCACTTCAAATGCTTCTACTTCCACCGCCAGGCTCTCCACAAAGTCTGGAGCTCGCGAGGAGGAGGTCAGTTCATTATGCACTCCTTCTATTTGTACATTTTTCTTCTTTTTAAAGGTTTCAAGAATTTCGAAAAGTGATGTCGGATCTCTTTTGAAAGTAACCTAGATCGTGGTTTGGGAATTAGGTCACTGCTTCATTTTGGGTGGGAATTAGGTCGCGAGTTTCTTTGCATGTTTTTATGTCAGCACATGTTATGCACTTGTGTGATGGTTGGAATGAGCCACTAGAACCTAATTCTTTTTCTGTGGATTTTGCCCGTGGATTTCTTTGGATGTTCAATGGCCAGCACCGGTTATTCACTGTGTGATGATAATATTGAACCAGAACCACAAAGTTTTTCAGTTGTGCTTCTTCTAGGGTTTCTGATGGCGATTTGGACAATAGCTTACCCAAGAGGCCAAGGAGATTGAGGCTACCTCCTTGGGCGGTCGAACAGAAGTAATCATGGATTAGGTCCTGAAGGCACTGCATAAGCATGAGGTTTCATAGATCAGAACAAGGTTGAGCTTTTGCTGACAATTGGATGCAGCCTGTGTACTCATTCAGATATCGATTGGTTGTTTTTGTTCATCTGGATTCACAATACTAGTAAATCTGTATCTAGAATGCAGCTATTCTCAGTTAGCTGCAACTGAACATAGCACTCTCCAGTGTTGAGGGATTGTTATGGCAGTTTGAGGTGGAGAGTTACTGTTTTGGTCATTTGTGAGTTCCATTGCATTGTGGCAAATGAAGCTCACTGTTGCAAGCCCATTGCAGCTCAAATGATCTACAATATTATTGACCATTTTTTTAAAATATATTTCTCGTGAGTCCTAGCCAACATCATGTCTGAGTCTTCCTGTCACTTCTGGATATGCAACAGAAACTCAGGACAGATTTTGTAGTGGAGTTTTCTCCATGATGTCATACACACATGCTGTCATAAACTTGTTTGAGCATATGTCAGCTGATATCTATTTTTGAATGGGGTATCCTTCTTTTAGTGACATTGTGCTTGCATGTGTTTGTTTCTGTGGTACTCAAGCTGCTTGCAAGGGATCCTGCTCTGTCAAAATACCAATCAACAAAGACAACTGTTCAAAGGATACAACTCTTTGGTGATTTCCTGGTCATCTTGGTTGCTGCAGGTATGCAGCCATGACACTCCATCTCACTCCTGATGCAAGTGGATCTCTATTTGTTTTCAACCATTCGCCAAATATAGCTTACTGGCTTTGAGGGCCCAGCAATGGATCCTTTCCTAAGTTCACCAATTGGTTGATACATTTCATATGAGAATTGCATAGGGTCATGAATTGATGATTCTACATATAATGATTAGGACCAGAGCAAGATACTTGGTCTAATCCTTCTGTTCAAGTTAAGATAGAGGTGACTATAGTCCATATCTTTGGGCGCTTAAATTCATATTTCTTCTACAAAAGTTCTGAGATTGTGATGTGTAGAATCACTGAGCACAAGGTTGCTTCTCCACTTGTGGTCGTCAAGGCTGCAGTGCAGACAAGGACTGTATCTGTGCTGTGCCTCCAGCATTTCAGTTGTTAATGTCTTTGAAAACTATTTTTTAGTTGATTCAGCTCTTTCAACATTGCTGCAAGTGCACTCAATACTGGCAGAGAATGCATCTGATCCTCCTTTTGAAATTGATGCAGGTGCTGTTTATGAGATTGCTTACAAAGTACAGCAGCGAAATGCAGCGGAAGCTCAAGATGCAAAGAAAAACTTGGAGTCTCAAATTACAGTAGAACAGAGGTAATAAACACAATGCGGAAGTTGTTGCCAGTCCCTGACATTGAGTCACAAGGTCTCACACTTTTGGAATGCTAGAAGAAAAAATAACACTGGTGATTGAATAAGGCAGTCATTTCTTGCTTCAATCAATAAGAAAGTGCACTTCAGTTGTCATAACAATGGCTGAAATTTTTCCATGTGATGTGCAAGGCAACTGTTGTACATGACAAAGTACTTGGTCACTGTATGTGTTGTTGTATTTGATAGTTTCTATGTCTCAGTCTTGCATTGTGTCATATGTGGTTTGCATGGGATTTTTGCAAAGTCCTCCTGAAGCAAGGCTTTGGGCTGGGTTGCAATCTGAGTGAAGTCTACAACTTGCAAGTTATAATCCAAGGTTGCAGTGAGCATGTCAAATGTGTTTTGTTTGGCATTATCCTACCAAGGTAGTCAGGATGGAATGTGCAAGCATCACTGGCAACAGCCATGTCTTCAAAGTGTTGTGTACACTTGAAGATCTGTTGTTAGTTCTTGAGGTGCCACTGGGATGAAGGTTATTGTCAAAGTTATTTGGTATCAATTGCCAGGGTTTTTTTCCACATTATCCTGCATGGTTGCAAACTCTTATTTGTGGGGTGCATGATCTTGGAGCATTGATATCAGACATTGATGCAGATTGAGCATTGATCTCTGCTCTGTGATAGTTCTCAAGCTCTTGAGAATGATGAAGTAATCAAGCACAGCCCTGAGCAGCATAACCATGGGCATAACGGACACTAATACAACTCCTAGACTGTGATCTCTCTGGGTTTGATTCTTGTATGAATTGGGATGTTCAATGAAACCCCAGAATGTGTGTAGGAGCTGTTGTCTTTAAGAAGAAATTGTTTATCAGGAAAAGGATCCACAACCACTAAGACCAAGAGAAAGGGGTGATCAAGCCTGGGGCTGATACCTGTTACACAGGCAGAGACACAGTAACCAGAGGCAGAGCAGGAATAGAAGGAGCCCCAGAAGAAGGATGAGTATTGGGGAAGACCCCTTGAGTTGATATCCAGGATCTGGGGACCCAGATAAATTGGAGTGGAGATGGAGAGACTGTGTGAGCCATGGCAGGAGGCTCAGCAGATTTGAAGAATTGCATGAAGCTGACATTTGCAGGGGTCTTGACTTCATGAACCTTATATTTGTGGGATTAATGGTATTTGTCTATATGCTAATTCCAATGCTGCAGACATAGGCCTGTGTATGCAGTGGCAAACTGGCAATGCCTCCAATTCCTCAAGGATGAAATGATGATCCAGATTTACAACCCCATACCATAAGGACCAAACATTCTCAATTCCAAAGTCTCCATACCTTTCAAATAGATCTTTGAGCTTTTGTGTAGGGTAAAACCCCAGGGTAAGTGCATTCCGAAATTGAGGGGCCTAGTACAAGGTGGTGATTGAGTCCAGCCTTCATTTTGGGAATGTTCCCCACCTGTGGGCTTTACCCATTGTAAAGCATGAGGTGAAGTTTATCATGAACTTAAAGGATACTTAGATTAAAAAGGTGTAGGAACGGAGAATTTCTTTCACCTACACCTTAAGCAATGGCGGAGTCCTATGCCTACTTGTAGGCATAAGATCATGTAGACATAAGATCTGCCTCATCCTTAACTTTTAAGGAGGCACAATATCTCTCATATTTCTAGGAGCAATAATCATGGATACAAGGTGCCATCCAAATTTGCTAGGAAAACTCTCCAAATGCTTTAGGAATTTTGCATGCATGTTTCTTCCTTGCTGGTCCAAGTAAGAGGGCTACAGTCAAGGAGAAGCTCCCCCTTGAGACCATTCTCTGGTTCCCTCACACAAAAAATGATTTTGAGGCCAAAGGACCCTGCAATCCTTGAATAAAGAAGCACCTCTGATTCCTGTGATAATGAATGTGCCCCAAGGCAATGGTCTTCTCTACTCCAAACAAGGAGAGAGTAAGACATATCTATGAAATTGCAAAGAAGGTAATGTGTAAATCCAAGTATGTAACCATGTAAAACTGTTGAAGTGGAGTTGGACGCCAAAAACACCTGCACTTCATGTAGTGTAAAACCAAGCAAATGAAGGATTTCATGAGTGCAAAACTTGGACCCCTATGACCCCTCCCCCCTTTTTCTTTCCTCCTCTCTTTGTCGAATGAACTCAATTTCCATAACTTTTGTCTTCTTGTAGTAAACAATATAGGAGCTCCAATGCCCCCACAGGCACACCTCAGGTAGGTTCTCCCTTCCCCTCCTGATCATAAAGGAATCTATCTTTCCAACAGATAAAATTATTCCAAATTTCTCCATTGCTAGCGCTTTCTACTTGATTGCCTCTTATGTATAAACACCTGGCAAAGTTAAGGCTGAAGTCTGGAGTCAAGGGCCTTTAGTAAAATCTGTATGTAGAAAAGGAAGCAGAGGCAAGTGGGTTGGGTAGAATGGTTTGCTGATGCCTTCCAAACAGAAATATGCAAGAAGCCAACCACCATTGCCAGAAAGTTATCCTCAATAAATTATTATACCTACATGACTTTACATGGATCACCTACTCAAGAGTCAACACCTTATTTGCAAACATCATGCATGTGCCTCACACATTCGAACATGCTTCTAGCTGGATTTCATTTCTCATGTTGACCCTTTTTACAATCTCATCCACAGCATTATTACAGATCCCCCCCTAAGCAGTATTGTAATTGAATAATTACCAAAAAATTAGATAGCAGAAGTTGCTAAGGAGTTATTTGTCCATGCAATGAACTTGTCCCACAACACATATTGTGCCCCATGTAGCATAAAAATATGTGCACTATGTCACAGTCAACCATTCATGGCATGTGGGTAAAAAAAATTAATAGTGTCCACTACAGGAGAAAGGAATTTTGAACTTTATAGTAGCATTCATGTGATCGTGGCCTTGTTAGTGCCAGCTAAAGAAGTTATTGGCACAAATGCAAAGGAATGCAGATAACTTCCTCTAAAAATCTTCTTTATCTTTCAAAAAATAGTCTTCATCCAGTCATGGTTTGTCAATGCAAGCTAAAGATGTTAGGAAAACTCAAAAAAATGCAAGGAACTCTCTTTGTGCATCTGGCATTTAGCATAATCTGATTTTGACTTGAACACACACAGCTATATGTGCATGTGTGAGGTGACTCAGAGGGAACAGACTTAGCATCAGTGTAGGATTTTGGCCTCAAATTTTGGCTTGAAATTTGACCAATGTGTGTGTGACAGCTGAAGACATAGCCATAATCTCAAGTCCGCTTTCTTTTACTATCAAATTCATTTTGGAGTCAGATTACCTAACCATGTTACACATGATGCCACCATTTCTCATGATTTTGTTGGAAGATACCATAAAGGGCAGAGCCATTACACAATGAGCTGCTTGTTTCTATTGTGATTCACCCAAGTATACACAACTGGGTCTTTTTTGCAAAAATATTATGTAGATGTAATTTGGTGTTTTTTGCAAAAATATCATGCATATACAAAATTGGGTCCTTTTTGCAAAGATATTATGGATCATGCACGATTTGATAACTTGGGATTCACTTTTCTGTAGATCTACTTCAAACTCTAATGGACACAACCATACATGAAAAAGTCTTACATGAAAAAATGTGACAAAAGTGGAACAACCATTGTGAACAAAACTAGAGTTGCAATTTGAGTTTAAAGAGAAGTCTACCTGTGATCAATCATCAAGACAGAGATGAAGCTTCAGTCAGCTACAAAACGAAAGTAGTGAAAGTTTGTTGCAAATTGGAGACAAACTTGCTGAAATAGAATGGCTGGGTCACAATTGAGCATGTGTAGACTGGCATTGAGCTCAATCGTAGCAGCAGGAGTTCAATTCGGATGGGCATTGCAACTATCTCTGCTCACTCCCTACATCCAGATGCTTGGCATTGAGCATGCATTTACCTCTTTCATATGGCTCTGTGGCCCCATCACAGGCCTGGTGGTGCAACCTTGTGTGGGAATCTGGAGTGACAAGTGCAAGTCAAGATGGGGTAGAAGACGTCCCTTCATCTTTGTAGGAGTGGTGCTCATCACCCTCGCTTGTTTTGTTACAGGATTTGCTGCTGATATCGGGTATCTGCTTGGGGATTCTCAGGAAGATTGTCAAGTTTACAAAGGGGTGAGACCTCGAGCGGCTGGAGTGTTCATCCTAGGCTTCTGGTTGCTGGATTTGGCTAATAACACGGTGCAGGGCCCAGCTCGTGCATTGCTGGCTGATCTTTCGGGTCCAGATCAGAGAGATGCTGCTAATGCGGTGTTTTGTCTGTGGATGGCAGTCGGTAATGTCCTTGGGTTTGCCACGGGTTCATATGGAGGGTGGCATGAGTGGGTGCGAACTCTGGGAAGTAGAGCTTGTTGTGAAGCTTGCGCGAATCTCAAAGCTGCATTCCTGTTGTCGATTCTGTTTCTGGTTCTCTGCACGGCTGTAACACTGTTCGTCGCTCGGGAAACCCCACTCGTTGTTAAGAGAGAACATGAGAATCTCTTCGGTGCTGGTAGCTTGGAGAGCCTAGTTTCTGGCGATCGAATGGATGCTTACAATGTATTTCATGTGGAGGCAACAACAACGCCTGTGGTGTCAATTGGTATACCAAATAAGAATGGTAAGGAAACTGGGCACACTAGCCATGAAGCTGAAGCAGGAGATCAGCCTGTGCTACAGGGAAGTTCGTCACGTTCAGGGCATGGTTCCGGGGCAAGTCTTGTGACAAAACTATTCACGGGCGTCAGACAACTGTCGCCTCCCATGCAATCGGTGCTTTGGGTGATGTCACTGTCCTGGTTAGCTTGGTTTCCGTTCTTTATGTTTGACACGGATTGGATGGGAAGGGAGTTATACAAAGGAAATCCGAAGGGAGATCTTGTGGAAGCTGCTCTGTACCAGCGAGGAGTGCAGGAAGGGGCTTTTGGGCTTCTGTTAAACTCAATAGTGCAAGGTATCAGCTCCCTCTTCATCCCCCTACTCTGCCGAATTTTGGGGTCCAAGCATGTGTGGGCCTTGGGGAACTATACCTTGTTTGCAGCTATGGCATGCACTGGGATAATAAGCTCTTTGACTGCAGCACATGAGCAAAAACAAGATGGCGCAGACCCATTTCAGCTACCAAGCAGTTCACTCAGACTAGCTGCATTATTCCTCTTCTCTGCTCTCGGCTTCCCTCTTGCCATCACTTTTAGTTTACCTTACTCATTCACGGCGAATTTGACAGCTGACTCTGATTCAGGGCAAGGTCTTGCAGTGGGTATATTGAACCTGACTGTTGTGATTCCACAAGCGCTAGTGGCATTGGGTGCTGGACCTTGGGATGCTTTGTTTGGAGGAGGGAATGAGCCTGCATTTGCTTTCGCTTCTATCTCTGCCCTTATGGCTGGCATCCTCGCGTCCTGTAATTTGCCCACTCTCTCAGGACATCGCAAGAGAGTTTTCTACTCCAAATGATGGTTTGGTTTTGCTCCCATTCATTCTCAAATTCCATTTCATGTGTGCTGGGTCATAATTCTAACAAGCGCATGTGCAATTTAGCACGAAACTGAACTCAACCATTCTTTCATCCGTGGTCTCACTGGCTTGTTTCGAGTTCTTCTGTTAAATCGATCTGCGATATCATACATTATCTCTGCTTACTATGTTTGCAAAATTGTGGGTTGTCAACAAGAAATAGTGCAGAAGGTCGTTTGCTGTCTATCAGACAAATAGTATACCAAAAGGAACTGCACTGAGCCGAAAGGAATCTTGAAATTGTGACTGATGAAAGTGAGATCTTCAATTGCATATAAGAATTTTGGAGTTGGTACAGGGACGAGGACAATTTCAAATCAGTGGTTCCAAGATCACTATAAAACCTCTGAACGAATGTACGTTTTGATCGGCAAGATCTGTTGGCTCCAGGCAACAATCTTATTTCATTACTAATTAGAAGTCCTATCCAAGTCTAATAAACCCTGGTTCTCGAGCTTTGAACTAGTTCACGTCAAAAGAGGTAGAGCTTTCCAGGATCCTAATAGATTGCCTTGTACACAAGGGTGCATATAAACAAAAGAATTATTAACAACGTTTTCGCATTGCAAGTCCTCATCAATGCTAATTAGAGTATCAAACAACTCCTTCCGCGTCGAGAACTCAATGGACGGTCAGTCGCGAACCAGCTCAATGAGTTCTTTCTTTCCTCGAGGTCTGCTTGAACCAGTAGAACGAGCTGAGCTGAGCTGAGCTGAGCTTGAAGTAAAAGAAGTTCTTCAGAAGGGAATGGCACTGGAGACGCGAGGATAGACGACTCGATCTGGATGTGCCATGATGCGCCGGCCCTTGGCATGTCGGAAGCACCACACCACCGCACCCACCGGCCACTCCACAACCGCAGCGATGATGAAAGCCACCACGCCCAACGTCGGCCCAACCACCTTACAATGACAGGGATTCTGACGCGTCCCACATTGCACGCAGAACGGAATTCTAGCCATCGTTACAAATCAGGACAGACCTGGTTCTCACACTGAAAAAGACAAGTTCTCTCCTCTTCACCGAATGCAGTGGAATAAACAAAACAATGTTCAGAAGCTTCGTATAATAATCCACGGCCGAAGTACAAAGAAAAACCGAGTCCGTGAAACCTTCAAGCTTGAAGATTGAGACTTGCAAATCTTGCGACCAGAAACAAAAAAATTCCTCGAGGTCCTGGCGAAGACTGATCGAGTTTTCGGGCACAAATCTTTTGACGTTGTAAATGCGTCCGCGACAAAACCGAGAAGAGCGTGAGTTGGCAAATGGTGACGAGAACGCCCAGATTTATAGCACGTTCGAAGGAGGGTACTTTGTTCTCTACGTGGCAGCGTCCAATTGACTTGAACCGTTTGGGGAAGTGGGTAGACGCCACGTTCGCATGGTGACGGGAATCAAACACATGCCTGCGATGCGAGACGTGTGGCATTGAGTCGTAGCAAATGACACGTGGCTTAGGTGAGTGAAAAACGGATTGAATTGGAGGACGATAAGAGCATCTCCAGCGGTGCTCAGTATCTTATCCTACACAGAAAAATTCGATGAAGAACAGTCAAAACATGCCGGTTTGGCTCAGGGAATTGGATTTGGCTGAGCACAATTGCACAGTTTGGGATGACTGGCGAAAGGTGCACCTGCAGAAAAGACTGTAATAAATATGATCTAATTTGTGCTCAGTGTTTCTGATTAGCCGATCATAATGATTGGCCCATGTGGTTTGCTATTAGTAGTCCCTCACCTATTTGCTGTCCCAGTTTCAGTTTTATGGATGGGGTTGCAAAAAAGTAAATAACTAAACTTGGATGTGAAAAATATTTTTTCAGGATCACATACTAAGCACTACCAAGGATGCTCTAAGTCAGATCTTATGCTTTTGTGGGGGAGGGGGAGGGCTCATATCACTTGATGTGTAGGTATTCCTCTCTAGCTGCCAAAGTTTGTTTGTTCTGCCCCTAAGGAAGAGAATTACTACAAAAGTGTCACTGTGGACTGGGAATTCATATTGTGGGAACTTAATGGAATATTTTTTATTTTAACTCTTGCTGGTCTGAATCAGTGTTGGGTGAACCCTCTCCCCCCCCCCCCACCTTGAAGCTTGAATCTAACATTAGAAACAACATGTTATGTGGTTTTCTTTTTACATATTTTTTCAAAAAAGAGAGAAATGAATGAAAAACAACACATACTTCTTTTTTGATATTTGAAGCCAACAAGGTTAATTCATTAACCATTTTAAAATCTTCATCCATTATGTCGTCAAAGCTAGGGAGGTTTTCCAATTCTTCCATTAGTTTTGTGTTCATAGTTATTGAAAAATGAAGTGCCTAGCTTAAGATCCAATGTCCATCAAATTATTTCAATACACATACACTAACTACGAGGGAAATAACATCAATAACTATTTGTGCAACATGTCAAATAAGAGGAAGTGAGAGACAAGCATTTATCCTTACAACAATCTACATGTTGTAACAATGGACAATTGCATCACGATATTGCAAGGCTTCTTGAAATAATATCACTTTGCTTGAAAACCTGCAAATTACCATGCATCATGTTAACATTCTAATAAGAAAATAAATACAAAAGCTCAACAAACAAGAAATTCAAAAACTCAAAAAATAATTCAAAGAAAATTGCTTTGTTTTCATAGAAATGTTTATTTTCCTTGGGTGACAACTAAACCAATACAAATTTTGTTCCATTCTCATCTACCCTTTTTTTTAAAAATTGGTATCCATTTATGCAAATTTAATTAGATAAAACTAGTGGACATTTCTTTGAAATTTTTTCACTTTTTTCTCCATTGTTGTCACATACTAACAAGCCTTATAGAAAGCACAACCAAAGCAATACCCTAAAAATGTTTTTCCAAGCCCAAAATTTCACACCACACAATAAAATTAAAAACATTAGTCATAGTAGTTAAGTTTGAGCTTTCATCTTTAACAAAAGCAATAATGTTTTTCCTTAAAGCATATTGATCCAACAACTCAATCAAATTTCTTGCCAATACTTGCCTTGTTGTCTTTAATGCCTCAAGTAATTCAATATTAATTTTTTTTGGTTTCCAATCACTTCTTAAAAATTAATCACAAGAGACAAAAACCATTGTGTGTTCTATGAAACATCCACAAATCGAAACTAAATGTTGCAAAAATCCAATTTTCCTATATTAATGGGAAAACTTATTGAATTGCTTACATTTTTCGACTAATGTGTGCAAGATTTCTTGTGAAAATTGTTTTGTAAATGGTAACAACAATTTTAGACATAAATACATTGCAAATCATTTCAACCATATGCTTTCAACAAACTACATTGGAAAATGGTTATTTGATAATTAACAACCATGACAAATTTTTCAAAAACTCTTTTTGTTGAGTTTCATATTTATGAAAGGGACTGTGGAACCAAAAAAATAAAAAAGTTTCAAATGGAAGTTATGGATATGTTAGAATTTTTTTTAATTAGTTGTTTTACAAATTTTTCTTTGATAGAACTATTCACCTCATCTTCAAATTTCTTTGCAAACATAGCATGTTCTACATCCACATTTTTTTAAAGTTATTGTTTCATTGATTTTAAAATATGAAATTATTTATTTTTTCAATTGTGTTATGGAATTTGCAATAGTTATTAGATTAGGATAACATAGATGACATCTCATTAGTTGAAAAACTTTGTTATCAACTTTTGCACTATCAATTATACAGTAAATAACAACATATAATGAATTTTGAGTATGGGGTTTCCATATTTTTCTTTGAGCATGTAGATGTTCAAGATTTTTATTTTTTTTTCCCTCTTCAATTTGTGAAGTTTTGTTGGATACAGTTTGGGGTTTGAAAAAAGTCGTATCTTTTTTAAAGTGGTTCATTGTTCATTTCAACTTCATTTCCAAGTGACTTTTCCAAGTTTTTTCCCACTTTATATTTTGTTGGTTGACTTCTACATAGACCCTTTTTACAACTCAAGTATCTCCTCAAGTAAAAATACAACTACCATAAATTATTTTTATTTAGTAATTAGTTAGTTCACAAACCCTAACTCTCGGCCTCTAGCCTTCAACCATAATGTGTTTGAGAGGTAGACTAATGGCTCTAAAGGTAAGAAACAAGGTTCTAAAAAAAATGGCTAAAAATTGCTTTACTTCAAATCTATGAAAAAATCATGTCATTGACTTCATCCTTTACTATATTTATTTTTCGTAGTTTTGGATCAATCCCACAAATAATTCAACTAAAACACATATCCATGTCAATTTGGGTGAATTTGTAATTAAAATTATGCTTTCATTATTGTCATGATTCTAAAAACTATAACATTAAGCAAATGGACATTTGTGATTAATTAAGATGTAATTTACAACACACCACATAATATCACAACAATTTATGGGTGAAAGCATGGTAAAGTATACTACAAATGTTCCTTCTAGCATAAATGAAAAGTAGCTAGGAAATATGCTTTGATAAATTGAACTTAAAAACATTATTTAGTACAAGGATTAACATGAACATTTTTTCAACTTTGTTAAAACTTTAAACAAAGAATACATGTTTAAAATAGGTTTAAGTAGATTGATGGGATTCAAGCAAATGTCACAATCTACTTTATAACCCTTATCTAGATTATAAGTAAATGAAACGTTACATTTTTAAAATTTTTGAATTAATGGGGCCCTAAAATGTACCTGTGGTTTTTCATCTTTTTCACATTCTTATAAAAATATATCTAGCTTGTAAGGTAAAAGTAGGTTAGAAAAAAATATTTACTAATCAATTTCAAACCTACTTGTTACCTACTTTTATTATACTAAAAATTCTCAAATTTTGTACTCAACTTACTATAAACACAATGTAGGCATAGATGTTTTCAAAAATAAAAATAAAAAAATTTCCAATCTACTTTCTTGGGCTTTTGTTGAAAATTATCATTTTTTAAATGGTATTTTAAGCATACTACTTTTTTGGCCTACTTTAGTGTGTTTTCACCCTTATTTTTTAAATTCATGTATTGCAGTTTATTATATATAATAGTTTATTGACATTTTCTCCAATCTTGTCTACCATGAAATTAAACTCCCAATAATCATTTCTTTTTATAAACTCCAATAGCAAAGTGTAAGACCTCTAATACAATTTTTTTTCACCTTTTAGCCTTGAGGGCATTGTTGCACTTGCCATCAAATATGTTTTCCAACCAATTACACCCATTCAAAATATAAATCATCACAATTTGAATTCTAACATGATGATGGGTGGGATGATTTTTAAATTAATTTTTTTTTTCACCAATAATATCACATTGTCTATAGGATGACAATTATTGTAGACAATTTTGTTATTGCATAAAAGATTAAACAAAAGATATATATATATATATTCCAAAATTTCCAAAATCATTTTTGCTTCTATTGGGGGTTTGGGGGGGGGTATGAAATTAGATATAATTTCTACAAGTGTTTTTTTCTACACAAATTTGTTATCTTGGTCATTGTTTAAAAAATTTCAATATAACCAAGCAAAACATCTTACAAAATCTCAATACCAAAAGGCTTACAAATATGCACATGGCACATTTTCTCATTTAAATAATTTTGGATAGACTTTGCAAGTTGTAGTTTTATATTTTGCATAGTTCATTCCTTTCAACTTGCCTTCATTTTTTGATCTAATTATAAACCTATATTGTTTCCAATCCATGAAGCACAAAAGATGGTAAAGCCTTGAAATATATGAAATCAAAGTTGAATAATTGCAAGAATGTAAGAAAATCAAAGCTTTGGAATTGACAAAATCTACCAAAAAGTTCAAAACACAAGAACATTCAACAACAAAATCAAACCCAGGAATTTCAAACAATCAAGTCCTCTTGTAATTTCAAAAATCAAGCAAAACACATGAACAAAAGAATGATCTCTAATGTGATCCAATTTAAATAAATACAAAAAAATTCTTAACATTGATGGATTGTTGCTACCAAACTACTTAGCATTTGAGGTCTCAAAAAAAATGAGGAAATTAACTTTTAGGGATGTAAATTATTGTGATTTTTTGGTCCACCTTACCATGCACTTACCTTAATGTGATGATGAATATTATTGATTGGATGAAAGTAGTACAACAATGGAGGCCATGAATCAATTTGTAAGAACAATTTGAACTTGCTATGAGACCACATACATGACCTACAACCTACAAGGGTTATCATGAAGTAGATGCAAATCAATGATGCTAGAAGATTTCTAGATATGTTTGCTTCTATTACATGCATTATGAATGGAAGAATTGTCTAGTTGTGTGGCAAAACAATTTTGAGGATAAGGATGATAATCATAACATCATTCTTGATGTCATATTAGTTGATGAAAGCTTATGGATATGGTCTACATTCTTTGCCCTACCAAGGATGAACAATAATGTGTTGCACATGTCAACTTTCATTTTAAATTTCATCAAAGGTGAAAACTTAAAGGTTAACCTTTGGTTCAAGGCAATTCAAATTCACAAAACTATTTATTTCTGAATGGTGTATCCAAGATGATCATGTTTTGTGCATTGACAATTCATGAGCTCGAGATGACAAGTGACAACACTTTGTTGATATGTAAAAGGTGTGTGAAACAAATGTGGAGAATGTTTTTGTGTCCATTGATTCAATTGAAATTGGTTTTCCTTTTAGAAAAAAATTCCAAATATTTAATTCATTCAACAAATTTATTTTCCTAACAATAGAAAAAAGAATGATTCATTTTACAAAATTTTTTACAAATCAAAATTTTAAAAACTTGCCCCCAAATTCATAGTCATAATTTCAGTTTGTAATTTCATTCAAAGGGGTAAATGCAAGATACAGTGGCTCACTTTTGGACTCATTTTGTCAAATGCCTATAACAAGTAATAAATTTTCAATTGACAATTGGTTTTAAATTAACAATTGGAATATGAAGGTAGGTGTGTGATTTTTTTAAAAAAAATACACCACTAGTACATAATGAGTCCAAATCCAATAATGAATCAATAGGTTTTATAGTGAATTAGGTGTAATTTGGTCCTAATGAATTCCTAACAAAATCATCAATTGCTTAGTGATTGGCAACGGGTTGATACAAACAAGTAAATTCATTAACATATGAACAACTAGGAAAATTTGAATATTTTGATTATTTAATCCATATTATTTAATATTAATGATTTAATTCAGATTATCTATTATTAACTAAATTTAATTAAAATTATTGTATACTAATTATTTAATTTCAAATTATATTAGTCTTTTGTTTTCAAGAAGATTTGAACCTATCCATGTAGGTAGGTAGAAAACTAACACCTATTTACTTGTGTAAGTAGGCAAATAGATAAAAGCAAAAATGTAGATGGAATTAGTAGCCAAAAAGAATTTCATTTACTTTGTAATTTCCATTCAAGGTCAAGCATTCCTTCACTCATTCCAATTTGACATATGCATTTTTATGTATTAGGTCAAGGGAAGACATGTTGTCTATATAGCTTGTGAGATTAGATTCTAAGACAAAACATATGGGTTAAACCTTTTGCTTGCACCTTAGTTTTAAATTGAGATATGTCCAAATGAAACGATTTAAATTTCATTCTACAAGGTTTTCCAAAATCTACACATAAAAATTATTAAAATTATTAAAAAAAAACTTGAATTGAAAAAACTTTCATTTAAATCTTGAATTTCAATACATTTCAACAATGATATCTTGAAGACATTTTCTTTCTATAACCATCATCATCTTTTTCATACTTTGTCCAAATGACATAAAAAATCTAAAATATGAATTTGTTTTGTATTACATAGTACATTTTAATTATGACATTTAATACAATTAGTTCATAAAATATGATATATCAAATATATAATAATGTTATTCCCAAAACCCACTTTTACAATGGACTTTTGAAATCAAAAGATGTGGATTTGTCAATTAACTTGAATGATAGAAAATTTAATGGTTCATATTGAATTTTATTTCAAATTATCTATAGGGACTCAATATATGGTGTAGCATGAAATAGTAAACCATTATGTGAAACCCCTATTTTGAAAATTTGAACCAAATTCTAACTAGGAACTTTTGAAAAACAAGAATTGAACCATATTTTCATAAGTCATTAGGGTTTTTTTCCTTCAATTTTTAAATTTTTTTTCAAAGGTGCATATGTATTTTTGGAATTTTTATTTGGGCTTTTATTAATATGGACTTTATTGCCATTTGAATAATGTCACTAGATTAAATTTCAAATTCAACACTATAGAATGGACTTGTGTGTGGGACTAGATTTGTCTTTTGGATGAGTTCAATGCCTCTAGTAATGAAACTTGTTCAAAGGTTCAAGTGCTATTATTCATGGATCTATTAGGACTCTTTGCAGTGTTTGTGAATGGGGTGGTTTAATTTGAGCCCTTCCACTTTAAATATCGAAACAAATTTTCCCTCCACCAAAAGTCACATTTTCTATTTACCTATCAAGGGTTGGTATAAACATGTCATCTAGTGGTGTAGGGAAAATTACCCCCACAACTAGCATATAATGCCTTCAAACACATCGCAACACCAACTTGCCCATTGCCATCATGTTGATAGCCCAAATGGAAGAGCATTTTGTCCTTACAATACGAGATGATAATGTTGCAAAACATACATTCCACCTTACTTGGCTTGTCCAAGATCATCAAATACTATGGAGCCCACACATTTTACCTACCCTCCAATGAAAAAACACAAGAGGGTAAAAGCATGGTAAAATATACAAAAAAATGAAGTGCCTCTAGATTTACCTTGTATCATGCATATAAAACCAAACAAGTAGCATTAAAATGGGTGGAAATATAATTATAAATCATCCCACACCTCTATTATTACTATAAGAATTCACTTCTAAAAATATTAAGACCAAATTCATTTTAAAAGTAAACCAAAAGTATCCCCATTTACTAGTGGTTAACTTGTAAATGGGGATACTTTTAGTCTACTTTTAAAACTTAGTTGCTCTATTATTTTTGGGAATACAAATATCATTATATTTTTGAGGGGTGGCCATAATAAAAAATAAAAAATCTATCTATAAAACCTACTAATCACATACTTTACAAAAGTCCACGCTGAAAAAGTAGATGAAAAGTAGATTACAAAATCTATTTGTATTTTTTAAAATCTACTTTCAACCTACTTTTACAATGTGGAGTTTGAAAGTTAATGCACAATATTGAAGAGCTATCTTATTTTTTATCATTCAAGTAAAAATATTCTACATACAAATGGTTTATGATGGATTTTGTTGTTATGTTCTTTCTATTTGTCAAGTAAACTACGAAAGATATTTCGTTGTCCATTTCACCATGCTTATGCTCGAGAATAATAAAGTTGATTAAAGGAATAGTATATAATATAATATAATTAAAGTTCATTTTAATGGTTGCACATTGAAATTTAACACCAATTGCAAATGCAAATGCAATATGATAATTTGAAACTTCAAACATTCATAAAGGTTTCACCCCGCACTCCCAAGGTATATGGCAATCATTGCTTGTTAAACAACATAAAGCCCACACACCTCAAAGGAAAAAATGAATTTGCAATGCATGATCTAATTTTTATCGCCCAACGTAATTTAGCGACCAAAACCATTTTGTCATTCCATAAATGGCAATTGAAAAGATTTGGTCGCCCCAAGAATGATGATTGGAAAGTTTTAGTCATTGCATATTTGGTGATTAAAATTTTTTTATGACTAAACCTATGGCAACTAAAACTTTTCAATCGTTGCATGTTTAACAACCAATTTTTTCAATTATTGTTATTGTGATGACCAAATTTGTTTTCAATCCCCATGTGTCTAAAGGAAAAATCCAATGAAAATGAAAATTTTAAAATTTCCATCCTAATGAATGAAACCAAGCCATTAGGACCGACATCAACATGATGTCTAATGCAAAATGGGCACATGACATCCATTCTAATAACCTTGTGTTGGTTATGTAGGTAGGGAATATTTGATCATCATCCCAATGTTAACCACAACCCATGTCATTTGTGGGAATTGAAACTTGAGCCCCAAGGATGGAGATCAACTCCTTTACCACCAAGCCATCACATTTGTTCTGATGAAATAATAGTGTGCATTATATTTAGCCTATTTCATTTAAAACATCATTTTTGATATTTATATTTTATTAAAATTTTGTCCAAATGAAAAAATAAAAGTTCAATCTTAAAGTTCTTTCAATAATGTACACAAATGTTTGTTTCTTCTTTTTAAAATATAAATTGATTTTAAGATAAATATATATTATAAAATTTATCTTTTGATATATGATAAGTTTACCCATATAATTTCATTTATATGTGTGATATATAATTATAAATAGATCATAAATAAAGTACAATAAAAATATAATAAAAAGCTCTTATATTAGTTGTTAAAGCCACCTGGTGAACTACTAGGATCTCGATATGGAAATATGTAGGAACATAAAATAATTTCTATTTCTGTAACATGGGAAAGTAAATAGCTTAAACAAATTCCTATCAACTTAATAGAAAATCAACAACAAACCTTCAATAGAAACAAGTTTGAAGCATATACAAGTCCAAAAACATTTTGTAATGAAGAAAAAACAATTTTCATAATGATTGAAATAAACATTTTTTTCAATAAAAATTTACATAAGAACTTTCTAGACTCTAGATTAAAATATTTTCCTTTCCCTTTGCCTACCATAGTTGAAGGCCTTAAATAACCATGGAAAAATGGTGGAAAATGAAATTAACCAAAAAAATTTGGTTTTGAAAATAACCCTAAAGAATTTGATAATCAAATCCGGTAAACAAAATCTAATAAATGAAAAACCAATTAACTCTCAAATTTTGGTTAAACTATACAAATTTGATTATGTTTTTTGGTAAGTTCCTATTATCAACATTAGCCATAATATTTCCAATGTAAAAATTTAGTTTAGATAAGTGACTTTAATCTTTAAATATTAATTAATTCCATATAATTAATTATTTTTATGGAATTGTAAATCTTATTACGTTTACACATATAATATTGTAAATTTTACTTAAAATTATGATAAAATTTTTATGTAAAACAAATTATGTATTTTCACATCTCGAACCTCTATTTGATTTAAGAAATTATATATAGATTTTTTTTCGTAATAAATCATAATTATACCAAAAAAATGTAATTGAAATATATGATATATAATTTATTCACTATAAAGTTTTAATAAGTCGATTATAAATTATTCCTACTATTATTGCCTAACCTATTCAATAAATAAATTACATAGCCTCCCTAATTAATTCATTAGTTGAAAAAATATCACATATCAACATGATAAAGTGTTGACTACTTAACCCACATAAGTATGACCTTCTAACTACTAATTACTTACTACCGAACCTACTTAATAACTAGATTAATTACATAGCCAACTTAATTACATAATTGATTGATTGAAAAACATTTTCACATATTAATTGTCCCTACTACCCATTATTTAATGCACATACATATTATTTATTACCTATCCTACTTATTCCTATTTAATAGATTAATTACATAACTTGACTAATTAATTAATTACACTTATTACATAAACCCTAACCTATTTAATAAATAAATTACATAAATTACTTACTTAAATAATTAATACAAAAACATTATTGCATATCAACATGATAAACTACCTACTACTTAGCCCACAAATATATTACCTAACTTAATTAATTAATTAAACTTGATGTTATTTCATTCTACACAATAAAATACCTACTATTTAGCCACATACATATTACCTACTACCTAGCCTTATTTACTATTTGTTACTTACTACCATTTGTTTACATGACCAGTTGCAAAAATAATTATGTTTTCATCCATTAATTAATGCCCTCAAAAAAAGAATGACAAATGTGTATTTTTTTCACCTAATCACAAATTACAAAAAACCCTATAATATTAAAATTTAAATGGTCCATTTTCACCATGGGTACTTTGAAGTATTCACAAACCCGCCAAACCTTATTACACATATAAAGGTTAGTTCATTGAAAAAAGTTAAGGAATGGAATTAGACCATTAAAGTTAACAATTTCATTGTCCAAATCAAATTTTTCACATTTAATTACATGTTTGTTTGCACATCTAAAATTTATAATCACAAACCAAGTTGAAAAGATGCCACATGGTGTCCAATGACTTATGAATCATTTTCTAAGTCATAAAAACAACTAAATTCTAACTATTTTGGGATGTCACTTAAAATGGATGATATAAGTGTATTTTTCATTGTCATTTTCATCCAAATCCACATTTCTTGTAAGTCTAAGTCGCATATGCAACTACAAACCATTTGTAATTGTTTAAACAATTACAACTTGTTTTTATTAAGTGCCATGGACAATAGTTGCATCTATAGTCACAAAAATCATTGATTTGGTCACAAATCGTAAACACATGGGTTAGAATGGACATGATTCCTTATAGTGTTCAAAGTTAATCTTTTTTTGGAATTTATCCATTTTTTAAAATGTTTTTTTATTAAAGTCTATTAATCATGGGCACAAAAACCATGAAAACAAATCTAAGTTTAAATCCAAACATAAAAACTAAAATAAAATTACAAAAGGCTAAAGACAAAAACATGAAATGTGCAAACAAAAGTGCAAAAACATTGTTATTGTGATTAAATATGAAAATGTAAACACAAAAGGAACAAAACAAGGTTATGGAATAAGATCATACCTCAAATTGTTGTTAAGCAAATTGAAAATAATAAAGAGTCCTACCTCCATTTATACTCTTTTAAAAACTTAGCTCAAGAAAGTTTCCATAGATATTTACATGTGCCCACCAACTTAGCTTCTAGTGAATAATGAGTTAATTATTATTTAATTAAGAATGAACTAAAAGTTAACTATGAATCAACTAAAATTAACTAAAAGTGAAGTAGAAGAATTTGGGAATGAACTAATAATTAGTTAGAAGTTAACTAGAAGTGAACTATAAATTAATTATAAGTGGATTACAAGTTAATTATAACTAAATTATGATTGGACTATGAAATCATGGACAAAAATATATGTGAATGAACTCCATTCATCATATGATTTGTTCGATATTGACATTCATAATTATTGTAACATGGATAATTATGTAATTGACTATGCTAATGTTCATTATGAATTTACATCTTAAATTCATTTACAATCCATAAAAACTATAACTAAAACAATCCAAACAACCCACCAAATTATGTTTTCATCCAGGAAGAACATGCATAAACAAGGATGGGGAAGATTATGGGCACTACCAAGTTTCTATCAAATTATAGTTCATGTTATTCATGAAGTATAACACTTTAATGATCATGCATTGGACAAGGTTTGTAGAATGGAGGGGATTAATGCATAGGTTTTGCAATTCAATTACACATTGTGTCATAGGGGGAGACATTTTATTGACAAATTATCATGTTTGGAGATGTTTTGTTATGTACACTTGTGTCAAGACCCAACACTTGTCCACATTGAATTATCCACATGAAATATCATAATCATAAACACACAAACCCATCTCTAAAATATGATTAACAACTCAAAGGGGAGTAACCAATTCACACTCTTCTAGAGGGAATTCACATTCTCCTTGGCACGATTGTCTTATTAATAACAAATAACACATATACACACAAGAATTTTTTTCTAATTCTTTTATGAACTACAAGCAAAACCCCCAAAATGCAATTTTGTGGAATATTCTAGGAGCTATGACACATTGACCCAAAAAAATTTAATAATTTTTTTAAATAATAACTTTAGTACAATGTCATTAGATCATATTGAAGTAATATCAATAACAAATTGTTAATAAAAAAGAGATCACGTGCAAAATGAAAAAAAATTATTGCAATAAAACCAAACACATCAAAAAGATGATGCTCACATTCATGAAGCATAAAATCAAGAACACACACTAAGCTTCTTGACCACAACCACCAACACCATCACTTGCAATAATACAAAAATAGCCACCAACATGACCAAGATCAAGAAACTTAACCATAAAACCAAAAACAAAAATAAACTAAACTAAACCAAATAAATGAAATAATAAACAAAGTAACCTAGTTATAACTTCCAACTGATAGCAACTAACAAAAATTATCAAGTCAAGCTTTCATTCTCAACACAAATTACAATGTGGATTGCAAAAAATTTTAAGTTATTTCTCCTATGTACGTCTTGGTTATAAGTTGAAGGCAATACACATGGCACTTGAAAGCCCATCTTAAGCTACACAATTTGATCATGTAAGTTGCACATTTCCAATGCTTTGATACAACATTATTAATTTTTTCACCTAAATTTAGTTGTAATGAATTTGAAAAGCTTGTCTTGAAGTTAACTTATTCATAAATTTTGTAAGACGTTCTGTTTCAAAGTAAAGTATAGCCTCATTATCAACGGTTGTTTTTGTGTCAAAATTCTGCCTCTTGGCACAAAAACAAAAGGAGTTATGATTTCTACAAAGGAGTTTTTGGGGAAAAAATCCCTTAAATTCACTCTATTGCCATATTTAGACTAAATGCTCTTGCACATCACCAACACATAGCAAGGTTTTTTTAAATCTACCTTTCTCTTAGTCAAATCTGGCTAAGCCCTCTTATAGACGAATATCGCCAACCCACCTACTTCTAAAAATTGGGATTTTGTATCATAGTGTTTGTTAATTTTAGCACCTGAAGAGAAAATATGAATGCAGTGTTTTGTGATAATAATATGTTGAACTATAGTTTATGAAAGCCATGATAATTTTACTAGTGTGGCCTGTGCTGTTGGCCCAAGTGTTACCACGTCCTCAACTGATTTTTCCTTCCGAAACCTGGTTTTTAGGAATTTATTTGAATTTTCAGCGGCAGAAATCACTTAAAAATCAATATCTCCCACATTCTGAATCCAAATCTTACCAAATAAATTCTATGAAATCCTCCTCATCAAGATCTTTCCAACAACACCAAAGGCACCTTACAATTCCTCCAAAATTTTCAGCTACGATTTAATTTTAAGTTTCAGTGAAGAAATCATTCAATGTTCAAGAACTTCTACACCGCAAGTCCAAACGCAATGAAAACCAAGCTGATGCACCTGTCCTCCTCAAGAGCTTTCCAAAGAGACCAAGAATGCGATCTGAAGCATCCCAGTTCAGTGGATCTCATAAGTACAAACAAAACAAAACAAAACAAACTTCCTTGCTTCATAGAAAGCCATGATAATTTTACATGTTCAGATGAATTCAGTGAAAGCTAATAGATTAATAAAATGTGTTTGCAATTAGATATCATTTACATACTTTCACAAGAAACAATTATATAAATTTACATGGGCTAGCCTAGCATACATCAAACATTGCTACATGCAAATTCTCAATATTTATTCATCTGAATGGCTCAAAATTCGGTCTAATCAGTAAGCATCTTTTGCATATTTTCAAATAAATGTTTCCCATAAGACAGTCTAGAACATGTGTTAGATGTTCATTAGGACACAAGTTTAAGAATAAGGGTAAGATCCACCAAGGTACACACTAAAAGAAGAAATAATTCAGGAAGATGTGGTGGAACATAGGTAATTAGAAGGATATAATCGCGAAAATAATAAATTGATTAAGCAAACAATTAAATCATATCTCAATATAATGTTTGTTGGACTACAGTAATGGGTTGCATTTCATACATTTGTACTCGTAAAGGAGGCATTCAAAGGTAGTTTCTTAAAACTTGTTATGGCTGAAATTTTAACAATGATGAATGAATTTCATCCATATTTGTGAATAATGTTAATTTATGTATTGATATCATGCATCATGGATGAATCAAAGATGATCATGTATGAACTTCATCCATGAATTAGGAAATAAACAATAAAGTCATTGATTTTGAATTATTATATGGATATTGTAATTTTGTAAACTTTTTGTTTTTGATTTAAGGACTTTGCATGAGTTATGAAGTGATGAACGGCCATTGTGGCAACATGGACACAACATAGACTGACAAGAATATGTAAAAATGTGTATTGTATATTGATCGTAAACATAAAAATATTGTGAAGTTTTGTGTCATTTTCCATGTTATTCAAGACTTTCATCCAAGGAAAATAGCTTCCAATATATGGTACATTCACTTATATAGGTGTAAATTTCATCTTACCACAACTAGTATTACAAATATGGGCATCCATGACTATGACATAAACTCAACAAAATCACAAGCTCATACATTCAATTGCTCAATCAAGCCACATGACCATCCTAAGTAATTGAAATACAACCAAACAACTATGTTTTAACTTTCAAAAATCGCATTCATGACATAATGGATTGAATATCCTTTAACATGTCAATGTAATATGTAAACATTTGTAATATATCCATGTAGTTATCTTGTATAATCATATATTATCATATATTTGGATAATTTTAAATTACATACTTCATGCAGATAATTCAAAATAAATACAATCCCATCATTCCACTCACACTTACACATCTAACTTCTTCTAGTCACATATGTATATGGATGGAAACATAAAGCAAGGAACTTATAAGCATTTCTGAAGGAACTTCTATGATGAACCAATTAATAAATGGGTAATTTATCATAATGTCCATATCAATAGACTTAATTGGGAAATTCAACAAGTAAGATTAGTGCTTGGAATGTGGTCTGAGTTGCCATTAGGGTTTAGGGTTTAGGATTTGCTGGTCATCCATAAAAACATTGGAGAAATAGACAATGCAGTCCCTCCTCAACTGTGAAATTGGACTCAAGAACAGAAATATCACACTTAAATTATATGAGAGCAAACTTCTTACATGAATGTGTACACAAGCTCCTCAAAGGTCCCTTGAGAAAGCCAGCTTATGAAAGACAGGCAGCTCATGATAAAACACAATGACTTACAATCATATCCAGCTAGTGTAGTAAACCTCTCATGTATTGATTTTAGACTTTATTTTGAGCTGCTTCCAAGTAATGCTCTGCTCTTCTCAGCCTGACATGCCCTTGCACCAATGTAAGGACCTTGTGTTCCGATAGCATGCATGACATGAAACTGTCTAATAGCTCAATATATCCATTGTGTGCTCCATTCTGATAAAGGTACACGAAGTACACACACATCATCTGGAATTTTTACACCCTGCCAGGTAAGTCCAACATTGGATAACAGTGTTGACACTCCTGGAAACCCAAGCTGAATAAATCAAAGTGGGGTCCTAGTCTAGATATTTGACAGAGTCCAGATTTTCCAAGTTGCAATGCGGTTGTGCTAAAAACTAGTAGAAGAGTCCTGCCATCCATCCACACACGGGCTTCTGTTTGCTTGCTCAACCATCAAGCATGAGTCATCCACTTTGGTAAGCAGTCGTAAATAGCAGGATCAGCTGGCCAAAGTCTATACGACCTGTACAGCAGCTTTGAGAGCTTGAACGATACTGGCATGGGAATGTGGACTTCCTGGATAGTTTTGCTGCTGAAAATTTCCAAAACACAGCACATAAAACATGTAGGAGCACATGAGTAAAAAACTTATAGCATGAGTAAAACTTGTGAAATTTTCCCACCTTAAAAAAATATCTTTCATAAGAATAGAGAAATCTCCATTCCCACGATGAAGAAGAAACAGCAAGGTTAACACTTCCTCAGGAAGCCACAGAAAGAACCAAACTAGTGAAGACAGAAAAACAAACCAAAAACAAAAAACAAGCACCACATGAACAAAAGCATGTGTGTACTAGAGTCATGCGTAAGTCTCAAAACTTCAGAAAATTGTGAATTTGCTAACTGTATCGAGGTTTTCCACAAGCTATTGGAAGCATGGAGTCACGGCTATGTTGTCATCCTCTAGTCTCTTGCAGAAATCAGCTTTATCATCAGGACCATACTTGAACACTGCGATCTGAATATGACCTAAACTTAGATGACAAGCTAGGGAGGAATACCTTGGCAACAATGATGCAGATCATCCCTATTGGAGTCTTGGTGACAGTGCAACGAATCAGCTCCAAATTTTGGGATTCAACAGCTTGCAGGAGAATACTTTGGAAATTGGGTCGAGGCTTGCACATCATTTCAATCATGATTTCATTGAGAAGATCAGAATGCACATAACAGTCCCTTGTTATGATGGATTCACTGCCAGGCGACTCCTGCATTGACAATGATGAGGGAGAGCTTGAGTCACCCACTCCTGAATGCTTGATGGCAGGCATGGTGAATTGCAGCATTACTGTCTGCATATGGATGTCCCTCCTTGGTGGTGGGTCAGGAGCAACTGCTGGTTTCATTCGGGAGCACCTTTTCAGGAGTTTATCCCGTCTATGTTGCAGATCCTTCACAAATTTTATGGCGTCCTCAACAATGGTGGCTCTGTCACGCTTCCATCCCACAAAACAATGGCTGTAAACATAAAGAAGTATTTTCATTATTCTTCTACACTGCCCAATTACTGCTGGGCAAAACTCCTGGACCTTGATATCTATTAAAAAACTACAAAAAGCGTGCCAAAATGACCATCAGGCTAGGTAACACTCCAGCATGCAAAACCAAAGCAATATAGCTGGCCACACGTATGAACACATCTGTGCTATCTCCAAATCTCGAACTACATAATTCTTCTCACACGCTCACATCACACTAGAAAAAACCCACATACCCAGATTGACTGTTTGTTTTAGAGAAAAATCAAATTCCAATATTAGGGTAAAAGGATATCAAGAGTAGCATGAGTTATTGTCAATGGGCTAGGGTTGAGATCTCTAAAACCAATACAAGACCATCAGAAATTCAAATGGAAGAGAAAGATCGAGCAGTCATCAGACCCATCAAAACCAGACTTCCCACAACAATTGACTCATGGGTCCATAACAAAACCTATGATATGCAAGAACTAGAACTGCTGCATCACTCTCTGCCACAAACAGTATACATAGTTTCTGCATAGCTTTCAAGACTTAGCTGCACATCTTGCAACCACAGTCCTTAACAAGCAGGACTTGCAAATTTTAACATGAAGCAGCTTGCCCCAGAACTAGATCAATTCCACCTTGAAGACGGACCTCATAAAATCCCTCGTTGAATTTGGACATGTGGAAACAAAATTCCAGCTGTTCTTGACACAATTCTTCACATCACCACATGTGAATTGATGTGCATCTTAGTCATCTTTGCAAGCTATCAGGGTTCAAGGTTTTGGTGAAAATGCTTACTTTCGAGCCTGCAGGAAGAAGGGACTCCAAAATTGAGTACTTGACAGTCATGTCATCTCGGCGATGACGCTCTCGAAGAATGTGTTCGGCCTGATCAGTTGGTCGTGACCAGCTTGTGCGCTTGACGAAACCCTCCAATTTGGGCTCCGCCATTTTCTTGGGGCGCTGCTGGAGATGATCGACAGCGGCGGCAGTGATCTTGGTACGTTTGTGGGCTCTGGCACTGGAGTCTTCTGGATGACGATCATCACACCGGCCTATTGTGGGTACAATCGCGTCCTCTATGCCCACATAACCACTTGATCGTGACTTGCAATCGTCACTAGTGGGTACCAAAGTCTTGGAATGTGGACCTAATCCTCCATGATGCGCTGCTGGAGCTACATGAGTTGCAATTGGATCATACGACAGCATCTGGTCGTGTGTCAGATTTGCGGACTTACCAACAAAAGATGCGGAAGTTGGAAAGTGTGTTCGCGGCGGCATCTGAAGAACGTCAGAGGCGGACAGCGGCGAGGTACCAGGGGGCATGGCCGTGGCTTTGGATTGGGGGGAAGTAGTGTTGTCAGCTGGAAACAAGGGCTCTTTGGATATATCTGGCAAATCTTCCAAAATCTTGCTGATACTAGGTTCGATCTCGACGTCAGAAAGTGGCAGACCACATGGCTGCAACCATGTGAATGGATTGTGAGCAAGAGAATCAGCTATGTCATCCTGATCCTGCTCTGCAACACCAAAAGAACTCACGGGAGCTGCTGCTGCTGGTCGCCTAGAATCACACCACAGACCTGGTAACGAGCCATGATGATGAAACCCGAAGCCAACATCTGCATCCAGTTGCTCATCAAATGCAAGTACGGAGACTCCCCGACCCATGTCCATATTATAAACCGTGAACTGTGCGCGAGCAATAGAATATCATCCAGAATATGGTTAGAGCTTGAAGACTTCACGCTTTTCACAACCGCGATTCCGCAAACAATTAGCGCGACTGGCCAAAATCGTACACTGCACAACACCACTAGTAAATTTGACACTGGATCTCTCTCATCGCAACTGAATATGCACAATGTGAAACCAAGGGCAAGCAGTTTCGCTGCAGAATTGCACTGCAGGAATGAACTTCCCCTGACATTCGCACAGGCCAACCGACTGGAAAGTGTTTGTGCTCCAACCGATCATGCAATTCTCGAGCGATCGATATTCACAACAAGGGAGCTAGCTAGCCGAAAGCTACCGAGAGAAGAAAAACAAAAAAAAACCCCCCAAAACAAAAAACAAAATCCGCTTACTCGGAAATCAGGACAGATGAGAATGGGACGGGGTAGTACTTGTGACTGATAAGCTAACGGATCCTACTCAAGAACAAGCGAAGTACCAAGGGGTAGTAACAACACTGAAAACCCATCAGTTCGATCATGCTACGAAGCGCGTGACCTTTGAACCTGTTACAAAATGCCAGATCCAACTGCAAGCCAAGCTCCCGACAAAACTCCCAAAAAGCTTAAGCTGCGTGGCCCTAAATTTTTGTGGCGTATCAGTCCAGCAACCTGTCAGTGCAGGAGGAGGATCGAAAGCAGAAGAACCAACACTTCAAAAAAAAGAAAAAAGAAAGAAAAAAAGAAAAGTGGCCAGTAGATGCACAGACCTGCAACCGATCGCATCGGAAAACAAGTAACCTGAATAAAGTAAAACTCGGCCACGGAGTACAACAACAGTACATACATGCATTCATGCATACATACGATGCTTCTGGATGGTGTAATTGCCTTCTCATCCAACAGGACCATGAGATACTTTGATAATCAGTCTACGAATGGATGAAAAGGAAACCACAGTACGCTTTCTAGTCCATTGCCCAAAGGAGCGCAATGGGCGCACTCTCTTTCTCTCTCTCTCTCTCTCTCCCTTCTCACAAACCTCACCACTTCACCCACATGCTTTCAACAAGCTGCAGCAGCATAGCCTTGTCCCCCCACCGCCCCCGGGTCCCAAGATTACTCATTGAAAAATGGGTGAGGAGGATAAGAAAAGTGTGATGTGAGTGATGAGATCGTAACGCTTGTCGGAAACGGGGTGCAGATCTTTCCGTTCTCAGACTTTTCTGGAGTCTTGGCAAGTGGCAACAGGCTCTACTACTGCACTCTTTTGCCTGTTGCTGACGTGCTGACGCCACTAAAGACAACCTCCTCTATAGGGTAAACTGGCCCATCACCAAACACAGGCCGGTCATCGAGCATTCATGTAGTGCAACCGCTGGCCTGTGTTAGAACAAAAAAATCCTACGGGTGTTGTCTTTTTATCCCATTACAAAACGCTTGGTTGAAAAAAAAAAGGGGTTCTAGGTTTTTCATATTGGTGACCAGCCATCAATTTTTTGTGTTTGGTATTAGGACTTTAGGTGGGCAGATTTGTAAAAAAATTGAATAGTTTTACATGAGATTAGTTTGGTGATGGGCCTTGAGATGATTTTTATTATGCAAGTGGGGGCACATGAAGGGTACTTTTAAACGTTTGGTTATGGGAAAAAATTGGTCCAATTTTACATTGGCCCCAAGTTTGGGGGTCGGAATCAATGTTTGGTGATAGGCAATTGGATTGCACACTAAATTGAACATAACTAGTTTGGTGATAGGCAGATGTATCACACACTAAATTGAACATAACTAGTTTGGTGATGGGGTGCAAAGGTCATGTTGAATAGCACACAATTGCCCATAAACGAGGATTAGGGCTTATACAAATCCAATGAAATAATAACAACTACACATTAATAAGGAAAGAGCTTCTAATTTCCCCCCAAATTCAAGCACGTCCCATTCCTACCAAAAATAACTTGCTTGCCAACACAAGCCTTTAATGCAAAGTTTGGATTCACGATCTTATCGTTCAAATTCACAAGCAAAACTCTACAAGTGTGTCAAAGCTTCCAATTGTGAGAGAGAGAGAGTTTGAAATCTTTCATCAACATTTTGAAATCATATGGGCTAGACTAGCAAATGGCAAGTAACATAGGAATTACAGAGAATGTTAGATTAGAAACATGAGTCCTAGCATATCAACCAAAGCAAAAAAGGCATGTTACAGTAGCCAAAGAAAAGCTACAAGCATAGAAGTAGATCAGCAAAATCTTGACCTTACAATAGCCAAAGAGTATTTAGAAGAGCATGAACATCAAGGAGCATATTCTAGTGTTATCAATGAAGAGATACAAATTGAGGGTTCAAGGGTGGATGCAAAAGGAAAATTAGGAAAGCTTGTAATAAATCAACTTTACAACACCAAGTTTTTTAAAAAATTGTAATACTGCTAGATGCAAAGTTTTATAATTTGTAGATATAATCTAGGTAGTCATAATATATATATATATATATATAGCTCTAAGAAATCATAATTTGTTATACACACATATTTCCTGCACAACAACAACATACCAAAATTTAGTTTGGGATGAATTTGAAACATTCTATGCTTTGATCACTTCTTTGCAACAAAGAGTTACACATTTGAAACATGTCCTAACTTGTCCTACTTCCTTAAGAGTTGGGTAAAATATAGAAAGTTTAAGTTTGTATTTCTTATAGGCCCAAATAAGACACCCCCAATGTGTTGAAGGTTGGGACTAAGGGGATTTAAATCATGATGATCAATGTGACTCATAGGAAGCAAACTAGATTATAGGACCAACCAAGCCAAAACTAGGAAAATGTTCCACCACCTTCTAGATAATAACCAACAATTTTTTTTTAAAAAGTTAATAGATGTAGTCCTTTGATCACTAGAGGCAAATGGACCAATGAACAATTGGAAGAAGCCATGGATGTAGTGGAAAATGGGACAATATCTTTGAGGAGGGCAAATAAGCAGTGAAACATGCTTCTGACTTCATTTTCTAATCACTTGTATTGTAAAACAAGGACAAGGAAACCTGGACCAATAAAGATACTAACATTAGAGGAAGATTAGGTTGTGGTTGCTTGGGTTTTGTCTATGCAAGAAGTTAGGCTGTAAATTAACTTGTAATAGTTAAAAATGAAAGTGGCAAAGTTGACATAAACAAGACCAACACCTTTTAGAAGAGGAATACCAGGGAATTCTTGGTGGTACTAGTTCAAAAGGAAGCATTTGAAGCTCAACATTCATCAAGCAAAAAAATTAGATGTAAGTTGAACACAAGGATTAACAATTCAATCATGCTAAAACTTTTACCAAAACTTATAGTCCTTTTACGACAAGCACAACTATGTTGTAAATCACATTTAAAACTCTGATGAAATAGGCATCCAAGCAAGAAAATAATCAAGAGCAAGGGTTTTGGCAAAATGAGGTTCACAACAAGTCTACAACATATGTGGCATTGGCAAAGGGCTCTTCCGATTTGTTGTCATTACCACATATGCTTATAAGAAAGACCAATGGAAAATACCATTAGTAGATTATTCTCAAAGTCATGTTATGATTTCAGAAAAATATTTGAAGATTATGTGACAAAAGGCGATGGATAAGGAGGCAACAAAAAAAATTAGAGAAAACAAAAGGAAAGAAAGACAAGAAAAGCAGGCAAGAAAAACACTTACAATGTTTACTACAATTTAAAAATTGGCTAAAAAGGAACTTGCAAAATAGTAAATAACAAATTTCATTGCAGCTTGGTCATCCTTAGTAATGAAAGAAGTAAGAGACAAATTTCACTACAGTTTCAAGGTGGGTCTACAAGCTCACCCTCATGGATACAAGGGTGTGAATCTTGGTTCAATAACCCAAGTGTAGAAACAAGCTCAACAATGAGCCATGGTTCGAATGCGAGCTAGAAGGGGAGTTACACCATCCTTGCAACAACTTCAAACATTCAACAACTAAAGTTATAATGGGTGGGGAAGGGGGGCGGTTTATTGTTCAATGATATAAAACAAAGTAGAATAAGGTGACAATGAATAGTAGGGGGTTGGATTGAGCATGAACCAAAAGATTAAAAAGAACAACTACTGTTAAAGGTGAACAAGGGGAGGAGTAGGTGTTGAGGATCATGAAGAAGGGAACAATAGCTATTGAGGATGAACAAAAGGAAAAAAAATACTACTTAAGATCAAGAAGAAGAAAACTTAGTAGTTATTAGGGATGAACAATAATAAGAACTACTATTGAAGATGAAGAAAAAGAGAATAGTTGTAACAACAATTGTTGGGGATGAACAAGAAAATGAGTTATTGTTAAGGATAAAGAAGAAGAAAGTAACTTCAACAACTATTAGGGATGAACAAAAAAAATTTGTTAAAGATGAAGAAAAAAAAAGTTGCGATAATGCAATTGTTGCGGATGAAGAAAAAAAAAATTATTATTGAGGATTAAAAAGAGGGCAACTATAGTAGCAGCAGTAGCTATTAGGGATGAACAAAAAAAAAAGGCTACTACTGAAGATGAAGAAAAAGAGAATAGTTGCGACAATGTAGCTATTTTAAATGAAGGAAAAAAAAAACTATTACTGAGGATCAAGAAAAAGAGAGTTGTTGCAGATGAATAAGAAAAATAGCTACTATTAAAGAATAAAAAGAAGAGATATCAATAATTGTTGTAGGTTTTGGGGATGAAAAAAAGGAACAATTGTTGATGGGATCAACAAAAAAAGAGTAATAGTTATTTGGGATGAACAAGGGGAGGAATAGCTGTTGTTAGGGATCAATAAGAGGAGAAAAATAATTGTTGTAGAAAAATAATAAGGAAATCAAAAGGAGGAAAATAGATGTTGTTAAGAAATAATAAGGATACTAAAAGGAGAGAAGAACAACAACTACTTGGAAATAACAAGATTAAGATGAATAGGAGGAGGATAGCAACAATAATTATTGTGAAATGACAAGAATAAGAAAAGGATAGTAGCTGTTGGTGAGGAGGAAAAAGAGGAAGGATAATTGTTGAGGAGCAGTGCAAGAGGACCTTGGCACAAAGATGGTCAAAAGCTGAGGAGTAATGCAAGAGAACAAGCACAAAGATGGTCAAGAGCTTAGGAGTAATGCAAGAGGATAAACACAAAGGGTGTCAAGAACTAGGGATCAACAACGCAAGAGAACATGCACAAAGGGGGTCAAAAGCTAGAGAGCAACATAAGATGAAGTTTGAAAGTTGAAGCATAGCTAGCCAATCCAAGTGTTAAGAGCATGATCACAAGTGCATAGGTGTTGCCAAGGGATAGAAGTGTAAGAGGCGCAACAAGAGCATTGCCAACAACAATGCAAGGATTAAAAATGCAAGAAGCAGAATGTCTTGGCCAAAACCAAGGAAATTACATGAAAGAAACACAAGTCGAACATCACTAGCAACACTATGAATGAACACAAGCATAAGCAGTGCAATGCCCCGACTAGAGCAAGTGCAAGACAATGTGTGGAAATCAAATGCAGGTGTCTACACGAGTTCACAAACTCAAAAGGTGCCTCAAGCTATGCCACTACCTACACATGCATGAAACACCTGACATTAGAGATGGTCAAAGGTAATGTACAAAACTGAAACACAAAGAAGCACGAGCATTGAGGGAGAGAGAAGAGCTAGTCGCCATTATCAAAGTCGCTTTGCGAGAAAGTGCCTTTTAGCCTATGAGCGAAAAACGAGAAAAAACAGGAGTCAAGGGCTTCTGAGTGTGGGGAGAGGAGAGGGTAGGGGGAATTGGTTTCAACGTTTTGGAGTGGCATTACACATGAGAGTGGCTACCTAGTTAGGGTTTCCTAAACCTTTAGGGTTTGATAACCAAACATTTTTTTGCCCTTTTTGAGGTTTCAATTTGAACCATTGATAAAAAAGGATTGGTTTTTCCAACGTTTGTGATCAGTTTGAGAATGTGCATGTTTGATGGTAAGGTGGATTTTTGACAAGTGTTAATATTAGAATGTTTGTTTATACGATGTGCATTGTTTGAAGGTAGGGAGGCTTGCTATTTGATGACTCTTTTTTTTTCAATGAGGGCGAGACCTTCCAGAGCCCATAACTTTTGCATTTTTAAGTCCAAATTGGGCGATGTAAAGCGCACTAGGTGTGCCCAGACCTCCTCTACAATCCATCTCTGGACCTCAGATCCAACCAGAGTCTCATGAGATCGCCAAGAGCCTCTTTGTTCTTAAGTGTACTATAACCAGCCTCTCTACCCTACTTCCCTTCCCTTCCCTTCTGACACTTCTATGCAAATGAAGAGATTGCCACGTGAAGAAACTCTAATTACTGGTGCATAGAGCAAGCCTTTGGGCTTTGAGCTTTTCTCATCCACTGCTGGACTGACCTCTTGGCTTTGAGCTGTTCTCAGATGGTCTTTGAGGGTGCCAAGTTTCAACAGGGTTCTTTTTTAATCTACTTGACTTGTTGACATGTTTCAAAAGAGATGAGCATTGTATTGTCCCAATCTTCTTAGGCTTGGTTGTTCTTTGGATTATCTTTGTTTGCAAAACACCGCCCAGCACACCCACATCATATTACGTAATCAACTCCCTTTTTATTATTTCTACGTGTATTTTGATGGTTCTCCCCCCAAAGAAGAACCCTAGGGTGTTATGCTGGGGAGCTCCCCCAATTTTATATGTTCCCATGGAAATTTTTTTTTTACCAAACAAGAAAGAAGTGAGGAAATAAAAAGAGAGTTGTTTATGTAAGGGGAGGTTCCTGTACTCATGCATTCTCCTGAGGTTTGGGAAGAACCTCGGGCTCACACCCTGGAGTGCCGCTCCCTCAAGAGAATACACTCATATGGGAACCTCTCCTATAACAAAACACTAACACCTTTGGGGATTCCAAACAATCCAAATTCCATGTCAAAGTTTTCTTTTATTTTCCCATTGGGAAATTTGTCAAAATTGCACCATGTGTGATTGACATTCCTAAGGACAGATGTCACTTTAAACACCATGGACCAAGATGATGATTAAGGACTGTAAGTGATGGCTGGTTTGCTGGGTTCTGGTATTTAAGGATTTTCAGCTATGGACTGTATCTAAAGTAATGAAAATGGAGTGGGTGGTGCTTCTACAGGGCAGCTATTTTAGATGCCATTATATTCATTTTCAAGCCATAAAAAGAGCCTGTGATTTCTAATATCAACTCATAATCTTCATGACCAACCAAGAAATATTTCACATCCCCAACATATCCATATGTACTCATATGAATTGTACTATAAAATCATGTAGGTAATCTATGATATAGGGAATAAGGAGGACTTTTGGGTGTGTTGTTCTTCGTGAACAACCTAGAGTTGGAAATCCACCCAGAGCTTTCAGTGCAACATTGATGAAGATTTCCCTTTTATCTCCATCTTTTTTGCTACACAAATTATTGCAGCTGGAATCAGTGTAATTTGAGATGGACAAAGTTGTTCGAGCTCAAAAGAAGAGAACGACAAAATGAAATATGTCTCAGTTTGAGCTCAAGAAACAATGAAGAATATATGCGTCATCATTTCAGCTGAGTATAAACTTTAAAATCTCTCTAAAATGCTAAAAGTTAGGATTGGACTGGGGAAGACGTGGTCGAGCTTGGACCACCTAAAACCAGAATCTGCCAAGTGTTCTGACCACTTGACAGGATTTTTGTTGGGACCACCAGTCTTTGGGTGGTTCCATGTTGCATCTGCGAAGGTGATGACTCCAGTCCAAACCCTTCAAGATTTACTTGATTGCCTCTTCTTCCCGATGGCATGGTTACAACTAATGTCTGCCCACTTGTGTTGTACATAACGAGACTAGAACTCTAGTGTTCTTCAGTATTAATCATTGGGAAGAAATTTGTTACATTCTGAGGAGATCAAGACATTTATGATGCAAATCTGACTATTCTATATAGGAATGGATTCTACTCCACAGGACAAAAATACCAAACCCCCCCACCCCCCCCCCCCCCCCCAAAAAACGGAAAGGAAAATTACCCCCCCAACCATACACCCCGTTAACACAACAAAACAAATATAAA
>Ga0116227_10000856_pt1 | contig 63597 bp, 54 predicted proteins | sample S1TSphgellanicum_FD_89693 | JGI IMG/M metagenome (GOLD analysis project Ga0116227, IMG submission 89693) | Host-associated microbial communities from peat moss isolated from Minnesota, USA - S1T2_Fb - Sphagnum magellanicum MG | ecosystem: Host-associated > Plants > Peat moss > Unclassified...
AACCCGGTACGGGGGGGGCGACGGCGGGGTGGGCCTTTTTTTTTTTTCCTTGGGTGGGGGGGGGGGGGGGTGGGGAAGCCGGGGGGCTTTTTTTTCTTTTTCTTTTTCTTTTTTTCCTCCTTTCCGTTTCGCGCTCTTCGTCTTTTCTTCCTTCATTTTGTTCGTGTGTGGGTGTAGGGGCGGTGTCTGGTTACGAGGACGTCTCTCTCTCGCGGTTGCGTTTTGCTTCGTGTTTGGCGGTCTTTTGCTTGCGAGAGAGGCGCAACCTTCCGCAATCATCGTCGTCGTCGAGGAGTTTTGTTTCTTCGTGGGAGGAAAACAACAAAGGGTTTTGTCGTGCGAGCGGCGGCGTCTTCTTCTTCTTCTGTCGCACAAGCAAAAACAAAGCTTTGATTGTTTTCGTCCGATCTGATTTTCTTCTCAGTGTGTTGGGGTTTTATTTGTGTGTTTTTTTAATTTTGTTTGGGATTGCAGTTTCATCTTCTTCCTCCTGCAGGCTGGAGTTGACGATGAGCTCGCAAGCAACCTCATGGAAGTAGCAGGAGTCTGCGAGACTAAGCAGGGAGTTGGGACCATAATAAGTCGTGAAGAGCAACATGATGAGAAAAGAAGCAGCGGCAGCAGCTGAGAACAAGATCAAGAACAACCGGGATGATGATCATAGGACAGCAGTACTAGTGACTGCAGCTTGTTGTTGTGGATCAAGCAGCACAGATGTGATCATCCTGGGAGAAAGACGTCCATCATGATCTTCATAATCTCATGTGATTTGAAGGTGCCGGACTAGAGCTGGTCGACTGATCTGCACCGGCGGGTTATGGAAGTTCGGCAACGGCGCTCATGGGGCTGCTGCAGATGATCAGGGAGAAGAAAAAGCTGCACCTCGCGATGATCACTAGCTAGCTACTACTGCCAGCTTTGTTACAATTACACCTGCAGGTCTCTGGAGCTTTTTCCTTATGTTGATCCACGTCTAAGTACTGCAGGATTTCAAATTTCTGCGGGTTTAAGCAGCTGATCAGCGCCACGGAGCTGGGAAACCAACCTCCAGCAGAAGAAGAAGAAGAAAGAAAGAAAGAAAGATAGTACATCAATCTCAGCTTGACTCTCTTGAACTCTAGCTGCTGCAGTAGAGCAGCAGTAACAAGCACGAGGCAATTGGCTGTGGCTGATCTTCTTCAATCGCCATGATCCTAGCTAGCCTGCTTGTTGAATTAAGAGAATTCTTCATCATGAATACCAGGGGCTGCAGTGATCTCGACGACAAACAACAAGAAGAAGAAGCTGCAGCAGATGAAACTGCAAATTTTTTGTCACTGGAATTATAGTAAACTCGTTCATGCAGCTGATCCGAGATATACTTTGGAGATCGCCACAGTTTCCATAACTTTGCATCGAGACAGTAGTGTTGCAGGGAAGAACAAACTGCTGAAGAGTCAGACTACATGATCTTGAGATCATCTTCTCTCTGGAGATGCATAGCTAGTTGTCACTAGTCCCAGGAAGAGCCTAACTTCATGAGAAAACCCCTTTGAGAGCAGCTGGTTACCAGACTGCAATGCTGTGAAGAGGACGAAAGAGGCTGCCTAGGGTTATAGTACTAGAGCTTGACATGGTTGCAGCTTCTCATGGTGTGGTACTGCATCACGGAGCTGGTGGATTTGTGAAAAGCTGCTGCAGCTGGGACTACTGCAGGTACCAGCTGCTGCTGGACACATGCGTTTGCGAGCAAAGCTTGAAAGAGCTTTGGCTCATATGAGTAGTTCGGATCATCGCCATCAGCAGCTGCCTGCAGAAGAGAATTGGGGTGGCGGCAGAGAAACTAGTGAAAGAGTTGCTACAGGCTCCTCTTTATTTCAGGCCAGGCTTCATGATCAAGGAGCATCAGCTTCCAATATTGTGGCAGGATCAGTAGCTGCAGTGGTGCAGCAGGGTGGTGCAGCATCTCCAGGGAGTAGTAGTGCAGCAAGTCATGTCTGGCAACAACATGATCAAGAAGAAGATGATCAAGCTCACCATCATGATGCCAAAGAAGAAGCTTTGCACCAGCCAAGCCTTGAATATGATGAGCAAGCTGCTGGAGCTGCTTTCTTGGGTGCAGCTTCAGAGCTGGAGAGATCAGCTGATTCACTTTCTCCACTGCCTGACACTAGAGAAATTCTTGCCCTGGGGCCGGCAGCTGACGGAGAATTAGTTGTGCTGCTGGAAACAGACCAGCTGCCCACTAGAGCCACTGCAGCTGCTGGCAGAGGATCAAACTCGGTCCGAGAGCTGCAGTCTAAGGAGATGGCAAATGAAGAAGCTGGAGATCAACATGCTGTTGAGCATGCAGTGACTGCAGTAGTTGGGACAAACAGCAAACAACAGCAGCCAGAGCTGGAAAGGGTGTATCGATCAGGGGTTTGGACTCTCAAGGAAAGTATTGTGCTGCTAGAAGCCAAGAAAAGGGAGAGGGAGATTCTCACAGGATCGAAACGCAATGCGGTATCTGCTGATGAAAAGTGGAGGGCAATTGCTGAGTATTGTTGGAGTCAAGGTGTGCAGCGGTCCAAGGAACAGTGCCGATTTAAGTGGGAAAACACAATGCCTGATTTCAAGAAGGTGAGGGACTATGAGGAGGAATATAATTATCATGAGAAATTAGGACATCATGGAGACAATATTCACAACAAAAAATCCTACTTTGAGATGGATAGCTGGCAAAGAAAGCAACTGAACCTGCCTCCCAATTTGAATCGAGAGCTCTATGGTTTCATGGATAAGCTGCTGATGCAGAAACCGGGCACTGGCACTGGTACCAAGCTGAAGGAATCCAAAGGAAAGGAGCTGCAGCTGGTTGCACATGATCAACTGGATCAAACCACAGTATCAGTACTTGAGGCAGCTGTTGCAGCTCTTCCAACTGTAGAGGAGAACTTAAACCCTAGTGAAAAAATTCAGCAGAGCAGCAGCATTCCAAAGGGAACTTTGATCACCAGCCTGCAGGTAGGGACACAAGACTTGGGATCTCAAGGAGCCAGAGGAGAGATGGTCATGGGAGAGAGAAGTAGCTCTGGAGTTGATCAGAGTACCACCTTTAGAGTGCACAAGGATATGCCAATGCCAGAAGTAGTGAAAGGAGCTAGTGCCAGAAAGAGACGGAAGAAAATTCTACCAGAGGTCACACAACAAGAAGTAGTAGGACTTAGAGGTTTTGGCACTGCAGCTCCTGTTGAACTTAGAACTAGTGTTGAGATAGGCAGTGCTTCCACCACACCTCTTCCATCATCACAGGCTCCTGCAGGGGTCCAATGGGTTGGGTTAGGAGCTAGCCATGAGTTGCCACCTACATTCAAGCAGATGGGTCAGCAGCAGCAGCAGCAGCAGCAACAAGGCACATCTGAAGAAGCAGGGGACATGACAAGTAGCCCTGTAGCAAAGAAGGCTAAGGGTCACAAGAAAAAAATGGGAGCTGCTGCTGCACCTTCTACAGAAGAACAACAACATGCTGAAATCATTGCAACAACAACAACAACCATGGTAGCAGAGAAATCATCTGCAGATTATTTGATAACAACACTAGAAGAAAAGAAAGAAGCTAGGTACTGCAGCCCAAATCTCAATTTCCAGCACTCCTAACTTCCTGTCCCTCAAGGCTCTCAGAGTTGGGCTCTTCTGATGTCCAGATGTTGCAGAACATTCTGACCCATGTGACGGTTAGGACTTCATTTGATCAATTTCCCGTTTTTGAATGCAGTTTTGAACATCTCTTTTCTTTTTTTGTGTGTGAATTTCTGGCAGGCATCAAGAGATGGTTACCTTGGAGAGAGAGAAACTTGCTGCCAACAAAGAAGCGATGAACATGATTGCCATGGCTCTCAACAACGTTGCAAATGCATTTTTTAAGATGGCAGATCTCTTGCAGCGGAGCTAGGTTAGTATTAATCATGCCAAAACTGTCATTACTATGGGTCTTCATTTTGAGATTTGATTTCACAAAGCTGAGGCATAATTTGTTTAATATGAACCGAGCAACCCCCTTTTGTTGATGGTTTTGTTCTGCTCCACCTTGTAGTGAAGAGATTGTTGTACTGCGTTTCCCTGTCCATGCTTCTTTTGTTTTTGGCTTCTGGGCTAAAACAATGGGTTCAAAGAGTTTCTGCAACTCTTTTGTTGTTTAGAGTTCTTGGGGGGTTTTCTTACAGAGACCCTTATGGGTCAAGAATTGCTTTGATGAAAACCAAAATTAGGCCCCTTAGGGTGCATTCACACTTGATGTTAAAGTCAATGTTAAATGAAAATCTAGGTGGCATCCTAGGTGGCACCCAATGTTAAATCGATCAATAGCTTACTGTTAATCGAATGGTGGTTTAACATAAAATTTTCATGATAATTAGGTGGCATGCTAGGTGGCACCCAATGTTAAATGGAGGATAGCTTAATATTGATTGAATGGTAGTTTAACATAAAATTTTCATGATGATTAGGTTTAAGTCCTTAAATAAGTGGCATCCTAGGTGGTACCCAATGTTAAATGGACGATAGTGTAATGTTGATTGAATGGTAGTTTAACATGAAATTTTCATGATAATTAGTTTTAAGTCCTAAATGGCTAGCATGGTGTTAGGGGACTCAACACTGGAGTTACTAACATCAAGTGAACACACCTTTAGTGGCTAAATTTAACGGAGTAAAATGTTTAATTTTTGACTTTAGTATCTGAAGGTTTAGGCAAGATGTTTATAATGTTTAGAAATAAACCCCAAAATCTATCAAGGAAGATTTTCAGTTGAATGAATCAGAAAGGTTAGAGGGGAAACTGCTGAATCCAGCTCAAAAATCAGAAAACCCTGAAAATGAATTCTTCGAAAAAATAAATCTGCATCACCCATCCATAAAGATTTCAATTTGAATCTGGCTTGCTTGGAATCATGAAAATATTTAATATCAACAATCTTCAAGTTGTGTAGATTTTGTGCAGGATGCCTGCCACCCATGAATTCATTTGTGTGGGAATAATTGATTTTCTTGCATTGGGGACTTGGAGTATGTGTTAGAGCTTCTCTACCTACAGCCTCTAATTAGGCCTTTACATTGTTTACCATATCTAATGTAGAGTGTTAACTATTTCACTATCCTGATCCATACACATGAAATTTTAAAGTGAGACACTATTTAAATGCCACCACCTGAGTCAATCATTGTGAACAACCAATCAAAAAGTAGTCATTTTTTGTTCACCGGATTTTCAAGAACCACTATGTCCTATGCATGTTTAGGTGTCCAAACTCAATTTATCACTATTTGGAAGCTAGACTTCATCCAAAGTATCATGTACAAGTCATTTACACTATTGCCAATGAGAATGCTCTAAATGATGCAATTTTCACTAGGACCGTCCTGAATCTATATATCCCTGTATATGTAATAGTAACAAAATGAATCAATAACAAGATCAATCAAAGATTGTAAAGCATATTAATCTTTCATGTTTTGGAGATGACAAAGAAAAGCTATTTTGGTGTACCAGGTCCATTTCAATAATGAGTCATGGGCATGGCCCTAACTTCAGACATGAGACATGTTTTTAGTGATGGATTTTGGAATGTTACACATTTAGAAATGCACATCAAAACACAACTATAATGTTGAGTCTTTGTAATAGGTGTTGTGTTTTGAAGTACAAACTAACAATAAACTTTTCAATTTGCGATCACACTTTTCAAGTATGAAGTTAGTAAGCTTCCTATCTCTTACCTTGTTTGATTAAAAAGTGTTGTGTTTTGAAATACATCATAATAACCTCTTCAATTTGCAATCACATTCTTCAAGTATGAAGTTATTAATCCTTAAACATTAGTATGGACCATTTTGGTTCATCTTTTCCCTAGTATTCTTACCTATATATCCCAGATAAAAAACTAACACTTGCATGTTATAGAGAACACCTTTCTTCTTCTCTCTTGCCCCTTTGATGTGCCATTTTATCTTTCAAGCTTATTTGAACTTGAAAATGGAGAAAAATCTTCAAGCATCTCAATTTTTGCTATCTATCCATGCTATGAAAAGTCCAATTTTGTTAGTTTTGAAGGTGGAGTTGGTAGGGTATTGGAAGGTGTTAGGTCTCAACAAGATGCCCTTGAATAATAAAAATAGTTTTTTGTTTTTTTTTTTGCTTGTGTGTAAATGACCATTGTATGTGCAATTTTGACCATTCATTTCTACTTCATTTCAAGTCCAATGATTAATTTCTTGTTCCATTTGCCATAAAAGTTTTAGGATCATTGAAATATGCTAGTTAAATAAAAAAACTCCAAAAACACCAAAATTGGAATATTGCTTGTATTTCATAAAATTGTAGTTTCAACAGTGGGGATTTTTCGCTCTCACCCAAATTACACATTTTTACTACCAAAATACTTAGATTGAAATTCTGTACAATTCTACCAAGCTAAAATTTTTTAAATATGAAAAAATTCAAGCTATTGGGACGTTATATGATTGCAAGTTCTTGTCATTTGGCACTAGTTTGGTTAAACATCAATTAAGGATTAAACTTCCTACCTTTTACTTCATTTCATTAATAAATGTTGTGTTTTCAAGTGATAATAATAACCTTTTCAATTTGCTATCACATTCTTTAAATATGAAGTTATTAATTTTTTTACCTCTTATTTCATTTCATTAACGAGTGTTGTGTTTTGAAGTACAATGTAATAACAACCTTTTCGATTTGCAATTATATCCAAGTATGAAGTTATTAAGCTTCCTACCTATTACTTCATTTCATACATTTTCTTGTTTTTACCATCTTAATTGTGATCAGCTAAATGTTTTTTATCATTCAAACAATGTGTTTGTTGGTCTTGTTGTTTCATAATTGTGGTGAATTGACTAATGACCTCTATTTACTTTAAAGGGTAAATATTTTTTTATCTTTTTGAGAATGGATCATAAGCAAGGGACATTAAACCATGTTATGTTGTTGATTTTTCTTGTAGTTTGTATAGTAGCCTTCAAGAGAGAAAAGTTTTTTGACTTACTTCCATTCCCTCCTTGATGTCCATGAGAATATCCTTATAATTGGACTTCTTGTAATCCTTGCCATCAAAGAGAAAGCCAACATTTTGGTTGGCCCATCAATGTAAAAAAACTTGATCACAAATCTTCCTTTAGAAGTTTTTCACAAAACATTGCATGACAAGGTTAGATTTTGGAAGCCATACATTGGATTAGAAGCACATGGGTTTTTTTGTTTGTTTAAATGATGTTGGATCCATTGATCTTGTTAATGAAAATTATGTTTTGGCCAACATTATGATTGGGTGTACCCATTAAGAATCAAAGTTTAAGAATTGGTAGTGAATGCAAAACTAAGAAAAAATCCTTTCATTAAATTTCTTTCCTTCACTATTCAGAATAGTGGTACATTCACGACACACATCTTTTGTTTATTTATTGTTTACACTCCTTGAAAGAAAACAGGTGCCTCCAAAGCTCCTTTTACTTATGTTGAAAATTCCTAAACAAAGACTTAAAAAAATTTATTTGTAGTTCCATGCAATTTATTTGTACTTGTGTTTATTTACATGCATTTCACTCATATGTGACCTCATGTGTATTGGAAAATCAAATAATGCAACAATTGACATAATTATGTTAGTCATTTCTTAATCATGAATTTTCAATTTATTAATTTGCTATTAGTCATGTCATTCATATTCCAAGAACATAAAAGACATGTTTGCAAAACCACAACAAATGATGTCTTTCAAAACAACGAATTGATAATGACACTTTTTCAACATTGTATTTACAAATTTTGTTGTTTAAAATTGTTTTTCAACTTGTTAAATCAATAGCAAATCGATATTGAATTCAAACAAAGTTCACAATTTCCAAAACATTACCCTTAACACTCACTCAATTTGATTAATTTTATTTGACATAAAGAATTGTTTGCCAATTAGTATTGTTGAAAGTGTGTGGTTGCAAAAATTGGGGTTACATTTCTATCCTCATCTTGTTTTTCCAACCAAAAGGTTGTCCATTTGAAAGACATTTTGCTTGAGTTGTTTGAAAAAACGAAGGAATTGCATGTGTTGTTTACGTTAGTTAAATACTTATCAACAATATTCAACTTTGATTTCTACAATATGTGTTAACAGTAGTAATATTGTATGGTACTATTGCTAATTCATATATATTATCCTCAACACATATTTAGTCGTGACAAATAATTTGGAATAAAGTTCAATATAAATTCCTTAAAATTTTGATATTCTAATTTAGATAACACCGATCCATATTTTCAAACTTCTAAAGTCCACTATTGGAAATTATTTTCAAATATGTACATGTCTTTATAATAAGTTGTTAATTAATAACACTTTGCCAATTTTGACACGTTTAAGGGGTGAAAGCAAGATAAAATGGATAGTTGTATTGTAACCCAAAAGAGAGGGTGACGAGATGAAACAACAACCTGACTACCAGTATGGGCCTAAGCAGAGTGGTCTCTCTTCTGATCTTCTGAGACAAACCACAATCTCTGACCCTTTCTTTCTAAACTCATCACAGAATATTCCTACATGCATTCACTGATCTTTGAACATAAACAACTCATACACTCACAAATCGGCAGAGCGGATAACCAAATTCAAAACTTACACCTTGCCTTTCATGAGAATCTCCAGAGAGCACAAGCTTTCTGGCTCCAGTGTATTCATCAAATATCAAACACCTATTAAGGTATAGCCCTTGAGGTCAGAGCTCTCGATGTTCCCTCGATCCATTGAGCCTCTAACCCAATCCCCCACAGAATGCAACATGCAGCTTTCCTTCACTCCGCTTGACTAGAGACCTATGACTTGATTACCTTCGAGTCCAAAAATGCACTCTGAAACACCTAACTTTGAACAGTCGATACCAAGCTTGTTAGTGCTACTCAAAGAGACTAACTCTCATGCAAAATGATTAGTAGCACTGCTGGTCTCAAATCCTTTCTTCATTCTCACTCGATACACTCATTCTATCCACCTTCAGGATTCCCCCTTGGTCTCTGGTACTCACTCAGACCACAGCCAACAACACAGATGCAAGGCACTGCAACCCGAGCCCCTCATCCCTTATACTCATTCTCCTCACTATGCACCCCCATTCTACGGCTCGGATCCCTCCAGTCATCATCATACCTCGGCACCAACCTTTCATAAGTCCTTTACAAAACTACCTAGCCAAGTTGCTAGCGTAACGGAAAAATTTCAACAACCAGCCAAGTTCTGCAAAAACAGACCTCTACACCTCTCTATATGTCTTTCATCTACATGCTCGATCAATTCGTCTGGACCTCCCCAGCTATCACCCCACCACCACTTTCTGTCCTCTTCCTGCCTTCGTTCCTTCCACCTCCCCTCATCAATACAGTTCCATCCCTCACCATCATTCGCGCCGCCTCTTTCCTGCACTCCATAACACCCTTACCAAGATAAAAGCCTCCCCATGCATTATTTGCAACAGTAATGGAGAGATTCTAGCTGCAAAAATGACAGCTAATAAAACAAAAAACAAACCTCAAAAACATGTTGTGTTCACACCAGTGAGGTGACCTATTGTTTGGTCACATATGTAACCCCTCCGTTCTTAAAAAAAGCTAAGACCCTTAGCTTCACTCAATCTGGTTGAACGTGATAGATTTGAAGATCCTTACGAGATCTTTCCCATTAATGTCCATCAGCATCCTGGATGATGCAAATTCTACTGCCTTCTTCAAGATCAAAGTTCCCCTTCCCATCTGCATGCCCAATGAATTAGTATGGACCTTCCCAGCTAGCAGCCAAAGCTTTCTTCTTTCCTGGTTTCTTCATTTTAACCATTGTTTCACCTGCAACCAGACCTTCAAAAGTCTGCTTACCTTTTCTGCCATCATAGGTCTTCTTTTGTTTCTTCTGTGCTTGTTCCACATTGAGCAAGACATTCTCGTGGATGCTTGCTATAAGCTTCACCTTCTGTAAAAACTATGATGCAGCAACTTCAACATCAACATCGTCATCAGTCATAGCAGTTAGAGCGTGCAGGTAATTGTCTGCCCTGAGATGAGGTGTGCGACCAATCAAACTCATGAAGGGTGAAAACTTGGAGCTAGCCTGGATTCCACATCTGTATCCAAACAATATCTTAGCCAGATGCTCGTCCCAACAATCTACGTTTCCTAGTGTTGCAGCAAGAACGGTAATGTCGTGTTTAATAGTCTTGATCAAACGCTCCGCCATCCCGTTACACTAAGGCCATTGGGGTGTAGTGTGCTGATGTTGGATGCCGTAGTCCTTGCACATAACATCGAATTCTGCAACCCATTCTCCACCATTGTCAATAAGCACAAACTTGGGGACTCCATACTTACAGATTATGTCATTTTCCAGAAACCTGGCCGTAATCTTAGCACCATGATCAATAACTGCCTTTGCCTTGCACCATTTAAAATAGTGATCGATGGCCACCAAAATGTACTTGTTTCCTGACTTGGTTTCAAGCAATGGTCCTGCAGTGTCCATAGCCACTCTATGAAACAGATCACAAATGGGTATATTCTTCAACTCTTCATCTTCCGAGCGTATACTCCCCATCCTTCTCACCATCTAACACTGTTGACATACCTTCACAACAGTCTTCACATCCTCAATCCGATTATGCCAAAAGTACCTCCTACATATCTCAGCCAGAGTTATTTCTTCTCCAGAATGCCCTAGGTCTTTATGCATTCGGACCACTAGTCCCATGCGGTCTTCTGGCCTTGGTACAAGTAACCCCTTGAAATAAAGTGACTGATCCTGCAAGTGGTAGTTCAACATTCTTTTCCTTGCTCTCTTAGCTTCCATAGGATCAACAGTGTCTGGTAGCATGCCTCCCTGCAGTAAATCCATGTAGGTTACATCCTCCCATATGTCTTAGTGCCTTGTGCCTGCTCCCCACTCATCCTCTTCATCGGAACATGTAGGAGCCAAGTCATGTTCACCAGATTCAAACAATTGTTGAGCTGCCAACACGAACTCCAATTATTGTTGCTTGTCATAGTACTGGGGCCTCCTTCTCTTCAGCACCACTCCCACATTATCGTCCTGCATAAGCTCACCCCCCATTGCAATTTCTGCCTCATATGGGACAAGTTCCTTGGGATGGTTTTCTTCTAATATAACGTCAACCAGATACAGCTGCTGGCTACCAACATAATTACAGTGGTTGATGCCAAAGCAACACGCATGATGTTGTACACATTCCTTGTCCTTTCTCCTGACACCAAGCCATTCTGTTTCTTTGCCAATCTGAACAAAAAGAGTCTCCCCTTCTCCTCTAGGTGTGTCAGTTAGTGTATTTCCAATGTCTTGGATCTCTTCACTGAAATCATCATCATCTGTGGCTGGTCCAACTAGATTCCTACTCAAAGCATCGACGTTCGTATGTCTGAGTCCTGGTCGGTGGATTATCTTAAAACTGAAATCATGTAACATGTCTACCCACCTACCTCTCCTGCCATGCACATCAGACACGGTGGCCAACCATTCTAGAGGTTTGTGATCTGTGCGTAGAATGAAATGATTCCTGTGCAAGTACTGCCTGAAATGCATGATGCCCTAGATTAGTGCGTAGCATTCCCCTTCCATGGGATGGAATCTTCTCTGTGCTTTTGTCAAGCTTTTACTGGCATAAGCCACCACCTTCTCAAATCTTCCTTCTTTCTGTGACAGTATAGCTCCAACACCTCTGGGTGACCAGTCAACGTCCAGACAAAATGTTCTCTTGAAATCAGGTCGTGTGAGTACAGGCGCGTCCACCAGCGCTGCCTTTAGTTCCTGGAATGCCTGTTGACAGCCCATATCCCACACAAAATTAACATCCCTTTTGGTCAACTCAAACAGAGGAGCTACCAGTCGCGAATAGCCTCGGACATAATTCCGGTAATACCCTGTCAGACCTAAGAACGACCTGACGTTTGTAACTGTCTTAGGTTGCGAAAAATGCAGAACTGCCTCAATTTTGCCAGGATCTGGTTTGGTGCCCAACTCACTAATGACATGGCCCAGAAATGTAATGCTTTTTGCAACAAAGCAACACTTGTTTGGGTTCTGTTTGAAGTTTACTTTCCTGAGTTTATACAGCACTACACCCAGATGTTGAAAATGTTCCTCCCAACTTTTGCTGTGCACATTGAGGTCATCAACGAATACCTTCAGGAATTTGCTACCCAAGTCCTTAAAAACCTCCGACATAGTTCTGGTAAACGTACTCGTTGCATTCTTGAGGCCGAATGGCATGACTGTCTAGTCATACAACCCGGTTTTAGTAATTAAAGTTGTCTTCTTCATGTCTTTTGGAGCCATTTGAATTTGCCAGAAGCCAAATTGCAAGTCTAAGGCACTGAACCATGATGAGTTTCCCAATTGATTAATCACATCCTCCACGAATGGCATTGGAAATGAATCCCGATGTGTTTGTGCGTTGAGTGGTCGATAGTCTCCACAGAAACTCATGTTCCCATCCTTTTTCATTGGTAGAGTTACCCAACATGCATACTCAGAGCTACTGGGCTTCATCTTGCCCAAATCAACCAGGACATCAATTTGCCTCTTCTCTTCTGCCTCTTCCCAGTAGGATAATCGACCAGGAGATGCTTTGCAAGGTGGGAACCCTTGCATATCCACAAAATGTTCCCCAATAGTGCAACAACCTAGTTCACCCTTGTTCCAAGCAAAAACATCTTGGTACCGCTCCAGAACTCTCCAGAATTGTTGTCGTCTCTCTTCCTCCAAGCTGGTGTCAATCCTGATTTGTTGACAGATCTCCCTCTATCTAGTATCCATTTCATCATGGTTGGATGATGCCAACTGCTCAGTGTGGCTGCCATCAGAGTTGCCATCTTTCGTCTGGATAGTCTGCAGTAGTGCTGGAATTGAGGAAGCGTGTCCTCAGCTGGGTTGCTGCAGCAAAAGTGGAACAGCTGCATCATGTGTGGATTCATACATGGCTTGTCTACATTGCTCTGCATCAGACACTCATCTCATCCAGTCTGCGTAATCATCTGCATCTGTGATTTCTTCTTCCATGTACCCGTCAACCTGCTCTTGTAGTATTAGTTGCAGAATCTCTTGTGGCCCTTCTGACCTCACCAGATCCTCCAATTCAGTATCTCTAAACTCATCCTCACACTCAATTCGTTTCAATTGATTAGACTCCGAATCATAGTGCCCGTTGCCATTAGTGCCAGTATCTGAATCCGAGGTAGACGCATCATCTTCTTTGGTCATGATCACACGATCCTGACATGGGGTCTAATCAGAATCATCATTGATGTGTGTGTTTTTCCAGCTGGTCATAGCCTCGTGCATCATGGCTTCTGAATTCATCCTCTGCAACAAATTCACCATCGTCAATGGTAGTACCTCCACATTGGTTCCGGGGCCATGTCTTACTTGTATCAAACCCTGTTCCACATCCACAACTACTCCAATTTTCATCAAAAAATCCAGTCCAAGGAGTATATCATAACTGTCCGTGTCCACTACCATGAGGGTCATGGCACACTGTACGCCTCCAACCTTGACAGGTACCTCATCAATCCGACCTAGAGCCTGTGTAACAACTCCTGACGCGGTTTTATAAGTCTCACATCTTGTTACGAGATGCATCATGCCCAGTTCTCTCACTGCAACGGCAGCCATAACAGACATGGAAGCTCTAGTATCCACCAGACCTTCAACAACATAGTTATTGATCTCCACAAGCAAATGCAACGTCTTGCTTCTATGGGTCTTGTTGATGTAGATCTTCCTCAGTGCTAGAACCGCAGAAACCACTGACACTTGATTTTCAGTCACCTCTGAATCCCTCTTTCTCCTAGCCAACTTTACCAAACTTTCAAGGTGTTCCAATTCCCCTGGAATCATCAGAATGGTCTCCATAGGTGAGAGGGAAACCTTTCCCTTTATGAAGTGTGCAAGAATCTTGGATCTGACTGAAGTATCCCGGCTTGCACCTACTCCATCTCCCACAGCTTCAGGGGTCGGCACAGCCCCTCCTGGTACTACATCAACAGGAATCCTCCTTCTAGGCACTCGGGTGTAAGAGAAAAGGTTCTCATTCCCACATAACTTATTAAGCTATTGCATGGTCGTTGCTTCATCATTCAGTAACACCTCCAAGAAGTTTGCTGCTCCAGATTGTGATTTCCCATCTTTGGGCTTCTTCCAACATCTATCCTCAGAATGCCCTAACCTTGAGCAGAAGGTACATTTTATGCCACAATTCTTTGTCCTATGAGGCATACCGCACTTGGCACATTTTGGCCGTGCTTCATTTAACTTTGGACAGGTGGTGGCCAAATGGCCCCCCCTTTGCAAATTTGGCATCCTCCAAACGCAGTGGAAGAAGATGATGCTTTTGGATTATGCACAGTCCCCTTGAAGAAGTTGATCAAGGTGTTGTTTAGTGCAGTGACTTGTTTTTCCATCATGGTCTCCAAGGTCTCCTCTTCTTGTTCCTCCCTCAGAGGTTCATAAGGAGTCTCCCCAAGCTCGCCCAGAACTCTCTCAAGTTTCGTTGCAGCAGCAACCAACTCCTCAATATCTGTAAACGTTCTCACCACACACAATTTTCGAATTTCTAGCCTTAATCTGGCTAGAAATCTCCTTTTCTGTTCGGCATCTTATATCCGGCCCTTTTGAAACAGTTTGTCGAGACGTTCATAATATTTTTGAACTCTCTCCTTGGGTTCTTGTTTGATGGCATCGAGCTTCATCCTGATGTCATCAGCATCTACATCTCCATACTTTTGTACTATCAAAGTCCTCAACTCAGCCCAATCTGCTAGTGCTGGTTGCAACCTCTTGAACCATTCCTTGGCTCTGCTTCTTAGATTCAGCTTCGCAATCTTGAAGAGCTTGTCTGCATTCAGATCTCGCACTTCAGCTGCCATGGTGAGCCTCTCTACCTAGTCATTGACGTCCTCATGGTCTCGCCCCCAGAACAGTTCATCCATTCCCTGGGGGCTAGTCATTCTGCAAAAGTCCTGCTCCAATCTAAAGCTTCAAGAAAAGGAGAAAAAAAACAGCCATGATTTAATTTGAAAATTCGGACTGATCACCTTCTGCTACTGGTCTCAAAGGTACAAAGTCAGATGGAAAAGTGGAAAAACTTTGCTCATCTGTGGATTCTTGCTGGAACTGCCACCCTTCCTCTTGATTGCGCCATATCCTCCAACTTATGAGGCGAGAACTTGATCCACTATGTTCCACCTTGAGTAGGCGATCTCCAACCCGAAACAAGTCTTCCACACCAGGAATGTACAATCTGACGAAATGGTTAGGCGACACAACAAGCTTGGGAATCCAAATGTCTCCTATCCTAAGTACATTACGCGGCCTCTCAGCAAGTGAAGGCATTACTCTACGCCAGGTGCGAGGTGTAGTAGTATTGCGTTTGTAGCTCTGAGGTTGACGCCCATCCCCTTGCTCCATCTCTCACCTTCAACCAAACTTCAACGCGAGTATAAAAGCCACTATGAGTTACTTCTACTGCTATGTCTCCAACTCAGACTTCATCTGGGTCTATTTTTACAAGTGTTACTACTCCAAAACCCAGGAAACGCAGGACTACCGCTCCTCTCTGTGGACCATCCTGCCCCTTCAGATAATCGAACCTAAGGACGATTCGTTGTTCATGAATCTCTTGTGTCAACTCTTCTACTCCAACTTCATCTACACTAAATGAAGACATGATACTTCAATTATCATGATATCTAGACATCCACAGGTTCTACTGAAGCTTCCGAATTTGAACCAGCTCTGATACTAAAAAGAGAGGGTGACGAGACGAAGTAACAAACCTGATTACCAGTATGGGCCTAAGCAGAGTGGTCTCTCTTCTGATCTTCTGAGACAAGCCACAATCTCTGACCCTTTCTTTCTAAACTCATCACAGAATATTCCTACATGCATTCACTGATCTTTGAACATAAACAATTCATACACTCACAAATCGACAGAGCGGATAACCAAATTCAAAACTTACACCTTGCCTTTCATGAGAATCTCCAGAGAGCACAAGCTTTTTGGCTCCAGTGTATTCATCAAAGATCAAACACCTATTAAGGTATAGCCCTTGAGGTCAGAGCTCTCGATGTTCCCTCGATCCATTGAGCCTCTAACCCGATCCCCCACAAAATGCAACAATGCAGCTTTCCTTCACTCCGCTTAACTAGAGACCTATGACCTGATTACCTTCGAGTCCAAAAATGCACTCTGAAACACCTAACTCTGAACAGTCGATACCAAGCTTGTTAGTGCTACTCAAAGAGACTAACTCTCATGCAAAATGATTAGAAGCATTGCTGGTCTCAAATCCTTTATTCATTCTCATTCGATACACTCATTCTATCCACCTTCAGGATTCCCCCTTGGTTTCTGGTACTCACTCAGACCATAGCCAACAACACAGATGCAAGGCACTGCAACCCAAGCCCCTCATCCTTGATACTCATTCTCCTCAATATGCACCCCCATTTTACGGCTCGGATCCCTCCAGTCATCATCATACCTCGGCACCAACCTTTCATAAGTCCTTTACAAAACTACCTGGCCAAGTTGCTGGCGCAGTGGAAAAATTTCAACAACCAGCCAAGTTCTGCAAAAACAGACCTCTACACCTCTCTATATGTCTTTCATCTACATGCCCAATCAATTCGTCTGGACCTCCCTAGCTATCACCCCACCACCACTTTCTGTCCTCTTCCCGCCCTCGTTCCTTCCACCTCCCCTCATCAATACAGTTCCATCCCTCACCATCATTCGCACCGCCTCCTTCCTGCACTCCATAACACCCCTACCAAGAGAAAAGCCTCCCCATGCATTATTTGCAGCAGTAATGGAGAGATTCCAGCTGCAAAAATGACGGCTAAAAAAACAAAAAGCAAACCTCAAAAACATGTTGTGTTCACACCAATGAGGTGACCTATTGTTTGGTCACAATATTACCATGGCAATCTACTTGAAATTTAAGCATAATATAATAACAAAACTCATCATAAAGTAATTATACATTGAACATCTTTACTCAAATAATAATAATAAAAAGTTCTTCCACTATTGTGCATTATATTTCAAATTTATACTATAAAAGTATGTATTTTTTAGATTAAAAAAAAAAGTAGATTTTGAGGTCCATTTGTTGCAATGTGGAAGTTTTTTAAATACAAAGTAAACAAATGTTCTAATAAATAGAAAGTGGAATTGATTCTTGATGGGGACACCAAGAATATAATATTTTTAATGTCTTAACTTGATAAAATTATATGTTTCATCAAATATTTTGTGTCAAAAGAAAATTTGAGCACAAATTTACATCTAGTAAATAAAGATAATTTTTTGTTACTTTCAAAACTTATTTGCTCCTAGATTTATATAAATGTAATAGAAGGGAGAAAATGTATTTCTATCATACTTCCACCCACATTTACATTACTTTATTATTTTCATATGCATGATGTAGGATAAAAGTGAATATCCATATTCTTTTGTTCATTTTAACTTGCATTCACCCATGTTTGAATATGTCAATGGCACACATTAAATTTGTCAATTGTTGTTGGGGATCAAAAGCTCTATCAATTCCTAGTTTTGCAACAGATTACAAATGTAGACTATACTTTTTAATTCTCACAAATAAAAAGGGTGTGGGAGTTTTGGGATGGGGCTAGGATGAAGTTACAACCAAATTCAAGGTGAAGTCAATTTGCATAAACCAAAAAAGAGGGTGGGTAGTGCATATTGAAGCCAAATGGTACATAAATGAACCAATGTAATGTAAAAAGAGGGGTTCATATAATTCCCACCTGGTCTACATAATAATGGATGAAAAGAAATCACACACATCAACCAACAATGAATTGATATAAATCACAACAATGTTGCAACTACATGTCTAATAATTAGTTCTCCAAACACCATAATTTAATCTATAGGGCATTAAGGATCAGAGTGCTTTGATTTCTCTCTTTGAGCCCATTGGTCAATTGGCGATAGATTTAAGCAAAACCCAACCAAAGAGATTTTAATCCCCATATAAAACAAAACATATACCCATTACACACTCAAACCCAAGAACATGTACTATTTACGAAAGTCAACAAACAAAAGATGGTTCCAAAAACCCAATATCCACAATCCCAATATTTTCAACTCCCATACTTCACCTTAAAAACATGTCTTTACAAATGTCAATTCAAGAATTTAACAAAGCCAAAAAACATTCTAGTCATTTATAAAAATGCCCATGATACACTAAATCCCATAGAATAATTCTCAACTTTGGAATTCCCAAAATAGAAGGTCCTCTTCCTTTGGACAACACAACAAACTCACGCCCATAATCAACACAACATCCAAGCATCACATAGCTTGCCCAGTCACCTGATTGCTTTTGAAACACTTCAAAACTTTTCATCACTTCCCTAATTTGACCTCTAGAAGTTGTATTTAAAGTCAAACACTTTTTTTAAAGCTAATTACGTAGCAAAATTACATTGCCCTAGAAGAAGTCTAACCTTTTGATAGATGGGCATTCTTCCCATTCTATCATTTTTGTAACTCTAATTTCCCAAAAACAAAAAACAAAAAAAACATAATTAAAGGTGTGTTAATTGGAAGAATATTTAGCTCTTAAATACCAAAATTCTGTCCTTATCTCCAAGCCAATTGATCATCCACAACACATTTTAGGTTTTATAACTAGTTAATAAAACGACTATTGTTTTTTTTTACTACAATTGTAACTACAAGTTCATGTTAATGATTACATAGTTGTAAAAGACATTGTAGTGCTACATGGCATTATCATATTGCAAGTGTAGTTGATGTCATGATGTGATGGCTTTTACACAAATATCAAAATTTCAAAAATGTATTTTTGATGTATTTTTAATCATCCAAAACTAGGTAATAACAAAATTTCATTCATTCTTGCAACTTTTGGTGAATAATAACAACTTATGGTCCTATGATGTTAATGTGACATGCCACATGGTAACAAGGTTGACTAGTAGTTGCAACACTTCATTACTTGTGACACTAACTTCATATCATGATTCATGTCATCAATTCATGAATTAATATCATTCATTAACTAGTTGAAAATATTGTTATCCTTTATGATTAATAACGACTTGTTTTTCCATGTGATGATGACATGGCATGCCTTTTGGTAACAAGGTGTCACAAATTTTCATGGCAATCCATGATTTTTTGTGACACCATAAGTTTTTGTGTGTCTTGAATTTATGACACCAATATTTGTCATGGCATGCCATATTTTTTAATGTGCCATGAGGTTTTTGAAATCATGAATTCACATGCATGTGTATGTGTACTAAACAATTTATCGTTAATTGTATATTGTGACCATAATATTAATAGTCATTTTGAAAAAAATGACACATAACCCTTTGATTTTTTAACTATTGAACACATTAGCTCAGGTTAACATACCTATTAAATTAACCTATGTATATAGGCTATTTTGTAAGTTATTTAAATAAACATAATAAATTTACTACATTTAGTATGTTTAAATATACTTAGATAAGTTACCCTACTAATAAGTTAACCTAGGTAGGCTTGCCTAGGTTCCTAGCTTAGATTTTTTGCCAAGTCAACCTAAATAGCTTCATTACTTGATATTTTATTAAGTTTGTAACAACCTCAGGTTTGTGTGCAACTAAATGTGACTAAATGCAACTATGATGTGACTAAATGTGACATAACAACACCACAAATGGTCTAGCTAAAGAAACACCAAGACACATAGTGAGTCTTATTAAACAATTAAGACCCACCACATTTATGACCTATAAGAAAACAAAGATAAAACAAAAATAGTAATATCAAACCATATGGACACCTCCTATCTTCACCAACTATTGAAAGCCTTGTTGTATTGTGCTTTTGGTAATTGATTGTATTGTTCCATCCAAATAAGGTTTCATCCTTCATTTTTTCATCACACCATTGTGCAACCCAATTCATAAGACAGACCATGGCCCAAAATTAGGAGAAGTTCACCATTCTCCTCCTTATAATATATTCTATGATTGGATGTGGGGGTTGCAACGAAGTCATAATAAGTCTTGGGAGGGTGCATTCACGTATTTATTGATTCTTTTATTCAAAGACCCTTGTTTTTTTTTTTGTTGTTTACACTACTTTTTGTGTATATTTTAACATGCTTTCACTTTGAACTATTTTGAAATCTATATATGAAACTTGTTGCTAGGGTGGACAATCTATGTATCTTTTAATTTTGTAAATTATGCATAACCAATACATACATCATATGTATATTCAAATTAATAATCTCAATCTAAGTCCCTATCAAAAATTTATGATATGGAATATACAAATTAACCATTGCATATCATAAAAATTGCTATGGTGACACAAAAAATCAGCCACTTTAGCCTGCACTTACCGCTTGGATTCTAATGACATGCATGTGAATATTATTGATTTGTATGCATGTTTTTCATGTGCGTGATTTTGTTAGTTTCAATAGTGTTGGGTGCCAATCTTGTAGCACGTGACAATCTATAGCATGTCATGTCCCAATAGTGAGAAGTACATGTTTTATTAAACTCAATGCATTTTTAAAATCCATTTGTGCTTTGTGATCTTGGCATGTTATGGTCCATTCACTAATTGAGTCCATCACTTGTGGTTGGAATTTGGAATCATCATTTGGGGTGCATCACCTGTTTTGGGTATGTTGATCATAATAGCCTCTTTCAAGCTGTTCTTAAATGACAAATTTGGCAAGTTTGGATTTAGATCATAGATTTGATAATTCTGGAATTAGATAACACATTTGGTGATTCTTGAGTCAGATCACACATTCAATGATGATAAAAATTTGAGGGAGTTGTTTGTATTGTACAGTTATTTCCATTTTGCATACACAGTGTGGCTGTTAAGAACCACTAACTAGCCATCATGGACCTATGACACATCAAGGTTCTTAACTCTAAGGAACCATGTTAGATATATTCAATTGTTTTTTGGTCACAAGATAACTGGCCTGTTAAGGAACCTTAAGACTTGAGATTTCAAAAATCTAAAATCAGAGAGGTTCTTTGAGATAGGAGTTATTTATTTATTTTTGGTGTGGAAAACTTCAGGTCCTTAGAATTCTGTTTTGTGAGACCTGCAACTGCAGTTCTTAAGCTTGAAGTATCTAACTCCACAACATTTGTAAGGACCAAGGACAGGGCTGTTCTAGGAATAAGGGTCCTTTAGGGACCTTTTAGGGTTTAGGGTTCCTAGAACAGCCCTGTTCAAGTTCATTACAGGCCATAAAGAACTGGTAGAACTCAGAAGGCTATATAATCCACTTAGAGGAGAGAGGTAGAGGCACTTTATGCATCATAAGGTTCCTAAAACAATGGGGTTTAGGGTTTAGGCCAGCCGAACTTCTGCAAAAAGATTCAATCCTCTCTTGATTGAGGCAGAAGTTTTTTAATGGGTAAGTTGCCCTCCACATACACTAGGGAATTGATTCTACCCATTCCTTAAGAGTAGATTAGGTATGTCATGATATATGTCAGGGATCAAAATTTAGTGAAATATAGGTGTTGTTGCTCATGCTGATCTTCTTTCACAAATCTGACTGTCACCTACCCTCTTGTCTCTCTAGTCTCTCTGTCTGTCACACACACACACACACACATCCCCCAACAACAACAACAATTCAACACCCCATCAATTCTGGCCCTGGAGCTCAAACTTTTTCATTGATTCCCTGGTGCCCATCATCAATGATATACCCTATACTTCTTTTTTTGGGTAGACTCTTAGACTATTCTTCAAACAATACTAGATACAAGAACAAATTTGTTCCAAGTGAAAGTTGATTCCCATGCAATTAATACCCTTATTTTTGTTGTTCTAGATTAGAATATATATTCTTCTTCAAACAGGTATATACTCAACAAGAGCAGCTCAAATTTCTTTGTAAAATTGATGATGATACCTGATCAATTCTCTTGACATCTTCAAAGGAGCGTGCGGGATAGAATCATTACAATTGCAAGAGATAAGAGATCAGCAACAGCAGCAGGTCCTCAGGAAGTTATAGCTGGTAGTGCGTTTGTTTTTTGGGAGATTGAATATGGCGCATGCTATTGCAGATGATCTACTGCAGCAGCAGCTGTTAGTGAAATTGATAGGAGCTCTGGATCATGGTGGAAAAGTGGTAATGAAATTGATCCTAATTATACTAACGTTAGCAGCTGCAGCTGCTGGTGCTGTTGCTGGTGACCATCGACAGCAGCCTGTGCTAAGAGTAGAGCTATTTCGCAGAGATCATCCTTTATCTCCCTTGGTGGACTCCACAACCTCCAGACCTAACTTGACCATGAGCGAGAAATTTCTGGAGGCAGTGAAAAGGAGCAATAGACGCAGAGATGCAATTGTCCGGTCCATTCATGAAGCTGCTGCCGGGCGGCGCGCGGCAGCAGCAGCAGCTAACGATGACGCGGGTGCCGGCGTGTCGTCCAGCAGCGCCTACTACAACATCCCAGTAGCGGCAGGCGATGGAGAGTACCTGACACAGATTGCATTGGGGACGCCAACACAAGTGGTGACTGCGATTGTGGACACAGGCAGTGATTTGATGTGGACCCAATGCTTGCCTTGCACCTCTTGCTATGCGCAAAGCAGCCCCGTCTTCAATCCCGCAACTTCCTCTACCTACCAAGCCGTCAATTGTGGCAACAACTTGTGCAGGGTACGTATGTCGATGAATTTGCTGCAACTGTAGAAATTGTAGCACCACCGCCAGATTCCTTCCATCTCCTCTAATTCTTCCAAACCTTGAATTTTCTCTGGAAAGCTCCAGTATTCATCATCATCATCATCATCATGTCCTTATACTCCTTGTAACCTCTAGAACAAAAAACAGAGTCCTGCTGCAAGCTGCTGCTCTTCAAGGGCAGCGAGAGAGAGAGAGAGAGAGAGAGAGAGAGAGAGAAAGAGTCCTGATGCAAGCTCTCCAAGGGAACCTTTTTCAGAACCGGAGGGTAAGTGGGTAAGAATCATTTCTGATAACCGGGTGGTATCCTTCCCTCGTTTCAAGAACCGCCCAACACTGGTCCAAAGTCCGAACCAGTGTGTCGGGCAGCTATGAGAAATGAGGACCAGATAACTGCCGGTTTCTGGGGCGGGTTCTTAGGATTGGTAACCGTGGTTCTTGAAACTTTGAGGAACCGATTTCTGAAACATAGTGGTTTTCCAAAAATTTATCCAAACCCATTTCTGAAATATATCTGTGGTTCTCAAGTTTTATTGAAACAATCAAATACCCGGGCCCATAAAATTACACATTACACCAGCGGGTGTTGGACGGTTATCAGAAATGGAAACTCGTAACTGCTCTCAGACAAAGGGTAATGAACAACCAGGGACGGAGCTGCTTATTGCACAATGGTTCTGAAAATGTTCAAACCATTGTTGCGCCTTGATCAGAAACTCAGGAACTCATAACCGGACCTTGCCAAGGTGGTTCCTGGGTGCCATAACCGTGATTCTCAAAACATCAAAGAATGGGTTCCTCATATATCTATGGTTCTCAAAAATCTGAGAACCGATTCTTATATATATACACACTTCTGAGAAATTCTGAGAACCGGCCATATAACCATCCATAAACCTGCTGGTTCCTTGTTGGTTATTTCATGAAAACCACTGGTTCTCTTGAGTTTTTTTTTTTGGAAAAACCAGAACAAGAGGTTCTTTAGATTCTGAGAATTTTCAGAAAACTGAAACCGGAGGTTCTTCTAGTTCCATTTTTTAAAATTATTATATATTTTTAATATTAGAAATTAATTTTAAAAATAGGAACCAGAGGTTTTTTTATTATAAAAATCAGATAACTGCCAAGGACAAGTTCACAGTAACACCTGGTGAACATTTGCTTAAAATGTGGGACCAAATAAACTCTGCATCATTCCATAATCTCTCTCTCCCTGCTGGGCAGAGCTAAACAAACAAACAATTCCATCTCTGCCACTTGATGTACCAGAAAAGGGCAAGGGTCTGGCAGATTCTGCCAAATAACCTGTCAGTGGCCAGGCCAGAGAAGGTGCACCTGGCAGAATCTGCCCTCTATAGAATAGGTTGTAAAATAGCTTAGGTCAGTTGTAAATAAGGAGATGTACATTGGAAATGGCAGAATTGGTCATCATGGCCACCAATTCTTCCATTCAAGAACATGTGAAAACTTGCCTGATCAGCAAATAAACCCTAAACCCAAACCCTAAATTCTTAAATATATAAATCAATAACCAACACAAAAGGGTCGAAAACATTGGTATGGCAATATTATACAGCCATGGTTCACAACACATCTGTGATGTAAACCTTCATACCCCTCGTCTCAAGGGGGTTATTATTTTGGTACATCTTAATTACAAATGGGAAGATTTTAATGTCCACTTTGTTTATTTAAAAACAAGATCATTTTGATAATTGATACATATATTTAAACCTAAATTTTATCATGGAAAACAAACATCTTTAACTAGTATTTTTTCAAATGTTTTGTTTATTTTTGTAAATGTTTTCAAGATTTTTTGGGGGAGCAGAATTCCTTTAATGTATTTTGTTAAATTAACTTCAAAGTAATAAACAAATTCTTTTATTTTGAACTGATTTTGTGAAAGTCAAAGTGAAGGATCAGACCAATGTTGTTGCAGGACCTTGAAGTTGTAAGCTGTGATGGTGGATGTGAATATGAATACGGTTATGGAGATGGGTCGTCTACAAGCGGGGTTTTTGCCACAGATACGGTAACTTTGGGCACGGGCAGTGTGCCCAACATAGGCTTCGGATGCGGTCACACCAACTTGGGCAGTTTTTCAGGGGCAGGTGGACTAGTGGGTTTGGGACAAGGCCCTCTTTCACTCATCTCTCAGCTTAACTCTGCAACAGTGAGCAAAAAATTCTCTTATTGCCTGGTGAGCTTGAGCAGCCCTAACACCAGTGCATTGATTTTTGGCGACACCGCGGTTTCATCAGCTACAGGAGTTGCTTACACTCCAATTGTGCACAATCCAATCAACCCAACCTATTACTACATAGGCTTGGCTGGTATTAGTGTTGCGGGTAGAAGTGTACTCTACCCAACTCGAAGTTTTGCCATTGATGATGCTACTGGGAATGGTGGGCTGATTCTGGACTCCGGAACTACACTTACTTATCTGGAAGTGGGAGCATACATTGCAGTATTGGTGGTATTGTTTCCTCTCAATCTTTCATGCCAAGCAAGACTTTTGTCTCTAACCTTATATCACTTCCCTTAGATATCAGTATACAATGGTGGAATCCCCTGAGCTAATTGATTTCTCAGTTTCATTATGGAGTCTGTTTATCTAGGGATCAGCCTTTAGTTTGCTGGCTATATATAGCCAAATAGAAAAATTGAAAATTGGAAGTGCTAAAATCAAGTGCTTTTGGAGATTTTCAATAGCCAAAATTTGACCAAATTTTAAGAAAAATCACCAGGTTTCTATGCATGGTTCAAGTGGGTAGCCAAAAATATAGAAGGATGTTTAAATTTTGTTACTTTCATATATATAGCTTGTAGCCAAATTTGGCTAAATCTTCCTGTGGATGATCACCACTTTGGCTACATCATAAAATTGACAAGGAAAAAGACATTGGTAGGGGCATCATGTAATGCACTATAGTCTAGACTTTAACCAAGTTTTGGTCTGGTATCCTGAACCTGATCCTGATATTGGGTTTTTTTTTTTAAATTGCATACTTGTCTTGGTATTGGGTCCTTTCAGCTTTCATATAAGCTTTGGTCCTGCTATTGGGTCCAAGAGTGTTTTTCGGGTTGGTTAAACAGAGGTAAGTAAATACACTATAAACTTATAATGAAACTGGTACTAGACTGGTATTGACTCAAGTCATTCCACCACCCTGGTAGGGTCCTTGATTAAACTCTAGTGTTGATATCAACTGCAGCAGGTCTGTATTACCACACCAACAATGAACCAAATGTACAAAGCAAATTCTCTGGATTATGAACTCAGGCACTTAGATTGTGGATGACTAAGTTAACTGACAATTTTGTTGTTGTTGTTGTTGTTGTGTATCCTTGGGTAATTTGTACAGGCACTCAGGGCAGCATTGACGTATCCAATTGTTTCTGGAGCACCATATGGGCTGGATTTATGTTTCAGTACAAGAGGCATGGCTGAATTAACACTACCAGACATGGTGTTTCATTTCACCAATGCCGATTTTGTTTTAGAACCTCAGAATCTGTTTTTCATGGTGAACACAGCAGGCACAGTTGCATGCTTGGCTATGGCTGAAAACACAGGTCTCAGCATTTTGGGCAATATCCAGCAGCAAGATCACTTGATTGTTTATGACCTTGATGAAGCCCAAATTGGCTTCCAGTCTACCTCTTGCTGACTAATAAGACCTTGGAGTGAAAATCTAAATGCCAAGGTCAGTTAGCCCATTTTGTTGGATGGCTGGGAAACTTGAGTCCTAGTTCACAATCAAACCCATTTCACATTGCAGGTTTTCATGCCCACAAATCATATTCTGAGTGAATAGTTGTGAAATGTAAGGGTGTAACAAAAAACAAAGGCATATGCAATGTGCCCAATAGATCAATTCATCATAAAACAATTACATAGGTTCACTTATCTGTGGCGGTGCTTTCCAAAATACCTAAACACCACCAATGAAAATTTACAGAAATTTCTACAATCAGCATAACACATCAAGTGACTAAAGGTCTTTAGGGGTCAGATCTCTCTCTTGAGCTCAATTAGACATGTTTTGTCTTTCTTATTCATATTTGACCTTTGAACCCCACATTAAGAACTTCCTTCCCCATGACACGAAAAACCAAGTACCCCATAATTCCCTTGGCACTTCCACTCTTGTGACTTTATCAAATCCAAAGACTTAACAATTGGCCATTGGTACAAACAACACCGACTTTGACACTTGCAAATAGAACACCCCACACTTCAACTTGACACATAGGACTTACTCATGAGTTTGACAAACGAAATCCCAATCTTTCAAATGCACAAATTCATAGATTCTAGACCTTGACAAATTTCAAAATTCCTTCAGAGCTCTCGATATGAAGGGTACTTTCTCATGAAAAACAATCACCACATTCACCCTAAACATACATACAACTCAACACTGACACTAAGAAGTATAAGAACGATCATTCATTGAAATCCCTAAGTTTCTCATCATGCCCCTAATCATCAACCTTAAATGCAAATATAACTACCAAAGTTAGTATGTTGAGACAAATAGTGCAACGAAATCTACATTGCCTCAACATCAAATCCTGTCATCAATAGCAAGTTAACTCTTACAAACACATTGCATGAAGACTTCCAAAAACCCCTATCTCCTCCTTTGTTGAAAACTTACCAAGCCACCACTGCTACCCACTAGGTAGCTCCTTCCTTATCTTCATTTTCAGCTCCTTGGCTTTCCTCCATCAAAGCCTGAATGTGAACCACTCCACACCACTAGACATGCATCCAACAAAAACACTACAACAAAGCAAGTGTCATTGAAAGTAAAAGCCCATAGTTCCCATTACTTGCAAACAAACAACAATGTAGAAAATAGCCATAGCAAAAAGTATATTTCCATCACCTCACCATCAACCACCCAATAACCTGTCATCTTTTGCTTTCTATACTTGGCAACAATGTTTCATCCTCTTTAGGGTTTCATCCCATCATCATTTGTCACAAAGGTATCTGCAATGGCAGTAGGAAAATGGCCTACATATAATACCTTCTTACACAATTTGAGATTAGTTTGGACCAATCTTGGGCATGTATATTTGTTTAGACATACCCATCATGTACTTGTAAATGAAATTTTGAAACTTATTTGCAATATGCGTAAATATAAATTCATAATTTTGAATGTAAATGTAAAATCATGTAAATCCATTTCAAGCCATGTAAAGCCTTGCAAACCCATTGTGTTACCCACCATGTAAATTTATCCAAATTTGTGTGAACTTTTTTGAAAATGAAAAATTCGTGCAAATAATGTCAACATTGATGCCATGGCAAACAACTCAATGTGTCATATGAAATAAATGTCCAAAGTATGTCATTTCACTACCAAGATCAAACAAAGGTCTCTCAATCTTAGTAGCACTCCTCTAAATGGCATTTAGATGCATCCAAGAACTCAACATCAAGAACATTTAAAAGTTCTTTTTTGGCCTCACCAAACCCCTCCACATTCCCTAGACCTCCTTTTGTGTCAATACTTACACAAGGGTTATCCAACTAGACTTTCAAACCAAAAGGGATTCATTCCCAATGCCTTTAACTGAAAATGTGTTTACACGACTTGGGAACTTTTCATGGTTTTTCGCTTTGGATTTGCAGTTTGGTTTTTAGCATATCAAGATTAAAAAGACATCAATGATTACTAAATCTAGGCTTTTTAAGTGGAATGTCATGTCATTTGAATTTTCAAATGTTACTAGCACTTTTTCCCAAACAATGAATGAAATTTTCAAAGATTAAACAAACTCCTTTTTGAAAATTTTTGTGGATGATGTCAATATCCATAGTGGAGATTCAAGAAACCACTTGGACCATTTGTAGTTGGTTTTTGAGAAACTAAAGGCAATAAATCTGAAATTCAACCTAGGAAAGTGTTGTTTTGGAGCAAAAGAGATAACCTTTTGGGGTCATGTGGTTGATCAACAAGGGTCCAAACCTAATCCTACTAAGGTAGAAGTTGTCTTTGGATTTCCAAGGCATGTTTTAGTCACTAATGTCAAAACATTCCTTGGTTTTATGGGATATTATAGGGGTTTCATATGTGAATATGCCACCATTGCTAGTCCATTGTTTGAATTGACCAAGAAGGACACAACATTGGAACTCTAACTATCAAGTTGCATTTGAAAGCCTAAAATAGAAATTGATGGAGGCTCCTATCTTGAATAAGCCAAACTTTTCCAAAACATTCATTTTAGATGTTGATTGGTCAACAAAAGGAATGGTGGAAATTTTGTCTCAAAAGCATGGAAAGTAAAAAGGTGCAATCACATAAACAAAAGCCACAACAAATGTAATGATTGTTTAATTTTTCATGTTTAGAAGTGACAATTTAATTTTTTGTTGAAATTTTAAGTTTTTTTTAATATGGTAAGGTTCTTAATATATCATTGAAACATGAAAATTAATTTGAAAAATATTCAATGAGTAAAATTTTTTCAAAAACATTCATTAAAGATGTAGTTGTTGTTTTTAAGCGAAAAATGACTTGTAAATGGGGTTTAAAACTTATGAAATTGAAATATTTCTTTAAATATTTTACATAGACCTGGACATAACAATATAAAAAATATTTAATATTTTTAAAGAATTTTGTGAGAATATTTTTTAAAATATTTTCCTAAAAACAGTTGCCTAAGCAAGTGAATGTGGTTCGTGTTATTTCGTTCACACCCAAAAATGTGTTTTAATCTATGCTAGCAAAGGTTTGTCTCCTATCCAAAGGAAATACCACCCAATGGAAGGAAAATGTTATGCCTTTATTTGGGGTATTATGCATTTTTGTTAGTTCTTCAATTAGATTTTTTGCATTCTATGAATAGATGACAAGCCACTTGAATGGTTGGCCACTATGTCTAATGCTTATGGACAAAGAGGGAAATGGATTTCAATGTTGCAAGATTTTGATTTCCAAATCATGCATAGGTTTAAAATTAAGCATATGAATGTTGATGTATTAAATTATAACCTAATGGGTGGTTTTGAGGAAGATGAGGACCTTAAACCTAAGGTTCCCGAAAAGCACAAGACTATTTAAGAATTGATAGAGATTGCGTTTGTTGATGGTGTAAGTGGTGAAATGTGTGTTGCTAATATTTTCACAATTCTGGAAAAGGAGGATGATACAATAACAACAAGATAATTGGGATAAATGAGAAATAGTTTGATGAAATAAGATGGGACAAACTAATTAATCCCTTCTAAGACCTGGAATGGAAGTAAGCCTAATGCCCAATTTTATGAAGGGTATTCATATTTTTCCCCTTTCAATTGTTGGGTCATTTTTTTTTTCTACCAAATAAATTGTATGTGCAATGCACGGTCATAGTCAAGAAAGAACAAAACAAAATTTTATTTCAAAACCCTTAAATTGATGTTCAATAAATATAATAAACAATGCAAAGTGGGTGAATGTCGCAACCTTAGCCTTGGGTTCGTGACCAAGGTAAGGGCTTGTAAAAAGGGGTGGGCCAAGAATGAAGCCCGAGAGTCACATTTCATATTCTCGGGAATGTAGGAAAATGTGAGGGAATGAACCCCCGCACTCCCAAATGAACTCCCACTTTGGGAGTTGAAGTCCCGATGGACTCCCAAATCTTTAAAGGGCAATTGTAGGGGTCAAAACTCATTGAATTAAAGAGATCCTTACATCATTAGGAAGCTCTTGGAACGTAAATGTCTAAAATGGGCTCGCATGACCCATTTGGGCACTTAAAACATAAGTTATGGCCCCAAAAAAGGTCGGGAGTCAAATTACCAATTTGATTCTCGACCCCTAAAAGTCAAGAATCACTCTGATTTCCTCGCATGTAAGTGGCGTGCCACATACTATTGGAAAGCTCTCAATGAGGGATACAACTTTGCTTCAAACCTCACCTTAATTGAAGGTCTATACACAAAGTTATGAGCCTCCAAAGTTGGGGAGAGTCCCAATTTTGGAATTTTGGGACTCCAACTTGGGAGTCCTGGGACAAAATGACATTTGGGTGCTAGCCCCGTGACTAGGCACAGAGAATATTATAAGGGCGAAGGTGGTGGCTTCCCCCAAGTTTGGGCCATGGTGAGTCTTGTGAATCCATGTTTACCTGTGGTTATCCGTGCACCAAAAATGCTCCAACTATGCACAAACCAACTTGTTGTTTGGTTTGTGCAAGCTTGTGTGAGTAATTGACTTGCTTGTCACTCTTTTTAGTCCTTATCCCGAAGCTCTAGCACACCCCTCTACCCCTGAAATGCTATGAGCCAGGGAACGTACCCCAACTCTTCATTCTTCCATTATGTTCACCTTGGACTCACATTTTAATTTATTAAGGAACTTGGGAGTGTGTTAGTGAAAGGCATTTCAATTCATATTTTCATAAAAAATCAAAAACTTATAGGTGTGTAATGATTTTAAAAATAATGTGTGTTTTAATATTATGGTTGGTTTTGGAAATTGAAACACCAAAATCCAATTAACACTCATTGGAATTTGGATTGCCTATTATTGATTTTATTAATTAAATGTGGGTACATTTGATATTAATTCTTAAAAAATCTAAACTTTTGAAACAATCATGAGTAAATAAAAGTTCAAATGAATTTTTAAAATATCTATATACATGAAAGAAAGTTATTTGTTTGTTTTGTTCCAATGGTTCATGAAACATACTAATGTGGGCTACTTGAAGTGTGTTATTGTACTTCCTTTATAGCTTGTTTTGGCACTTCAATCCAAATTGCTATTGTTATTGATAATGATGACCCACCATTGTTTTATCCATCATGTAGTCATGGAATCAAACATCACATAAATCAGCTATGAGCATTACATTGCAAATGTACAAAATCAAAAGGTTTTTTTTTTTTTTGTGTTACTTCAACCTAGTTTTTACTTCTAAAAGTTTTTGTCATCTATCTATTGAGCACAATAGTAGTTGTTTGAATTTGTTGCAATCCTCTTATAAGCCTTTGGACAGGCTATTTGTACAACAAGCAAACAAGTTCTAGAACGCCAAAATCTCATCCTTTGTCAAAGAACTATTGTTCCTTTTCATCACTACACCATGAGAGAAAATGTAAATAAATCCCACCACCTATTGTATGTATGGCAACAAGAAAAAATGAACCCAAACCTTCCCTTATTATAATTTCACGACAAGGACAAGTTGCTTGTACAACAAGCAAGCTCCGAAATGCCAAAATATCATCTTTTGTTAAAGAATTATTATTCCTTTTCATCACTACATTGTGAAGGATAACGCAAATAAATCTCACCACCTACTATACATATGGCAGCAAAAAAGAACAAACCCAAACCTTCCATTATTATAATTATGGCAACAAGAAAAAAACGAACCCAACCTGATCACTTACTATATTTATGACAACACCAAAAAATGGATAACTATTGAATTCCTTTTATTATCGATGTAATTAATGACTATCACAATAATTCAAGGGTTATGAAAGGAAAATAATAAGAAATTTTTTTTTATTGTGAAGGTGTTTGTGGCCACGTGGTGCTCTGAAATTTCAAATTGTGTTTTAAGCCCTTGACCTTACTTCCACTAAACATCTTCATCAATAGTCTTGTTTAGTTATACAAAACAAAAACTCATTTAGAGGGATTATGAATTGATTATTAAAGGGGCCCAAGAATTGGTGTATGTGGGACTAGGTGAAGGAATTAAACCTACCATTGGCCAAGACAATTCAAAATCTAAAAGATGCCCGGACATTTGGAAAAACATTAATTGTATGAAACTATTCACTGGTGGGAATCTAAATTTTACAAATTATGATGTAGTAGAAAAGGAGAGGGCCAAAAGAAAGGTCATGGAATATTATTGGCAAGATGGAATGTTAATGTTCCTAAATTTGGTTGTACCTAAGCTAAAGGATGGAGAAAAAATAGTGAATTGGTCACTTTAATGAACAAATTTTTTTGGTAAAAGTTAACAAATGATATTTTTGGCATGATCGCACAAAAGTTGTCTAACGATTGATTCACCAATGTGACCATTCATTACTACAATTCATGGTTTTTTAAAAGGTTCAAATTGACTAACTTGTCATTTTGACTAATGCACATGTACATTTTGACTAAAGGCCAAGGGCTTGAATGACACATGTATTTGTTGACTAATCAACTTGACTATAGTGGTTCATGTGACTAGATACACATAGTCAAGTTGTACAACCTTAGTCAAAATGGCCAATGGTCTTTAATCAAATTGAACATTTAGTCAAAATGGCTAATGATCTTTAATAAAATTGAGTAATAGTTTTTAGTCAAATTGAACATTCAATCAAGACGGCCAATGATCTTTAGTCAAATACAACATGGTCCACTACCATATGAATTTACCTCCTACCTACTCATCCACCTATTTACTTAGTAAATTACTTACCTACCTATTACCAACCCACCCAAATACCTTTTATTTACCTACCTATGTACCTATACCTTCTCACCTACCTACCTACATACATACCTACCTATATTTTTCACTTTTGTACAACTTACCTACTTACCTACCCACTTACTAACATATTATTTACTTCCTTATCCACCCACCTACCTATCTAATTTTAACCATTGATCTAACCATTAGGTTTAATCATTATGTTTAGCCATTAGATTTAGCCATTATGTTTACCCAAAGTTTAGCCATTAAGTTTACTTTAAATGTAACCATTATGTTTAGCCATTATGTTTAACCACTAAATTTGGCACTAGGTCTAACATAAATTGAACCATTTAATTTTGCTAATAGGTATAATCTAAATTTAACCACTAAGTATAGCCACTAGGTTTAGCCTAAATTTAGACATTATGTTTAGTCAAGGTTTACTCATTATGTTTAGCCATTAGATTTTGCCACAAGGTTTAGCCCAGGTTTAACCATGAAATATTTTTAGCCATTAACTTTATCAATTAAATTCACTCATTATGTTTAGCTATGAAATTTAGCCATTATGTTTAACCATGAAATATTTTTAGCCATTAACTTTATCAATTAAATTCACTCATTATGTTTAGCTATGAAATTTAGCCATTATGTTTAACCATGAAATTTAGCCATTAGGTTTATCAACTAAATTTAGCCATTATGTTTTGCCATTATATTTAATCATCAAATTTAATCAAGGTTTAGCCATTATGTTTAGCCATTAGTTTAAATCACTAAGTTTAACCATTAGGATTAGCCATTAGTCTAAGTCAATGAATTTAACCATTAGGATTAGCCATTAGTTAAAGTTAATGAATTTAACCACTAAGTTTAACCATTAGTTTAAGTTGATGAATTTAACCACCAGGAATAATCATTAGTTTAAATCAATGAGTTTAGCCACTAGGTTTAGTCATTAATTTAAATCGATGAATTTAGCCATTAGTTTAAATCAATGAGTTTAGCCATTAGTTTAAATTAGTGAATTTAGCCACTAGGTTTAACCATTAGCTTAAATCGATGAATTTAGCCATTAGGAATAACTATTAGTTTAACTACCTAGTCACACATGACATGGCCAAAGCGACTTGTCTAGATTGACAAGGTGGGTTTTTTTGACACTTAATACTTTTGGATTTTTTTACTAGAATACCCAATTGAAAAACCCATGAATTGTAGTATTGATTGTCAAATGGTCAAAGAATTTGGAAGCTTAAGATCTAGAATAGAAGAGATGAAAAACACGCCTATATGTGATTTTATTTACAAAACTTTGCATTTGATATTGTTAAACTATTACCAGAAATAGAAGATGGCCCAATAAGTATATGTTGGTTGCTATTGATCACTATTCCAAGTGGTGTGAAACAAAACTTGTTAAGGAATACAACTCAACCATTATTGACAAATTTATGGATGAAGAAATAATTTGTCAATTCAAGGTTCCTAATTATGTTTTCATTAACAATGGAGGGGAGTGGATGATAAAGTTTGACATTCTACGCAACAATCATGGCATCATACATCAATTCATTACTCCCTAGTGGCCGAAGTGTAATGGGATGGTGGAAAAAATGATCAAGATTCTAAAACATGGATTCATGGTTGTTTCATCATCTAATGTTCAGAAGTGGGATGTACAAGTACCAAGAATCTTGTTTGGGTATCGGTGTGGGATATAATCAAATACCAAGTTTTCTCTTTACATGATCCTCACTGGTAGAACCCTAAGATTACAATTGACAACAATCTAAGTACCCTCATTGAAATTGTTGATGATGAAATAGACACAAACACCATGGTAGTTTACATAATAAAAAAGATGGAGCTTATTGCACAATTGCATGAATCTTTGTTGGAGGATGTTGGGTAAGCACAAAAAAAATAGAAGAAAGCTTATGTAGTTAGGAAAGGATGAATTCTATTTGCAAGATTTTTCGAAAAAGGAAACTTGGGCGAAGATGTGAAAACTTGGCAAGAAAAAACTCTATTGGTTAGCTGGGAGGGTCCTTACATTTTTGCAAGTTATAAAGATGGGAAGGGTTCTGCTAAACAAGATGAAAGTAACAGGGTTTGTATCTTCAAATATAAGGATGGATAAGTGTGGGAACATGCCATAAGGGATCTCTAGGTTTTTCATCAAGCGCAATGAAACACAAATCTATGGGGACATTTTTTTTTATGATGGGAGTGGCTACAAATGTAACCTAAAGTGACTAGTGGATAAAAAGGTGGTTGAAGAGGAAAGCTTCTTTATGACAATGTGGTTCAAAACTACTTGAACACAATTAGGGTGTGATTAAGATAGTTTTTATTTTGTACTCTAGAATAAATGGAGTTTGTTGTTGTGTGTTTATGTGTTGCAGGTTGGAGTAGCAATGGTTTCAATGTTGTTGGGCTTGAACCTTGTGGAAATCATGTGAGTTGTTATGTTAATGGTGTGGGGAATGTAATTCCTATTTGTTGGTTAGATTTTTGGCAATGTGGTTGGATTTTAGTGATTGGATGAAGCTTCAAATTAAGAGGGAAGGGTGTGAGGATGTGGAAGTATTTGAAAAGATCAACATGTTTCAAGAAGCCCTCTTCTCTCTAGATTGAAAATAGGTTTTTTTTTAGGGGAGGTTTGTTAATGAGTGGTTATTTAGACAAGGGTTTGGTTTGTTTCTACTAGGAAAAATGCCCACATATATGGGGTCGTTATAATGATTTTGGGATCTAACATTTTTTGCATATTCCAACATATTCCAAGGGCATTGCACAATGAGACCTACATCCAAATTTTATAAGATAGAATTAGGGGTAATGAAGATAGAACTAGGGGTTTGTGAACGATTTGATGGCAATAAAGGGTGTTGATGTTTGTTGTGATCTAGTTAGGATTTAGTTTCTTTGATGGACATAAAAAACCTGCTATTGTAGGATTTTCAAGGGATTTTTGGGAATTGGGTTGTAAGAAATTATGGGGTTAATTATGGGTCTTTGAAATTTAACTTATTTAATTCACCATGGGATGGGGTTTTGCAAATATGTTTTTTGAGTAAATTTTAAATGCATGGGTTGTGGGATCCTATTGCGCAAGTTTCAATTGCTAGAAATATCAGATTTATTAGGTTCATCGAAAGAAGACCTTGGAGTGAATTTGATCCACCTAGGCTTGTAGATTTTTTCTTACTTTAAAATAGGAATTGAAGAGTTGTGTGTATGTGTGTAAGGCAATAAAAAAGAAACAAAAACTTTCCAATCCATAATTGGTATGGTAGTGATTTAATTATATAAGTTTGTTGTTTCGTTTTCTTTTGGCTACACCAATCTTGTAGCCCTTGAAGTTGCAAAAGCAAAACAATGTGATGTCATTTCCAAAGAAATTGATTATTTGTTGACTTCCATTGCTAGTTATTTTTGGAAATCTTTGAAGCAAAAGGTTGCATTACAAACCTTACAAGAACAATTTAATAATTCTAAAAAGATGATGAAAACATATCACAAAATCAAATGGTTATTTAGGTGGCAAGTTGTTACCATTTTATGTGACATTCTGGAAAATGTCATAACCTATTATCAAGATGCACCTATTGAAAAAGATGATGGATTTGCTCCATAAATGCATAACAAATTCAGTTCATTTAAATTACTCTATTATTTTTACTTCATGGTATGTGTTATCATCACTTTCAAAAGTTTTTCAATTGAATTTTGTTGAGGTCAATAGTAAAAGATTAATCATTAGAACTAAGATTACTCAAATTTGCATGTTACTAATTGCAAAAAAACTAATTTGAACCAAGATTTGTTCAATGAGGAAACTAGTTATCACATTTTATTTGAATTTGGCCCTCCATGTGGATACTTGAAATTATTATCCTCTATTATTAAAGGTCATAAGTATCATGATGTACAAATGCTTAAAAATAGGTCAAGTGTAGATTTGGAAGCTTTATTAACTTTCAAAAGCAATATGTTGAAGTTATATGTGTAGCATTGGAATCTAGCTTTGAGGACAACAAGATCATTGCTAGTTTTAAAATTCTAAACCTTATTTACATGCCTTCTAAACATATGGAATTGGAAATTGGGGTTGTGCATAATTGAAAACTTTGTGTGCACATTAATATGGGGTGGAACACCAAATAGATGGTAAAATTTTCCTTTCACTTATAAACATTGCAATTGTGGAATATGAGTTATTTGTTTTCAAATTGCAAACAACTACTAAGTGGATGGATAAAAAATCAAAGATCTTTGGTCTGTGATAACTTGGAATTCATCATTCTAATGTAAGTATGTGAACTTGTTGGTATTTGCTGTAATTGCTTGAATTCACCATGTGAGCACTACAACCAACAAAAGGGTTGAACCAATTTTGATGGAGACTATATCTTTGTGGAGGAATTCCACCAAGTTCAAATATTTATTTTTTCACCTTGAAATTTATTTGATTAAACAAATAGATATGGAAATGTTCATTAATGATTTTGAATATGTTGTTGATGCTTGATTTGAATTTGACATGTGTCTTTATGTAGATAGGCAACCCTTCTAAAATGGAAGGACCAATTGGTCCTTACATTTAAAACGGGTTAAATCTTTAGTTCCCAATTGGTAGGGCGCATTGCTAGGTTGAACTCCTAGTGAAGATGTTTAAAATAAAATTTATCTTGTTTGAATTTAATCTTTTATTTAATTTACCACTATGTTTGTTAATTATTGTTGTTTTGATTTTTCTATGTTTGCAAACAAAAAAACAAAATGTAATATGCACATTTTCAAAGGTTGGAAAAATATTTAACATTTAACATATTCTATTTTCAAGTTAAAAATTTAGACATTATATTTTAAGACTCCAAAGTAGGTGTAACGAAAAAGTAAGGTTGTGCAACTTGCACATAACCCACAATTCTGCAGATACTAAACTATTCATTCATTTGATCACTGTTGATAATGCATGTAAACAAATGTAGAAATGTGTAGATGTTTCACAACATGTTTCGACAATAATTACATCAAGTTCAAAAACAAAACTAGCCTAACTAGGTTCATAACAACAACATGAAAAGCAAGTGGATGGTTGGATGAAATCCTTCTAGATGTCACTTTGTGACTATCATGGTCTTTTCCACATTAAGAATCTATTTACTCCCGTGACCAGTTCCTAACAATCCCACTAAATAATCCCCAAGCAAGTTCACAAGGAATTATGTGTATTTTAGGCCTCCCAATCCCATTTCAACTCCCAAACATAAAATTGCCTAGAGTTCCTAACCCTGAACAGGTACGGTCTTTCAGACTTCCTTGGATTTCACTTTGCATTCCCAACACATCCCTTCTTAATCCATATTCTTGATGTCATTTGTCATAGACCAGCCCTTAAGTCCTTTAAAGTTTTTCATCACACCCATTAAATCCACAAACATTTTCATATCTGCTTTATTACATAGTTCCTAAATGTCAACTTTAGTGTGTAGTGGAAAAGTATTGAAGTCTTTGCAAAACTTCCACAAAGCCAACAATCAAAATGCCTACTGAAAAACACACACTCTCTTTTAGAAGAAAAAAAACTATAGAAAAGGCTAAGTACTTAGCTTTAAAAACTTCTGCCCTTTTATCGACTCCAACACCTTCCCTTCATTAATTCACTAGCCAACTTTTTTGCCAAGCTCCCACCATCACCAAAGTTCATCAAGCACAAGAAAACACACTATTGTCATACATTAAACTTCCCATCTTAGCTCCACCACAACTTGATCCACACAACCCAACAATAGACACACAAAACAACTCCCAACCTCTCAAGACAAATGAAACAACTCCTAACCTTTCAAGACAATCGAAACAACTCCTAACCTCTCAAGATGGGAAGAGGTCACCATCAATTGCCGCCTCTTTTGTTTTTTAAACATTATGACGTATTGCTTCCTCTCATTAGGTCATCATCCAACAAACAATTTCATCCAAACTCCCCTTGATCATACACAAGCTTATCATCTCTTGCACATAAGTTGTAACCCACTTTTGAATAAATTTTATCTGAAATGAACCAGATCAATTTAATTGAATAAGTTTTGAATTAAATACATGTTATTTCATTGGGAATTTGACTGATGAAAAAATGAAATTTCAAAAATTACTCCTCCAAATTACCTTTGATAGGCAACAACTGATAATGTGTACCCTCCTAACTGATGACTTTCCAAATTGTCAGTTCATTCCTGAATGATAGAAAACACAGTTCTTCTCGAATGCTGATGTAGTTAGAAGACTCTTATGCTCAACCTTGACATGTAGTTTCATAGCTCTTGTCCCATAGGTCTTATTACATGCACAAATCCCTTTCTTCCTCTTCATCTTCTTTTCAATCAATGCAAAAAGGACAATTTTGAGAAGACAAATGCAACACGTCAATTGTTGCGCCATGTCACAATTAGGCTCATCACCATTGTTGACAACTAGAACAAAAAAAAACCCCAAGGACTAGAGCTGCAATAAAATGGCAGTCAAAAATTGATTGAGAATAGATTGAATGGCTTGTACGATTGATTGAGAATAAATTGAAAAAACTGCAAGGGAACTCATATAAACCAACTTGCTCTTGGAGCTTGCTATTGTTGGAAAGTAATGTTGTTTGCGTGAGCTATTGTTGTTGGTTGCAACTTACATAGCAAAAAAAGAAATATGCTTAGAGATGAAATTTTATGTTTTCAGAGTGGTTATGGTCATTATGTTATGCTACAATGTTGTCATTGAATTGCCTTAGAGATAAATTATATTGGGTTTTGTCATGCATCAATAGCAATGAATCAACTCTATGTGTGCATGTGCTCCTTTATGTTAATGGTTTGACATCTACCAGGCAAACAATTGTGGGATTTTTGGTTGCTGTAGACATTCACATGGACATGATGACAAGGGTGTGGAAGAAAAATAAAATAAAATAAAATATTACAAGTACACTTATCGCCATTTGTGCTCTAGTTCGAAGCTTTGTGTTATTTCAAGATTGTAGCTTTTGTTATTGCATACTATGTTTTTATTTTGTAAAATAACTTTTATTTAATCAAAATTTCTTTAATATTGTGTGATTATATATTTTTTGTGGTCTGACCAAGTTCTTTTTCTCACTTTTGTGGTGCAGCCACATTGGCAACCATATGCAAGATCTAGCCAAATTTGGCTATATGAAAAAAAATTATTTTTGTAATCCTACTATTGTTTGGTGACTCACAAGAACAAGTGCTCTAAATATGGCAAAGCCACTCCAAAAACCTTTCTTTTTGGTGATTTTTTTCAAAAAATTACATTAAAAAAAGAAGAAAGCCTTTATAGGGGTCATGACCCCCAAAAAAAATTGCATTTCGACAAAATTTTGCCCAAAAAAAAAGGATGGTTCCAACTTCAGGACGTACAAATTCAATAATTATTCTATTTTCACATTTGCCAATCTGGAATTTGCAACAAATTAGGTGATGCTGTCTTAGAATTCCTCCACTTTCCACATTTTGCCCTTGGAATTTCTCAAAAATTTCAACATCTCAACTTTTAATTAAATTATGTCAAATTTGTCCATAGCATAGGGCTATATATTGTGTAAGGTAAAGTTAGGCATGAATTTATGGTACTTCACTGCCTCCAAATAAGAGAGCTTGGTTCCCAACTTCAGACTATTTAAGATTTTCACTGCTGCCAAACTTGACACTATAAATGATAATCAACTTCATTTGTGATGGAGGTGTTCATGAAGGGCAAAGCCTCACTGAGGTAGTGGAATTCCCAAAATAAGGGGGCATAAGACAAGGTAGTAGCTGAATCTAGCCCAACATTTTGGGAATGTTGCCCACCCTTGGGCTTTTCCTGTTGCAAAGAATGAGATGAGCATGTTAGTGAACTAAAAATATGTAAATCATGAGGCACAAGAGTGGGACGGATCTTACACCTACAAGTAGGCACAACATCCCTCTCACTCTTGAGGAATAAGCTATGTGTGCAAACACCATAAGTGATACGTCCTTCTCAGTTTGTAGAGTTATCTATCTTTGCAAGTTATAAAGAAGGACAATAATTTTCACCAACTTGTATCGTATGCTCAAGAGGAGCCAGCCATGGAGATCCAACAAAGAGAAATGGAGCTGTATAATTTTGCAAGATCAGGAATCATGGACAAAACTCATAGACAAGTTCTTGTCCCATATCTCATATTCAAAATGTCTGATGGTACTTCAATTGCCCCTGGCATCAGGATGATGTCTAGAGCTCCATACTTTTGTGACAAGTGCATTGACAAAACAATTGAGAGAAGAAGACAACCAAGTCCCCCCCTGCCATCTTCACACCCACATCAAACTTTTTGGCCAGTACTTGTAGCATAAACATATCATCTGATTTGCTGTTGCTTGTCAGAGACCAAATTTGTCAAATTATGGTACAAAATTACATGTAGCTGATATAAACCCAGGTTGGGCAGTTATCAAAAATGGTGCACAGATAACTGGAGGTTCTCAAAAAGCAAAACAATCAGTTCTCATACATAGCCATGATTCTTGAAAATCTGAGAATCAATTCTTATATATATATGTGTGTGTGTGTGTGTGCTCAGTTCTCCAAAAAAAATAAAAATTTGAAGAATCGGTTGAATAATCTTCTATAAAACTGCCAATGCTTTCATGGTTAGCTTATTTGCTGAAAACCATTGGTTCTTTGAGAGTGTTAGGGGAAAACCCAAAACATGAGGTGATTAAGAAAATCGAATAACTGCCCAACACTGGTACAAACTTGAAACAGACAAACAAGACTATCTGGATGCTGCATGCAAGAGTGTTGACAAGGTGTTGACAAAAAGAAGACCCTCCACAAATTTACAGGCTGACAGCTTTGTTAGCAAGTTCAGATATTTCAACCCTTTGCCAGCAATTTCTGTGTTTTTAGGGTTTAGGGTTGAAGCCTCAATCTTGATCTGTTCAGTAACCTTTTGGATCAACAGAGTAGCCACATCTCCCCCAACCCCCAACCCCTAAAAAAGTTTCCAACATGAAGAACACAATTCACAATTAGTTGCTTCAGGATTTCCTCAACAAAATTTGGACAATTGGTTTTTGCAAACCAAGCTTGACTTGCTTGACTTGACAATGCAAGCCAATCTGAACACGTGAGTGAGCAAATATGGTAATGCCCTATGACTGGAGCCAAGGGCCGATTATTTCAGGAACACCCCAGCCCGACACAATTAGCCAGCATAAAACTTCACTCAAGTTTTTTACTTTTTCTATAAATAAAAAATTACCATGATACCCAATGGGTAACCAACCATCTGTTTTATTTCTTTTCTCTTTTGATTTTTAATTCTATCAAGTGTCTGTACTCAACTAGCATGAGCCTCCTCCTAAGTCCTAACAATAGCATGAGCCGTGAATTTGCATCAATCATTGCATTGCTAAGAATTATGTGGGGAAGTGTGTTGTAAATGCTCATCAAGGTTTGTATGCTCCTCTCCCCTATCCATGAAAGATGAGAAAGAAAAGGGTCTAAAAACAAAGCCAAATCTCTCATTTTTTTATCACTTAAAAATTCATGTGAACTCTAGAAAACAAACCCATTTTTTAAAATTGGTGTTTGAGTAAATCAAGTCATACTTACTCAAACTCAATCTTGAGTCAAGATCAAAATCATTTGAGTTATCAAATTTTTTTTGGATCTCTACATTTTTCAAATATTTTAAAAATGATTTCTCCATTTGTAGGATTTTAATCTGAGACAATATAGTTGGGAGTCCTACAAGTTTAGTGTAAATTTTTATAATAATTTAGTTTTTTCTCTTGTAACTCAGCAAATTTCTCCAAGTTTTGCTAAGCCGCACTCACTAGTAGTGTTTGTTTCTCTCAATTTTGTGACATGTACTCCGAGTGACACTAGTCCATAAGATTATTTAACCAAATTTGGCTATCAAAGTATGGAAGTAAAAAAACTTATGCATCCTTCCATATTGTTGGCTACCTATTGAGAACTGATGTAAAAATTGGCATTTAAAAATCTAAATTCCTATTTTGAATTTTAGTGATCAGAAACCCTAAAAAAAATCCTCTTTTTTTCATTTTCAAGAAAAAATTCACTAATTGAAAAAAAATTCCACCAAAAAAATTAATCATGGCTCACTAATTGCCACATCCACTTAACATTCACTAGTGAGTAGCCCATCATAGCATGACAACTATGAAAACCGAAAACCACACTTTTTTATGAGAAGTGGCAATTAACCCTTAATTGACATTTGGCCAAAATAGTCCCCGATAGCACAAGGGAGTTGCAACCACATAACTAACTACCAATGTAAAATGTCAAAATTTTAAAAATCTCACTCAATAGAGATGCAAGGGATTTCAAGTTGAATCCTTTGGTTTAAAATGTTTTTTTATGATTATTAAAAAAATTGGTTAAAGAATGAAAAATTCCCATTGTTGTTGAAAGTGCAAGTCTGCTAGTTATGGGCAGCCTTCAAAATTTTCATATTTTTGGAGAGTTTGATATAGCTACCAATTTTCATTAATGATAAAAGAAACTCCATGTAAAGCAAAAGGACAAATGGGATGCTAACTTGAACTGGGCATGAGAGCAAACTTTTTGTCCACATATGACTTGAAGTGATTCCTTCTGGATATCATCACAGACATTGATGATTAGCTGGTAAACTACTCATGAGGCCTTTCTGGAGACCTTAATAAAAAAAGACTTGTGCAGTTTAATAGAGTTTTAAAGTTATGTCATCCTGTCTTTGGACCCTAGTTTGACCCTCTAATCCCTGTTTCCTCCCCTACTTCGAGTGTATGGTGTTGTATGCATAGAAGTGACTGAAATTGTAGTTAGTACATTACCCAACAACTCTTATTATTATTAATGAAAACCCATGATGGTTTTTGTACTAAAGTAGTCAGGAGAAACAATAGTTACTTACTTGTCAGGGGGAAGCAGCAAATTTGGACAGTGTTGTAAGTAGGTGTATTACTCTGCTGACTTCAGTGATGAATATAAAACGAATCCTAATTCATAGCCCTCCAGTGTGCTGAGGCCATAGTGATTTCTTCATCACTTCCACACATTGCAACTATTGTATCTCTCTTGTTAGCCGATTTGCCGCCCTTGGGAGGCATTCTTCATCACTTCCACACATTGCAACTATTGTATCTCTCTTGTTAGCCGATTTGCCGCCCTTGGGAGGCATATCCTTTATCTCGTCCACACATTGCAACTAGTGTATCTCTGTCAATAGCCAATTTGTGGCAGATGATGTCTTTTTGGATTTATGGTCTTCTATTTTCTTAGTGTACTAGTGGTGTCCTGATTATTATGTGCTTTCATGACTTGTGTTTTCGAGCTTCTATTTGCCTTGTACTTGTTGTGGAAGGGTTCCCCATCCATGCCTTTTTGTTATACAGGGTTTTTCTTCTTAATCCTAATTTCATGCTCCCATAGAGACTAGAAGGTATCCATGTTTTACACTATTAAGGGCCAATTTAAAATAAGAGTCCAGGGTCCAATGAAATAGAGCAATCCTATCAGCTGCTGAGAGCCATAAGATGAGGGTCCCAAACCAAAAACTGGCAAATTGAGGCTAAACTTACATGGCACCATTTTGGAGGGAAAGTCAATTAGTTTGGAACAGGAAAAAAAGAGCTCCAAGGAGAGCTCATAATTAGAATGGTTCCAGTTCTGAATGTCAGAGCCCATTTTGGTCTGGTTTCCAGTAACCTGGACTGGAACCAGGGGTTAACTTCCCATTAACCCCCTAGTTCCAGTCTTCTTCTTCTTCTTTTCAGAAATCTCAATTCTGGTTCTACACTTAATGGAACATGGATTTTGGTTCTGGGTCCGGTTCTTCAAACATATAAATTCCAATTTCTGTTCTGGAACCGATTCCAAAAAATCAGACCTGGTTTTGGTTTGGTTCTTACTAACTGGAGTCGAAACCATATGCAGCAATTCTAACCCTCCAAACTGGTTATCTGCCCCACAACAATTTTTTTCCCTTTGAAACACAAAACACCTCCCCAGTCCCTACATGGAAAGTTGTGTTCTTTGAGGTCCGGATGAAATCAGTACATGGGGAAAAAGAAAACATGGGACCAAACTAATTTTCTCATCTAAATTTGTCCTCAGCTCAGCAGAGTTTCACCCCCAGATTTGGATTTCCCTTATCTGCACCTTACCTTGATTTCCGCTCATATTCTTTCATTAAATTCAAAGCCTTGTCAGAACAAGATCCTGCAATTCTTCTGCATTGAAATTTGATACCCAGTTTTCTGAAACAGTACCCAATTTTTCACTTTAAAAAATACTCTCAAATTCGGGATAAAACAGGGTATTTATTATAGGGCCCAAACTAGGGTCCAAAGACAGGGTGACATTATGGATAACTCTAGTGACTCCAGAACTTCTAGATAAAAAAGTGTTGTGTCTGTTACATGGCAGACTAGTTAAACATTAAGGTCTGAGGTTGGCAGAATTTGTCATTTTCTCGACAACATTATAATATATAATCTTCCAGTTATGGTCAGACACTTGTAATATATGGTGACAAAAATTGTCTATAAAACATGAATTTATTTTGATGGTTAAACTATCAGAACTGCCACCCCAGACCTTAATGTCACAGAAATGGCCTTGCCCTTGTAATTGGCACATTTGGCACATTACCCAACATAACGGGCAAGAGCTCGACCATTCCGTAGTCGTGCTTCAATCGCCTAGATGGATATCCACTTGGCAACAAACATCATTTGGAAGCCCCCAGTAGCGAGAGCACATGCTTGCCAGTGGGAATAGGGATTTTCAAAGGACAGCATGTGCAACTGCAGTTACCCCCACTACACACACACATGAGAAAGCTCTAGTGAGAAAGCTCTAGTGAGAGAGAATATGATTGCACTTATCACCCCAACACACACACCCACCCACACAGTGGCCTACTGGCTAGGACTCTTCATGTTGGGCTTTCAAGTAGCCACTGGTTCGGTTCTTCACTAGAGCTAATAGGCCTAGTCCTCAACCTTTTACATAAGGTAGGCCCCACCTTCAATACCCTTGGTTTTTCCACTAGGTTGGTTTAGGGTTTCATTTGGAGTGAGGCTAATTTGGAATCATGGAGTTTTTTTTTCTTTTCAAGGCAAAGAACCAACTACTACTACCTAGTTATGTTGACCCATTATGTTAGTTGGATAGATCTTCATTAGGTTAAACTATTGAGTACATTTGTTTGTTTAGAGTGGGCTAAGTTGGAGTCTCAAAACATTTAAACAATTATGTCTCTCCTTTGTGATAGTTAGATAGTTCTTCAACATATAACTTCTTCGGTAGGTTGGTTATTGGGTTTAGGGTTCACATTGCCCTAGTTCCTTTTCCTAATTTGGATAGTTCACTAATGTATGTTACACAAGCATAAATTAGGAAAAGGAAGAACTTCCAAGTGATCTTCTCACTATTGTTTCACATTTTGAAAAGTTCCTTTCACTCATTGCTTCACACTTTGAGGCTTTCTTAACTCATTATATATTTCATGAAAAAAGTAAACAATCATATTTGGAGATGAAGGGAAGAAGATTCATTGGTGCAATCACCATTGAAACATGGGGTCGTTAAAGACTTACTTTAAAATTCACATATATGCATTTAGCACATGGTGAGCTTGCGTCCTACTAATCATCTCCACCTTCAAATATCTTTAATTGCACATAAACAAAAGATCAAATCAAAATTCATAGATCCAAAATAATAATCAAAGTTACCAATCTTTTTCCAAAGTGCATGTCAAGATAGACATTATGCAAAACATTTGTGCAACATTCTTTGAAGATGAAAATAGGCTTGAGATTACTCTACCATCGCAATAGGGTAGAATGTTTTTTTTTTTCCTAGTTTTGATCGTTTTGAAGAACTTTGAAAGGGATTTGTTTTGATTTATGTAAAAGCTTCTCAAGATGGTGTGTTGCCATGAAATAAACAAAAATTTCTTGCTCTTGCTCTTGATGACATTCATCTTTTGCTCATGAGTAGAGCAATTTAGTAGAAGATTGGTCCAGTTTCATTCTACATTGGGATGCATTTTCAATTTCATGCCATGTTGAACGACTTTATGACAAACTCAAATGTTTGGTTCATGTTTTGTGAACAAAAAAGCCAATGGATGGGGGCCACTACCATGGTGGCAAGGCTAGACTTGGCTATCACCTTGTCCTAGACCCCTTGTTTTGCAAATGACCCCACCTTGGGGCTAAACTAACACACAACCCACTCTACCAATCTAGTGAGTGTGTTACCCTTTGTGAAGGTAAACTAGTGGATTTCCATGCACATTTAACAAACAAATAAACTCGTGCAAAATAAAAGGGGTTGTTTGTAATTTTTTTTCTAAAAATACTCCTACTAAAATTCAACAAAACATATCACTTATACAAACCACCATACAAAAGCAAATGCTATGAATTACAATTCACACAACAAAATGGTGAATTTTTCATTAACATGTTGAATAGATTTCACATAACTTCAAACATTATTGAAGACAATCTTATTAATAATTGTTTACATGCCCTGTAATAATGTGTTAAGTCAATTACTACTTGCTTTTATATCCAACAATGTCCATTGGATGCATTTGATTATATTATAAGCCATATATATATATATATATATATAATTGCAATTTTTTGGGGAGGGTTGTAAGGAAAAATATTTTTTTAGCCACTTGATTGATTTTTGTATTCATTAGGCTTGGAATTTGTAGCCCCAAGTGTAGGACAAATGTGCAAAAAATAATCATGCAACAACATATCTCCAGTTGTCCATAGAAATTTATTTAAACAGTTTTTGGTACTTCAAGTTTTGAACCAAATTATTGATGCATAACAATATATACAAGTGAAAATTTCCCACCACCATATGAATTATTTTAGTTCAAAAAATTCATTTTTTCCCACTTAAATGTATTCCATATAAATTCTATTCCTAGTGAATAGTGTGAAAGAAAATCTTAAGATCCTTACTATAGGATGCACTATGCATCATATGCACAAGATACAACTTTTGATTGTTTAACATTTCATTCAACATATGTAACAAAACGTTGTTCGACATTCACAACAAATGTATTCAAACAATATTCAAAAGAAAAATTGTATTTTTTTCTCCATTATAATTTGTGTTACAAAAACTATCGAGTAGATCTTATATTTATTCAAAAAGAAATGTCTCAACTTAAGATATTGCACCACAATATCAACTAAAAATTCTTTGTTTTAAATATTTTTGAATAGAATTATAGTTCAATCATTTAATATACTCATTTTTTGAGTCTATAATTTTTAGACATTTTAACAAATTCAACATCTCAATGTTCATATTTTTTATTTTAACAAAACACAAATACATAATGGTCATTACAATAAATAAATTATGATGTCTTATTTGACATATTGTTACAACTCGATTATAATGAGCATGGAACTAAAAAAATTCAAAAATAACCTAGGCTTAAGGGCAAAGTTGTTGCAAGGTTATCATTGTTACCACTTTTTCAAAGACATAAGAATCTTGATTAGCTTCATCACCATGATGACTTTTCTCCTAGTGGGGCTGCCATTGAAACACCCAAAAATAAGAATGTGGATGCAAAGGTAATGTTTATTATGGTTGACAATGGGTTTACATCAAGATCAAAAAGTGATGAAATGATCATTAAACCACCAAAAGACATTACAAAATATGAAATCACATTGTCATTGAGTATGGAAGCTAATGTTTAGAAAAAAAACATTGCCCTTGAAATTTCAATCTCACTTCACTATGAAAAAATGAGGGTTTTGCAATTAGGCTTACAATTGCATTTTCCAATTACTGTAGTTGCAATGCATATTATGTTTTGTAACTAATAGTTTGGTTATTGGGTTCAAAATAGTCATATGATATACTTGATCTTATTATTACAATGCAATTATTTAAAGTGGTGTAAGTATTGTTTTGTGATTTTTTACTAGTATATTCAAATGGTAGCAATCTTGTAATTAATGTTGTTAATAATTTCATTAATTTGCAACTATGTGATAAGTTTTTTTAATGATCGTATTCAATTAAATGAATATTTAGTTATTATTTTGCAACTATAAGGGTACCAATAATATCATGTTGCAACTACCAAACATATGCATAAATAATGTGTTGTAACCAATTGTATTTAATACATTTTCATTTGTAAATGTTAGAATTCATCATATGGTATTAATATACAACTAAAGCAATGAATGGAATGCTAACTTTCAACTAGCAAGCATGGTGGTGGAACATGCCTACAACTATGTTGCAAGCATATGATCCCATGTTGTAACCAACACAAATTACATTAAAAAAATTATCTTGTAACTAACTTTATCATTAATGTTACATTCTATAATTAACATGACATGCCAAACTACAATCTTAGCACCTAAAGGTGTTGTGTCATGTCCATTTCATGAAAACTATTGGCATTGCCCTTCAATGCCCCCATCCTAATGCACACAAAGCTTACAATCACCTATTTACCCATCTTTTATTGAAGTTTCATTGCCATGAGAAAATGTGATCAAATTAAAATTAACGCAAGCATGGAGCTAAATTTGTATTTATCAACATGTAGGACTCAATTTGCACATGTTTTGATGTGCAATTAATATTCACTTAACACATGCATAATGGTGCCAACATGCAACTATGCCACAATTTTAGCTTCATCACATTATACACTTTATAATTTGTAATGACTGTATTTATATGTAACTACAAATCAAATAGTTTCCCCATTGTGCAACTTACATACCTTTGCAAAACAATGAGTAGCATGCAACAACTAAATGACAATAAGTGGCAAGTAAGGGGTTAAATTCACCAACTTTAAATCAAACAACTCCAATGGGTACTAGCATGCAAAGTTATTTCACAATTCTAACTTTCACATTATGCACTTTACATTTTGTATAAATGTTTGTACATTTGTATGCAATTTCAAATCAACTAGCTATCCCATTGTGCTAAATTTTTTCCACCATGAAATGGGAGCAAACAAAGGCACAAAACAAAGTTGGGATCCAAAAAATCACAATAGATGAATGTGTTTTCCATTACAAGTTCAACATTTACTTCATTGAAAAGAAAGAAATTTTTTCAAAAAATCTAATGCAAACTTGTAGCATTACAATTTCAAATTTTAGCATTCAAAATACATGAAGGATTTCATGGCTTTTGCAATTATATGGATGTTGTCAAGGTTACGAAAGGTTTTAGGGCAATTACAAATTGAATGAAACTTCAAGTTGACATTCAACCTAAAATTGTCCGATGATTCAATAATTTTTAAAAAAAATTATAAACTAATCGATTTTTAATTGTAACATAGTTTTTTTTATAGTTGTAAGGTGGTTGCACATGGTCATTACAAAGACCACATAAATGATGTGATCCAACATCCATGTTAGTTGGCAATTATCACATTATTCTACATTTATATTACCAAATGATGTTTTTCGACTTATATCATAAATGTAAATTAAAAACTAAATTTGATATTAAATATGAAGAAACATGTTCAAAAATATTGACAAAAGATGAAAGCCCATAAAGTTGATGATGTGCCAACATATTGTTAATACACAAATATGTTTAAATTGAAAATAAAATATTAAAAATTGAAATCCTAATGAAATTGTTAACTAATTACCTAGTTTAAAAACAAATGTTCATGTAAACTTTTTAAAGGAAACCTATTAAAATTAGCATAAATCTTACATAAGTTTAGATTATTTGGTAAATGTTACATCTTCTAAAAATGTAAATTTTACATTATAAATTTTTAATAAAATATTACTAATTAAGTTAATATTTTGAAAAATGAAACGATTAATAACTATCCAAAAATGATCAAGCACAAAAAAAGAAAATATTATAAAACAAAAAATATATCAATATATAAATTGTATATTTTCAATTATATATGAAACCAAAGCACATAGAAAAATGGAAGGTCTTCTTCAAAGTTTACAATGATGAAATTAAGGAAAAGAATTTGAAAATTTACATTGAAGGAAAAGAAAAATAAAATTCTAGCCATATTATATGAAGAAGTGAGAACTTTCAAAACTTTTATTGTGATGAAACTTTGATTTCAATTAGGTATTTGTGCAACAGGTGGAAGTTATACTATATTGTTTGTATCAAGCAAAATTTTGCATTTTGTTTGCTTTTTATGACCATTTTGGGGGCTATGTTGTGTCCATTGACATGTGAAAATGTCTCTTGAATATATTTAATGGACCTACACAAATCCTAAAAGATAACAAATCTTGATCAATAACTTTTATGATTTGGTCATGTGGATTCTCATTGGAATGCGGAAATCATTGTCATTCATCTTGGAATTGAGCCATTTTGCCTTGTATCTTATCATCCATGAGCATATGGTGATCAACATGAAGAAAGGATATATGTACCCTTTCAATTTCATCATGAGCATTGCATTTACATAACACCTTATATTTTAAAGAAAAAATGAAAAAAAAACATGTTTCACAAATATCAATATGATTATTGATGAAGTTATTATATTTATTATTTTGCATATTATATATCCACAAAGTTAAGTAATTTCCTAAGTGTATTTGAAGGCACTTCATATCCAAGAATATGTCATGGATATTTTTTCTTTTCTCATTCCCTTGCCATGTGTTTTTTTTAAAAATTTTAATTATTTATGATTGATTGAAGAGTTACACATACTCTTTAAAGCTATGTTTAGACATGCCAATAGTTGCATCAATAACAATGTAAATTATTATCTTTGTTCATACATAAACCAATTAGTTAGGTAAGTAACCTATGTGTCACGTCTATGTGGCAAATTATCACCATGACTATCACAAATTGATAAAGCACTGGTTGCCTATTTCCAATTCTACAAAATTCAAAGATTTTTATTACTATGGACAATGATATCTTATCACCTTGAAAACTAGATAGGTAAGTTATTAATCATCAAACCCCTTCCTTGTGCTTGATCCAAACTCCCCTGCTTCCCAGCTTTTGTTACCCATAAGTTGCCCACACCATTGCCAAATCCTTCAAGTTCTATTGAACATCATAGCTTTGCTTTTGCAATTTTGTTTCACCACAACATCGTTTCACAAATCTCTCTTGCATCAAATAGTAAATAACTAGTTAATTTACATCATAGCAACATTAAATAAAAATTAATTTGCAATGAAAGTAAAGAATTCCACATTTGTAGGTGTTACATCAATGTCAGTAAGAGGGAGTGGTGTAGGGAGAGGATTATCAAAAGGAGGAGGAGATCAAGGACCAACGCGTCAAAGGCACAAAAACTAGGAACAAACAAAACTGCTAGCTTTCATATAATGTAAACGTGCTGAACATGCAACCTAAGAATGACTAATAAATCCATGAATGCACATAGTGCATGTCGCATAGTGTTGGAACATGTAAACAAACTCTAAAAGATTATTCATGCCAAAATTCCTCAAAATGGAAAGATGTGCAAAGACAAATGGAATGGTTTAAACTCATATTACAAAAAAATGTCGAATTATCACAAAGGAACAAGCCATCACATGTCATTTTGGGAGATGATTCCTAAGGAGCGCGATTGGTATCATTTGCCGAAACAATTCAACAAGGAGTTTTACAAAGCAATCGAAGCATTTCAAGGCAAATAAATTATCAATTCTCCAATTCATATGAAGAATTTACAAGCGGAGGGGGATGGAAACTTTGTTGTGTCAATGTTTGAAGCAAACACACAAAAGGAACAAGATTTTGCATAACATCGATCTTTCATAAAAAAACTTCTTGGTGATGATTACGCAATTGAAGAACAACTTCCAAATGAATAGCAAGTTGCAGGTGTTCAAGAGAGGACTAATGTTGTGAACCTTGATGAATTTGCAAGCAATCCTCAACATTTCTTAGTTTTCATCAATTTATCAGAAACTATAAATGCATCTATAGCTTGCACTTGGAAACATAGGAGTTAAATGCAAGTAATCAAATATGTTCTCACTAGTAATTAATGCAAGAAACAAAAACATAAAGGTTATAATGGAAGTGATGGATCGCATAAATCTCATGCAACTTGAAATTGAAAAGTGCTGCATGAAGATTTAAGATTACACAATCAAAGATTAGTTGAAATATTATAAACATCGAAACAAAAAAAATCCACAAGACAAGTAAGGATATGGTCATTGTTCTTTTTCATTTCAACAATGCAATGTGTCATGCGTTCATTCATGACAAGTCATTGCTACTTGCACCCTTACACTTTGAATTATAGTCATCACAAGAAGATTGGGGAATGCAAAAGGAGGTAATGCTAGAGACAAACCGAACTTTTCATGGCAACAACTTGACATGGTAGGAATAACATGGCAACAATATGAACAAAAATAAATAGAAAATTGCAAGTTTGAGATAGCTTATAAACGATTCATTCATGAACATGATAAAAAAAAATTTAGAATTCAAGTTGATTTTTGGTGTTGTAAAGTAAAATCATGATTCAAAAAAATTCAATTACCTTTGCAGGGCCTATTTTCGAGGTATTGCTCCAAAACAACTCATTGATCTACTCATGAAATTTCAAAACCCTATAACTCTAGTTCAAGGTCATTCTCAAAAGCATGTTTTGCACAAATCCATTGATCATTAGCTTTTCTCCTACAACGTACATTCACATTGTTTGCATCATTCTCCAACTCCAATCGAGTCATCAAAATCTCAATATTCTAGTCCTTCCCATCCAAATTTATGTCGTTATGGATGCAACAACACACCACAACATTAGGTAGAAATAAAGACCATGATGATGAAAGAAGATGGAAGATCACAAGTTTTTTGTCGAACGGGCTAAAAAGTTGGGCATGTTGCATTAAGTAATAGCCCTAAGTCCTTGAACCAGGGCACCTAAAAGTAATTATCTAAAAGGCCACCTATGAATAGCGACAATCTAACAATGGCGGCTATCGCCATAAATTTTTTAGTAACCCTAAAGTTTAAGTCATTTTTACTACTTCACTAATTTTTTAATTATTTTTGTCACTAACCTGCCCCTATATATGAAGGGACCTTAAGAGTGGGAAGCAGATTATGCCTACTTAATTTAGGTGTAAGATCTATCTCACTCTTATGGATGAGGCATGATGGTATCCGTCTTCTCCCCTTACACCTGGTGATCTATGTATACCATAGTACCTTAGCATATTCGATAAATACTCGTTAAATTAATTTTGAAAATTTCATAGTGAAAAACACAACATTTTTCAAGATTCAATATTTTCCTTCACAAAATTTTGTTATTTGAAATATACCCACCTTGGGGCTTCACATGACCCTTAACTGATCTTTTAACATAAAGGTCTGCATGTGAAGCCCTAAGGTAGAACACCATCATTGAATTTGAATACCACACTACCTTGGTAACTTTGAGACTATTAAACCCTAAACCTTATTTTGTACCTTGGCAACTTTGAGACTATTAAACCCTAAACCCTATTTTGTACCTTGGCAACTTTGAGACTATTAAACCCTAAACCCTATTTTGTGGTATTCAAATTCAATGATGGTGTTCCACCTTAGGGCTTCACATGCAGACCTTTATGTTAAAAGATCAGTTAAGGGTCAGGTGAAGCCCCAAGGTGGGGGCTGGACATTCCCGAATTAGGTGGCCTAGGACGAGGCAATAGGGCCAGGCCCTTATGATAATCCTTCGGTAGGTAATATTTTTTGATTCTTTTTGGGATCACACAAGTTCTCAATATCAATATATTAAAAGAATTGGGTAATAACTGCTGAGTATGGCCTAAAGGGAAGGTTTTCATATAACCAGTTGAGATCCGTTGGTTAACCTGCCAATTATACATGGGTTATATGGTTTTTAAAAATTACAAAATAAAATGGTTGCTTTTCTGTTTTTTTTTTCATTTGTTTGTCTTACTGTTTAAAGATTGAGAACCCACCTGGGTTATCATCCAGGTAGGTTATTAGATTTTTTGAAAATTCAATACCAAGCAACTATCAATTTAACAAGTTATTTAAAATCCAATAACCAGCTGGTAGGTTATTGATAACCAGTTTGATAACCGGCCCAAAACTACCAGTGTTGGCCTGTTATTGCCTTTTTTTTCTAATAACCGCTGCTGGGTAGGTATCAATAATCTTTTGATAACCTCTTGCTATCCCGCTGGTTATTAGCTGGCTATAAGGTTTAAAACATCAAAATTAAAATGATTAGGTTTTCTGTTTATAAATTTTTTTACTAGCGTGTAAAGATCAATAACCTACCTGGATGATAATTGAGTCATCCAGGTAGGTTATTAGATTTTTGAAAATTCAGGACTAAGCGGTTATAAAGAAGTAAATAAATAACCGAGTGATAAGTCATTAATGCCCGGGATATAACCGGTCTGAGAACGGGGTCTAGACTCGATAACCGGCAAACACTGGTTTTAGCGAATGCAAAAGACGAACAAAAAGAAGAAAAAGGAAAAACAAAAGTCTTGTTCCCGCGTTCCCTCGTTCTCTCGTTCCCAGCTTCGTCTCTCTCTCTTTCTCTCGCCCCCCCGAGGAGGACGAGGACACGGAGGACGGGTGTTGCGTTTTTCGTTATGGTTGTTTTCGTGTATAGCAGCTTTTTCCCTGCTCGACTGCAGCACTGCAAATCAACAGAAGAAGAATAAGAAGAGTTTCCGCTGCTTTCTTTTGCTCTGCATTGTGCTTACAATACAAGAAGGACCAGCGAGTAGAACAACAAAGGTTTACTTTCTTTGATTGTGAGTTTTCTTTTTCCGCCTTGTGTGTTGCTGTCGTGTTTTTGTTTTGGTATTTGTTTTGGTCACTCCCTATTTTTCCTTCTTTTGTTTGTGTTGTTTGTCTGTCTTCGGCAACAACGAGGATATATTTGCTTTTTTCTTCTTCTCGTTTGTTGCATTTCATCATCCCACAGCTTCTTCTTCTTCTTCTTTGTTTTTGGTGCTGTTTGTTTTCGGAGTTTTGGAAAAAGCACACTATTGCGTGCTGGATGGTAAAATAATGTATGTTGGAGTTTGAACATTTTGCATGCAAATCGTGTGCTTCTTTCTTTGTTACTCTCCTGAAAGAAGTTGCAAGATAGCTGTTGCGTCTCCTCCATTTTTGGTCAAATTCTTTTTTTTTCTCTCCTTCCTTGTGTCTGTTCCTGTTGTTCTCCTCTTCGCTACTGCAAGCTCGGGTTGTAACTGACCTCCGGCCCGCTGTATTGCTCTCTCTCTCTGTGTGGTGCTGTTGTGTGTACAGAAAGTGAAGTGCAGCTGTGCTGTTCTCGGTTCTTACGTTTCTGAAGGTAGGAATGGCGAGAGGACTACCTTAAGGAGGCAGGTGATGGCGAGGAAACCAACTCCCCGTCGAAGCTTTTACTCCTACAATATACCATGGCGTCGTCATCAACAAGCCCGGTTCTGTTCCATTGAGAGGACTCCGCTGAAAGTCTTCTTCGACTGGCAGCAGCAGTAGTGGTAGTAGTGGCGCTGCAGCATTCACCAATACGACCAGCAGTATCGCTAGCTCGCGTCCAGTGACCACCTACTTCCGTGTTTTCGTTCGTCTTCATTTCCCGTGGTTACAACAACATCGGTGCTAAGTACGACTGGTAAGAAGAAGAGCTTCTCTCTCTCTCTATCACGCGTGATGACTCTCTCTCATTCAGATGGAACGCCCTGTGGAACCATATAGGATAAGTCTTCCGTTTGTGAATGGATTGTGCTATAACAAAAAGTGGAAGGAAGGTACACATTTTCTGTAGAAATGAGGGAATGCAGCCAGCATCAGGGATGATGATCTTTGCATACCCTATCTTTCTTTTAGAGGAGCCACTCGCTATCTATTGTGACCTACTACAGAGTGATGATATGTACTCGCTATAAAGCTGCAAGTTGGTACAGAAAGGAGAGATATGTTCACTGTACTGCAGAGAAGGTCTTGAAAGCAGTACTGCATTTGAAATGGGTTGAAGTGGAGTCACTTTTCAAAACCCTCTTTTTTTTCTGGTTCTACAGAGCAGAAGAAATGGGCAAGAAAGGGAATTGGTTTAGTGCTGTCAAAAAAGCATTCCGCTCTCCATCAAAGGACAAGGACATTGAGAAATCTGAGCCCAAGGATCGAGACTTGCTTGGGGATATTCCTCCTCCTGTAGTTGCTGTAAGTTTTATCAGCTATACACTAAACATCTTCAGGAAGATTTCTCCATACCTGTTGTCATTTCATTTCACATCAAGGAGCTATAAAATGTTCTGAAGCAATGATGGTGACATGGTCTTTCTGATGATGTGGTCACCAGAGGTGCATTTGAAGAAGATCAACTGTTGAAGGTGATACAAGAATTGCTGTTTAGTGGAAGTTGTTTGTGGTCAGTACCTCCTTTGTAAGAAGTTAAATGGGAAAACCTTATGAAGGAGACCTAGAATGGGACATATTTACCATGATTTAGTTCTGTGTGAATCTTGTGTGGCACAGGAAAAACCAAAGAATAAGACTCGAAGATGGAGCTTTGGCAAGTCATTTCACACAGATCATCATAAGGAAACTCAGGTGGACAAGAAAACAGAGGAGGACTACAAGATTGGTGGGGCCACAACATGGCCTAGTCACAATGCCGCAAATTCCCTCCACCAATCCACTCAGCAGTATTCAATATCTGTGTACATTGGCCCAGAGGACTGGGCAGCCACCAGGATTCAAACTGCTTTTCGAGGTTACCTGGTATTTACTCTTAACCTTCTCATCAAACCTTGCCTTCTGGTTGAATTTTTTGGAGGATTTGTAGAGCATACAAACTTGTACAAAACCTAGTAGTTTGGCTCAGTGTAACCTCCTGCTACATGAAGGCCATCTTTAGAGATTCTCATTCCAGTGCAATATGAAAAGTATCACTGAGAGTTGATGATGTAACAGACTACTTCAATATGAGACAGTATGGCTACATGCTTCACTAAAAGTTGGCAACCAGTAATGGTTGTGATCAATGTCAGTCATCTTTGCACCTACTTCCATTACTGTAAACTGCAGGCTCGACGAGCATTACGTGCCCTCAGAGGTCTAGTTAGGCTACAGGCATTAGTTCGAGGACACACAGTGCGACGGCAAGCAACCATCACACTCCGGTGCATGCAAGCCCTGGTTCGAGTTCAAGCCCGTGTCCGAGCCCGTCGTGTACGAATGTCAGAGGAAGGACAAGCTGTCCAACGGCAGATATGGCAACGCCGGCAGCAGCTTCATCCAAGGAAATCTGTGGTACATACTTATCAGAGTTGTTGACTATGATTTGTGACTGATCTTCTGCAGTGGGACAAGCAAGGTTTGAAGCCCTCTTAAAAGCTTGTCTGGCATAGACCAAGACCCAGTGCAGGAAGCTGGTGAAGTGAGTGGTTATGTTACATAGGAAGTCACTACAAGACATGTTGCTGTTGAAGGTCACTGAACATTTTGACATTCACTATTGTCCCCACCACTCTGTTTTTTCTTTGACTTGGAGTTGTGTCTCCTCTTTTTCCTGTTTGCTGATGTGTTATTAGATCTGAAATCTTGTGACCCTATTGTCAGGTCATCTCTCAATTTTAGTCAGGTTCAATTCAGAATTGTATCAAAAAGATCTTAACACTTTGTAAATGTTCTGATGACTTAAAAGAATTTTTTTGCCTGGTCCTGGTTACCTTAATCATAAGTATAGAGATTTCTCAATACTCATGAGAGTTATAAATTAAATCTTCTGATGGTCTTGCTAGATGGACAGAGTGCTTGTTTAAGCAGACCTGAGAGTAATCAAGACACGGATAGCCAATTAGGCCTGAATGTTGACCTTCTTCACATCAATTTCTTTTTTCCCAGGATGGATGGCAGGATGGTGGGTGGAATGACAGCCAAGCGAGTGCACAACAGATTCAGGCCAAAATGCACTACAAACATGAGGCAGCGATGAAGAGGGAGAGAGCATTAGCATATGCCTTCTCTCATCAGGTTGTTGTGGTGCACAATGAAACTGCAGTGGTAGCATAGTGATCTGATGCTTTGCCCACATCTCCTGAAGAGTTCCTACTGTTGAGTTCCCCAGTTTCAATATCAAAGAAGGCTTAGTACATGGTGAAAGATATCATGTACTTTAAAAGCTCTTTTGTGAGTTTATTCTATGAGTTCTTACCTTCAGTTTTATCTAAATCTTGCAGCAGCTTTGGAGGGCAAACCCCAAGGAGCCATCACAGATGTACATAGACTGTGAGCCTGATAAACCTCACTGGGGCTGGAGCTGGCTGGAGAGGTGGATGGCAGCAAGGCCTTGGGAGAATCGTTTATTTGACAATAATTCGGTTTCCAAGGATGTATTTGATGGCAACTCTGTGAAGAGTCTTGATGGGAATGTGGCAACTCCTGTGGGAGAGAGTGACACAGAGCCCAAGCTGAAAAACCTACTTGTTAAGCAAAAGACTCTTGTGCCTCACTCTGGACCAATTTGTAGTGAAGGCCGGACATCACACCAGGCCAGACCAGTTTGTAGTGAAAGCTGGACATCACACCAGGTTGGACCAGTTCGTAGTGAAAGCTGGACATCACACCAGGGGGTGCACACTGTACCTCATTCAAGTCATGCTGTGTCAAATGGAAACAGCCGTAGCCAAAGCCACCAAAGCTCTGTTGCTGTGCATTCAACCAGCCAAGGTGCTTTACAGTCCACTGTAGCTTCAAGTTTCAAGTCAGTTCGACCTGCTAGCCCTCGTGGCAGGGTGCGAAGGGAGGATCTTGAAGCAGCTGGGAGTACCATCTCAACTACTGCCAGATCTACTCCCAGCATGCCAATTGGAAACCCCCGCTTTGGAACACGATACAGCAAGTCAGGATCAATCCGTGATGATGAGAGCCTTGCAAGTTCTCCAGCTGTTCCTAATTATATGCAGGCAACACAGTCTGCAAGAAATAAAGCACGATCTCACAGCACCCCCAAGCAACGTCCAGGAACACCAGAAAAAGATGGGTGGTCCACTGCAAAGAAGCGCTTGTCATTCCCCATCTCTGAGGATCTGATCAGCAGCTCTGGTCCTGTGATGCGTCCATTCAAGCCCTCGGCTTATGCTCAGCACAGCCCAAGCATTAAGGGTGCTCCTGGACCCATTAGAACAGATCGGTCTTCAGTTTCTTCCCTTGGTGGCAACAACAGTAATCTTGGTGATGAGACTCCAACATCAAATGGGCACTCTATTTCAAGGCCCTACAGATTTTAAGCCATTATGTTCTAAACTACCAACATTTGCACAAATGGCTTTTATCATTTCCTAAAGGATCTTTCCTATTTACAACTTCACTTCCGCATCTCCTAAATCTCAGTGGTTGCTTTTGGATCTCATGTTGGAAAATGACATCCACTTGTCAAAGGAGATTCTTGCTGTTGTGGTGGTGGTGGTTTGCAGTCCAAACATACCTTGTCGATTCACTACTGAATAGAGGGGATGCAGGCTGTGAAGTGTAATGGTATGTAAAAAGTGCTAACCTTTCTGCTTCCAAACTCTGAAAGAAAAAGCATCAGCCATTGCTCTTTCTAATGACATGGACTGGAGTTTTCAATTGAGCTTAAAACTGCCTTGCAGTTCTATCTATGAAGTCAGAAGTTAAAACCATTTGAGATCCTACAAGACTCAGGATTGTGAGGATAGGTATATCATGCAAAAGGAATTATGTTCAGAGCTTCAGACAGCATGCTTGGTTTGGGCAATGGATTGCAATGTGCATATTCTACGTATATATAAGTAAACAGAACTTCATAAGGAGTTCACCACACAGGCTGCAAGATCTGGTGAGGTGCCTTTCCTACCTTGGAGCATTGCTACTATCTTGATCAAATTGAAATCAAATTTCTGTGGTTGTTGCAATTTTAAAACAGGTGTTATGCAATATGAATAGAGAGTTTAGGGTTTCAAGATTTTACATGCCATATTTCCTTATGGCTTTTCTGGCTTATTCAGTGGGCACGAGGAGTGGGAGTTTTGGAGAGTTATTTTTTAAAGCTTGTTGAAAGGATGGTTGTTTGATTGTGTGTTGATGACCTTCAATGCTGAACTATGATTTTAAGTACATTTGTGAAAATCAAAACTGAACCTCAAGAAGTTTTTTTTACTTTTTCCTTGAATTTTTATGTATGCTTTTATTTCATTTTTCTTCCTCTCAAAACTACAAGAAAAGCATTAAAACAAAATCTGTCATTTTTTATGAAGGGTAAAATGACAAATTGAAATACTGGATGAGTATTGGTACTGTATTGGTACATGCTCAACTGTGGTGTACACTGTACACTGTGAACTGTGTGGTACTGGAGAGGAATGAATGTCAGGTTTGGTGGATGATGAGTTTACAAAATCTATCATCTATATGTTTTGGGAAAAAGATCTTAACTCTGTAATGGGTTAAATTTGTAAAATCAATAGGACAAAAAATAAGCATAACCCATTTTCCCTGAAATATCATTTTCTTTGATGGGAATGGCATTTATGTCTCTTGTTTTCTTCTCTTTTTTTACCTCAAAATAACAAATCTTGTTTAGTAGCAACAAAAGGAGATATCACTTTGTTTCCCATGGTTGAATGGCTTTTTATCACTAGAGGGAAATTCATCTCCATTTAGGAACCATTAGCTTCTTCTAATGGCAATAAGAAGTGGAATGTTTTCACCCTCCCCCACCCGGCCCGCCCAAAATTTGATCCTTACACATTTTGATGGTTTTCAAGGACCCATTGACAAGTGGGTATTAGAGCATCTCCAATAGCATCTATAAAATGCACTAAACTGAAAATTTTGGATGAAATATAACAATCAAATTTCATGAATTCATTCAAACATTGCTTTGAGCCTTTTTTAAAAAAAATTTCACACATTTCAACACCTCGTGGAAGAATGCAATAAATAAGAAATGATTAATGTTCACTATTTTTTTATTGACCAACCATAATGACTGGCCTAGGTGATGACATTTGAATTATCTCTCACTTTATATTGTCCATTTTTTTTGGGTTTATGAGTGCAAATAGTGAAAACATTTTATTTATGTTTTGAATGTGAACGAATATTGATTGAGGCTCATCAAATTGTGGGTGTGCTGGAAATGCTCTTGCAACATGGCCTATTGGTGAAGAGTGAAGAGCTTGCAATTAATTATCAAATATCTAGGACTGTTTGGCTAGATGCTTATCTACTAAATATTAAATAGATAGTGAGAAAATATTAAAAATAAAGTGATCCAATGAACCATTGGAGGATGCCTATTGAGAATATTACAATGGCCTTTTCAAAATATATTAGATGAACTATTATTGTTCAATGGTGTAAAATTTATGTGAATTGATAAATATGCCCATGTTAGCAATGTCATGCAATAATGCCCATGACAAGAAATGGTCTAAGATTTAAATGGTCTATCATTTTATTCAATTCACTTTTTCAATCTTGCAAGAGGAATTAACATTACACCTCAAATGTGCTAAATATTGATAGAGGTTCAAATGGGGGTTATTGCTGGGCATTCTCTAACATTCCCTTAGTCTTGTGTCAAACTAATGGGCTGAACCAAAGCACATCCATCATTTATTGATGGAGCTATAGGTATAATATAAGGTGAAGCCGTAAGTTGGGGGCATTTACAAAATAAGGGGCTTAGGATGAGGTGATAGGCATCTGGCCCTGCATTTTGGGATTGTCCTCCACCCAAGGGCTTTGCCCCTTGTAAAGCACAAGGAGAACATTGTCATGAACTTAAACTTCAACATAGTTTGTGAGCTAAACAAGGGGGAAGCTTTTTCACTTTTTACCAATGTTAATAAGTTCTAAGATTTAAGCATGTTCAAGTTCAAGTTATAAATTGTGTTCTAGAATCCCTGGATCAAAGGTTTTGAGTTTTGTTCGAACCACCATTGGAACCCAATCAGGTAATTGATCTTTTTAAAATTCGAATTAGAACGTGAATTAAGGGTGTTGTCTATTTTAAATAGGTTTAAGTTCTTTAAGTAAATTTATTACAAAAATTATAAAATTAATTGTACATAATTAATGTTACATTATCTCTATTTGAATTGTCAACACTAGTTGAATAAACTAATCTTACACCCCCCTCCCCCCCACCGCCCCCCCCCACCCCCACCACGCCCCCCACACAACGGCAAAAGCGACAGCAGAACGACAAGAAGACAGTGCAAGCCTGACTCA
>Ga0116227_10000857_pt1 | contig 63560 bp, 38 predicted proteins | sample S1TSphgellanicum_FD_89693 | JGI IMG/M metagenome (GOLD analysis project Ga0116227, IMG submission 89693) | Host-associated microbial communities from peat moss isolated from Minnesota, USA - S1T2_Fb - Sphagnum magellanicum MG | ecosystem: Host-associated > Plants > Peat moss > Unclassified...
AAGAAACATGAACAAAAAAAAACGGCGCCCCCCCCCGCCCCGCCCCCCCCCCCCCCCCCCCCCAAACAGGTGGCGACAAAAGAGGGTAGAGGGTATGCAGGGTTGTATATTCAGACCTATTTTGGCAGCAATTTTAGCTTACAACAGTCACGTGCCCACTGTGTGCCGTTCACCACTTCAATTACTGTACTCTGCCCAAAATGAGTGGAACAAAATTGAAGGGTATGATTTGTCCACTGCGTGACTTGGACTAAGTTATCCGATCAGTCTGACAGAACCCACCACCCACCCCCCCCCGGATGAAAAAATCATGGAAATAAAATCCCATTTTCATCTACAAAAGTCATGACAGCAGCCCTCCTATAGAAAAGGGCGGGCGAGAGATGGATGGATGAGAAAATATATTCATCCTTTCGACCAAGAATCACTAGGAATGTGGGGTTTTTTTTTGGTTGGTTTGGGGAAGGGGGGGCGGGGGGTTGGCTTTGTCGATATGGACGGCTGTAAATGAATGATAAACAGTAAATAAAGATACCTACGATGAGATTCGTTCGTCTTCGTTTCGACAGTACTTTCTGGCGCGAGCAGAAAGGATGAAGTTTTAAAAAGTCGTTATACATTCATCTATTTCAAGGACCCCGAAGGAAGGAAGGAGCGTGTTGTAGAGAGAGAGAGAGAGAGAGAGAGAGCGAGAGAGAGAGCGGAGGGGGTGGGGGGGATGGAGGCGGCGATGGAGGAACGCGACGCCGTCGCACGCGAGAGTTTGGAGGCGGCGGTGCGTTTTGCTTCGACAAAAGGCATGGATCTATTTTTTGCAGTGCGACTTGTGTGTCGAGTTTTTTCTGAGAACCGGTTTCTTTTAGCCGCGGATTTTCTATTCCCCTGAGAATTTTTATGATTTTTTTCTTGTTTGGTTTTGGTTTTGCTTTGCTTCAGGGAAAGACTTGTGTAGTGGAGAGGGGCTATATGGCGGTACAACAAAGTGATGCGAAATTTAATGAGCCGGAGAGTGGATTTTTGGAGTTTGTGGAATTCGGAACTGGTGGTTCCTTTGGATTCTTTGTCGTCGTCGTCGTCGTTCTCTGACGATGTGGACAAGGTGGAACATGAGGAAGCAGATGCAAGGAAGGAAGACTAGGAGTCAGGCGTCACATTTTGTTAAAGTTTCAGCCAGGAATTCCGAAACCGTTGGAGGAGGAGGAGGAGTAGGAGGAGGAGGAGAAGAGGAAGAAGAGGAAGAGGAGGAGCTTGGTTTCGGGAGAAGTCGGGGTCAAGAGCTTTAGCATGTTGTTGGGAGAGTATCATGGCTGGTAGCCAAGGGGAAGTGACGATAGGCAAGGAGATAGAAGAGGAGACGACGACGACGACGACGACGCAAGGCTTGGTGTCCGGCGCTGCTGTTCCTTCTCCTCCAGTGAGCCTGAGGTTGTGGCTGGCGGAAACAATCGCCTTGCAAACGGGACCAGTTCCCGTATTCTCCTCGCACAGTCAGCCTGAATCCGGCTTAGAAGAGGAGCTGCTGCTGCTGCCTGTCGGCGATGATGCTTGCAGTCCTACGTTCCGGCATCGTGATGGACGCAAACGGAAGGAGTAAGTCAAGCTTCTTTTTGCATCTCTCTTTTCTGTGTCACTTTCGTGTTGTAACGGATCGACAGCAGCTCGTAAGCTGACAACTCCTTACAGGGGCTTTCTATAAGCTTCTTTCTTGTGTCTTCCCCTCTTTGAACCTCCTTGTCCTCTGGTAGACATCCTCGTACCTCCACTGGAGTTTTTTCTCTTTTTGACGTTGTGTTCTTCCACAAGCCGTTATCTCGTACCTCAAGATCCTTTGTTATATTCATTCTCATGATCTATTTAGGTTTCCTGTAGAAGCTTAGCATTGCATCCAAGCATACACCAGTGGTGTGCTTAATGGATATGTTCAGGGCACAGGAGGCCCCGACCACTGTCCTCTGTGTGTGTTGGTTTTCCGTTTTGCTTGAACTGACACATCGGCTATCTTCTATCTGTCATTTTTGTATATGAGATGGAAACAAAAAAGCCACTTCTAAAGTCCAATTCACCCATGTTCATAGGAGCTGGGGTCTGATGGGCATTCCTATTTAAGTCTACCATCCCCAGGTATTGTTCTTGGATTATGTTTTTACAGATTGGCAAAGAGAATGTACACCAGCTAAGAGAGAGATTTGCCACATTCAAGTATTTAGTCCTTATGTTCTCGGATCTTGGTTGATCCTCTACTTACAAAAGTAATGGTCATTGATTAACTAGGTTCTCAACTGGAGGTTCAGAGGAGGATTCTGGAGCTTTTGATCACAAGCGACATCGACAGGTGCACCTGCAATCAAGTGCATCTTCAAGCTATGGCTCTGTTGCAATGTCTGGAACAGATGTGCTCAGTGGTAATGCCATTGCAGAGAGGCCAGGCAGTTGTTTGCTCTCAGTTCCTTTGAAGCAGCCAGTATTTGCAGAGCAGGTAAGAGCTGCCAGGGTTCTTGCAGAAGTGGACACAAGCTCCTGGAATACTGATGGTGGGCATGTTGAGATCAGTGGAGGGAACACAAGTGCCTTCGCATCTAGTGAGGAAGGGGACAGTCAGCGTCATCAATCCTTGGGGAGGTTTGTCAATGTAGACCAAAAGGAAGCTGCTTCAGTTGACCACAATGAAAGAGCAACAATGCACATGTGGTCTGATAGCGGTGGTCTACTGAGTTTGCAGCTTGACACTTTCATAGCAAAAGAGAAGGAGAAACTTGAATCATCTGAGACTCCAGGAAGTGGTGCTCAAAGCTTCAGTGAAATTGAGCAGTCACTTACAGGTTCTCTTCATGGAGTAGAATCTTTGGATTCACATGGAATGCCTTTTGAAGACAGATTAACAGGAACTGGTGGAGACATTGGAAGCTGCTCTATGGAAGATGGATCTAGCTTTCTAGCTGGGAGCAGCACTCAAGCAAGCCAAGAGAGGTCAAGGTTAGAAATTCTTGAGTTGGATCCAGTGAACTCTATGCTGCTGTCACATATAAGCGAGCAACAGTGCTCCACTTTGGAGTTTTGCTGCACTGAAGAGAGTGTTATGTCTGGTATTGAGGACCCAGGTGAAGAAGAGAGGAAGAGAAAACTTGCAGTTTGCAAACTAGGTTCTGAGACAATAGGTCTGCAAGGACATATCTATGATCTTCAAGGTGTTCCACTTTCAAGGGCTGAAAACATGAGGATGCAAGATGAGGATGGTATGACAATGCCTGATCCACAACAGACCTTTGTTCTTTCTTCAGGCCGACCTAGCAGCACTGAAGGTACATTCATACTTTGTACGCTTCTCTTGAATACCTTTTTTAATTGTTGTCTTTCTCTGTGTCCAGTCATCAGCAAAAGATTGTTGGAGTGTTAAAGAGTGAGCATGGTGTAGGCAAGAGTAGATAGAACTGCAAATGCTGTTGCAATACCCAATAAGGATGAAATGCTCTCTTAAAGACCAGTCATGTTGCATCTGGCAAGAGGAAGATTTTGTCTAGTGCTCTAGTCTATATATGGGAGACAATCATCATCTCTGGCAAGTTTCTGGCCAGGCTTCATATGTAATCTTCACCTTTCTATCTATGTATTTTTTCCAGAGCAAGTTTGCTACATAGATGAAACTCATGTTTCATGGAATGTGCAGACCTGCAGTTGGTCCAGCAGATGTCAACTATCGACTGTGATTTTGACGCATACTTTTCCAAGCTCATGCTGTAGGACTTTGTATGCAGATGCTCAATCCCCCCCCTCTGCTCAATGTGAGCTATTTGTACATTTTGTACCTGCATTTTTTGAAGTCTGGATATTTGCATATGGTGATTGTGTGAGGCATATTGTATTGCTTAAGTATTGCAATTCTCGTAGCTTTTTGCAGGTCTTGAACTCATCTCAAAGGGCTTCTTTCCCCACTGCATGCAAAGAGTTTGTTTCACTAACCTGTTGCCAATCTTAGGACCAAACAGCTACACAAACTTTAAGATGGTCACAGGGACCATATAGTCACTGATGAGGTGTGCCACTTGGTGGCTCCACACCTACTAGCTCTTTTTATTTTGGTCACTGCACTTACCATTTAGAATGCTTGGATGTAGAACCATTAATCTTGTACTTAGAACTGCACTAGACAAATCAATGTGTCACAGAAAACCTGTCCATCTATCTGTGCTTGTTCATTATCTGTCTTAATATTTTTGATGATTGGTTGTATAGTGGTAGTTACCAATTACAACAACAGTCAGCCAATTGTGTGAGCCTATCTATCTTGCTAACACATTGCTAACAGTTTTCCTTGCACAGCTCTTTTGTTGTGGTTTTCTATGGACACCAGCTCCATTCTAGAGGATCATTGCAATAACAAGTGATGAAATGCTACGACTGGCAAATGGTCACAGGTATTTTGGAGCTGTGTATGTGACACATGGTACTGAGAACAGCAAACAAGCTGCATGGTCCACAACATAACTGCAGACAGGCCAGATTTACTGTGGAGCACACTTCCATTCCTCCTAGTCTGGGAGTGATCAGGTACACTGCCACTACCAAGACATTACACTTGATATATATTTGTCTTGGTCAGCTTGGAGTTCATTTTACATAAAGCTTGAAAATGACTACCTTCTTGTTTCATAGGAATGGGCAATGAGAAAAGCAAATGAATTTTAATCAAACATATATTTTAAACTCACAAATTATATAACAATAAAAAATGAAATAGCTGCAGACTACAAGTGTGCAGTTATGCTCCCTTGAGGGAGCTGTTTAGATTTTTCTGCAAATCTTTCACCACTGTAACAAACTGTCCATCTGCACTCCCACAGGATTTCCTGCTCTTGTGGTGGAATGTCAATTACTTACTGAAGTCATCTAACAGGAAAACAAATGATTTTGCCTCCACTTTGCATACAATTTAGGTCAGCCTGAACAGACTTGAGAGAATTAAGGCTATTGAGATTTTCAGTTTTGACAACATATCTGCAAACAGGAAAAAGAGGCCACTGAATAATGCTAAAGGAACAGAGTATAAAACCCACAAAAACCATGAAAACCAAAAAAAAAACTTGGAAGCAACCATTCCTTAATGGTTTTCGTCTGAAGGAAAACAGGTAAAATTACAACTGCCATCAGAACGATGGAAAAGAACCAGCAGCTCCTTAATGAAGTTTATATTCAAAAAACATGATAAAAATAACAACCCCTGACACTGCATAGGTACAATAAGAATAAGGGCTATTCAAAATTACAATACCCAAGATGACAACACTAGGCATTCCGGGGTTTGACAAGCTGCCTAAAAATCCGAATGAGAATTCACAAATTGCGACCATCCTTTGAACATCAACTAAGTTCCTTCATAATGAGAACCAAACTTTGAGCTGTTTTTTGTGTGCTCAGGTCAATGAACTCCTGTCCTTCCAAACTTTTGGTTTCACAATGCCACAGTTTCAACGTAAAACTGGCCCAGGAGACTTTGGAGCATGCATAAACATGTGAAGTATTCCCAGTATCATTTGTAATTTTTCAAATTAGACTAGATGTCAAAGAGCCCTCCCACCAGTCTGATGAAGCATTGCATCAATCTCATCCCCATCCTCCATGTCAAGCTGTGTATCCAAGCCCTCCACCAATCATTTCACATCAGTTTTCCAAGCACGACCTTCCTCAGAAACAGCAAAACAAACACACAATAGTGCTCAGAAATCTCCAACTTGTGATAAAATGGTAACCACAACCAGGGCAAAATGTTTTTCACTTATAAGTCAAAGAAAAACCTCCAAATAAGGAAGTTGTAAGACACATGATTTTAAGCCAAACCATGGCTGCAAAACAGACACCAACAATTTGTGAAACTACAGCTGTAATTTGCATGGCTGTTCCAAGTGCCTGCAGCACAGGTTAAATATGGCTCAGGTGAAACCTGCCAATTCCTCAGAACACAACATACTAATCAACATGATGCGGGTAAACCAAAGCTCCACTTCAGACACTAATGGTGCCACTTGGACCCAAGGCAAGCTGACCCCAATCAAGACAGCTGCAAAACGCATCAGACAATTTTCACAGAGGTTGCTATCCATGCAATTAAGTCTACAATTTTCCCCAAAAGAAACGTATCTGAACTTAAGATACAAACAAGCAAACCCAAATCACATTCAAAACACCACTCCAGGGTTCATCACTAATGTCAGCTCGTATGAAAGTCAGATATTAAAAAACAAGATAGAAGTGCCACAATGAGTCAGAGAGGACTGGCAAATAAACAAAACTTGAGAATTTGGCCCAAATAAGCAAAGAGGAACAAAGCCTTCAAAAATATGTCAACACAATCCAAAAAACAGGGACTGTACTCATGAGAACAGCTCTAGAATGTGCCCAAACCTTGTGGGTCTGTAAGAGATGGAAACCGGAACAAACAGACAATGCATGAAAGTGGAGAGGGATGGCACAAAGACTGTAGGAAGGAACCTCTGCAGGAGTCTGTTCAGCCCGGAGACGTCTGCCATCAAAAAGGAAGGCAATGGACTGAGGGTCCACAGATTGTCGGTCACAGTAGGCATGCATCAGCTTCTTCAGTGTGGCTGTGCTCTTGATCCTGAAGAAGACTTCTCCACCATCCTACACACCACCCACACTTCAACCCTCTCTAAGAACACCCATCTCTTGAAAATGGTCTAGACAATCCTAAATTCTCCTACTGAGACATAACATGGATATCTCCACCTATTGCACATCACCAGCAAGGAATGGTGAAATATATATATATATATAGTCATTTTCCATGGAGTTCAGAATGCTTGATTTTGAGGAGAGAACCCCTTCCTCTGTCCTACAAAGGGGACTGAGATGGTTCCAAGGGTGATATACATCCCCCAGCAAATGTTCTAGAGAAAATGATAATAATAATAAAGATAATAAAATCATAGTTGAATTTCCACCCTTTTTGTAGACATCCAATTAGGATCTTTCTGTAGACAAACGAACTTTGGAATTTAGAAGAAACTGTACCACAAAGTCTACTTTATTCCAGACAACAAATTCTAAATATCCACAAAAAGCAGCATCTCCTAGAAGAATTATGAGATGAAAATGGCCGAGTTACAATGCCCGCGCGCAGGAAGTTCACGTGACTCTCAGTTCGCAAACAATTATCCTTGAAATCTCCGTGAAAGCATAACCTTACAAATAGACAAAATATTTCTCGTAGACAAGTCCGTCACGGCCCTCCTCCGACCTTAAAGCACTGACCCCCCTAAAAAATTGAAGAGAGAGAGAGAGAGAGAGAGAGAGCAATCGCACACTGATCAAGAGAGAAAAAGGAAAATTTGAGGTAGGCCAAAACTACAGACCCACATCTATCTCCTACAGCAAGCAATACCTGACCCTTGACCTTGAGGTTGATATGAGCACCACCCGCTGCGCCGTCCAAAGGCTTCTTCTCCTCCTCGTTGCGAGTCCCAGTATTGTTGGTGCTATCCTCCACTCCAGCCATTGCTGCTGCTGCTGCTGCTGCTGTTAATGAGAGGCTCCTTCTTTCCCAAAGAACTCTGAGTCACACGTTCAAATCGAATTTTGCTCACACAAGTGCGAAGCACAACGACGATGACGACAAGGCGATGAACCTGGACCCCGCCAAACCCTAAAAGCTTCGGCCCCACCCCTCCGGCCAACCCCCTTGCTACAACCCTTACCAGTTTCCTAAAGACCTAGGAGGGTCAAGAATGGGATAAAGTGAGGTACTATTGGGAACACATTGAGAACTTGGGGAACATCATAGGGAACTTGATAAACATCTTCGAGGAAAGGATGGGAACATATGGGAACACAAAAATAAACAAAAAAATTCCATCCTTGCCCCACCCCCCTTCCCCCCCCCTAAAGAAGCTTTGTATCTTAAGGCAAAAGAAGAATGATGAAAATTCAAATATTTCACCATGCAAAAATATAATCTTCGAAAAAAAAACTCTCTAAAAAAAAACCAAATCCTTCAAGATATCATAACTCTATAACTAATCTCAAGTTTCAACACAAGCTAAAATAATCATATTTCAAAAATCCTCATATAAAAATAGACCTACTACCTGGGTGGGGGCCTATAAAAAGCCCTTAAGCTACTATACCCTATAATGAATCTAAACACAATATCCTTAAGGGCCTTGGTAGGCAAGGCCCAAAACTGACCCCAAAAAAAGAAAAAAGAATGATAGGTACGTAAGTGGGTTACCTTTGTGAAATGTATAATGTACGCTATACGTACAATGTACGCTTTTTGTACGAGGTACAAACCGTAGCGTATTGACGACCAAGTCCGCGACTCCGCTGCCGTGGCGATGGAGCAACCAGAGACACGAGAATCCTCCAGCGACCAGAGAATCGTCGAGCAACGAAACCAAAGAATCATCGTCTGTAAGATCTTATAGGAGGAATTTCGGATTTGGGTATTGCATTGAAGGATTTGTTTGTTTGTTTGTTTGGAGGAGTTTTCAGTACAAAACTTTTGTTTGAATGGTTTGGTTGATTGAACACGGTAAGAGACAGAACGCATGGAGTATTGGTCGTCGGCAAGAAACCCTCCTCGTCTTGATTTGATTCCACAGCGGTACCAAGGGCTTCTTTCCTAGGAATATCCTATTAGAAACATGAAGTCAAGAAGTTGAATCGGATGAAGACGCCAAGGGATTCTTGCAACTGCTCTGAACCGGTTGTCGTTGTGTATTGCTGCACTCTGGACTGTATTGCAGTCTCTCTTTTGTTGTAACAATTCTGGTTTTGTTCAGCAGTACGTTCAGGCGGTAGTAGCTCCCTCCTTGCAATGTGGAGATCCGTGTAACTTGAGAGGGAAAAACGGATAAAAGGGAAGCTTTAGCTATCCCTTGAAGTACTGTATTAGGGTTTGCTTGTGGAGAACAAAGCAGAGGAGGGAGGGAGGGAGGGATGGCGGGCACAGTATGGCGCATACTCATTTTCACGGCGCTGCTTCTTGCTCTGGTTTTCATCTGTTTCCAGATGCCACATTTCTATCACTATGTGGAAAAGGTGATGTTTTTATTCTCTTTCACCCTTGTGACTTGAAACCCTAGCAGAAGTGGGTACACATGTGCACATGCTTCTGCATGCTGCAAAATAGCACAAGGTTCTCACCTGAAAAGCGGTGCAATTTTCACTAATTTGCGCTTTACTTGCTGATATTCTTGAGCTGCATTGTTGAACTAGATCATCTACTGAAACTGTCAGAAACTGTTTCTCAATGATACTTATGATTGGAGGCCCACATTGGGTGTTCTTGGAAGTGGAGCCCTCAAGTTTTGATGTTTTCAAAAACTATATGAAAACTCAGTTTTCTGTTGTCTTGTGAGAGCTGGGAGATTCTTGGTTTTCTTCATTACTGTTCAGACTGGTTCAAGGATGGGTAATTCTATCAGCTGACCAACTCAAGAGTTGTGTTGCTGCAGATGCTGACAAAATTCCTTGTTTGGATTCAAATGGATGTTGGTCCATGGGGTCCACTTGTTCTGTAAGTACCCTCTTTGCTTGATGTTCAGTGGAGAAAATTGCTTGATTTTTTTCCTGTCTGGTTCCATTCTGTTAGTACTTTGAATTTTTGAATTAAATGGATGTTTCATTTTGGTGTCCATTAGGCCACCTGAGATGTTGATTTACTTCATGTTGATTTACTTCTGAATTTTTTTCTGCAACCATGTACCAAACAGAGAGAAGGCCTTGTAGAAGTTTGTATGGAAAGTGCATTTCTTGGGCAGACAATCTGTGCAGTAGACAACTTAGGTGTAGTTTTGAAAGTATTATGTCACATGGAGTCACCACTTGGAAACTGTGGAGACATGAATTACACAAGTTCTCTCAGTGATTGCAATGGAGAAAGTCTGAGCAAACATGCCAAAAACCTGTACTACAGGCATGCATCAGCCATATAGCTATCCAACATAGGGGCCCTTTCATATCATGCTGCCAATAGGAGAAACCTAATATCTTAGGTTGAAGCAATCTCCAAAAACATTCTTCCATGAGATTTATCGTCAGCTTCCTTCAGCACCTCTGCAATCAAAGAGTCTGTTGCCATTTAGCAGTCTATAAGCTCTTTCTATCAACATTTTAGGGTTTTTTGTATGGTAAGTTTAATGTAAAGCATATATCTGTTGCTTTTTGACAGTGGGTAAATGTTTGGAGTGTGAACTGCCTGACCTTATTGTTTCTGGCACATATTTCAATTATTTCTTTTGTACTTTTCTTGTCATGTGCAGGGCACTAGCATATATTCCATGTGCAGTTTTAGCTCTCCCTGCGACCATTCTTACGGTACTGATTGGGATCCTTGCCCACCTGTACTTCATTCCATATTGCCTGTTTGAATTGTTGTTTGAGTTTGTTTCCAGAAAGAAAGCATCAGACCGAATTTTCTGATAAGGATTGATCATAGAGCCAGACCAAGTAGCATGTATTTAGTTGGTTACAAAGTCTACAGAGCTAAAGATCAGGTGTTCCAATTCTCCAATAGAAATAGTTGATTGTAGGCCAGACCCAATTCAGCATTTCTTGTCCTAAAAATTTGACAGGATATGGATGTTGTATGGAGTGTCTGTTGGCAGCTAGGAGGTGGATATTTGTTTGGCCTGGTCTTTGGCTTTACAATTGACTCGATAGGGTCAACACTTGGTGCTACTGCTGCATTCTGGGTTGGTCGAACTGTAAGAAATCATCTATTCACTTTTCCTGTATGATATTGTAACCATGATCTCTTCTGCACCTTGGCAAAGTATGTCTAAACAACTAGCAAACCAAACAGACATACAAACTATTTGCATGGAGGGTGGTTTGCTGCACTGATCAATTCTCAACAGATTTATGGTTGTTTTCTTTGCATGCTAATTGTGAATTTTGGCTGGCAAATGACACCTTACTGCTTTGATCTGATTGAGCAATGGACTACTGAGACTCTGAACATTGTTTCTTTATTGCAGATAGGAAGATCATATGTAATTTCAAAGCTGAAGGACTATCCACAATTTCAGACAATTGACCTTGCTGTTCATAAGTCAGGTTTCAAGGTACCCATCATCTTGCATGATCCTTTTTTTGACTCATTAGTTGGGCAGCAAACCTGTAGACTTTGCATCAACTATATTTTTCTTCTGCTATGTAAGTTCTTTGTGTGCTCTTTCACCTCTGTTTTCCTATTTATATGAAGAAGTGTAATGTACAAGGAATCTGATAATGCTTGGGATTGATATATTAGTGTTCCTGCAGATTGCGTTCCTTCTTCGACTTGTACCTTTGCTGCCATACAATGTGATGAACTACTTGCTGTCTGTTACACCAATTAGTACCTCTAAATATATCCTCGCATCTTGGATTGGTATGATGGTATGAAGCCAAAATTCTGCTTGTTCTCTATACCCATCTTCCTGTCACATTGAATTGTAGTTCTCCATTGCATGTGGACACTATGGAGTGCTTGTACTGTATGGTTGGAGACATATATACGTAGGCAACTGTGTTTCCAATATCTACTTGGAACCATTAGCTGTAAGATGGAGGGCAACCAGTGTTGATGCAATATCTCATTACAGAATATGTTACATTGACATCATGTAAATGAAGTATTGCATCTGTTCCAGAAGTGGTGACTGCTGGTTGGGTTCGGGTGCAGCCTTTGACATTAGCATTTGTGTATGTGGGGACAACAATTAAAAATATTGCAGACATCAGTCAAGGTGGTGGTGACTTCACTCGAGGTCACTTTGTAAGTCATCTAACCTACCTGTTCATGTGTCTATCCCATTACCTCCACAGCCACAACATGTGGTGTCAAATATTAAGGTTTGTGCAGTCCAGTCAATTTGTATTTAGGTTTCCAATTATTAGGTTGTGCAAAAGAATGTGTTGACTTAGGGTGTCCTTAGTGACTGGACCAAACAAATGTAACACAGCAATGTATGAAATGTCGAAAATCAATAAGGATTTCCACAAAGAGAGATTCCATGTTTAAAAGTCTCAAATATGCAATGATGTCAAACTGCACAAGGTTTTAGGATGGTATATCTTGTCAGAGAGACAGTAAAGTAATTTCTCAAGAATTGGTTGGGAAAGATGACTGTTACTGTGCTTTCCAAAGCATGAAATAGTACAATATGACCATGTGAGAACTGTTGAAACATCAGAGTGTCCAAGGTGAATGATTCCAAAAAGAGTCCAAAGGTCAAGTAAATCCAAAGTAGCTTTATTATACTTTAAGCACTGAACCACTGAGCATCTTATTGTATCATAGTTGATGCTTTTCCTGCACTTTTGCATCATGTTATGTTTTTTTGAGCAATGTCGTCGTGTTTGTTATCTATGTGTTTGCAAGAAAATCACTTCTAAGAAGAATTTTTTTTTGCAGATTTGTTGTGAGAGTTTTTTGCAACAGAATGCTTGCATCAATTGGTTAAGCTTGCCACTAATCTATATGGTTCACACATGGTGTTGTGTTTTGAATCTTGGTACAGATTATGCTGATGATTGGCTTGGTGCTAACAAGTAAGTATGATCTCTCAAGCGCACTCATTTCTATGTCGATTTGATTCCCAAGTTGTTCTGTATGCAGTACTATTCTCTTGTTAAGTTGTTGGTACATGTTGACTACTAGGATAGTTTTGTCAGCCAAACCATGCTATGGTCATGCATGTTTTTGGTACCAGGGTGATTTCCCTTATAAGCAACCAGTCACTGGTGACCAGTGCTGGAAGCTGATGAAGTCAGTGAGAATGCTGCAGTAGCTAGTCACCACCACACACATTGCTGTTCACGATCATTGAATCTGCAACAACTAGCTATGTTTGATACCACTCTTTAAGCAAACACAGGCACACACACACACACACACACTCTCACAGACAAGTTTACTCATTGCCTATTTCTGTTTTCTAGTTAGGGAGTTCTTTGTCCCTAATGGCCGTTTCATGAAATTTTATTCAGTGAACTTAGATTGTGAGGAGTGAGGGGTAGCTATGGTAAACTAGCATGGTCAGTGAGAATGCTGCAATATCTAGTCACCACCACACACATTGCTGTTCATGGTCATTGAATCTGCAAGAGTGAGCTACCCCTCACTCTTATGGAAACCACAATGACCGCTCTCAGTTTTTCGTTTGGTTTTCTCTGTTCTTTAGGGTTGGGTTTCCTCTTTTCCATACTTCCAGATATGTTACTGTTCTGTTGCCAGATCTGAGGTTCTCCTTAGTCTATTATTGGGTCATCTGTCAATTCTGTTCAGGTTGACATTGTAAGTATGGTGAAGTTCTCAATACTTATGAAGATATACATTTCATTGTAAGTATTGAGTTCTCAATCCTTACGAAGACATATCTGAAGTTAACCTTGTCAGAATTGTCTGGTGCAAATCACAGTGCTGGAATTCAAGGTGAGCTTCTAGCAATTAGCAGGTATCCAAATGGGTGCTACTAATTCTGTAGTCTGTTTAGCTGATTTCTATCAAGTGACATTTCCACACATGATTCTGAAGTTTTGGAACATGTACCCAATTTGAATTCCTTCGTAATTTTTTTTTCCTGGTCATCAGAAATACAAAGTTTACAGATGATTTGTTGTTCTGTTGTATGCCTAAATTTTCCCATTTCATGTATTCAGATAAAGAGTAAATTGGATGTGGCAGCTACAGTGAGTCCTCCTGTGAGCTAAATATGGTGTTCTCTTGCACGTTCTTGTATTTAGCATTGGACCAAAGCTTCAAATATGAAACATAAACATTTTTCACAAATATGTTTTTATGGAGAATGCAGGTATCAATATTAAATATGACTCATATGCCTGAAGTTGATTCTAATATTTCAGAAACAGCTATATTTGCAGCTATAAACAGTCAGTTTCGCATAAGATTCAGCAGGTTCACAACCTCAAGTAATAGACTTAAATCATTATTGTGAAGAACAAAGGTTTCAAACAAGGACTTGCAAAGATGAACCTTCATTTTGGATTTTCATCCTTTGGAATCTTCTAAAGGATTCTTTTAAGGTCTCCATGATCCTTATTGAGGGCTTTCTGAAAGTCCACTTTGTTCTGAAAGCCATGTGCTCTTAGGTTTTTTTTTGTCTCTTTTGTCTGCTTGTGTCTTCCTTGTGTTCCCTCATCTTTTTTGGTCTCCTAAATGCATTTCCATTATCTTATATTGGTTTTTGTTTTGGTGGTCCTTTTTTTTTGGTTTTTGTTTTTGTTTTTTCTTTGCCATATATATACTTTTGGTTAGGTGGCATTATGGCTGAGTCATGTGGTTACTTCCAATTGCGACAGGAACTGAGTACATTGTGTTGATGTTTGATGATGGCTTGTACCTCTACCAGGACTTGATTTTTGATGGTCACTGAATTTGTGAAACACAATTGTTGGCATCACTTTCCAGTTCTATACTGTTATTTCCATTTGGTGTTTTTCTTCTTTCCCTGTGGAAGTTTTCTGTTATGGTCTGGAATCTCTCTGATCTTACTATAAGATTTCATGGCCTCCATTCAGGATGAACAGAGCAAATGCAGGTTCATTGATTCAACATATGGTTGAGTTTTCCAATAAAGGAATGCTCAATATTCAGACATTCCTTAACTAATTGTGAACAGTTTGGAATAATACTTTGGTTATATGATGGGAAAATGGGGGAATTTATTGCAGTTGTGGCGGTAATATTGGTGATGTGGATTGCCAAAAATTCCCTTGAGCGTGTGATTGAGGACAATACCCCAGCAAATGATGTGGTAATTGTTGCATCTGAACCCCTTGAATCAGTTGATCCAAGCTCGGAGCTCCTTCAACCTTTGATTCTGAAAATTGATGGTTCTGCTCTATCTACAAATGGACAAGCAGCACTTCTTGATCAAAGGCCTGATTCATAAGGATCTGTGGCTTCAGTTGGATTGTTAAAACAGTAAGCATCTACCTTCATTTAGTCCTTGGGTGTCAAAATTTTATTCTTACTGGGCAGTGTTATAGTGCTTTCTTTCTGGGACATCAAGTCTCCACCTTGCACTCATGTTTAAGATGCTGACTGTTGCCTTGTATATAGTTGATGCATTGGGATTGAGAAAAGTATGCTTGTCCATGTACATGCAACACACTGTTTGAGAAGTGCAAATACTCAAGGTCATCATTTCTAGTAGGCTATATTTCTTAAGGACCACCCAGTACTGGTAAACATTGTATAGTTTTTTATCATAAGATTAGGTCTTCTTTGCATCTCTATGATATTCTAATTTGGTGATCCTCTGCTGAAATGTTAGCAGAAGAATACAAATGGAATCAACTCATCATTGCCAACCTCCAAAATTCTTACCGTAACTGTTCACGCTTGCTTGGTGCCTGTGGGGAGTGGCCTTGGTAGCAAATTGGTTTGGAGAAAGAGATCACAGAATGTGCATTTGGTTCCCAGTATGAGTGTATGGAATGGATTTTGGCAGAAGATAAAGCTCACTTGTGAACAAGCATGCAAGGGGCCAAATACGATAAAGCTCACATGTAGACAAGCAACTCATCACGCAATGGCCCTGCCCCTTATGGCAAGTTCAGGTTAGCAGCAGTTAAATTACAAGATGGAGTTCCAAAAAAATGGACTTCAAAGTAGTTAGCTGACTTCAAATTGGCAACAGTTAATTATGGCAAGTTCAAATTTCAAACCTGCAACTAACAATTAATATAGGAAATGTTGCATGGAGTTCTCAAGAATAGAACTCACGGTTCACAGTAATACATCGTGAATATTGGTAGAATATGCGGCTGGAAATGCTCTTTTGATGTGATCCATAGAATGGCAAGTTATAGTATGTTAGCAACTAACTTGGGTTGGTAACATGCTATTCCAATGGATTTTTCCAGCCAAAGTGGATGGGATATCGTGTACCCATTCATCTTGGCTTGGTGTGCCATACCAAGTACCCAATATTCAACATAGTGTGGATGAATTTGGACTGTTCCTCTTCGAAAAATGCATTTGCTCAATGGGTCATACAGAAAGACCCAATGGTTGGATCTCTGCCAGCTTTGAAAAAAATAGCCTTAAGTGTTTTGCATATAATAAAGTTATCTGTCAACTAAGGCGATTAGGGGGTGAGAATGGCCAGTTTTGGCATAACAGGGTATCAAATGCATAATTGGGAGTGAAATATCACAGAACAAAATACCTTGGACCCAAACTAGTTTTTCCACCAATTTTGGTGGTTAAGTGAGTTTCATCCTTTCTTTTTTTTTTCCTCAGCACTTCAGCTGCTGTTACATATATTTTCACTGCTCCTACCTATACAGCTACTATAATTACTCTTGAACCTTGGGCATTAAATGCTGAGTTTCAGCATTTCATGCTGAAATTTAATAAAATTTCAGATCTTTGCGGAAACCACTGAAAGAAGGAGCCGATAGGAGGTGAAAGAGAGGGTGACTTTATGGAAACTTTAAAGGTGTTGTCAAATTAGAGTAGAAATCTGACCATGATAAAAAAAGAATCAGACCAAATGATATTTAGTGAATGACATTGGGATCTGGCCACTAGCATTGATGCAAAGGTTTTGTTCTCCAAGAATATTGTATAATGAGATTGGCAGTTGGCACACAAATATGAAGGACCACATTTGGGGCTTTAAAAGCCATTTTGGTGCATTATGTAGAAGAATTCTTTATATACATGCTCATTTGGCATTTGAGTTTATGTGAATTATCTCATAATTTTGCAATTTTCAAATAATTTTGAGTTTATTGGATAGGGCCTATCCATAGGATTTTCCACAAATTTTGGGATGCAAGAACCCTAATGTTGCTATGGTGGCTGATTTGTTGTTGTTTCTTTATCAATTGTCTTGTCATCACTAACATAATTTTAACTGAACAACATCCAGCTACATATATTTGTGGATATGAACTTTTGTTGTTGCAAGTTAGGCATATTGGCATGCATTAAGGAACATAAAGATTGATAAGCTTCATTATGGAGGGACAAAGCTTTATATGGTGGTGGAAAACTATTGACAAGGCTTTTAAAAGACAACTTTCATCCTGAAATCAAGTATTTTATCGTGATTTATGTGCAAAGTATCGACACACTAAGTGTATTGGCTTTTAGAAAGTTTCCCATTTGGATGTAATCTTGATGTAGATCTATAAATATTATTATTGGAGCAAGTAGCCTATCACAAATTTACAATGTCATAAAATTTCAATAGAAATTGTGTGAAAATCATACAACAATATGTCTATGCAAAATTTGTGGGCTTTGCTATGTAAAGATGATTATATATATATATAATTGATGTGTCTTTTTTACTTATGATGTTTTGATGTGAAGTACATATCATTTATAATTTAACTAAATTCATGCAAGTTTTGTATGAACTTATGAACCCTGATAAGTTTGTGATATAATGCTTTTGTAAGTGCATAATGGTAAGGTGGATCAAAAAGTGGTAAGAAATTGCAAATTTGAATATCCATTTCCTTTGTATTTTGGTGAGTCCTCAAATGTTTTTAGTAATTAGATAACAACAATCCATCAATTTCAAGTTTTTTTTTTCCAATTTATTTATAAAAACACCTAGAGATCATTGATTATTTCACCAAATAAAAGTTCACAAATCATAAATTTCATTTGATTTAATGCAAAACCTTTTGGTCTTATTGTCAAATTGGTACTCTTAAAGACTAAAACCAAATTCTTTACAAGTTTTGAAGTCCATCATCGTATTAAACCAAAGTCAATTCATGTGGATGTTATATTCCTTAGTTTTTAATTTCAAAAGTTTATAGCTTTGTAATTTTATGAATTAGGCATGCCAATTTATTACATTATGTACATGTTTAAATCTATAACCTCAAAGTAAGTCCTCTTTACCAATTTTAATGTGTACAAACCATGTGGCAATTAGAATGAAACCATGGAACACAAAAATTGATTGTGTTACATCCAAAGTGATCTTCCATATTGTTTTCTTTCAAATTTCAAAGGTTTGGTTTGTATTGAGTATATGATGCCTTTGTGATGAGTCTTGGTTGTATTTTGGGTTCAATTCAATTGAATTTTATTTTTTTGGTTCACTTTGTGCAAATGGATGGGTTGAAGGTCATGTGAACCTATTCACCACTTTGATGTTCAAGCTTTTGTTGCTTAGGTCCAAATGCAACAAATGTTTAGATTGGTCTTGGGAACATGCTTTTATACATTTATAAGCCCAACATATGAAGATGTGCAAGAGAATACCCAACTAGATAAAATTGGATGAAACTTTAAGATGATGAGAAGAACTAGGTGAAAACTTGAATTTTCCATTTTCCATGTAATATTTGGCAAACGAAATATATAAAAATAGTGGTGAAGGGTTTTGCTTGGCAAAAGGGCATGAGAAATAATTTTGGAACCATCATACCATGTGATAGTTACAACAAGGAGCTCACTTTTGTAAATTGGTATAAAAATGATCTAGCCTTAAATGTTCTTTGCGCTTGTGTCTTTTATTTTGTGCAACATTTTCATAAAGAAGATAATATATGTAATCAACATGTCAAATAACTAATCATCGTTTCAATGCATTTTCATAAACTAGTCATATGCATGGTTGCTTAGTAAAGCTCTTAAATGGACTTTTGTTGAGTATGTCAATGCTTTATAGGAGCATGATAATGCATGAAAATTGAAATGAATATTTTGAACTAAAGAATATTGGGTGTTTATTTTGCAAGGATAAAAAAAATTATGTAGACATGCAAAATTGTATAGAGGTCTACAATATAATTCTAAGAGATGTGATTTAATGTGTAAGATTTGAGATTATGAGCTTGATGGAAGAAAAATAAGTTGAGGATTTTTTTGCAAATTATTTAAAAAGAAGATTGATAATCTTTACAAAAAAGCTTATAGCATTTTGGTAAAGAAAACATTAGAATTGATAATATAAACATGAAATAGTTGCAAGATGGGTAAAAGCACATTAAGCCCCCTAAAAATTGTAGTTACAAGTATATTTTTTTGCAATTAATTTTTTGGGTAATGTATGAACTTCACATCTTGAATTATTTTTGCTTGTTTTAGGTATATTTGATTAACTTTAGATTTGATATAATCACTTATTAAAAAAATCCAATAAAAATTGAAGACAAGGACATATGAAATATATTTGTGACAAAATAATATTTGTCACTAAGTTTGAAAATTGCATATACTTCAAAATTGGGGCTTCGGGTGGAATTTTTGAATGATTTTTTTTGGTGGTTTATGGTATTGATATACATCAATTAAATCTAGGACCATTTATAAATAAAAAATTATTGGAGGAAATTCCATTCAAAAAATGTGTTTTTTTGCATTTGTTTAGCAACAAATGCATAATTTAAAAAATTTAAGGAAAAAACCACTACCATATCAAAAAAGAGGAAATTTTATACATGGACATTGCATTATTTTTTCAGTTTTCATTTGTTTGATAATGTTTTATAAAACACAAACATGAGGCCTTATGGCTATCAAAAAACTGTAAGTTATATACTCTATATACATTGATTCTATCCAATTTTTTCATCTAACCATTGGATCAAAATTAATTTCAATTCAAAATGAATTTTGAATTTCAAAATGTTGTCATTTAAATTTAAATTTAAATTTAAATTTAAATATTTTTGTTTTTGCATTTAAAATAGTCAAAGGATGTCATCAAGATTTTAAGTTCCCATGTACCATGATATTTGTTATACATCATTTTTAAAAAAATTAAAAGTGATTCACTTTTAGTGTGTTTTCACCCACATATGTTTTTAGATTTGATATCCCATTTAAAATTGCAAATTCATCATTAGTCATAATATGTTTTCAATTGTTGTAAGGTATGACCCAAGTTGAACATGTTTTTTCATTATCATAACAAATATCCTTATTGAAATAAAACTAATTTAAATAAATAGTTGGATAACATCAAAGACAAGATGTGGTCTAAAACAAGATGTATAGTTTACATGTGATAATAGATGGTTAAAAACATCTAACAAGCCTTAGTTAAAATATTCCAAATGTGTAGTATATAAAAGGTCAATTATGAAAATCAAAATGTTAAAAAAGAAAGAAAGAAAGATGCTTGTGTGAGTGAAATAGCTTAATTATATTGTAGAATAGTTGTCATGTATTTATCACATAAAGGTAAACTTTTATAGGATTATTGTGTTGTTGGAATTAGGTTCAATGTGAATAGGGTTCTGACGTTTTGTTTTGTTTTTTTTGGGGTTGTATTTGAGAGGATTATCCTTAAGTCGTGGTTTTGGTGTTTGATCTTTCACATAACAAAATGTATTCATTTGTAACTATAGGATTCCAAGTTCAAAACACAAACTTGGTGTGAAGTGCATCTCTACAAGACAATGCAAAATTTGTGTGCATGTTTTCATTCATGTGCGACGTTGTTAGTTTTGATAATTTTGGGTGTCAATCTAGTGACACACATCATAGTTGCTTGATTTGGTATTGAGCAAGTTGGACCTACAAATGGACCTCTAAATTTTAAGGAACTCGTCCTAGAGCTAGATTCACAACAAGGGTTTGGTAGGGGTATTTTTATTCCATTTAACCCTCTCTTGATTTTGGGGTTAAAATGATTAAAATATAAGGGGTTAAACTAACCTTTGCACTATTTACACAAAGGGAATAGATAAAAATGGTATGATGGGGTTAATTTAACTTTAAGTGGAACTGTTCATGTTACCCAAAAAGTTTGGGCAGCTTGGGGAAATTTAATAATTTTTTTCATGCTGCCCAAAAACATGTGCACTCTGGAGAATTCCTGAGAAATGTTTTCTGGGATGCTTGAATTTTTTTTTCAGCATTGTGGGAAATTTTTATACTGCCCGATGATTTCAGCACATTACACAGGTTGGAATAGTTCCATTTCTGCTATAAAAAAAAATTTGGGAACTCAAAAAATCAGAAAATATCCTAGTATCATGGCCAATTTGACACTAATTATATTTTTTTTCGAAATTTTGAAATTTTCAAAAATTATTGCTTCCAAATCAAAAAATATTTTGAAGAATAATAGTGAATATTTAGAAACATTCCATTTGTTGAAATGATTTTTTCAAAATTAATTAATTATTTGACAAACATGTGTTGAAATGGCCAAGGTACTATGGTATTTCAGGCAGTTTATGAAATTTTCTAAAGGTTGATTTCTTTTGTCATTTCTGAGCAAAACTTTGGGGCACTCTGGAAAAATCATGATGCTAAATTCTGTTGGGCATCTTCGGAATTTTTATGCTGCCCAACTAAGGTTGAAGTAAGTTTTCAATTTGTGCCCAAACATTGTGGGTTTAGGGTTGAAGTAAGATTTCATGGGTTAAGTTTTCTTTGTGGGCACTCTGAAAAATCCCAACACTTGGAAAAAAAAACTCAGGCTGTTTTGGGAATTTGTATTCTGCCCGCTAATTTCGGGCAGATACGAAAAGATTAATTTTTTTTTTCCTGCCCACCATTCCAGGTGCTCTCTCACATGAAGAAGAAGATGATGTTGGCCACAACACATTAGAAGCTCTTGTGAAGAACACATAAAGGGATTATTCAAACTAACCTCCTTATTTCACCCTAATTTGATCCCAAATCTAGAAAAAATGAAGATATCTATTCCTGGGATCAAGATATCCCAACAAAGACTGACCGTTGAATAAAAGGGCAGCTTACACTCAAACAAAGACTGACCGTTGAATAAAAGGGCAGCTTACACTCAAACAAAGACTGACCGTCTAATAAAAGGGCAGCTTACACTCAAACAAAGACTGACCGTTGAATAAAAGGGCAGCTTACACTAAAACAAAGACTGACCGTCGAATAAAAGGGCAGCTTACACTCAAACAAAGACTGACATGGACCTTCCAGGTAAGGCCGAATGTGAATGAATGAAGAGCAAAAATTCATCCTGGAAGGAGAACATGGGTCCCCCAACGAAAGAATACCTAGTGAGAGGAAATTAACAACCCTTCCATTTAAAGCGGATTATGAATGAATGAATAAATGAATGAATGAATGAATGAATGTTCAGGGTCGTGAGGGTCGATTTTAAATGAATTAAAAACAGAAATTAGCCATGAATAAATAAAAAAAACGGAAAATTCTAGCCCTTTACACTTCCATGTTAGAGGCCAACTAATTTACAAATGAATGAAAAGTGGAAATTAGCCATGAAATTTTACCCACACATCGATGTAAAGATCCGATTGTGAATGAATGAAAAAGCAGAGATTGGTGCTTAGACTCTCATGTAAGGGCCGATTTACAAACGAATGAATGAAAAAGTAGGAACTGGCATTTAGACTCTCATGTAAGGGCCGATTACAAATGAATGAATGAAAAGTAGGAATTGGCATTTAAAGACTCTCATGTAAGGGCCGATTACAAATGAATGAATGAAAAGTAGAAATTGGCGTTTAAAAGACTCTCATGTAAGGGCCGATTACTAATGAATGAATGAAAAGTAGAAATTGGTGTTTAAAAGACTCTCATGTAAGGGCCGATTACTATTGAATGAATGAAAAGTAGAAATTTGGCGTTTAAAAGACTCTCATGTAAGGGCCGATTATAAATGAATGAATGAAAAGTAGAAATTGGCGTTTAAAAGACTCTCATGTAAGGGCCGATTACAAATGAATGAATGAAAAGTAGAAATTGGCGTTTAAAAGACTCTCATGTAAGGGCCGATAACTAATGAATGAATGAAAAGTAGAAATTTGGCATTTAAAAGACTCTCATGTAAGTAAGGGCTGATTACAAACGAATGAATGAAAAAGGAGAGAATCATTCATTTATATTCATCCTGGAAGAAGAACATGGGCCAAGAGCAGAGTGTGAATGAATGAAAAGCGGAAATTGGTGCTTAGACTCTGATGTAACGGCCGATGAACGAACGATGGATGAATGAAAAGGAGTGAATCATTCATTCATCCTAGAAGAAGAACACGGGCCCCCCCCTCCCCCTCCCCTTCCCCCCGTCCTTCCCGGGGAAGTTCATCAAGAAATGAATTAGGTAATAGTGGAGAGGAAGGGGGGAAAAAAAATTAGTGAAGATGGGACGGGACGGGAGCGGAGGAGGAGCGTGGTGTGCTAAGCTACAAAGGAAAGGTGTGAAGATGGCCACCGTGCAGCAACGCATCGTGGCTGCTCTCCTCTCCTTTCGCCTCTCCCCCAAACCTTTCTCTGCACACGCTGCGCGCGCCATTCATTCATTCATTCACTCATTCATTCATGCAACCTCACCCCACCTCCCCCCACCACATCATTGCCTGGCCTGGCCTGGTCTTGCCTTGCCTTGCCTTGCTTGCCTTCTCCATTGCTCATCAGGACTCTTCTTCCTCTTCCTGCCCTCCAGACAACGACGACAACTCTGATCCTGATGTCCAGCAGCAGCAGCAGCATTTTTTTCTATTCCTATCTCACATTGAATCCATTTTCCTTTGAAGCCTGTGTTGTTATTGTTGTTGTATTCTTCTCGTAACTAGATTGAATCAGTAGTAGTAGTAGTAGTAGCAGCAGTAGCAGCTTCTCTCCCGTCAGAGCGCAAAAAAAATTAGGCCTGATATAGTGAGTCTCGGGTGATCAAGGTCTAGTCGTCCAGTCCTAGTTCATGAGCTCCGTGGAATTGCGGGCGGCCACGACGACAGCAAAGCCTCAAGCGTTTCGATTTACTACTACTACTGATCGGCTGCTGCGATGTTGTTTTGTGCTGCCGAGCAGCTTAGATTTTCCTCCAGTTATTACTGATCGGCGATGTTTTGTAGGAATTGCAGAGATTGCTACAATTTAGACTACTTCTTTTTCTTTTTCTTTTGGCGGCAGTGGAGGAGGGAGTGTCGACTCCCGCTCGCGAGCTTTCGACGAGTCTAGGACGTCGTACTCCACGACTCGAAGAACAGCATGCTGTCAGAAGATCATCATCTTCGTACATCTCTTCAATCGGACACTGCGGCGGACGACGAAGATGAGCATCCCGACAGCAACGCTTCTGGAGACACAGATGGTGGGTACCGCCAGCGGCAGAAGAAGAAGAAGAAGAAGAAGGGGCGACGGCTTTCGCAGTGGAAGTTCAAAGTGGTTGCAACCGTGGAGAGCGACGACCCCAACAATTCTTCCACAGATGTGATCGGAGCTATAGCGTTTGACAAATCCAATGATTTCTTCGCTACTGGAGGAAGTGCAAGAAAGATCCGAGTTTATGCTTTTCAATCCTTGTCTAAGGAGGATGTCTTCTATGATGATGATGATGAGGAGGAGGAGGAAGAGAAGGATGCAGATCAGAAATTGAGGCAAAGAAGGAGACTTCAGAGGAAGATCATGTTGCCAATGAATAGGAAACCAAGAGCTACAACCCATTCTTCTTCTTCTTCTTCTAGAGCTGATCACACAAGTAGCTGCTGCATGACAGAGATTTGCACACCTGCGAAACTGAGCAGTTTGAAATGGCATTTTGAGAGAGACAACATCATCGGATGTGGTGATTATGATGGTGTGTTTGCTGAATGGGATATAGAGAGGCACATAGCAGTGAGTGAGAAGGATGAACATAATGGACAAAGGATTTGGAGCATTGACTACAGTGTGGAGAGGCCTAGTCTTTGTGCATCAGCTTCTCAAGATGGAACAGTACGAATGTGGAGCAGGAGCTCAGATCATAGTGTGGCACTCCTTCATGCGCCTAACCGTAGTCCAGTCTGTGGTGCTGAATTTGCTCCATGCTCCTCCTTTCTTCTCGCACTTGCTTGTGCTGACAGCAATGTGTATGTCAATGATTTGCGCAAGCTCAGCACCCCTGTCCTTACTCTGAGTCATCACAAACGAGCAGTTAGTTATGTTCGGTTTTTGAGTAAAGATCGACTTGTATCTGCTGCAATTGACAGCACTCTCAAGCTCTGGGATGTCTCTTCTTGTGTGCAAAATTCTCCAATTCCCCACTGTGAAGTGAATCATGATGATGATGAGAGTGGCAGATCGCATTTGAGCAATATTCTCCAGCAGCAACAGCAGCAGCAGCCTGTGAAGACATTTGGGTACCATCAGAATGCAAGGAATTTTGTGGGTTTGTCAGTGTGGGCAGAAGGTGGCTTAATTGCGTGTGGCTCTGAGACTAATGAAGCTTTTGCTTACGATTGTCATAAGGATGGTGAACCCATACTTCGCTATGACTTTGGCCACCACTTCAATTCTGTCCCAGAAGGCTTGGGTTCAAATGCAGGGAGGAAACAGAGCAGCAGCTCAGAGGAGCAGAAGAGTCTGATAGATGATAAGCAGCAGGGAAGATTGATGGTCAGTGCTGTATGTTGGAGGCAGAAGGAATCAGAATGTACACTCGTGGCTGCAAACTCAGTTGGAGTCTTGAGACTTATAAAGGGCTTCTTTTAGAACTCTAATGGATCTTCTACTTTCAAGTTTCTTCTATTTTTATTTTTCTGGTATAATCTCTCTTCCATGTTGATACTTTCTTATAATTGCCACAGTTTAGTAGTCACCCACATGAGAATCATAACGGGTTCTCTGTTTTTGAGCAAACAATCAACAAACATTTCCAGGATTTGTCAACCTCCCCTTTTTTTCGGGTGTCTGTATTGTGTCTGCAAAGGCAGTTAGGCTTTTTGTAGACACCACATGAGAATAGGCTGTAAGACACATTGTTTTGAGCAAACAATCAAAATGGCATTTTATATACCCTTTCTTTTCTGTATAGTGAGTGTGTTTGCAAAGGCAGTTGGGATTTTTCTAGACACTACACGAGAATGAAAAATGATAAGTCTGTTTCGAGCAAACAATCAAGATATGTCCATTATCTCTGTCTAAGTCAGTCAGCAAATGTACTTTTACAGTGTTTGCAATATCACAAATGTTGTGCTCACCTAACTAAACAACCAGAGAGATTCCAGTCTATAAATCAATCAACAGCTTCAGTTTGGTTTTACACTATTGCCACTGATTCTTATGCTTCATATCTTTGAGGCTTAAAAATTGAATCATCAGATGTTTTATTTGAGAATCCAGAACACACCAAGGAACAGGAGGCATGGTTTGCATGCATGTTTGTGTGTGTGACTCTGAGTTTCTATAGGATTGGGGACCAATCTAGTAGCAGATGACACCAATCACTATGTTAAGCATTCAGCACAAGACACTAAAAGAAAACATTATATCTAGGAGATTTCAGAGAAAACTCTACAACACTTTGAAAGTAACACAATGATGACCTTATAAGAGTTACTCACAAAGTGTCAGACCATCACCTTCATCATGAATAACAGTGATGAGCTGCCATGACTCCCAAGGGTGGTATTAATGAGTATATTATAATCTGCCCAAAATTTCAGGCAAAGTAGAGAAATATCTGCATCATGAGCTTCTGTCACAATTCCAGACGCAACAGGTAGAATCAGTCATGATGTTGGTTAGTACTCAAGTAACATAGCTACAAAAAAAATCAATAGTATCCTCATTCAAGCTGCAATAAGCTTACGAGGGCAAGCTTCATTTCAATTTACCTTGGCCGTGTATAAGAAATCATCCAAGCCTAAGCCTAAGACTTTAACTAAGAGATGAAGAATTTCATTCTCTTGGAGGGCAGTTGTAAAAATTTTATCAGAAAGCCATCACTGTGGACATTGCAAAGCCTATTGAGCAAACAGTGATAGAGATTCTCACTACTTGGCAAGCCAATTGAGAAAGTGAGGCATAACTACTTGTAAGCTGGTAGCAATAGTGACATATTATACAGTAACACTCAGTGCCCCTGGAACTTGCCACTCACGACACCCACAATGAACTTTGGCAAGAGTTGCCATATAGTCACCAGACCTGACAAAAGCAAGGAATGTCCACTGTAGATAAACTGAAGTGTTGAATGTATGTCATTTGTCAATCCATATCATTTCACCTTAGACATCTCTCCAAATGTCCAAAGAGTTGAAGATAAAGACAGAGCTCATTTGGTTGCTTCTGATTCGGCCAAGTTTAGTCTAGAACCAATCTAGTACAGTAATGCTTCCAACAAAATACTCAAGCACAATGTTTTCAAACAAGTATCTTCCTAAGCATTGATAAGTTCTCATACTTAATGACTGAAATCAAACTGAATAAAAAAACTACCCAAACAGATTTGCTTTCAAATGAGGCCTGGCCTAGCTGCTTCATGTCAATGAAAGAAAGATGAAAAGGGAGATAGCAACACTAACCTTGCTCCATAGGGGCTGGCAACAGCTGCAGTGATAGCCTCCCTTGCCGCTGTAGTATTATTCTGTACAGTAAAACTTTCTTCAGCATCATCATCATGCAACATCCCAATTCAAACCCTGGAAGAGAGGCAACACCTGATTGAACAAATATCATCTAAAATCAATCAATTAACCAAAACTTCTTGCCAGTTTAGAGCTGAGACAGACAGCAACAAGGGCTGCATAGACTATTGCTATTAAAATTCATCAATGCCCATGTAAGTATTGTTGGCAGGCTTTTCTGTCTCTCTGTGGTTGCACATGTCAATGGATGTGGATACATAATGCATTCCCCATCAAGGATTCCTTACAAGACTCCTTTCTGCTCACAGAAATCAGGTCAGAAGAATAACACCTAACTTGAATTGGTGCCTGTCACAAGATAGATGAGCACAAAAGATCAGTGAACTCACATGAGCCTCATGGAACAATCCCACATACAGGTGTGAATAGAAGAAGTCATGTGCATCCCGAGCTCCTACAGCTAGAAGCTGCAAACATCAAAAGACTGAATTAAGGACACTTTCAACATGATCACAGTTTCTCATGAACAGACCTTAACTTCTGCAGATGGTAAGGTATCCATTGTGCAGAACTGGAGAAAATTTTGTCCATAAGCTGAAGTTCAAGAAATCTGAAGGATCTAGTTCCGGAAACTTCTGAACCAGCTCCCAAACATTCCAATAGAGCTCATGTAGGATTGTTCATATGTTGGATAGGAAAGTCAAGTCATATGCAGTCAAAAGATAAGGGACCCAACGCAAGATCCACCATTTTTGGTTGAAATTTATTGGTTGCTCTAATAGATTTCCCCTTGTTACCTCTACACCAATGATTGCATAAAGGTGTAACTTAGATAGGGTGAATGCAGGGAAAAAATGACTGCAAAAGTTGACCACAAAAACAACCTAACACAGAATTTCTGGTTTTCTAATGTCTAGTTTTCACATCTGACAATATCCTTCTCAGAACTTCTGAGACAACCTCTTTAGTATCACCACCATCACGGAAAAGTTCATATGCTTTTCGCATCACTGGTCTGCTATCTGGTCCCACCTGCCATGACAGGAAATTAAAGGCCTTGAGATTGACACAAACGCCCACCCTTACCAGCCCAAAAGACACAAATTGTGCAATCATCCATTTGCACCAGGAATGTAATCACTGGTAACAGTAATTATGCATGCATTGTTTTCATGATAGCCAACTATTTACTGTCATGACATGAGGCACACAGATATCCAGGACATCCTCAGGTTCCATGTCAAAAAAAATGCACCCTAGCAGGGTTAACATAGATGAAATTGGATAAGACCACATTCCAAATTTGTGATTACTGAATGTAGTATGTCTTGTCATTGGAATTTGCAATAAAAAGTGCCAACATGCACCAAAATTGAAAAAAAATTCACAAATACTATTAGTAAAACTTTTTTTCAATATGACACTTGTACAAGCAATAAGGCAGTAAAATCAATCATTTGCAAAATGGCCCCTCTCCTGGTGAAATAAGCAATTGAAAATAAATAAAATTCTTTTTCCAGGTTAGAATTAAGAATAAGAAACCTGCATCCAAGAACAAGAAAGAGGAAGACCAAGCTGCTAAAATGCACAGAGATGTTGAGATGGTTAAATTGTTCTAGCACTACATTGAAATGTACAACATGGTCCTAACATTGGCACAAGACCTAAAACAAGATATTATGAAACATTTCAGGAGTGATATAAAAAATTGTAGGAGAGAGTGTCACTGACCTGAAGAAAGTTTTGACGAGCTTTGTCAGGCCCATACAGCTGCGCCTCACAAAGGAAGCACCATATTGACTGGAGCATCTTCACAGCAAGTCAATGCATGAGCTACAAACATAGTACACAACTAGGTCACTTTCATCCAGTGCTTGCATATGAGAGTAGCACCTCCAGCAACAACTTCATACCCCAAGTGATAACAGGATAAAATCTGCACATAATGCATTTTATCTTGACTTTCAACACTTTGGATTGGAGATTCAGAAGCTCCTCCATCTCCAATGAGTCAATGCTAGCCAAAATATCTGAATGAACTTAACTGAACTCCCAAATTTGTTCTTGTTTCCTACAATGATAGTAGCTCCCCATATTATTAGCTTTTAGCTCAACATGTAGTAGCCTATCAATTCAGCAGGTTCACAGTAACACTATGGTGGAACACAATTAGCTAATAAAACATTAACATATGCACTGGAACCCAGTTCAGTGTGAGGCCTAACATAACATATATACTGTTCAGTACAACATGCTAACCTCCTCTGTATCGTTAGGATTGACAGCAACATCATCCCTGAATTGTTTTGCCCCCTCCTCAAATCTGCAATAAGAAATAGACCTCTTTTCAGTTATTAACAGGGAGCACACATGACCAACAAAATACAGAATCTCAGATTCTCTGAGTGCTGCAAAATTTGCTAGTGGTATGGCAAAACAAAAGACATAGTGGTTTTGGAGTTTGGAGCTCAGAAAAGATTTCCTATTGTCCTGTTTGTTTGGTACAAGATAGTAGAGCTGCAATTGGCAGATGACTGGTGCAATTATCTAAATCAATGACCTAATCAAACACTCTATCACCTTTTGTACAAGCATTATAACTTTCCACAAGACTTAGCTGTGTACAAACCACAGCTACTGAAGACAGAAAGTACTCAAATGAAGTCAAAATTTTTTGCATCACAACAGCTTTTGTTATTCTTTTCTGTCCTCAATGAATGAACCGGAAAAAAAAGAAATATCAGCCAAAGTTATATAAACCAAGGTGAACAATTAGAAGTGCTCAAAGGCATGGTTCAATGCCCAAAACCCTTGACTAGAACAATGCCTAATATGCATGGCTCACATTGTCCTCGTCCTTGGCCACACAAATTGCAAGAGTCCACAAGGCATCAATGAAAAGGAAGTAAGAGATCCATCTTCATAACTGTAGAAAGAAAGTGAGTACCTTCTCAGATAATAGAGAGATAAGCCCCGCTGCCATAAATCTACACCAACAACACATAAGGAACCAGCACTACGATCTGAGAAGAAAATCTCTGATTTCACAAACACGAGATCAATTCCTAATCTAAAGCAAGTTCCTGAAAAAAGAAAAAAATGATCACATGAAAGAGAGTAATTACAAAGAGATGTAATTAGTCTTTGTAGTAAGTATCACAGGTGCTTCCATATCCAAATTGCAATTCACTGCTTGAAACATCAAGGTAGGCACCAGAAAACCTATCCCAAGATATGTAACGTCCATGCAAGTATCTATATATATAGATATGAAAACTCACATGGCTTCTGTTGTGGGTCCAGCTCCAATGCTTTATCAAATTCAACAACTGATCCTCTCACATCCCCCTGATCAAGTAAACACACTTGTTAACAAAAACCTGGCAGTACAGCATAGTGGACGAGCACAAGCTGGAGACAATTCTGTTACAACAACAGCCACCCTACGACACAGCTAGAGTTGTACAGCCCCCCACCCCAGTCCAAGAAGAATGAAACCCGGCAAAAGTCACTGCAACCAGAAAGACGATCGACACTTCAGAAAGCAAAATCGTTAGGGAAAAGAGAATAGAAGAACCTTTGAAAAGAGTTGCATCCCGCGTCGAGTTGCAAGAATGGCGGCCTGACGATCGCCGACGTTAGCAGCCATTACCCTACCGGCTAACGCAACAGGAGAAGAAGCCACAGCTGCAATACTCCCCGGCCATGCAACGGTACCCGCCGCCGCCGCCACGCCCGATACAAACGATCGTCTGCTGAATCGCAAATCGCAAACTTGACAAAACGAAGGAGACGACGACAACGAAGACTGCAGGAGCAGCGAAGAAATGGACGATGAAACCAATGCCATAAAGTCGTTATAAACTAGGTCATAACAAAACTCTCTCGACCGAGAGTTTTGTTTTGTTGCTCCAGGAACCAACAAAATCGGAGTATTGAAGAGCGACTGAAGATTCCTCTCAAATCCTTTTACACAATCCTGTGCGTTTTGGGATGGATTTTAGTCTCACAAACTCCAAAGAAAAATGGCAGGTTCGTCTCACCCCAAAAAAGCTCAAAGAAAATTGAACTCTTCGTCTTCAGAAAGGAAAATTGGGCATAACAAAATCGGTTGCGATAAGGCTCATCGTCCTAAGCAGAGCGGGCGCGGAAGGAAGCACCAAAAGCTGAGGTCGAGAGCTCTGGCCACTGTGAACCAGCACCCACCAGTGCACCATCCAATGGATGAGGGTTATGACTCAATTGTGGATGAACCTCAACTGAGTTATTAGCTAGTTTCATCTTGGTGACCCATTCAATAAGAAGTAGGTCTAACATATAGATAGGTAGGTAAAAAAAAAATAGGGACTACTAGGTAAGGAGATAGTTTATACATTAGTAGGTAGGGGCTGTTTTTTACTACCTACCTAGTTGGTAGGTAGTAAATAAAGCAACTGAGCTAACCACCATGGTTAGCTAGAGAACTGGAACCCAACAGAAAACTGTTTCTTGATCACATATCATCCATCCTTGATTGATGGTGCACTGGTGGGTGCTGCTTCATTGTGGCCCTTTCTTACATTCTAGGGTCATGTGGAGTCCACTTTACAAACATTTCTGGCATTGCACTGAAGCAGCAATTTTTTTTTAACTGGCCAAATTTCCCCTGTTTTCTACCTTGAAAAATGGGGTTTGATTTTAAAGAAGTTTCTACAACTCTAAAATATTGGTTTTTTAAAACATCGAAGCTCTAAGTTCAATTCCTTGCCTCTCTCATATGCTTAAAAATTTGAGGTAGTCGCTTCTTGTCATTACGTAGTTATAACTTGTGTTGAAAGTTGGACTACAAAATTTGGAAGTTCATGAGGGCATGTTGTGTGTGAGAAAGAAACTTTTTGTAGTAATGAATGTTACTTGGTGAATTCCAATTCAACGATGGAGGTGTAGGCAATAGGACGAATCACATTACAAGGATCGACTCTAAAATTGCAATATAAATAAAATTTTGTTATGCATGGAGATCTCATGAAGATCCTTGTACTCTCTACATATTGGTGTGAGACTCAAGCATGTTACATTCTCTTACAAATTGTTTGCATTATTGTGGGTTTCAAGGTTGAACATCTTTTTTTTCTAAGGCTTTTAGCTTTCTTTTTGTTTAAGTGTAACATGGCACCTTTGCAGGTGCACGTTGGGTTCAAGTATGAGTTCTTTGTCAATGTTAAGGTCTTTAGTATTGTCAATATTGTTTTGTCAAATCAGGTTGATCATTTTGTTATTTACAACATGTTCTTTTACACTATTGTGGACGATGATGGCAATGTTGTTGTAAGCATGTTGTTACAAGCATGTTGTTGAATATAAACCCATCAATTGAAGTTATCCCAATAGAGAAGGAGAAGAGAAGGGTGAACAAATGTGAAGTAAATCAAGTTTTCCAAGACAATTTCAACAACAAAGTTTTCATGGGTGAAAGTTGTCCTTGGTTCTAATGTAAAAATGCATATGGTTAGGTGTTGGATGTACACATAGATCAAAGGGAGAAAAAAGTTCTTGGTTCCCAAATTTGGTGATCTCCAAAAGCATGTTAAAAAGTGCAAATGTAAAAAGACCAAACATAATTGCATTATGGGTAATATTACATGTCTTTAGACTTACAACATGCAAAAAATGAATATCTTTTCTCTAGTTGGGGAAGAGACGTAGTGGCAAACATGGTTCTTTTTGGGGGATTTGGTTGAAGAAAGGAAAAGAATTTTTTTGTAATTTTATTTATTTATTGCTTTTGAAACAAGGTCATGTTGTTGTTGACTTTGAAGCAACGAAGTTGTTTCAATTCTTGAAGGTGAAAAACACTCCAAGAAAACATTGGAACAACAATGTAAGATGGGAAATTGCACGTTATGCATTACTTGTGATAAAATGACGATGGTTGACAATCGATCCTTGCTTATCATTCATGCTTACCTTGTGCATGGCTTCAAGTGCATCCCAATTTTATTAAATTTGAAAAAATTGGTCAATGGTGGCACATTTGACAATTTGACCAACGTGAATTTTGATTCCTTAATGGTTTATGAAGGTTTCACTATGTATGAAATCAATAGCAAGCTAATTTTTTTTGGTTATGATGGTGTTATTATTTTCATAGATGTCCATAGTGGTGTGACCATATAATTTTTTTTAAAGGTGGCCCCTTTCATGCTTGTTGTCCACTTTATTGTGCATCAAACCATCATTGTTATGTAAATGTTTTCCAAATAGCCCCTAATGCAAAAGGCTTGAAGGGATTTTGCACTCCACATACACATAATTTTCTCTCCGCCCAAAGGGCACCTTCAGTAGTGCAACCTTGTTAAGTTGTGGAGGAAGTTGTTACACAATGTAAAGATTAGGTGGATTTCTATGTTGTTTCTTGCTAAAAACATTTTTCAAAAGTATAAGTCCTTAGTTGTGAAAATGGATGATGATCTTCATGCCGTCACTACAACAAAAACAATTTTGAGTTCTTATGTGATGTTGAAGTTGTCATGGGCTTCACTTGCATTCTACCCATGTTGGAGGTAGTCCATGAACTCATCAAGTTTGTTCAAAGTTGCAATGCTTTTGTTTGTGATTTTGTGGGAGATGTGAAAATGTGTTATGCAAATTTGTACCCACTTTTTTTTGGATTAAAAAAAAAGGTACATAGATCTATAATTCAAGAGGTTTTTTGATTGTGTGCATTGCACAATTGACAGGTTGTTGACAACTTAGTGGATTGATCTAGCTAACAATATTTAATATGTTACTTTTATTTTCAAGGTCTCCAATACTAGTTACACTACAAGTGCCCTTCAATAGGGATTTTTACCATGATGAGTGGTATGTTGTTATTGTTATAATGAAATTATAATGTTTTATTGTAATCACTAGTTTAATTAAAGAGTTTCCAAGGAAGTTTTTAAACTAGAAGCTAATGAATGGCATAAGAGCTTACTTTTGCAATATGCTAGTTCAGAAATGCCCAATATAGTAGTGTCAAGGTAGGTTTTTTTGCAAGGAATTTGTGCCACAATTTGGATTCTCTTGCATTCCATGTGCATGTGTATCACAACCACACCACCCTGCCAAATGGCACATGGCAACAAGTGATGCAGCAACATAACCCAGGAGAAAAGAGATAACTTACTTGGATGAGGAAATATGGAGCTTAAAGAAATAATGAATAACCTACTTAGATGAAGGTTGAATTTACATGGATGAATATAGATAGGGTATTACCTTCTCATCAGTGTAACAACTGACTTATTGGGCCTATAGAAACTTGAGTGTTAGCCAGATCTTCACACTGTTAGTCCATACACTGCTTATGGACCCTGGTTGATAACCAACCAGGTCAGAAGTCGATCTCCAGCCAACACTAGTTCAAACCTCTCACTCCTTTGAACTAGATCCAGGTCTTCAACAAGTCCAAATTTCACATTCCCTGGGTTGAATAGTAGCCACTACAGTAGCATTCTCAATGTCTCATTTGACTACAGGTTCCACCCTTTACAATACATATAAAGGACTTTGAATACACCCAATTATCTAACTCTGGCATTCAAATTTGTGGGTACATATATCTGTACAAAAAATGGAGAATTCAAAAAACCAAGAATCTTCAGATTGGTCCACCCAAAACATAATAGACGATACAAGGAAAACTTGTTCATGCAACTGCAGAATTCAAATTCATAAATAATAAGAAATTGCAGAGCCCCTGTACAAAATACCCAAAAAGAAATTGACTGTTGAAACCATGACAACCAAACAAAACACTTTGTACCATTCACTTGCAAATTTCTTTGCTGCAATGTGGCACAAAAGACTTGTGAGGAACCAAGAGCATCCTCTGTTGTGGTATGAGGCCCATTGTGAAACCCTTCCAGAATCTGAAGTCATAGGGGATTTCCAACCCCTGATTATTTCATCTTCCCAATCCCTATCCAGTTGTCATGCAACCTGCTCTCACACAAGCAATTGTGCAAGAAGCTTAGCCATGAGGATTTCTTGTTCCTCAGCCTCATCTACCACTTTAACAGGTTGATCTCCCCAATGTTGAGTCCTCAATGTGCCAGGGTAGCTATTCTTAAAGGTGCTCCTTGGTGGCTCTGGCAACCCTGCAGTAGGAGCTTTTGCAAACGTACCAATACTAGACTGGAAATACGATTGCCCCCCTGCTACAAAATTGGTTCCAGTATAAAAGGAGGGTGAGCTTGCATGTGAGCCATTGGAGGAAAGGCTTCCTGCTGAACTAGAGAAGGCTGAGGGTTGATTGCTCCAGATTCCATTCAAAGGTGTAGCAGAGTTACTAGGTGCTGTAAATGGAGGCTCATTGGCAGCAATGGCTTCTGTAAGCTGTGCTATCACCTGGTCATCAAAACCAAATGTGTCATTCAACACTGCTGCTGCCACACTAGTCACTGTAGAAACAGTGGGCTCACTGTACACCCCCTTATGGAACTTGCTTGACAACGAATCATACTGATCATAGCTGCCTTGAGACATGGAGGTCCCCCCCAAAACCTTTGGCAAGCCCCGATCTCCTGTGGCATATGGTCCACTGATTGGAGCATCCTGTAATGAAACCTGAGGATCATCTATACCCACCAATGCATTGTAGTGTGCCACATCAGAGATGAAGCCAACCTGACTGAAACTGCTCTCTGAATCATAGCTGATCGCACTACCACTGAAGGGTGAGAAAGGACGGCCATTGCTGCTACCGTTGAGTATGCTCTCCCACGTACCAGTTGTGAGACTACCAGATCCTTGAGAGGAAACCTGACCCACTGAATTTTCTTGAAAGACACCATTATTAACATTTGCCTGCACACAACACATCTCTGTCAATATGAAAGTTCTCCAACACCTGTCTCATGTCTCAAATCCAAGGATGTACATACCACAGAAGGCAACTTTCACCATGAGGTGCAGAAATGGAGCTAGAGTACTTCATAACTGGCCCTGATCATCAGATAGCTCGATAAGTACATCCTATACCAACAACTCAATTGAGGGGGGATACAGGATCCACATATTTGCTGAGAGCCACACCATCTTTCTTTCTGAAATTGGAGAAGAGATATTTGAGCTTAAGGATCTCAGGTGTTTAAAAGCTGCTTCAATATCTCCACTACTGCTTACAACTGCAACCTCCACTTGATCCTGCACAGTTATCCTCCCGGGGCTCTCAGTAATGAGACACATATACTGTTGCCAGAAACTAAAGTATCTCTATGACTACAACAGGCCAGTAAAGTCTTACACACTCTCCTCACCTAACCCCATTATTTTAAGTTCAAAGTCCCCATGTCACTCCCAGGAAACCTAAGAGGCTGCCAGATAAGTCAGTGGTCTAAGGGGAACTTAAGTGATGTGTGAACACTACAAACTGATGGTCTCCACAACAATGAACACACAATGTGAAATGGACCATAAAGCATTGTACTAACATAGCAAAAGTGGAATAAACCATTGTTATGACTCCATACCTGGGAGAACCCTTCATTTAGAACAAACTCCTCCAGTTTATTCAGCTCAATCAGAATGTCCTGCAACCAGATGATCACACTTAAAATATTCAACTCTTGTCCATATCATAATCTGTTGCAAAATGATAGAGCTAGCCCACGACTGTCAAAGCAAAGAAATGGTGAACAGAAAAGAATTGAGCACAGAAACCAATGGACACTGAAGAGGTTACTCTCAAAGTTAGTATAATGTACCATGCTTCCTTGCCTCTGCACAGGCATGTCACGCTGCATAGTGGATGAATTATGAAGGAGCCAATCTAAGCACTGCATTAAGTCACTGCCACAAATATGAACTGCCAAGATTGATTGCCAATCAGCAAATCCATACCTGCACGAAAAGAAGGAAACAAGGTCAAAAACTCCCAGCTATGGGTGCAGGACAATGTCAAACATTGAACGATGTACTGAGTTTCTACCATAAAATCAACAGTAAAGGGAACTCTCAGCCATGACACTGGGTATCTCAACAAAATCTAAAAGATAAGGAAGACCATAATAACCAAGACGAACAAGGAACACAAAGAAAAGAGAGAGAGAAAAGAAAAGAGAAGGGAAACAAAAATAGCCAAACAAGGAAGAAAAGAGAGAAAAAAAATGGAGACATGGTCTTTGGAGGACAAAATTGGTATTTGAAAAGGTCACTACTTGAGATTTAAAAGCCCTTGAAATCAATCACAGCATGCAATCAAATGTGAGTCACAAATTCATTGTCTGTAAATCAAACCCCTCAACATAGCACAACCACATATGAGTTTAGAACAAGGTGAACTATCTCACACAAGAATCCTCTCCTGCCAGCCAAATTCCTAACTTGACAAAGCATTCTGGAAGGGATGGAGAACACTTACTCTTGCAGTTGGTTGACAAGCCATGAAAATTTCTTTTCACTAAGTGCAAGCTTGCACCTTTCATTCCAAGGCCTAAGCCCAGCTCGCCTACCAACACCAAATTGTTTCTCCACACCCTGGATGGGCACAGACCTATGTGGTAGTTTAAATTGAGTGTGCTTTTCCAGTAAATCAGCTGGAGCTGACATTCCAGGCACTACTGCATCTGCACCTTCCTCTGCTTCACGTTTCTCTCGAGCCTTTGCTGCACGTTGTAAGTGTTTCTTTTCATTTTTTGTCCGGGCCCTGCAAAAAATTAACACCATGATACTTTGACTGCATATCCCTAAGTTGCAAAATGCTCTAGCTATCACTGAAACTGCTGTTCTCCTATTCATGGTTTGGAGGATTGACACCAATACTGGAAACTGGGCATGACTTGACACAGAAATCTCCAACTCTCATGAACATTTGCACTCATGCCGATGTTGAATGCTACATGCTCTTAAACAAGAGGTTCTTCCTCCAATCCCACAATTCACAAACCACCTACTGATCCAAGTTTGCAAACATGGTTCATGCTCAAGTTCTTCCAACCATGAAGACAGTGGGAGTTGGATGAAACGTGAACATACTTTAGATGATGTGCTTCCAAGCGGTTGTCTGCTCCTGAGAGGCCTGCAGGAGATGAAGGTTGTACAAGTGGAGGGAAAGGATTTTCTTGCTGCCTAACTTCGACATTGGGGAGTAGCAAACGTGGACTTGGGGGGATTGAGTCCTTCTGCTGTCATAAACAACATAAAGGACATTTAGTGTAATTCATAGCCCATTACTGCTGCCCAAGTAGAGCCCAAAGCTGACCCTGGAAATACCTAGAGAAGGAGTAGACATCCATCAGCCATTCCACAACAAAGACTAGGAGAAGAGTCCAACAAGAGGGAGGCTCAGCTGCTGGAGCCTTTCTTAAGTGCTTCATTTGAAAAATTACTGCCACCAGGTCAAAGTTTTGAAAAGAATGGCTAAGGAGAAGTGCTCCAATGTCACTTACAAGCTCTCCATTCCGTGGTCGACCAGTTGCCCAGGCATTGACCAAAGGAACTGGTCCTCCTCCTTTACCAACTGATGCTACTAGCTTAAAATCTTTCGACAATGCCACCCGATGCAGATTTTCATCATCAGTGTCTGAATTTTGTGTAGATCCAATTTCAATTGCATGGTTTTGATTTGACTGCCCATAAATCTCAAGCCCATTTTTCAATCCTCCACCCCCTTTGCTGGCAGCTATTTCTGAGCGAGCTGCAGCTATAGCTGCTAAAGTTGCTTCTCTTGTTAACAATTTAGATCCTCCATTAGTTGTGTCATTAGAGCTGCAACTACCTTTAACACTATAATTAGGTCCCCTAGTACTTCTCCCCACACTTTCTGTACAAGTAGGGAAGGTAGAGGCTCGATTCAGCACCAGAGACTTCAATGAGGTTGTATGTAACTTGTTATCAGCAGAATCCACATCATTCTCTAGTTTAGCTGACTTCGACTTGAGTAATGGTGGAACTTTCTCCTTCTCCTTCTCCACCTTCTCCTTCTTCACAGGAGCTGGAGATCCAGCTGCTGTAGGAGCTGGTTCAGGCATCTTCAACTTCCTTCGATTTTTACTGGAGGATCCACAGGCAACTTTCTCTGAATGACCATTCCCTGAAGAGTGAACATTCTAGTAAAGAGTGCTTTATACACGAGATGCCTCACTTTGCATGCAAACTCAACTGGTTAACAATGAACCCTATCGCAATTTCCATCAGACAGTCTAACAATCTACCTTCAGAGGACCAAAGGACAACACACACGTGTTGCTCTCCAAGAAGATAAGAACAGATATACTCAATCTGTGAGTATGGGTACATGTACAAGTATTCTACATCAGAGGAAAGCTCAAGATCTATGGAAGAAGTGGAGAATGTTGTAAGGGATGAATTTGTTGCCATTTATCTTAATCTGGACTAGTAGCAAATGCTGAGAGTGTTTGTACGCGAAGGGTTGGTGGGCGTGACAAATACTCAGTACAGAAGCCACAGGCTGATAAGTGCTGGGCAGACTTTCTTTTACATGTGAGCATATGATATAATCACAGGACTTGAGAATTTCCCATTCATCGAAGGATGAAGGATTTACTGTTTGACCTTCCAAACCTTCTGCTATGATGAACAGCTGAACATTTACACCTCTCTCCTCCATAACACAGGAGAAGCTTTATGAATTCTAAGCCACTTTCTGTCACTTGACTCACTGTAGAAGCTACAGTCAAGGAAAGAAAGAACAAAGAATATATCCAATTTCCTTTCCTGAAGTGGCCATCAGTTGGAATCCTTTGATATTGATTATTTTCCATTTGGATCTCTTAGATCCACAATACATTTTTAAAAGGGAAGACCAGAAGGCATGAAATCCCTCTTTGGTTATAGTGGTATCCAAAGGTTCAAAAGACAAATTAGCAGATTAGACAATCTTTGGGCTTTTCTTACACGTTCTTGAAACATTCCTAAAAGGTATATGTATGTTTGACTGACATACAACAGTTTTCTAGGATTAAAACTATAGATCTTTTGAGCCTATTGACAGACTTTATTTCAACAATTGGCAGGTAAATTATGATCATGGAATCCTTATAAGAACTCCAGCTAATATTTCGATACCACTAATCATGACTTGAAGCATAAACTACAAAAGTAGAGAATGGAGTCCAATGGATACACACAGTAAGGCCACTAAGTTTGGAAACAAACTCTGAAACATGAATCAACTCATAAAAGCAAGGAGATATACCTATACATGGACGCACAAATCAGCATATGTAGTTCCCATACTAATGCTAAGGTCAACAGGTCTCCTGTCGGAATGAAGACTGTCACCATTAGATCTAAAAAGGAAGAAAAAAAAGAATGGAAGAAAGTGAATGGAAGCAAGAAAAGGAGATGGAAGAGACAAAAAAATGTGAATAGGTCTGCAGTGTAGCAGGCCTTGACAAGTATAAAAACTGGGTGAAATCTCTGGTTGAAAGTGTGCAGGCTAGCTAGTGAACCTTTACTTTGCAAAAATGATACATGCAGTATGCACAAGGTGACTGTCTCACACCAGTCTGGGGAACATACCTACTATCATTGCGAGCATGAATTGGATGTGATTTAGTAACCTGCACAGCCACAAGTAACACCAGTAGTCTTTCAAATACATAGAGTGCTGGTATATCAAATGTTTAGCTTATGGCATCTACAAGTTCATCACACAGAAATTGCATAGATATTGAAGTCTTCAATTGGAAACCAGAGTCTAAGGTGGATGTCCAGACATCTTCAAACTGAAGTTTTAAGTTGAGTGAAGTTCAGATTCATCAAATCCATGAAGTTTGATCCACTTGATATCCTCACCCCAGTGCTATGAGCCATATTTGCAATATTTGATCTACCCTTAAAACCTGGAAGAAGTATCACAGGTCTCTATGAACCCCAATCTAATTGATTGTTATTGAATTGTCCACTTGCAATGGTATAGCTAAACAAAATACATTAGGAACATTTAGCACATTACTCCAATTTTGAAAGACCATTCCACAAAATCATTAACTGTCTTTATGAGAACTTATTTAAAACACAGAGCAGGAAATGGAGTCAATTATACTCACCCGACCAGGGCAAGGTTTCTCAGTCTTAGAGCCTTTCCCACAACCCCGTGGGCATTGAAATCCAGTTTTCCTTTGCCTTCAGGAAACCAAAAAACACCATAAAAGCTCAATGTGAATAGAGTAAATGATTTTTCTTTGCACAAGTGTCCAAAGCATGCCCTCACTTTCCTGTTGGGAAAGTACACCTTCTATGTTTTGCTACACAATTCAACAAGCCAGTCAGAGATTGTCAATTGCTTCAGTTGACAATCTAAACAACACAGAGAACTTCAAAAGCATGAATTTGAGAACAAAGAGGGCTCTGAAAAGCTCCCCACTTTGGTTTAAGTGATCTTGAAATAATCATTTTGAAGATTCCAAAGGCACAAATAGCAGACAGGAAGCTTTCTTGGTTAAGTGAACCTTTGGTTCAATTACCAAGGGACTTTTAAGAACCTTTACTCTTCAAAAGAGTTAGTTAAGGTTACCATTTGAGCTACAAAGAACTCTTTAGCTACTCAGCCTTGAGAACCTAGATGACTATTGATGACTCCAAACACAGAACAATCTGACTGGAATCCACATGAGATGTATGAATATATCTCAGTGTGGCTAAGAATACACATCAAACATGTCAATTGTCTTTCTAATACTGGGTTATCAACAGACACAAAAAATGCAAGAGAACACCATCACAAGTAAGCTCACCAAATGATTTAGAGCATATGATACCACCAGTAGGTACCACCAGTGTCTAATTACATGAAGTTAGTGAAATCAGGGATATCAGGAATAAATGCATCTTCTATAAGCCTATTTAGTAAGCAGAACTTAGAAAGAAAAACCAGACAAGCACAAGACGCAATAAGACATTCCAAAAAAATAAGACATGTGAAGCAGTAGAAGTTAGCTAGAAACACTGCACAATTAGTACGCATTGGAATACCATTTGACCGAAGACAGCCAAACCAAATGTGAAGAACAAGTTATCTATAAAAAGACCTTGCCAAGAAAATACATCTTTTGCTACCTCACCTCCTTATTGAACATGTCAAAAACAAAAGGGAGTCACAAGGGGAAAAGAACCATTGTAGCTGAAACACCTTGCAGTACCATAAACAAAGAGCTACTAGTAGAAATGAAGGCAAAGATAGACCATTGAAACATACTTGTCAAGTCGTATACTTTTGAGATATGCTTCAATGCAATGTTGGTGGTAGATTGTTGGGGTCGCACATCCATCATAAGTACATGCAATTGCATTGAGCTCATCTTTTGTGCTGTCACAGATTTCCCCGCAATACTCACAAAGTCCTTCAAGCTCATGCAGAGAGGGACAGCCAGCTGGTGTGGGAGCCATATCCTCAAGTGTTTGACTCAATATAAGGGCCTATGAGAAGTTGGAAAAGACTGCAAGCAAGGGAATTAGTTAAGGGAGTGCAATCAATGATAGCTGCACAGGAAGCTGAGCTGTGAAAGACAGAAAGCTGCCAAAAACAAACTAGGCAAAGACTCTTCCAAGAGCTACCTGATGTTTGAGCTTGAGGAAGGTCAACAAAGCACTAAAGCCAGAGGAATAATTACTTTAGAAGGTAGTACTTAGCAGAAAATCAAGTTCAAGCAGCTCAGGTCCAGAAAGACCATTCACTTGGTACAAGTGAATGGAGAAAAAGATTCCTTTGAACCAATCCAATTCCCAACAGTCTTGTCAGCTCCATGGCCAACTTGTGACCAAGCATAAACCAGACAAGTAATCCCAGAAGCAAAAAAGATCCCCTGAACAAGACTCTGAAGAACTAAGAGAGACAAAAGAAAAGAGCAACCTTGCCAAATCTAAACAGACATAACAATTGACCTCAATTCTACAACTGGGTCATTATCATTCTGCTCATCCAAAAACTGTTACCCTTGACAAGAGAGACAAATTGATCCATCCACAGAATAGCAACTGCTGCTTGTTGCGTCTAAAGGGCCAGAGTTACATAAGTGAGGAATGTAATTGCTGTTAGATTTGGCAAATTGGACAAAAAATGAAACACTTCACATAAGGCATCAAGACTGTGAACTAGACTAGTAAGCATCCAATGCAGCTCACATCCATTCTGAGGAGAGGAACAAATACCTTCATGATGATAAAGACACAGCAATGACATCACAAGACAATTCAATGCATATTTGAAGAGTGTAAGATACTCAGAAAGAAAATCCAAAGCAAAGGTATCTTTTACATTACAACTGGTGCCTACAAGTTTCAACCAAATAGGCAGCTGCTCATTCCAAGTGACTAAATTGAAGTGTGGTATTTTTCCAAAAGAATGAGCTGGCGACCACAGGAATTGCAATCAGCACTCCACAGTGCATCATAAGTATCATCATATCATGTGGTGATGACATTCCCAATGGAAGGACTTGAAGTGAAAGGATAGCAAAGAAAGTACTCCCAGACAAGAAAAAGAAATTAATCATTTTCATTCAATGGCCAACACAATTTGCTTCACAAAACAGGGCACTAGACACAAGCAACAACATCCTAACATCACATGCACACATAGCCAGAAACAAAACAATGCCTCATGCATCATGCTCAACTCCTCCTCCTCAACAAGTTCCTCCTTCATTCCTTCAAGCTTATGTGAAAGAGGTGACCTAAGGTGAGATGCAAAGCTTCTTCTAGAGGACAGTTGAAAGAAAAAAGATGCAAAACCCACGGAAAGCGGAACACCACCAGGGTATCAAGAATCCGAAAAGGCAAAATCCACAGAGACAAAAACCCAAAACAAACGCTAGCAAAGAAAAGAATCAAGCCAAAAGCTCTGAGAGTGTTTGTAGTAGAGTTTGCTAGAGCTACAGGTGCCAAAAAAATAAAAAAAAGCTAATGGATTTTACTCACCAGTCACACTAACGTCGCCTGCGGCAAGCGTTCTTCTCCACCGCCTCGTCGTCGTCGTTCTTCCTCCACAAGTCTCTCTGGCAGGAACAGTCAAGAAAAGAAAGCAACAAAACGAAAAAAAAGAAAGGCGAGCAACAGCAACGGCAGCAACAAAACAAAAGAACCCTGAGGTTCCAGTCGTCGAATGCAAATTCCAGATGCGGAGTCCAATGACAGACAACCCTGTTCCTTTCTCTCTTCTTAGTCTCGTTCTCTTCTCTCTCTCTCTCTCTCTCTCTCTCTCTCTTTCTCTCTCTCTCTCTCTGTCTCTCCCCCTTCCTCCCTCCTTCTTTGTCTCTCCTTGTTCTTCGTCGTCTTCTTCCGCGAAGTGTAGACGACCACCACCACAAGCAAACCCCAGCCAGCAAGCGCCCCGTACAAAACCCATGGAATTCGGCTTTGTGTATTGAGGAAGATTCCATCATGGAACATGCATACTAGGTACCTAGTACCTACCTACCTACCTACCTACCTTAATGGGGTTTTGTAAGGTCCACACCAGTGTGGGGGCAGGTACCAGAAAAATCTCCAACCCCCCACTGGGTATATGTAGGTAGAACCGGGCAGATGTGAATTTCTCAAAAACCTGCCCCTGCCTCATACCTGCTCTTCTGAAAATTTCAAGAATATATGTACCTGTACCCAACCCAACTAGCAAAGTAGGGAGAGGGTATTTGTCAAAAACCCAAGTACCTCTTTTAGAGTACACTTGGCAATGGTATTCTTTAGGGTTAAGGTTAGAGTAGTTGTGTTAGGGTTAGGGTAGTTGTGTGCTTCATGTTTGTTGTTTCACGTCTCCTTTGGCAAACACTTTTGCAAGTTGGCAATTGTGAGCATTGTGTTCTAGACATTGTAGCATCTTTTTGTTATTACTCAAGATCTATAATCATCAATGTGACTTTATTGGCGACAAAAGCTACAAAGCTCACCCTCTCTATATGAAGTTGATGTTATAGAAGAAGGTAAAGAGTTTTTCAAGTTTCTTGCATTTTGTAAAACTTGTTGCCTTAGCTTTGTGAATTCTTGAAATTATCAAGACAAGTTTTGAAGCAATGTGGAAGGGTCCAAAAGGCTTTTGTGTTTTTTCTTTGCCATGGATCATATGTTGCAAAAAAACAAAGAACAAAATTAGGGTTTGAAGAAAGTTTGAAGTTTTTTGTCTACACTTTGGTTTTCAATTTTCACATCTCTAATCTTCACCAAATGTGTTTTGTTCGTTTGTTGTTTTCACACATTGGTTTTTATTGTGGTGTTTGTTGTACAATCTATAACTTTGTTTAGGGCTTTAGTGATGCATGGTTTAGATTTTGTCACCATTTCGTTTTAATTTTGAGGATGTTGAAGCACTTGGGAGGAATGTGGGTGTGGGAAGCAAACCAATACTTGGGGCTACATGCAAGCTTTGAAATTTATCTTCGACTATTTTATGTTTCATTTTTTCCCCATTCTTTTGTTTTTTCATTATTTGATTATAACCTTTGCACTTGTTTATGTGGCCGTTTTATGGCTTTTCAAGTCAAGCTATCTTGAACATTAAAAATCTAAGTCCTAATGTAGACATTCTAATCTTTGCAAGATGTGACAACAACATGAATGTTGAAATGATGCTTCAAAAAGATGGATAGTTACAAATTCCTAAAAATATTCTTGTTGTTGCAAATCACATTGAAGTTACATATGACAAATTTGTAAAAGCAACATATCGTTTGGAAACATCATAATCAAATTTTGTCAACATGGGTTTTTAAAAGGTGAACAATAACCAATCCATAGACCTTTCTCAAAACCAAATAATGCGATGCATAGTTTGCCATAGTAATGTTATCGGTTGTGAAATTTTGGCATTATGCACAAGGTTACAAAAAGGTTTTATTACTGACCACAAGTCAAATGGCATAACAACCATGAAAAAACATGTTGAACTGAACACACCACCTTAACTAATAAGTTCTTTGAAGAACAAACCAATGCAACTGTTATTGCTCCACTTTCCCACAAGCTAACCAAGAAGCAGCACATGGGATTCTAAGTGCCTTTTTTTTTTCCCCCCTTTTACAAACCAATTCAAAAAAGATAATGAAATTCATGTTGATTTCTTGGAGGATGTGATTTTATTTGCAATCAAAGGTTATTTTCCCATGAGGATTGTTGAATCCATTTGGTTGCAAAAAACAACATACAAGTTAAGCCCAAAAATGGCTTTTCCTAACAAATAAGCATTTATGGATGATGTTGTATGGATTAGTGGAAAAAATCATGTTTACTTATGTGTAATTTGCATTGGCAGATTATATTTCAACTACCTACACCTTTGACTTATGGATGTCAAAATGTGTGCACGATGTTTCAATTGTTATTGTTAACTTCCTATGTAGCAAATGGGAGGCCAAACATGTCACTATCAAACTATTTGAAGTGTTTGACACTTTGTGGTACAACTATGGTTCTACAATTACAACAACTTTTGAATAAATGTTTTTTTACCCAAGAGATCCTTGCTTATGTTAAAGATGAAGGCTTTAATTTCCAAACTTGTGCAAGTGGTTTGAATTCACTTGTTTCATGTGCTAGCTTGGTTGTGATGGAGCCATTTAATGGGTCATGTTTTGGGCATGCCTTATCAAAGGGTTTGCCACTATGCCTCTATGGACAAGAAGGTTGCCATAGATTGTCCTACACATCTATACAAAAGCCAAAGCTGACATCTAGAAATGCATTACGTAGCCAAAAAAGTTTAGGGAAAAGGAAACAAACATGGGATAAAACTTGCATAGATTATAACTTGAGGCCAAGAAAATTTTGCACACTTGTCAACACAAGGTTTAACATTTTATTTCTTATTTTACTTTGGTCAATTTCATGGGTTGCAAATTATGCCAAAGGTAGTGGATATTTAATTAATGTGGTATTGATTTGATTTGTTTTTTTGCTTATAGGTTTGCAAGTCTTATTTTATTATTCAAAAATGCACTAACATTTCGAAACGTCATTGTAGTATGTTATGGCAAGTAGACTATTATGTTACATGGTTACATACATTTTCCTCCGACTTGGGATGTCTATGAAATTGTTGTCAAAGGTCTTTCACCCATTATGAGAAGATAAGTATTGGCTCCTTGGGGATGCCTTCCATTTTATTATATCCACATGTTGAGAATTTTGTGAAGACCTTTCACACCAAAAGGCCCCTAATAACCTTACTAAAAAGGAAATAAATTAATTTGATTTTGAGTTACATGAGTTCATTTTTTGTATGAAGTGCTAAACATTGGAGGTTTTTCTACCCTTTATTTCTTTATATGCATGGTTTTGATAAGAAAAAAAGAAGCATAACATGTTGTTTCTAATGTTGGATCTTAGGTACAAAAATATGCATTTAGTGATCATTTATTTGGGTCATGAAATTGTTACCACCTTAGTTGTCGATTATAATGAATAAGATACAAACATGGTTGAAGTACCCCATTTGAAACATAAGGATTCATTCCTAGGACCCTCAAATTCATTTTTTTCTTCATAAAACCTATGACCTATTTTAGATTTCCTTATTTTTTTTCATGTCAAATGAATGTCATGCCCATACATGGCCTCATACATGATGGTCGGTTATGGGCATGCCCATCATGCCTTTTAGGGTTAATGTACATTCTTAGGTGATTGTACGCTATTAGGTGCTTAAGGTTTCAGCTTGTTGGCAATTGTATAAAAAGCCAAGCCCTTCCCTTCTCTTTTTAATTTTTCTAGAATCCCTTTGTCATGAAAGTTTCTTCCATAGTCATATTGGATTTCTAGATGTTCACAGCAGCTATTGCATGACCACCGTCTACATACACTACATGTTATTTCCTTCTTTGTAATTCAATGCATACATGAAAATTTCATCTCAGCCTCCTTTGTGCATTGTATATATATGTGCATGCATATTTTTTTTTGTTGATTAATTTTTACCTTTCATTGGTTTTAGTTTTTTTATTTAGAGTTTACTATGGATTTACACCCTTACAACACCGTACATCACAACATTACACATCACGATATGAAATTAATTTGCTTCAAATTTTATATAAGCATTTAGAGTATATATTATTTTCACTTATGAAAATAAAAATAATAAAATTTATTCATTGTCGGCCATGTTTTATCAATGGCCCAAAATTTTCAAAATTTTCATTTTTTATAACTTTGCACATTATAATAAGGCATTTGGTTCTTGTCACACTTGAACGTTTTATATACACTAATAGTTAAAGTGTTTGTGAAAAAAATATTGAAGCAAAATAATTTGTTTATACATTTTTTATGAGTTTTTGAACTTTTTTTCTCATGAAACAAAGTCTTGAAAAGTTTTTTGGGAATTGTTAAGAATCTTTAAACTTGTTCAAATTTGAAATGTTATGCATAAAATAGTACCTTGGTAAAACAGAACATCATTTAATGAAGTATAATTTTCCAAAAGGCCTCCAACCTTTTTTGGTAAAACTTTTCATCTTTCTAATAATTGTCAAAAGATTCCTAGATTATAGAACCCACTATTCTACTTGTGATTTCTTGCTCTTATGTTGATAGACTAAAAATTCAACCTTCAGAAAGGCATGTTCCATTTTGAGAATGTTTTCCATTCAGTGATGATAGAAATTAACCATTTTAGCTTTATGCCTTAGGGATTTCATCTCCTTTTCAATTGCCTACAATTCCTTTTGAGTCACAACTGAATTGGTCTTCATTTCCTCAATATTTTGCTTGAGTAATCAAATTCTTTCAGTAGACTTCTTTTGTTCAAATTTTTGTTTTAGGATTATTTCATTGGGGCTTCATTCTAAACTTTTAGCCTCTCTATTTTTGCTTTTGCCACCTTAAGTTGCTTATCTATCATGCCCAGAAACAACTCCAAGTTTTTTAAATTCTCCTTCTCAATTATGAAGTTTTATTACAAAATGTTTTGTTTTGTTTACAAAGTATAAAAAATGATATCAATTTTAGAAAGCCAATTATGCAATTCTAGTGTTATTAATTGACGTGGCATTATTGATTTGATTTTAAATTAAAATTTATATTATTTATATGTACATCTAATGACATTATGGAACTTTAATATTTTTGAACTATTGGTGAATCCAAAATGTCACCACCCTATCTATGATTCTATAAATTTTATTTTATTTTTTCGAATTGACATTACTAGTAGATTGTAATAAGGTTTGAACTCACAACCTTCTTGACCACATTCTAAGGTCTTAACCAGTAAACCATCACATCATGTGATGACAAAAAATAACATCACAAATGTATATAAACACTTATTTCGAACAAAAAAAAAGAATTTTATAATCATTATTTGATTTGATCGATTTGGTAGGTTTATTATTACATTCAACTTTGTAATTTTTAAATTCAAAAATTATTTTAGATCATAATTATTCTAAATATTCATTAATTAACAAATTCAAATTCATCATTTGAAACTTTGAATTGAGTTTTAAGTTCAAAATGTGAAAATATAATTAAGTCACTTAATTTGAAAATTCATATATAACATATTAAATCTTTGATTGAGTTATAATCTATATCTATTTATGTAAAAATAATTTATTATCATAATCATATTGAACTTTGTGATTCCTTTCAATTTCAAAACATGAACAAAAAATTCAATATTTGTAAAAAAAATTCAAGCAATGTTTTTTTTGCTTGGGTTACAAATTTTGCATATAACTATTTAGGTCCATTTGGTTTCCTTACTTTCGTCATTGACTTCAATTTTAGAATATTTTAAATCCAAATTTTTTGACATTCCATTGATTTACATATTTTGATTTATGCCACGTATTTATTTATTTTAAATGTTTACACAAAATATCTTTATAATATTATAACCAAAAGATTCACTTTGGAAATTATGGTTTTAAAATTTGTATGCCTTCAATCTTGTATCAACTTTTGTAATAAAAATAAAAGAAATGAATTCAGTGGTAGATTTTTTTTGTAGTAATAACGGATTTTACTATAATTTTATAAATTATTATTATTTAATTTAAAATCTAAATGCAATGTACATTATTTTTATTCTTTTTTTATTAAATTAAAAGAAGTTACTTTAAATATTATTCCATTTTACTCATATAATTTGATCATAAATAAATAAATAGATGGTTTAATTTGGGGCTAATTATATATATATTCAATTGATTCATCACAAATAAAAATTGAATAATGAAAATTGAATAATTGAAGATTAAAATGTACATTTAGTTAATTAGTATGATTTATTTTCTATAATTTTGATAAAATTAGAAAATTTTTAATTAATATTCCAGATTTTATTTTCCTTTTTTTCAAATTTCCCCCTTGTAAATTATTTATTTATTTGAATAATTATGAATAATAATTAAAATCATGATAACTATATCTTTTGTCATTTTTTTTGGGTTGAAGTTTTTAAAATGAAAACAAGATATTTTTTCCATTTCATTAATACCATTTTAAAAAAATAAAATTATAATCATGTGTATCATATTTTATGACTAATTTTAGTCATGTTAATTGTATTAGTCAACATAAACAAATCCACACAAGCATCCACATTTACCACGTGTGCAACATATTATTTGATTTGACTATAATATTAGATTATTTTATCATAACGGACATTGCTACTTTTGATATTAGTCATGATGAACACATTTAGTCACTTTAGACTACTAGTGCATTCGAAATATTGACTATATAATCATTTTAGACATGATGCTAGTAGCAAAAAAACCATGTTTTTGTAGTAGTCCAAGTTTTGCAGCTTGGGGTGTGAGGGTATCATCTTTTATTATTTACCCAATTCTTAAAATGCAATGTTCAATATGTTTTTTACATTCAGAAAGCCTATTGACATTTAGCCTTGTATGAAAGTATAATCCACTGTAGCAAAGGAACAATAGTTTAAAAGAACAACTTTATTAACAAAGAAAAAACCAATGATAATAAAAAAGTTAAAAAAAATGTTACAACCATAGACATTGTTTTTTTCAAAACTTCCAAATTTTAAACCTAACTAAAGGAAGTAGTCTCAATGCATAGCCATGTTCATGTATGAATCATAAGGATTTTGTTGTTTTATTAATGGTTTTTTTGTATCTAGCTTTCCCATGTTCCTTTCATCTAACATGTTCCATATGTTTCATAAATGATAATGGCTTGACATTTGATCCCAACTTCCCATTAAAAAAGACAAGCCCTCAAAATTCAAACGACTCTAACAATGGAAAAGATTATTTCATTTCAATTTAGTTAGCCAAGATTCCCAATATTTGTCTTACAAGTGTATTATTGGAAACTTTTGTTTTTGTCTACCACCATGTCAAAGCACATTGACAGGTTTATAAATGGGAGTAAGCAAGGTATTTTTTAGATACTTGTTACCTTGTTTTCTACTTGAAAACATGAAAAAAATTGTTTTTCAAACTTATAACCTTCCTTTAGCATTTCAAAACAAATGATATATTTTTTTCATGGGCATTTCTACACTCCTAGCTTTTAAAAACAATTTGTGTTATATGATTTAGACTTGAAAAAATACCCCAAGAATAACCCCATTTTATGGGGATGAATTTAATTATGAAAACAAACTCGATTAACCAAAAAAATTATATTAGAATGTTCACCACATCAATATTGAAGTGCTTAAAAAAAGGCCAAATACTTGCAAAAACATTTCACTTACTTCCAAATAGTTGAACTTTATTTTTCAAACTTCCACAAATTTGAGGTCCAATTCAAATACTTGCAAGTAGCTTTAAAAAACATTATTATAACAATTTAACTTTTGAAGTCCATGCAAACAAGAGTTAAGAAATAATGTACCCAAAAAAATTATTATTATCCCCCATAAAATCATCTACTTGTTAGTCCTTTTTTTTAAGGACCCCAGTATTTTATTGTTTACACTACTTTTTGTGTGTACTTTACCATGCTTTCACCCAAACATGAACAAAATAACAATAGAATCCACCAAGTTTTGACACACAATGTCTTTATATAAGTGTTTACACTTGTTTTAATCTACTAAAATAAATCTTGAAAATCCACAAGTGAGGTAAATTTATCAAGATAATGACCTTTAATATTGGGCATCAAAGCTTTGTAAGCCTCCAATGGGTTAAAGCATGGTTATGGTACTAGAAAATATTTTCTCATTAAATATCTAGTGGACCTCCTCACTTGAACATGTCATTGAGACTTAATGGCATATTCATATTAAAAGTTTTTTTTTCTTCATAGATACATACTCTTATGTTTTATACCCATTATTTTTAATGTATTAAAGATTATTGGATTAGATGTTGTAATAGAGGCAATAGAGTTGGTAAAGGTTACTCCCATAGAGGAATAGATTATTTTGTAAAACACTTGTAAATTAAATTATAATTACAAAGACAATCCCAATTAGAAAAAAGGATGATGTTGAAGGTAAAAAAATTATTGGATTATCTTACCAAATTTTATACTAAAAACACATTATTGGATTTTGATAGTTAACCAAATTTGTATTGTTAGATTTCCTATACTAGATTCCTTTACTAGATTCATATGTTTATATTAAAACTAAAAAATTTGGGATCAGGTTAAATGGTTGTTCCACCATTTTGATGTAGTTTTTTTTGGCGTACTTATGGTGCCAATTTTTGAAGGTAAAATATGAGTGTTCTGATTTAAATTTGATGAAGTTCTTTTATATTTTTTTTTATTAAAAAACTAGTTTCTTCCAATTGTTGTTGGAAGTTTTTAATTTTATTGTAAGGCCTTTGAATTTGTATTTTCTTCAAAAAAAATTATGATGAATTTTTGTTGTTTCTAAATCCTATTAAGTTGATAGGAAAATACTTAAGCTATTTGTTTTCCTACATTAGAGAAATAAATTTTATTTTTATACCTACATACCTTCACAACAAAACCTAGTAGTTCATTAGGTGGCTTAAACAACATTGTCATTTCTTGGCTTTGTGTTGTTCAAATATTTGTTCATTCGTGTTGTTGTGCTTTCCTTTTTATTATTGGAGCTTGTATTTCCCCATTTTTGTCACATTTTGCAAGGTTGGAGCTTTTCTTGATGACAAATTTGTTGTTTTCATTTTTTTGTGTTTTTTTTCTTGTATTGGTTTGTTGTTTTTTTGTGTTTTTAGTTTGTTTTTGGTGTTTTCTGATTTTATTTAGTTCCATCTTTGATTTATTTCTTATGTTGGTTTGTGTAGATGTTTTTACAAGATAGTTATTGCATTGAAGTAAATTTTTGCACATCTCTTTGTTTTATAATGGAGAGGGAGGGAGTTTAATTTTTGCTTGTAAATGTTGTAAATGTTTGCATTAGTTTTTTTTAGGCATCCATACCAATAGCACATTTCATATTTCACCCTGGACCAAGACCTTTCCTTGCAAGACATTTTGTTTGCTTGAGTTTTTCCATCATGTGAAAAATGAGAGGTTTCATGGAAATGAAAAAACATTAATCCATAATGGAGAATGAAATATTTCTAAATGATGTTGAATGTGAAGATGAAATAATGGAAGAAACTCAAGAGGACCTAAGTTTGTAAACAAAAAAAATTAGAGTCTTAAAAGATGATGAAGAAAGAATCTTGGATGTCCAAGGGTGTCCATGATGTGTTTGCCTTGGTCATAATTTATTTGGGATATGATTGGAAACCAAAACATGTGATTCTTAGTTTATTTGATGCTTTTAAAATTAGATGATAGACATTGGCAAAAAAAATTGATTCATCTTTTGGATGAATTTGATTTGAAAAATAAGATTATAACATACGTTAAAGATGAGGGTTCAAATTTGAACACAATAATGGGTGTTTTCAAATCTATTGTCAAATGTGAAACTCTAGGTTTGGAAGGGAGCTTTTAAGGAACATTTTTGGGCATGCTTTTTCCAAAGCTTGCCAATATGGCACAAATGATGAGAAAATTTGTAAGGGTTTTAAACATGTTTCTTATAAGTTTGCATAAGTAGACTTATAGAAATGCATCACTTGGCTAATTTTTTTGGGTAAAGACTAACAAAAATGGAATAAGACTTGAATTGAAGTTAATTTCATGTCAAGATAATTAAGCTTTTTAGTGAAAACTACGTTTGTTTTGTTTTTAAACATTGTGTTCTTTTTTTTTGTTTCTATTAAAAAAAACATTGTTTGCGAAATTTGCAAATTGTTGTGTGATATTTAATCCGTTCTTAAAGGTTTATAAGTAAGATCATATTGTTCTAGGAAACATTACAATTTAGGTCAACAATTGTTTTATGTCATAATCGCCAAACATTAGTGAAGATTAATTATGTGCCTTTGCTTTTAACGTGGGATGTCTTTTAAATCATTGTTGATATTCTTTCTTCAGTTATGAATGTTTGTGTTTAACCAATCTTGTGAGCATTAATTACTTTCCAATGCCTTGCATGTAGCAATTACCATGGCTTTGAAATTAAAAGAAAAAATTGGAATGACACCCATTATGGTTAATTTGATGGAAGATGATATGGTTATGGCTTTGAAGTTGTTTATGTTTCCTTTTAACATTAGAAAGCAAGTATGTGATGTTTTAGATGGTTTTCTCTTCATTATTAATGAAGAATGAAAATTAAAAACCTGACATAACATGTTATTTTTAATGTTAGACTTGAGATTTAAGATTTTAGGTTGGTCTTGTGTTTTATTAATCAATAATAAGATTTTTCCATCATAAATTTTGCATGCAATGACTTAATAATAAAAATTGTGCAAAGTTCATTCAATCATAGGTTTGTACATTTTACACATGAATATCATGAGTTGAAAACATGTTTGACACACGGATAAATGTGTTGATGGATGAAATATGAATGAATGTCACATGAATTTCGCATCTTATAAATTTGTGTGTCAAATTTGCTTTCAATGTATGATATTAGTGTGTGAAACTATGAATTATGAATGAACAAATTTTGTACAATTTCCATTATTAAGTTGTGAGATGTTAAATTTGTGATATATGTGGTGAAAGATTAAGATAAATGATTTTTGTTTGCAGTGCATTGAAATGCCATAATGTACTTCACCAAATATGTTGGAATTTGGAATTATGGAAAATTAGTTGAATGATGAAAATTTTAGTCTTGACATTTTTGAGGTTATTAATCACATTAATGAACTAGTTAATGAGTTGGTGAATAAGGAATTGTTGATGTTTCAAAGGTACCAAATTGATGTAAAGGACATTAAGTGTTATTTGACGTGGTGGGGAAAATAGGAATCCTTGATTTCAATTGTTGTTTTTCTTGCTCTTTAGATCCTCAGGATTGTGCGATCCCAAATTGAAATTAAAAGATTTTTTTCCTTGGTTGGGATATTGACAAATTTGAAGAAATGTAAGTTGTAGATAAATAATTTAAATACTTAAATATTTATGTAAACAAAAATTGGCCAAATGATTTGAAAGTGAGTATTTTTCATTTTTTAACTTGATAAAGTTGTTGAGGGTCAACTTTTTTAGATGAAAAGCTAGAAAAGTATGAAGGTGAGTTTGAACAAGATGAATTTATGGACATGTAATTTGTAATTTATGATTTTGTAATAAAATTCTTGAATGTTGTTATCTAAGGCTATAAGAATTGCCTTGAATACTTGACAAATATTACTTTTAAAGATATTTGGAAATATGAAATCTAGATTTTGATTTTGAATTTTTAAAAAAATATCCTAGACAAATATTACAATTGAATTTTTTAAAAATTATTTAAAAATCTGACCGTGTCCTTTGAAAGCATTTAAAAAAACTGAAATTGATAGATATTTAAAAGAATGATATTCACCCAACATTGGTTCCAACCTTATTTTTAATTTGAAAGAACCCCTTGTTCCAGTTCAAGGAATTTGGCTATTGAATTCTGACCTGGTTATCAAAGTTGGTTATTAGTAGCCTACCAGCCAGTTCTTGATTTTTTGAGAACATATTAAATTGATAATTGCTTGATATTGAATTTTTAAAAAATTCAATAATCTACCTGGATGACCCAATTATCATCCAAGTAGGTTACCAAAATTTAAACTCTATTACAATTTTTTTTATAAAAAAGATAAGACTTTTAGTTTTAATTCTGAAAAAAATCCTTATAACCAGCCAGGAATCAATAGGATAACAAGTGGTTATCAACTGGTTATTTGATGACCTATTCAACAACCCATAAAATTTTGATATTGATATCCTGTGTTATCTGAAAAAAATTCAAAACAATAACCTACCTGGTAGTTATTAAAAAAAAGCAATAATCAATCAACACTAGTCCAAACCCTGGTTTTGGTTAAAGTTTTTTTTTTTTTTTTTTTCTTGGGATTTTTTGTTTGCTAGAATTGAGTTTGGTTGTGGACCCAATTTTCACATTTTATCAAGACTCATGGTTCTTGGTTCTTTAAAAAAAATTTAAATAAAATAAAAATCCTAGACAAAGGCTGGTTCCAAACTGAATCAAGTTCTATATACCTATGCCTAATTCAAAACTGAATTTATTTTAAGTTTATTAGCACTCCACAACCAATCAAAAGTGACAACCTATATATTAACTACATGCCTAAGCAAAAAGAAAAAAAAAAAAAAAACAACTTGCATACTTCCAAAGTAACAACTACATTCGTAATGCCACCCACACATGCCACAATGTTCGTGACCAATTATCATCCATTCCTTGACTAATTATCATCCATTTTAACAATTTTGTAAGCTCCACATGGAGACTTTTTCATGATCAATGGATGGAGATCAAATGAGAGAGAGTTTAGATGTATGGCTGTGATCAGCGAGAGCCAGAATCAAACCAAGCATCTTAGGTGCTAGACTAGTTGAAAAAATTATGAGATAAAATGAAAGCATCTTTTTGTATTTAAAGAACATAACACGAACCTTTTGAGTCACACTGACAAATAGAAATCCATTGCAAAATTTTACAAAGTGTTTTTTTCTTTGGAAAAGCAAGGCATCACAAACACACTGGCCCTGCCAATAGATAAGATGTTGCTGTGTACATCAGTCTGAACACCCAAAAAATCCATTCCAATCTAAACAGTCTAAACACTTTCGCCAAAGAAACCAGTTCATATAATGTGAAACTGGTTCTATTAAGGTAAAACTTCCAAAAGTTGGATCGAATGCCATAGTTGCTGTGCCTGTGGGGGCAGGGCCCGCCAAAGAAAAACACATGCAAAAGTTGCAATATTTTGAGGAAAAAAGTCAGAAGTTGCCATGTTTAGACAATGAGTGAGTTCCTAGAGGTTGCCACAACAAAGCAGGATTCTATAGATATTCTACTAAATTCCTGGCTGACCTCTAGCCAAATTTGGCTCATTCCTCTTCTGGATGATTGCCACTCCACCTAATTGACAAAATTGAACCAAAAACAGACCAAAAAAAAAAAAAAGAGTCTAAGTATGATGTTCATAAAACCATGGGAAACCTTCAGAATGATCCAATCCCATACTGATTACAAGGCTTTTGCAAAAGCAGGGAGGACATTAAATCAGTAATGGGTCCTTAATTGTAGACAGCACGAAAAGATTGCTTTGCTTCTTTTTTTCCTTGACTGCCCAATTGCTCAACTAAGATGTGTCTGGTTACACAACCGGACACATCTTAGTCAGGCTGCCCAGACACAATTTTTGTGTCTCATTATGCAGTGAAAAACAATTGTACTGGTTGACAGTTTTTTGAATTTTAAATATCATTTAAATGGACATTATCATACATTCGAGTTATCTGTAAAGTCAGGCGATTAGGGGGTGTGAGAATCACCAGTTTTGGTATAATAGGGCATCAACAGTTTGAGTGGGAATGAAAATTTTACAAAGAAACAACTTGTCTTTCCTATTTTCTGAGCGCCTCCACTGCTGCTACATATATTTTCACTGCTCCTACCTGTACAACTACTGTAATCACTCTCGAACCTTGTGCATTAAATGCTGAGTTTCAACATTTCATGCTGAGATTTAACAAAATTTCTTTACTTTGCGGATACCACTGAAAGAGGGGATAGGGGGTGAAAGCAGGCCCAAAGAGAGGATGAAGACAGGGTGACTGTACTATTGTTCTGTAAGCCTTTGCATAACCCTAATATAAATTGTACTTGTAATGTGTGTTTCGTATTCACATATGGTTGACATGTGTGAATTTTCTAGGTTCTAGTTTGATTAATCATGCATCTACCATAAAATTTTATAAGGTAAGTTGCTTTGATAACATGTTTAAGAACGTACATAGAATGAAAAGGTTCATTTTTTTCTCAAGGAAGGCAGGTTGATATTTGATGTGTAATCCTTCTAAATTCTATATGTAACACCTTACTAGTTAAAATGACGATACAACTTAAGATGTTTAATGTCCTTTTCATACTGATTAGCCTTTTAATATATTTAAATTTGGCCATCTTAATGCAAGTCAATATTTTAATGTCTCATGGTATTCCTTGCAAATGATATTCTAAGTTCAACTTTCAAAAATAAAAGAACCCAAAGGGCAAATAAAAGTTTGAATATGAATTTTATTTTCAGTGTTCACATTCAGTTATTCTTTTAGATTTTATTAAATTCACTCTTATGTTTTTATAGTTTATACACATAACATCATCTTCATTATTAGAGATATAAATTAAGATGGAAGTTATCAAGTTGGACACATAAATGTGACATTAATTGTCAAGAGACATATATTGCAAGTACGTTCAATTCTTACATTCAATTCATAATAAGGTGCTGTGGACTTAAAACCCCATTAAGGGCCATAATTGGAAACTTGGTGTGAAAAAACAAATCTATGGAACAGGCAACCAAGATTAATGGATCTCAAAACTAATTGCATCACCAATGCTTTTTTTTCAACAAATTTTATCATTTTTTTATAAAAATCAAAAAATTGTCATTCAAAGAAAAATTGTTTTTTGCAACTTGTCTTATGCAATTAGAAATTTTTTATGCAACTCAAAAAATGTTGCATGCAATTTATTTTTTTAGTTGCATGCAACATGTGTAGTTGTATAAAACAAGTTACAAAAAACAGGTTTTTTTTACTAATGCATATGAAATTTTTTTTCCATTTTTTCAAAAACTAAAAAGAAAATTTCAAAAAATTGAAATTTTTATTTCGCAGGGAAATTTTATGACAGAATATTCCATTTTTATTTCTTGAGGTCTAAAATTATGCAAACATTCACTACCAAAAAAATTAAAAATTTTGAAAAAAAATCAATGGAACTTGGACCTAGTAGTGTGTTTGAGACCTTTATTGTCCTACTAACAAGAAGTGGCTAAAACCCAAATTAGGTATGAAAATTATTGATGTTTCTGTGACTACTACTTTGAGAAATAAACTAATTAATTAGTGGCCCCAATTTGAACTAATTAATTAGCTGGGTTTAGAGTTTAGAAGCCACAGTAAACTGGGACCAGCTGGTATTTGTGGAACAAATAGCAACCTGAATAGCTGGGCTCACATGCATGCAGCTGTGAACAGCTGCATGCTCTTTGCAACCCTCCAACAACACATACAATGAAATCCCAACGTCCACAAGCTGGTCCTCCCCTGCATTGCAAGTTTGTATCATCCACATGAGTGGAAACGAAATCACCTGATATCACACACACACACACAAAGGGATCATCAGATGGACTTAATTAAGAGATCTTTGCTTACAAACACTAGTGCACACAATAACTACAAATCAATTTAATGTATATAAAACACCCAGGAGTTGTGATCAACTTGGCAGCAGCAAAGATAACAAGATCTTGATCCAACTTACTTGCAGCAGGCTCCTCTGATTGTGGGTGGTGGTGATGAATTATCATCTGGCTCCCATTTGTTGAAATTGCATGAGCCTCTTTAGACAGCGATACCTGCAACATAAGTTAGATCACAAATTGCTGATCAAAGCCAATTCAATGCAGCTCACAGTGCAATAATATATAGACTCAGATTTGCATACCCTACTATATACAAGGGTTTTAGGGTTTAGGGTTACATGCATACCCTAATATACATATTACTCAACACAATCTGCTGCATACAGCGGCTACTGTGCTATCATGGCCTTCTATATGGTATCGTATTGCTGTGAATTTGTGGATCATATTGGCGCAGGAAATTATATTAACACACAGATTTCAACGTGAACTCATGTCTGTTTTTTCTGTTTTGGGTACATAACTCATGTCTCTCACCTTTTCGTCCGTGTCCAGAATAATTCTACAGGTGACCGTGGACACCATCAGAAATGCCATCAGGATCGACATCGCCATGATACCTATTACAACATTCAAAACAGTCACCAAGCCATGATCTGATAAGTCCTTAGGAGATAGATTAGAGTTCTAGATGTAATTGATATACCCAGATTCATATAATGTACATATAGTTTGATGAGCACTTACTCACCTGCAAGAAATAGCTGTGGAAGCTGGAAGTGAGACATGATGGCAGCAGTAGTAGTAATAGTAGAGTCAGCTGCTGCCTTTGAGGTTGAAACTTTGATCCACTTCTTCACAGTACAGATGAATGAAATGGGATCCCAGACGAGCCAGAGAAAATGAGAAAGAGAGAAGAAAGCCAAGAGGAAGAAGAAGAAGAACGAGAAGATGCGTGCAATGCGAAGGAATGATCCTCCCAACTATGCAGACTTCCTCACCTTCGCCTCCGGCTCGCTTTATAAGCCAGAACCCTAAACCAGAATCGTCTGAACTGGCGGATTCGGTCTTTTTAATGAGCCTGATTTTGACAGATTTCTCTGACAATTCTCTTGTAAAGGGTCTATTCCGAATCATAATTTTATTAACAAGCTTTTTTCTAAAAGGGTCTCAGATTTCAGCATCAAGATATGATGTTCCAGAAATAATCCACACTAGCTAGATTAGATTACGTAATGGAATTTTCTAGTTCTTGCCCAATAACCAGAGGGTAGAAAACAACACAAAATCAGGGATGCGTGTTCAGGGTCCATATGCTGCCCCTCATTCCAAGGTAGAATCCTTCCCTTGCTGCTGATTCTGCTTGTAGGGGGATCAACTTTTCTGCATGTAGACCCCTTTTAATCTCAAGGAATCAGATGTACAGCTGATTCCACCAAAATGTGTCATTGCGAAGTGAGGGATTACATGGCAGAATCGGTCCTAGTACACACCTGGTGCAGGCTTTTCCTCTAGTTTCTATACATTTATTGTATGTACTCTTGCACTTTGATTTCAACCTAATGTCAATTCAATCACATCACTGCAAGAAGCTTACATGAACAAAACCATATCATGGTTTCAGAGAACTTTCTGTGTGCGGGTTTATAAGAATATCTAATTATTAGATTTTATTTTTATTTATTTATTTATTTTTCAAGAATGTCATGTGAATTGATTTTTGTGGTGACCAATTTGGACTTTTCCATTAATTATAAAAATGGCACATGTCAATTCCATAACTGGTCATTAATTTATGAAGTTCTATATTGCAACCAGCTTATTAAAGATTGATTACAACATTGCATTTTAATCTTGTCCTTTGCAACCCCCACTAGTCACATATGATTGATTTTGCCACTAGAAGTGTCACAAACATTCACAATGACAGCTTATTAAAGATTGATTACAACATTGCGTTTTAATCTTGTCCTTTGCAACCCCCACTAGTCACATATGATTGATTTTGCCACTACAAGTGTCACAAACATTCACAATGACAGCTTATTAAAGATTGATTACAACATTGCGTTTTAATCTTGTCCTTTGCAACCCTCACTAGTCACATATGATTGATTTTGCCACAACAAGTGTCACAAACATTCACAATGATTGTGTGTAGGTGTTTATGAATCATCGACATCGATGTCGATTGTGATAACGACTGGATGGAGGATTTGGGAACTATCATTTGTCTAATCTATCTACATATTGTCAATAAACATCCCACATGACTAGAGATTATTTTTATGTTCATGGGTACACATATAAGAGAGACATAGAGAGTAGATTAAGGGGAGGTTACCATAATATTTTTACTATTCCAGCAATAATTAATTTTTAAAAAATTAGTGTTGGTTTTTTTTAATAAAAAATTAGCTGCCCACAATGTTGAAAATTTTAGAAATTCTATTGTTATGTAGTGTACATGGTTTTTTATTGTTATTATTCTAGGTCTACATGGCTAGATCTTTGAGGGTGCTGAAATTTCAGAAATTTATATTGTTATTGTTAGAGTGAAAAAATGATAAATAAATAAATAAATGGCAAGAAGATGCCACACTAGTAAAGGTATTACAATCTTTTCAAAAAAAAATTCAAATGACATGCAAAAAAATATAGTGCAACTTAATGAAAGAAATTAAATTTCAAATTTCACTTCAACATAAATATTGCGTCAAGAAATGGATTACAAAAATATTTTAAAACTATTCTCAATTTTAATAGAATATTATTTTAATATTCTATTATGTCATGTAGCATACAAAAAATACCCTTCTATCTCACGTGCTTCATAAAATACATAGAATAACCTCCCCCATGAGTAGGTAGATAGTTGATCAATATTGTCCTTGAAAGTTTTCCAATAAATAGCTAGAAAGTAGATTTGGTAGGAATTTAGATCTAGGAAGTGCTTTTTTTTTGAGAAAAAAAACCATGACCATATACAAAATTTCATTATATAGGTTTTCCCAACATTGTTTCACCATCATGAAATGTATTTGTTTTTCTAATCAAACTTTTAGAATAGATTATTTAAGTATGGTTGAATTAATATTGCAAATCTACACTTGAAACCTATTTATGACTACAAGGAGGTTGTAATTACATATATAAAAGTCTCCATGTAAGAAAATCTATGCTATAGTCTTTCATGGACCTACTTGCGATTTATTTGCTTAAGAAAAAAAAGGCCAAAAATACAAGTAAAATCATTTCCCTAAAACCATCCCTATAAGTCATAATTACTTATTTTCCAAAATTTTTAAAGCTATTACTTTAACAATAGTTAAAAGTTTATGTACCCAAAAAAAAAAACTACCTTTTCTTTCATTCAATTGAATTTTGGTGCATATTAAAATAAAGAACCCCAATTTTTGCACTGTGGCCTACATTCTCAAAATTTTCTCCATACTTTAACTACAATTTAAAATTGTGTTATAAAACTAATTTGTGACGAGGGTATTTGGGGGGGGGGGGGGGCGGGAGGGGGGCGCAACGGCAAAGAATTCATATCCAAAAGAGCGAAAAAAATTCAAAATCACCAATTTTACAACAACGCACCAGAATAATTTTTTTTTAAAATAT
>Ga0116227_10000858_pt1 | contig 63560 bp, 54 predicted proteins | sample S1TSphgellanicum_FD_89693 | JGI IMG/M metagenome (GOLD analysis project Ga0116227, IMG submission 89693) | Host-associated microbial communities from peat moss isolated from Minnesota, USA - S1T2_Fb - Sphagnum magellanicum MG | ecosystem: Host-associated > Plants > Peat moss > Unclassified...
AGCGTGAGATGACCAGCTTCTTTTCTCTTCTTTAAAAAAAAAAAAACAAAAAAATTACAGAAAATAGGAAAGAGAAAAGAAAAACTTGAATGGAGCGTGTCTGTAGGGTTGTATGTGCATCAAGGAATCAAATATATTTCCTACGAAGAAGAACACTGAAATAACTTGTCATCGGCTAGTGATTTGTGTAAATAGCACATGAGATGCACATTTAAAACATTAAATCTCTCCTCCAAAAAAGGGGCATATTGAGTATATGCTTTGTAAGACGGTGATGTTCACCATAAAAAATGTTATGGTTACCATGAGGTTTTTTCTCTCATGAGGGTAAAACCTCATGATGGGGGGAATTCCAAACATATGGGGCCTAGGATGCAGTGGTAGGGCCTTACATTTCAGGAATGTCCACCACTTATGGGCATTTTCCAATGTAAAGGGTGAGATGAACCTTGTCTTAAGTGTAAGTGTAAACATACTTCCATCACAAAAGACTAGGAAAGATCTTATTTCTACAATTAGGATTGAGAGGGACCTTATTCTTAGGTACAAATAGGTGTAAGGTCCCTTCTACTTCTATATGGTAGGTAGAAGATCCCTTTCCAGGAGCGATCTTCATGTACATTAGGTGTCCTATGAAGACATGTCCTAAGAAATTTCTCCAAGTGCTTTATGACAATACTCAATGTTTTGAAGCTTTGGAACATACCTTTGGGATACTCACTAAATTCAAAGCCCCTCATAAGTTACACAACTGATCCAAAACACTTGAATTGAATGAAGGATGAGGAGTCCCAGTGATTTTTTTTTGGGGGATAACTTTTGTTGTTTATTTTTGAAATGTTTTTTTGTCTAGAGTAAATTCGGCAAAATTTGCTAAATTTTTGGAAAACTTCACCAGATTTTTTGGCACCTATCACAAAATTGTAAGAAAAAAAACCCTGGTGAGGAGGACTCACCATTCATTGCTTGAAGAAAATCTTCCCATTCCTTCACTCAACTATTTCTCGGAGGTGGGGTGCACCAAATTGAAGTCTCAAAATTGGGGGTTTTAAAAAAAAAATTCAAATTGTTTAAAAATTCAAACTTTCTGTTCCAAAACAGCTGTTAGAATTTTACATTGCATTAAAAAAAGGCGTGTCCATCATTTTTTGTGTAGAGCTACTAACCAGCCAACCTAATTTAATTCCACAAAAGAATGCCCCAAAAAAAAAGTGGGGGGGGAGGGGGTAGATGTACCTATTTATTATTTGGTTGATAGGTAGGTGGGGTCACGAGGTACCTATACGAGCATGTGAGAGCAGACTGCTAGAGCTTTTCTCCACCGTTGCCTCTCCTCTTTGCTTTTCCTCGCGTCTTCCCAACGCGCCCACCTACTCCGCGTTTGCTCTCTCCGCCACAGCCTCCTGCCCCGATCTCGCTACTAAAGAGACAGGATCGCCCGTCTGCCTTACAAATGGCCTTCAGTTTCTTGCTTCACAGTATCCGGGGCTTCACAATAGTGTTTCGCCGGTCGGCCTTCAGCGTGGGATCTTGACCCCGCTGATCAGAGAATTTTCCGAACGGTTCAGACAATCTGTGGCTTAATTCCAGAGGATCCGAACCGGCTTTGGAAGTTTTTTGTGTAGCGGCAACAAGCAATTTGTTGCTGGCATTTTGGATTTTGGTTTTGTTTCTTCTTTCTTTTTTTCGAACGGTTGTATCTGCTTTCTGTTTTTTTCTTCTACTCCCCTTGTTCTTTTTATCTGCTGTGATCTGCATAGTGATTGTTATTAGGAGAGTCCGAGCACCAGTTTATTCCACTCGTGTTGTTATTCAAGTGCTCCTTGTGTTGGTTTGTGCTGCCAAGTAGTAGTAGCAGTAGTACTGCTTGAAAGACGTAATTTAATTTCCAGTTTAGAAATTTTCAAGCTGCCAGGGGTGATTTCTCTTAAGAGGCTTACGATATTCGAGCTCTCGAAGGTCGACGTGCTATTTCTTCCTCCTTGCAGTGGATCTTGAAGAACATCTTCTTGTGTTGGCCACGGTTGGAACTGCGGGAACTAGTACTGCTGCATAACAACGCGATCACCAACGCTGCAGCATAAGTACTGGACTTATTTTCTCACTCCCTGAGGAGACCTTGAAGAAGTAAGAAAAGCGTTTGCTACTGCGTTTGATGTATTATGTACCGCATGCATTAGACAGTAAGAAATCGCTACGCATACGCACATGAGGTTTCGCATTCTGTAAGCCTTTTTGCTTTTCTTGGAGCCGATTCAAGTTGATAAACACTACAGTAGTACACACTACTGCGTTGTTGTCGATCGCTTTTCTTGGAGAGAAGAATGGCGACTAGAAGCTTGTCATTGAGAGTGGCATGGAAGCAGCCATCATCACGCCAGCCTTGTGCAGCGGGACTTGCGGCCAGGGCGCAGCAGATATCACTGCCGTCTCCCGCAGACAGAGATGGCAATTTGGCAAACAGCGCACCGAGCTTGAAATGTTCCACACCGGAGCAGAAACTAGGCAGACGAGGTCGACCGTCTGTCTGCAGCCTTTCGCAAGCAGAGACAGTGCAGTACTTGCGAATAGGAGTGCATGACTTTGAGGTCGAAGAAGCTGATCGGTTTCCTGCAGCTCCGGAGACGACTGGAACCCGAGCCGCTCTGCGAGGATCGTTCGAGACGCAGGCAGCCGTTGGTCGCGTTGAATGCACCGGTAAAGGATGCAGGCCTATTTTCGACGAGCCTTCGACCGCATCAGTGTCGCGTGATGACTGGTTCTCTCGAGAAAACGCCTTCGATGTCCTGGAGTCTCGCACGGCTGCGTACCACAACAGGAGTAGGAGCAGAGATGCAGAGATAAGACCGAAGCCTCATTTTCCTTTGGATTTCGCCGAGTTCTTGAACGAAGTGTGGATGGAGAACGGTGCAGCGGAGAAGTACTTCGAAGCGGCTTTGCAGGCAGATCCTCGTGATCCAAGATTACTCTCAGAGTACGCTTTGTTCTCGTGGAAGTCGCTTGGAGACGCTGACAAAGCTGAAAATCTGTACAAGCAGGCACTTGAACAAACGCCTGACAGCCCTGATATTCTTGCAAGCTACGCTCTGTTCTTGTGGCAGTGCGACGAGTGAAGCTCAAGCTCAAACTCGTCAGTTGTGAAACGACTGTCAAAAATTTCTCATAACGCAGGCAAGCTGCTGCTGCTGATCCTTTGTGCAGTACCAATCTGTCCGTCCCACAGCCTTCCGCAAGAGGCCAAGTAAATCCAATCTCTTCTGGATGGTTAAGATTCTCCACTAGACTACAGCGGCAAAGAGTCTGGTTCTTGTGCATATTGCCACATAGCCAGCTCCCAACAAGCATTATGGTTATCATGTCATGTGCAAGAGAATGTTTAAGCATTCTGGATGTTCTGTGTGAGAGAAAGAGAAAGCATTCTGGTTGTCAACATAGAGAGGGAGAGTTTTCTTTAATACCAGTAAAAAAATAGTGCTGGTCCTTGTACATTAAACTTGCGTTCTGAAATCAAATCTACTGCTGTGCTTGTGCAGCATATTTTTTGTTCCTCTTCACTCTTGTGATTCTAAGAGAACGCTTTCAATCTTGGAACTACATAGTTTCTGCAATCCTTTCTATCTTGCAGAATTCTGTAGTTTGCTATGAATTACTGTGAAGTGTCCACAAATTCCAGTTTCAGAAGCTTCACATGCTATTATCCAAACTGGAATAAGTTTCCATGCGATGACTCAATTTCCATGCTATTACCCACAAACCTGCAGGTACTTGTAAGGTCTCTAGCACAATCCTTCCGGATCTCAGAATTGCAATCTGATGCTGCCATATTACAGGAATTAAGCTATTGAACACATGGGTCATCATTGTCAGGACAGAAATCCAACCTCTCATCATCATTGGAGGATTGATATCCAAGCTCACCATCATCATCAAGAGGATTGAAATCAATTGAGCTAGTGGATATCAAACTACAATTGTAACTGTTGCTGATGATGTGCTCGTGACAGAGCTCAGCTGAATCCGCCTCCTTTTCAGGTCCTTGGTCTTACTGGTCTTCCTAGTCTTTGTTTCTATCTCAGATTTCTCCTGTATTTCCACTGCAGTTGGTGACCTGATGATCATGTACGGTTCCACAACCTGCATCTTGAGAGCCTGCAGACACTGCAGGTGCATTGGACTGTGATGATGATGCTCAGCACCTGATTGGGGTGTCAGTGTGGATATGATGAAGGGTTGGTTGCGAAGCAATGCCTGCTTGGTCATGTTGTCAAGAAGCTTGGTGAGGCATTTGTGTTTTTGGACCTCTTCTTCAATGACTGTGGTAGTGCTGCAAGAAACTTCTTCTCGGCTCCCACATGATATTTCGGGTGTTGATGTTTCAAGGTTATTGCCATCAACACTGTTGTTGGCATCATCCAAGTGCACACCCTGCAATCCAATGATGGTAAACTTTTCAACCCAGACAATTTATTAATCAGAAGCTGATGAAACAATGACAGAGCAATACAGATTGATCAGCAAACACATTCGATGAAACCCCCTCCAAAGATGGCAGGGACAGATTTCAAAGGAATTCTGTACACAATCTCAGGTCAGGCAACAAACCATACCTCACTGTCTGAGAGGTACCCATCAGGCACGACAAAGCCATCTGCTGCATCTTCATCAACTTCATTGTCAAGCTTCTCCATATCATCCTCTTTGTCCTCACAGTCTGACAGGCTTTCCCCTGGATCCTCCTGCAGCGCCCAAGTTATGGCCCTTTTAGATAGATAATCAATGCCACTTCTATCAATAAGGTGTAACTTCTTTCTAACTTCTTTCTCTCTGATGAAATCTATGACCATAAGACATATCACAACAACGGTGTTACATATCACATCACATTCTTCTGGACTGCTGATTTGGTGTAGATCAACATGGAGCCACACATTGGCTGTTGCTTTGGAGAACCTCAATAGGTATCAAGTTTATCCAACCTACACAACCACATGCTTCTGGCATACAACCCTTGCTTGCTGCACTCTCAGGACTCAGGGGCTACAGTCTGCCAGTCCATCTGTCTTACATGTCTGGCAAGTCTCAGCACCTGAATGTTTTATGGGATGTGCACTCTTACATACAAATCACAAAAACCTGGTGTTTCTTTCTAGCATTTGCAGCTGGTCTGTTAAACCACAGTTTGATGTAACATCATTTTCCTTGATGCCGTGCAACTCTGGCACTTCCAACTAGTGTTCCTTACATCATCTGTACACTCTGTTAGCATGACTTTGAAACTGTTACAAAAATGTTGCTATAGTTTGGTGGTTTTCAACAAGCATATGCACAGAGTTAGGTACAGGGGAAAGAGAGGGTGTTACCTCTTCCCATTCCTCATCACTATCCACCTCATAATTTAGTGATGGATCTCTCTTCAAAGGATGCCGAGGTCCAATTGTTGTGCTGTAGAAATTTGACAAAAAGCGCAGGATTTTAGTAAGATGAGTACAATGTGAAAAGGATCACAGTTTGTGTAGACAGAATTACATGCGTAATTGCTTGGCGTGAACACAGCAATGTTTACATGACTAAAAAACACACCCCACCCAGCACACAAGTGTTGCCTTTTTCAAGCCATCTTTCAAGGAGAAAGACTATACAAGCCAGGAGGTGCAAATTTGAAACCTTGTTTTTGAAAATGTGCCATAGTAAGCTGGACGATAGCTCTTGTCAAATTGTAACAACTTCCATTGTTTGCTAAAAAGCTCCTTCCTTGGGAGCTCATCTGGGTCCTCAATGACCATACAGTTCTGGTCCTCCCCATTCACCTCGACTTTCAGCTCCTCGTCCCTTGGAGCTTCTCTCAATCGTTTGATACTCGCAGACAGTGTTGTTTTTTCTGATGTTATACCATCACGGTTGCCGTTGCTAGCTCCAGAATCAGTCATCTGGGAAGTTGTTGCCGCTGCTCCTTGCAACCGCAATTCTCGGTAAATTGAAACCTTGGGTTTGCGGCGGAGTCCCCATCTTTGAGGTTTTTCCAAGGCTGTGACTTTCTTAAGACCCTGCCACGCAGTTATGTGCGATCTGCACACACATAATCCAATCTCGCACAAATCTGAGCTTTGCAGCAAATGCGGGACTCTTTGTCTTTCGATGTTGTAACTGAGCTCAGAAACGAACTAAGAATGAAGAAGAAGAGAAGAGAAAGGAGGGGGAAAGGCAAACCTCAGGAGTTCTTCAACACTCCTTGATTGTATGGCAGTAAGCTCTTGATCCATCTGTGCTGTAGTCATGTGTGTAGCAGCAGGGTTTGAACAAGCATTGCTCCCTGTGATGCTTTGTTCCAAGGTAGACAAGGACTGCTGGCTCTTGTGCATCTCCTCTGCTCCTTCTGTTTGTTGTGCAGGTGTCTCGGGTTCTTTGCGTCGGAACAGTTTGTCCATGATGGTGGCTTGCTTCTGTATGACAAGTTGTTTCTTGCGTTCTGCAGCTTCTTTCTCTTTCTTCTTCTGTTCTTTCTCAGCTTCTTCCTGCTGTTTCTTCAGATCCTTCTCTTTTCTCTTCTGCTCTCTCTCTGCCTCTATAGCCTCTCTCTCTTTCCTCTTCTGCTCTTTCTGCGACTCCACCGCCTCTTTCTCTTTCCTCTTCTGTTCCTTGTCAGCTTCATCCTGTTGCTTCTTCAAATCTTTCTCTTTCTTCTTCCGAATCCTCTCCAACTCCATAGCTGCTTCTCGTTCGTTTCTTTTCTGTTCTTTCCTCTGATCTTTTTGCTGTCGTTTCAGTTCTTTTGCCACCTGTTCCACATCTCCGAACAATTCATGCGATTAAAAGCACTTCAAGCAAACAACTTAACAAAAGCAAAAAACACATGAAAGATATCATCACTTCTCATGCAAACACCGCATGCACCATCCTTCACATCAGCACCTTGTTCTTTCTTGCACAAAAGACTGTGGTGAGAAGAAGAAGACTTCATTCACACATTTTTGTCAGGAAAATTTTCTTTGCCACACACCTCCAACTGCCTGAATCTTTCTTTCTCACGGTCGGAGCAAGGCCGATAATTGATTTTATTCATCTTCGCACAAAGATCGACAGAGCTGGAGCCGGAAGCTGAAAGCACCAACAGATCCGCTTCTGAAAAATCCGCTACTCCTCGGCACCGATTGCATTTGGCCGCGAAGAAATCGCAAGCATTCAGGGTCCAAAAATACTTGGATGAACAAAAAAAATACCAACATTTAGACCTCTAGGAAGAACTCCCAAATTCAAAACTGCAGAGATTCGGAATTCTGGCGCCAGATCGGTCCTCTCTCCTGTCGCATTTCGTAATCCTGCGGAAACCGCAACGCGCGCGCCGCGAACACTGACCTTCCCGCCACCATCCAATTCGATTCGGTAACAACTTACAAGCTTTTGGTTTCATCCATCCAAAAGGGCGTAGGGTTTAGACCAGTGTTGGCCGGTTATTGAGTTTTGACCCGGTTATCAATAACCTGCCAGCAGGTTCTTGATTTTCTTGATAACCAGTTAAATCTAACAACATACCTGGATGACCTGATTATCAATCCAGGTAGATTATCAATCTTTAAATAATTATTAAAAATCAGAAAACAGAAAAAAAAAATCACTTATTTATTTATTTTATTTGTACAAGAACCTTATAACTCTTTTATAACCGGCAGGTTAACCGGTGGTTATTAGGTGATTATTTAATAACCGACCTGACATTCACCATTGTCACCGTGTCGAGGTAAAATGTCAACAATTGACACATTGAGTTCAAAGATGGGTGTAAAGTGCACTTTCACATTTGGGGTTAACATTTTATTTTTCCTCATCTTCCTAAACATAAACAAGCATTCCATTACATGGAACTATACAACCCACTTGTCGAACAACAATGTCATGCATGACACCACAAACATTGACACAAGTGTCACAACATGTTCGACAAATTAAGTTGGGTTCTACAATTTTTCTATCTCCACTCAAACTTCAACACAAAAATAGACACCCTTGACTATGTTGGTTTTTACACATTAAAGCTTCAAGAATATAAAATAAAAAAGGTTGGGGATTCACAAAACTTTCAACTTTTAACCCTTTGACCCTTGAATTAGGTTCAAAACTAATCCCAAAAAAAAGAAAAAGGATACCTCCACTCCCATAACTTTAATCAAACCCCCTTGACTTTGTTCATATTTAAATGTTCATGTTGTAAAACTGAAAAACTAAAAAGACAAATTGATCGAATCAAGATACCATAGAAACAACATACAAATGCAAATTAATTTGTACAAATGTTCTAATATGATAATATGCATCACATCTCATTGTTGAAACTATAACATGAACATAACAAAAGAAAAGCACAAATCAATAAAAATTTGTGAAGCTCTAGAAAGTTCAATTTTTTTTCATTTTTTGTATCTCCCATTTCATTGTAGAGGCACTCTACAATTTGTTGTCAATTCCCTAGGCAGCCCAAATACACAAAACATGATCTTTCTTAACAAACAAGCAATTAGTCCACTTAGCAAATATAAAGTAAAGCAAGTGCATGAAAAACAACAAAGTTCAACAACTTCAAACAACAAAATGTCACTTTAACAAACAACCAAAACATTAATTTTACCTCTTTATATGAGCTTTGTGTAACTATCTAGATCAAAGTTGTTCCATAGTCTATAACTTTCAACACTAAGTTAATCCTTTCAAACAAATGATATTTTACAAGTAGTTTTTCATTTTTTTCAAACATCCAAGTATTCTTCCATCAGCTTGGCCCTTGAACCAACCACACACCTTAATCTAAGGTCATTTGGTCAAAATTTCATGATCATGATTAGATTGTCGAAATTCTTGATTCCAAAATGACAATGCCTCAAACTTATGATAATATTGAACATGTTAAAGATCCTTCCTATTTTAATCTATGACCCAACAATCCCCATCACGTGACATGCAAGAAAATCAATATTTGGGAATTAGTGTTCATGTTTTGTCCACCAATTGAAAGGATTGAAAACTTCATTTGGCATTGTAGTTCATTTATAAAATGACAATTCAATTCTTAGAAGCCCCATAGTAACTTCTTCTATTGAAGTTAAAGTTCCAAAAATGCCCAATTTTGGTAAACCAAAATCCAAAGGTTCAACAACAAAGGGGGTTAGTGTTCAACTATTGTGCATAATTGATAATAGTGGCCCATCAAATTTTCATAATCATATTTTGCCCCAATTTACACTACCATTTCAAGTTCCACATAATCCCAAATCAATTGTAGATTTTTCAACCAAGGGTCCAACGTAAAGACCAACATATTATGTGCATTATGAAGTTAAAATGAAAATGCAAAAATTAGAAATGGCTTCAACAAAATCATTGCTTCAAACCTCATGCAATGGTTGAGATTTAACAACTTAGAAGTTCAAAAACATCAACAAAAACCAAACAATAAATCACACACTTGCATTGGTTCATTTGCTGCAACATTATTGTTTTCCATCATACAACACATGGCTATGACAATAGCAAGCCCACATCTATAGGCTAAAAACTTTGTTTTGCAAAACAATTGTTTGCCTTGAATATCATAAATTGATTGCATCCTTAAACTCCAAAGTTTTTTTTTTAAAAATGACTTTGGATGCACAACAAATATTGACAACTATCTTTTTTTAAAGGAAAAAAGATGCATTTCTACAAGCTCTTTCCTACTATTTCCTTCCTTTTCCATTTTTTTGTCCATGTCATTTTTTTTTACAAAAATGCTTGTGCATCTTTGATTGATATTTCCCTCATGGAAAAACTTTCACATCAGTAGTAACATTTTGACAACACTTGAATATAACATCCATAACATTTGCTAACATATGTCATATGGTTGTGGCAACATTAATGGAACACATGACACAATGATTGTTAAGGAATTTGTGAGAATTTCAAGTTAGTGCCTTTGTCCTTCACATAAGCTATAACCTTGTCGCACAAATTAAAATGAAATAACAAATCCTTGAGTTGCAAAACCATGGTGGTTTTTATTGTCTTTTGAACCTCAAAGATCCTTGCAATGATGTGACAAGGAGCCCCACTCTTGTTGATGTAATTTACCACCAAAGTAAATGTGTCAAATTTGTCTCATGACATCCATTTAGCTGATTGAATGTTATAATATTTGTGGTGGCTTTTGCAAGGCCAAGAATAACATGACATTCCATGGTCTTGTTGACCATGGCAAGTATCACTTGATTGCAAAGTTGCCACCTATTTGGAAACATAACCCTTCCACATTGTTGGAAGATTTATTTATAAACCAAATATTTTTCATAAAGTTCAATGGGCAATACTTTTTAATGATATAGAGATACAAATCCTCCAAAAACGACTCTTGTGCAAGGTCAAATTTCTTGTACATGATTCCAAAGCAAAAAAATTTAGCAATAGAATGGGCTATCATATTTTTTTTCTTATCAAAAGTGACGCGCTCCTAAGTCCTTGGTTAGTCCCAAGTTGGGACTAACTTGCTCAAGTTGCGAAACTGGGAAAGGACTCGGGGCACACTCCCAGCTTCCAGCACTAAAGGGTGGGGGGGTGAAAGGGGCATGCTGAAAGCTTCGGGATTATACTAGGAAGAGGGACAAGCTACTTAGTTATTCGGTCCTGCATCCAAATCCAACCAACAAGTTGGTTAAAACTCATTCTGCACACTTTTGGTGTTAGGACTAGCCACGGGCAACCTTGGACTCATTTGATTCACCATGGCCCGAACTCAGGGGAAGCCACCACCTTCCCCCATATAGTATTCTCTATGTCTCACCGTCGCACTTGCATCCGAATGGCACTTTTTCCCAAGACTCCCAAAGTGGAGTCCTGAAATTGTCCCGGTTTGGACTCTTGGGACTTTGGGCGTTCATAACTTCTCGCCCCAACCTCAGATTGGGACAAGGTCTAAAGCAAAGTTGTAGCTCTCTTCGAGAGCTTTCCAATGGTGTGTTGCACTTCACCTGCACACACCGGGATCCGGTTGATTCCCGACTTTTAGTGGTTGGGAGTCAAATTGTCAGTTTGACTCCCGGCCCTTCTTTCAACCATAACTTGTGCTACATATGTCCAAATGGCTCATGCAAAGCCATTTTGGACATCTACACTCCAAGACCTTTTTAACGGTATAAAGAATGCTTCGAAATGAGGTGTTTTGATCCTTGCAATCATGTTCTAAATTTTTGGGAGTTTCGAAGGACTCCCAAGTCCCATTTTCGGGAGTGTGAATGGCGACCTCACATTTCCCTCAAAGTGGGGTTGCGACAAAAAGATTGTTGGGCATCAAGATGAATGTTGGTAGTTGCAAGTTGTTTTTAGGTCTTGTACATGCTCAAAATGGTGGAATGTTTTGTGAACACATGCCTAGTCATGGCTATTGTTTCATGATTTTTATTATATGTGATGAAGTGCTTGTGAAGGTGGGTGTTACTTTTTCTAGCTTCTTGTTCAACATTATGGCAAACAACACATCTCATATGTTATTATAGCTTTGAAGAATCCACAAAATCAAAAGAAACATTAAATTTGAAAAATGCCCACATATTTGTTGATGTGTTAGGGAAGTTAACATATTTTCTTCACCTGCAATTGGAAGAGGAATTGATGTTGTTGTGCATTTATTTCAAGTTTTAAAATGTCCTCCTTATTGATCTCCCTCACAACATTCAGTTCATTAATTGAATCAAATTGAAGTGGAATGCCATCTCCAATTTTGATTCCGACTTCACCAATATGAACGTTGATGGACTCCTATGAACATTGGGTAAGAAAAGTTGGTGATATTTGCAATTTTTTCCCTTCAAATTGCTAATTCACACTTGCCATTATAACAACAAACAACAAAATACAAAAGCACTTGACTTAAAACCCTAAATTGATAAAGAAATGATGTTAAATGGTTGCAGTCATGATTTGGGTATCCCAAAAGGAACTAGTAATCCAAGACTTTAAAGTCCTATTTTACAAAGAAAATGATTTAAGCCAATTTTGATTATGTAACCCATGTAACTTAGTTAGATTTACTTGAAAACATTTCAATATTTTGTACAAAAAAATTACATTTAGTATTAGTTTACATTTGGAAAAATCTAAATAAACCCTAAACCCCTAAAACACACTAAATAATGTTCATTTACTAATCTTTAAGCTTGTAGCCTAAAAATATTGCATGGTGATAGGGCTACATGTTGCCATTAGAGAATTTGGACAATGTGCATGGTATTATTTTTATGCCATTTGATATCTAACAACAATTTGTGTACATGGTTTAAATTTGGTGCAATTTGGCATAAGTATACTAATCCTTTTGATTCCTATATCATGTTACAAGTGTTGTGACCAAAGACTAAATTCTAGGAATATTAAGGACATTAAATTGTGCACCAAATTTTTTATTTTAACTATCATTTTGTTTATTGCAATTCATGAAACTCATTGGGAATCTTGAATTTAAGATCTAATATGAAAAGAAAAAATAGTTCATATTTGAATTATGTGAATTACAATCCTTGGCGTGTGACAATCCTTTTGGGGGTTCCTGATTGTGACTAGAACCAAATGTTAAATGCTAAAAGTCAACTAAACTTAAGAAACAAGAAATAATAAATCTTTATGATTCGCAATTTGTAAATTTATGAGCAAAGAAACCTTAAAAACAAAAGGCTTAAGAATAAACAAGAAATTAATTAAACAAAGAAACGTAAAAAGAAAAAAATAGAACTTGGAAGCTAGAGACAAAAAATGAAAAATAAAAAAACTTACTTGAACTTGTAAAACTTGTCTCCACTTGCAAATTGCTTGACATTAATGCAAAGACAATTGCTCAATTAGATTTTATGATCACATCAAACAATGTTGCCACTTGAATTTTTTTCATTGTAACATAAGTTGTAGGTTCATTGATTATGAACTATTGCACTTTCATCATTTCTCCACTCTTTCACAAAGATCATGTGTGACTTTAAAAATCTAATAACCCTAATCTACATGCCTTAATCACACAAAAAACCCAAGAAATCCTGCTAGGCATGTACATTTGCCAAACTTCACATACAAGAGGCTCATGTGTGCAAAGGCTTCACCTATGTATGAGCATGAAAATGCCCTCCCAATTAGGCCATTTAGGATTTGTTTTTCAAAAACTACTCATCAATCAAGGCTTTACATTCCCTAATACATACCAATGTTGAGTGATTTTCACTTTTTTGTGAGAACTGCTAATTTTAGTTAAGGGAACAAAATTTAAGAATCAACCTTGTTCTTTAAAAAAAAAAATCATTTAAAAAGATTTGATTGGGTTTCAAATTTTTCTTAATATATAAATTTATTCGGTTATCATAGAAATGGTTTTTAAAAATTTGAAAGTTGTCAATTTTCAAATGGCAATTTTTTATGGCCATATATATATAATGTGGAAGACTTTCATTAATGGACAAATCACACAAAACACAAAGTGGGGCCAAGTTTGAACTTGGACCCCTTTTATTTTTGTTAAAAGAGGGGGAAGAGGTTGTTGAAAGTTGAAACCCTAGCCACTTTAAAGCCTAACTTCTAAATGGTTTGTTTAAAAACTCATGGGATATTTTGTGCCTCCTGCAAAAGGGTTTTTAAAAAAATAGTCACCTAACACTTGCATGTCTTTTTAATTTTCTTTTATTGTATACAAGGGTGAGAACCAAGATCGGGTTTAAACCCAATACCCTACTTGGGTATCAAGTTTTTTTTGACAAAGAGTACTTGGTCGGTTTTTAGGATGTTTGATTTTTAACTTAGTGAAAATTGGAAAACTTGATTTTCAACCCATGTGTGAAAAAAAATGATAACCAATGGGATTTAGGTGAGAACTAACATGAAAACCTAGGTGATTCTCATTGTTTTTTAAGAACCACCCAACATTGGTACATATTCGCCCTTAATTTACATACATGCCCAACATTGGTTTAGATTTGTGTTAGGTAGATCTTGACTTTTGGGTGGAATTGGGATAACACAAAGCTACATTTGCCTACTTTTGGGATTGCTTTTGAAGGACTATGTTTTAAAATATTTTTCAAAAAATTCTTCAATTTTTTAAATAATTTTTAAAATATTATTATGTCAAGGTTTATGTAAAAGATTTCAAAATATATGTAATTTTTAAAAAAAATCTATTTATAAGTCTTTTTAATGTTAAAAAAACACACATTACAATGTTTAATGAATGTTTTTGAAAACTTATTATTCGTCAAATATTTTTCAAATTAATTCACTTGTTCCAATGATATATTATGAAGTTTAGTATACAAAAAAATGTTATACTTTCAACACCAAATTAAATTACCACTTTTAAGCATGAAAAATTAAACACTAGTTACATTTCATTTGACTTGTGTTAATGTGACTACACCCTTTTACGAAGAACCTCCGATTCCAATTCCAAATAAATAAATCATAATAATTTTGATATGGCCTAATTTTATAATTTAAAAGATATTTTTTGGTTTCAATTTTGGTTGTAAAAATCAAACTTGGTCTTGAATAACCCAAACTAAAATTGGTGGTTAACTAATTGGTAACCTTTGATCAATTCTCGCTTTTAGTCCTTTAGATCTTTTACTCTTTCTTTTCCCCCAAAAATCATGGTTCCAATTGCACACACTAAATAAAATTGTGTACTCAATTTCAATTTTAATTTTTAAAATGGTGTTTTTAATTTTGGAACTAATTCCAAAAATTAAACTCAATTTTAGCTCAATTTTCACTAATTGAAATTAGAACTAGTGGTTGTAACCCTACAAACCTACCCAACATTGGTCTAAACATTACAAACTACCCCAATGTGACCTACTTGTTAATGGAAATACACAAGGCTACAAGAGGCATTATGGTTTGGGAGATTTCAACTTGGAAATACAAAACAAATCAAACCAAACAAACAACCTACCTACCTTCCTTAGTTATGCCCACTTGCTTATGCATCATTTGCACAACTAATTAAGGTAAAAATTCCCATCACGAAACATAAGTTGTTGCACAAATGCCTGCATAGTTCATGGGGTGACTAATGATAAATTAATCAAACATGTACCATTGTTCATCACATGACCTATGACCAAACACATGGAAGGAAATATTTTTGTTTAATTTTTTTCTTACCTCCAACCAATGATTTTTTGAAAATTTGTTTAATAATAGGCATGGTGAATAACATTTGTTAAAAACAAGTGTCCATTTATCTACAAAAGCTATTCAATAATAGGGTGGGAGCTCTCCCGATTCAATGCAAAAGGATGTACATAAAATCTAAAAATCTTTATATTCATTGGACTTCAAGTGTTTGGTGAAAGGTGTGTTTTAAGACATATTTACATATTTTTCAATTTGTTATGTGGAGGCAAGGTTTGGGCATGGGCTTTTACTTGTCATAATCAAATGCACAAAAATGAACATAAATTAAGGATGTGATATAAGGCAAACAAAAGATTTTTTGGTTCATTATGTGAAGAAAATGTTTGGCGATGGGAGGACATCTCTTACACTAAAGGGAATACAATCACACCATAATTAAACACCCTAAAATTTTCATTATTTTTCCATGCACATTTAGCCTAAGAATACACATAATTAAAGGACAATAATTGTTTCCTTGGGATATTTCAATTCAAAATTAACAAATAGCCTACATTTTGCATTTTTTGCCAAAATAGGAATAAGCCCAATCTAAACTTTAAAATTTGAAGTTCATTTCAATTGTTAAACAAGTCATTAATAGCCTTCACCCATTCTAAGCATGTTCAAATTCATTATGAGAAATTGTGTCTACAGAGACCACAGAACCTTGCACCTAGAGCTCAAAAATCACTCAAGTACAATTGTGTTGCAACTATGTTATCCAAAGTGCAACTCCTATGCAACTACACTTTATAAACATAGTGATTTAATAAATAAATTTCATGTCCAAAAAAAAAAAAAGTTGTTTATTAAGGGAGGAGAAAAGGGCTAGGTGTGTGGTTGAGTTTGTGACTACAGTTGAAAAGTAATTCAAAGGTTGATTGACAAATGTGCAAAAACATCTTTTAATTTTGCTTGGTTTGTAATTATAATGAAGGATGCAATAGATACATTCCAATATAATTTTAGGTAGGGCTAAGAGCTTACATGTTGGCTTATACAGGTGTGAACCTCAAAGTTGCATCATTAGCTCATAAGGAGGCCAAGGCCATGGGAAAGGTAATAATGAAAGCCAAAGGACACATTTGGCACAAGCTTGTAAGAACCTTGAAAATAATAATCATTAGTAAAAGACTTGAGGGGGGACAAGACTTGGAGAGAAAGATGTGAAGGAAAATTTAAATCAAATGATTTATGAGAGAGAAAATATGAAAGGAATGTTTGTGAGAGAGAAAAAGGTTTGTGGGAAAACAAAGGTTTGAGAGGATCAAACAAGTAAGAGGGTATGAAATAGAAAGGGTCTATGAGGTTCAAACAATAATCATAGGTTTGGTATGAGAAAAAAAAAGGGGTATGTGAAAGGGTTTGTGAGGATTGAACATCAAATAAGGGCCATATATGAAAGAGGGCATGTGAAAGGGAGGATTTGTGAAAGAAAGGGTCTGAGGATCACACGACAAGGAAAAGTCAAGAATCACAACATAATCACAAGAGTTGAAAATCACAAGAATAATGTCCTAGGATTTCATGGTAATGAAAAGTAAAAGTTCGTAAGATTGTTTAAAGGAACCAAATTTAAAAGGATCAAGCTTGGAATGGGTTTGAAGGAAAAATTAGGAATGGGTCTTAAGGAGCATCACAATAACATTTGAAGGAGCTCAAAGTTGGATTTGAAATGATCAAACATCAATTGATGATTGAAAAAATCGAAAAATTTGAGAGGTTCAAATAGTAAAGAGGGGGTAGTCTTGTGAGAAAGAGAAAATGTGAGAAGTTTGAACAACCAAGGAAGGGGGGTTTTCTAAGAAAGAAAAAAAACTAGCAAAAATATTAGCAAGGAGGGTGCTTGTGAAAGAGAAAAAATATGAACCAAAAAATAAAAAGGAGGGGCTTGTGAAAAAGAAAAATATGAAGAAAAAATTAATGGGGAAACATTAGGCTTTTGAAACAAAATGAAAAAGGTTCAACCAACAAGCAAGAAGGGGTTTGTGAAAAAGAAAGCACCACCTACATAGCCAAAAACACAAGATATTAGCAAGAAAACCACAATGAATTTTAGCAACAAATCATTTGTCACCTACAACACATTTGCAATAAACAACAAACATAATATTAGTGAATGCTTGCAAGTGAAGAAACAACAAAATTCAAAGAAAATAATAATCAAACACATTTTGATTTTGAATAGAAGACAAAGACAAAACCCATGTAGGACAACAAACAAAAAACATTCATGAACAACAATGATTAAAAAAATGGCTTCAACTACAACCAATGAAAGCACATGAGAAGACTAACATAATAGGACTGAACAAAAAAATTAAAAAACATTATCATAGTAGGAACCAATAAAAAGCACAAAAGAACACTAGAGGAATAAGACCCAATGAAAAGCACATGAGAAGACCAATCATGTAGGTAGGAATTGATGTTGAATGGGAGAGTGGTGGCAACTTCCAAAACTTAAAACCCTAATAAAGGTAATGTTGCATGTTCTTTCAGATTCTAGGTTTGTCCAAATTACAATGCCCCCATCACCATTGATTTTGTGGATAAATCATGACCATTGATGTATGATGCACATTTTTGAATAAAGATTGGCATGGTTTTCACTTTCATAAAATTTGATAAACAAGGGTTAAATTTAGTCCAAATGTCAAGTAGTTGATACTAGAATCAATTCATTTACATGTTATAAATTGTTTAGCAATTAGAGGGGTTGTGTATGTTTAGGATTATTTCTAATTGAAAGACACACATGACTTCAAAAAAAACATATATATTTTATTTGGTGACCAAATTTAACAATCTCAACGACTATGAATGTGCCCACAAATGGGGTGGTATATTTTGTCTTTGAATAATAAGATTAGTTGATTGATGACTAATGTGCGGTTGTTTTCTAAACATTTAAATGTTCACCCACTGGCCTATCTACCTTACATCCTTCGAGCAAAAGGTTTACTACACATCTGATGCCATTATACTGGCCCTTGAAAGACAAATTCCATTTTAAAATAATTGAATTGAAAAAAAATCTTGACCTTTTGATGATGTCAGTAAATATCAAATTTTCTTCAACATGATTATTGTAAACACATTTTCACAATAAATAAAACATTTTAAGATGAAAAAATTCCTCTTGAAAAGAATGTCTAGGAAAAAGGTTGGAATTAAGAAACAACTATTGAATGTACCATGTACAACCATAACATCAATGACCATTTGAAATACAACATGCAAGAAAGTACATTCAACATGCAAAAAAAATCTCCTACTTGAAGCATCATTGATAAATAAATATTCCCATCATTTTTTTGGGTGGAAAATTTTATTAATTCACAATTTTTTTGAGGAAAATTTGGGAGTTTTTTTTTCAATACAAATATGTGGTATTTTAGTGCTTCTAAATTTTGCCTCCCCAAAAAACAAATTTTCATTTTTGAAAGTTTTAAAAATCCCAAAAACACTCGGTGACACTAACTTGTTATCTAAAAAATAGATTACACAATAACCCAAATCATTGATTTCTATCAATGCTACCAATCTATCAACTAACCTTATAATAATGGGTAGGATTAGTTTTTCAAGGCCCAACTCAACATTGAATTAACGCCCACCAACACACCATCCACTAAATGCCCCTTATGACTGAGTTGTGGATGAATGTCAACTAATTTGACCTTGGTTACAATTCATTTTATAAAAAGTAGGTCTGATATATAAGTAAGATAAATAGGAAAATAGGTGGCTACTACATAAGTAGATGGTTTATGCATATGTAAGGGTTGTTTTTATTACTTATTTATAAACAACTTGCAAGATGGTTATTAGTAGGTAGGTAGGGGCCAAAAAATAAAATCACCATGGTTAATTAGTCAAAAAATTGGGACTAAACAAAAAATATTTGCTAAACATTTATTATCCATCTTTCACAATGCATTAATGGGCGACCTTGTAAGGTGAATAAACATCCACATTACATCACACCAAAACATGGTATATATTACTTTAAATATGATTACATTTGAAGTAATGTATCATCACAAACTTAGCATGCAATGAATTAATAATGAAAATCATGCGAAATTCATTCATTCATAGGTTTGTACATTTTACACATGAACATCATGTGTTGAAAATATGTTTAACACACGGATAAATGTGTTGAGGGATGAAATACAAACTCATGAATAAACGAATGTCACACAAATTTTGCATCGTCATATAAATTTCACTACAACAAAAGTTGTCCTTGTATGCTAAGTGATTTCACTAGATTTTGAGTGAATTCACTAGTTGTAGTGAATGGGGATGAATGAAGAAGCAGTGAATTCATTGGTCAAATGAACGGGAACTAATGAACTGCACCCACAATTTGTAGTAGTTTTTGTGTGTGAAAGGTGTTTTCAATGCATGATATCAATGTGTGAAACATACAAATTATAAATGAATGAATTTTGCTTGATTTCCATTATTAAGTTGTGAGATGTTTAAGTTTGTGATGATGGAATTAACAATTACATGACTATGTAGTAAAATTAGACTTGTGGATTTTGCCATTAATAATATTTTTGGTCATAATAATTAATGCCATTCTTCATGTGACTTCTATGACTATGTAGTCCAAAAAAATAATTTTTAAATTACCATAATCAGGAAATATAATTAAATAATAATTACTTATTGGTTTATGAAATGTAAACATGTGTTTAACCATAGTAAAACCACATGGACTAGTTAAACTATGTGCATAGGTAGGACAAAGTAGGTATATAAGTAGGTAAGTAATTAGGCCTAATTTGTTAGTCAAAAGCCTTTTTTTATTGATTCATCCCAAGTGGTATTTGCACTTTGAATATTTATAATGTATGTATTATGTGTAAACTATTTTTTCATTTAGTTATATAGTTTACAAAGTTGAACTTTTTGACAAATGATATGGAATAAATTTCATAAAAAAACATCACAACATTGTCCCGCATCCTTGGCCTACCTATTTACCCATTTTCTTACTACATGTTACCCAACGTACCTAGCTTAACTTTAAGCTTAGGTAAAATAATATATATGTAGGTAGGTTATATTTAACTATTACCTACCTAACTTACTTACCTAGATTACCTACTTAATTACATAGCTACTAGGTGGATGGGTATGTAAACATAGGTAGGTAGCTTAAGCTAAATAAACAGGTAGTTAATTAGATAAGTATGTAAGTAGATGGGTAGGTAGGTAGCTTAAGCTAACTAGATAAGTTAACATAAGTAGGTAGGTATGTAGCTTTTAGGTTAAGAGGGTAGGTAAACATCGGTAGGTTGGTAGGCTAAATAAATAATTAGGTATGTGGATAAATAGGTGGGTAAGTAGGTGGGTAGGTAAGCATAAGTAGATAGGTAAGTAGCCTAGGTAGGCTTACATTAACAAAAATAATAATTTTTGACTAAATTTTTTAACCCCATTTAAATAACTATAAGAAAAACCTTCATCATGTTGGACAAGTCAATTTTAACATGTCCATTACGACTAAGTGGTGATTTTGATTGGTGATTTGACTTGTGAGACAATGGATCATTTGGTTGATCAAACTAAAATAATTCATTTGTAAATTTATTTTCAAAAATAAATTATAGTGGTAGGTAAGTCAAAAAATGTAAATAACTAGGTCAAAAAAGGTAGGTAGGTAGGTACTTGTGGTAGTTTAACTACCCAACACAATCCCTTAAACATGAATATAAGTTACATAATTATTAGGAATTGAACCCTAGGCCTTCACCTTTATGATGATACACCAATTAGTCTTTACCAATGGATTAGAACTTCATAAGTTGTTATTTTTGACAATTTTTTTATTTGACATTTGACAATATTGTATATTATGGATTTATGTAAGTAGATAATATAATCAAAATATAATTAATGTAACTTAATAGGTAAGAGGTGTATTGGCCATCAAACTACCTACCAATTTAAATTATTATGGTACCTATGTACCTACCTACCTATGGCTAGGGTATTGCATATTTACTACCTATTAAATAGGTAGGTGGTTGGTACTTAGTTTGGTATTTAAGTCTAGTCAAATTGAACAAAAACTACAATGACCATTCATATGGTGAACCTTTAATCAAAATGAACATTTCATTAACCAAAAAAGACCAATTAATCAACTTGAATAACTTGAAAACCCATGATTTTCTACTAGTGCTACCTACTTATTACTAACCCCCAACTTACCCTTATATCATTAGATATATACCCTTACACAATATATTCCTAATATGTTTATAATAAACCTTAATATACATCTAGGGACTCTAAGTCCATGTCATCATTGTGAGCAATATATATTTTATATTTGTAACTAATGTGATGTGTTGGGCTAGGTGGATGGGAAATCATTCACAATTCATCCACTTGGAAGGATTAGTTGACAGTAATTGCATCCCAAGTTGTAAATATGACCAGTGGAATGAATGACTATAGTCATGTAGTAATAATATTTATTAAAGGCATTTTACATGTCACATATAACACATGACTAGGTTTGGGCATTATCAATAAAATGGTCAAGTCATGAATACCATGTTTTGGTTTAGTGCTAATACAATGGTAAAACCCTCAAATGTAACACCCATTGCTACTATGAAATGACTACCATTTTATAATAGTTGTAAGCTTATGGGGCAAAATGATATTCAATTGGTGGAGATGGAGTATACATGCAATGTGAACAACAATATACAAATGTTGTGTACGATGTGATTTTCAAAGATAGTTGGTTACATTCATGAGGAGTGCCTTGAATGCTTCTATGGTCTTCAAGCTCATGCATGTAAATTTTTTTACATGTTATTCCAATTCTCTAAAAAGATTAGCACATTTCTTTTTCATTTTTTGGGGGATTAAGGGTTTAAGGTCTAGAATTACCACCTTTGCACTTGTGCAATCTATACCTATGTGGTGCAAAATTTTGCTTTGCATTTGTTCCTTTTGCTAACTAGGGGGTAATAGATTTTATAAGTGATACTATTAATAGAAAATCTGACTAAATCTAGTAAGTATTTGCATGCTACATCTTATAGGTGATGGTCATAATAGTTCCAATTGGTTCATTAGGCCAATTACTTAGGTATCTAGAAATGTGTGGATGCAATGCCCTTTAGACACTTGAACAACCATGTGGGAAAGACTATTAAATAAAATATCATGATGTGATGGGGTGACTTGGAGTGCCATTATAATGGGACATGTGAAATGTGACCAAATGCAAAAACATTAGAACTATTTCAAATGTTGCAATAAGAAGGTGTGCAAACAAATATAATGTATTTATTGGATTGTTGAACACATATGTTGGTTTCCTTGCATTGGTATAGGGCATGTGTGTTATTTGTGAACAAGTCATTTGAAAGTGAATGGAATTGTGATGCGAGGAATAGTTTGGTTGGCATGTATGCAAAATGTGGTAACATGTAGGATGTTTAGAGGGTGTTCAACAAGGTGCCATTTGGAAGTGTGGTCATGATAGGATGCATGAGTTAGGTCACTAATTTTCCATTCCAAAACCCTAACTTGTCTTATTGTCATGTAGTTATTTAATGAACTAAAACAAAAAGGGCATGCTTTTGTTGATTTTGAGAAATTAAAAGGAACTTCCTCTTTGGGAAAATTGTGAAACATTAACATACTATGTTAAAGAGGTCAAATACCTCATGTATAGGCACACAATGTTGAACTACAATCAAAATCATTTAATCTTTCAAAATGCAAAAAAAAACTTGATGTTTTTTGGATGAGAATTTGCAACTTGTAGGATATGAAGGTGGTATATATTTGCAAAGTTTTTATTTCAACTTTAACATGAAGTTCAATTTTGACAATGAATTTCAATAAACATTTATAGTTTTTGCAAACATTTTTAGCTAAATTGTGTTTTTATGTTTGTGTTTTTGTCAAGGTTAAATGTTAGCTAGAAAAAGAAGGTCAACTTTGAATCATGCAAATATGTTTTTGATTTCTTGTATCATTATTAGTTATTTATGCATGATAGGTGGATTGAAGCATAGGAAAAGTTGACAAAAGTTATGATCAACTAGAAGATTTACATGTGTGGTTATAATTTGGAGTGACCATTTTCATTTCAAGTCCCCTTGGTTTGAACTTGGTCATAAGGGGTGAAGTCATTAACTTATGTAATGACGTTCTTATTACAAGTGTATTTAGGCACTTTTCTAATGCCTTGGGTGAACTAATGCACTTACATCAATACCATGCTAAAAAACCCAAAATCTTTTGAATTTATTTTTAACCATGGTATATATCTTGTTTTAATAAAACAAGGTTTGTGAGTCCAAATTTAACATTTCTTGAATTAAATATGGTCACTTAAAAACCTCACTCAAAAAATGTGTAAGTACCAATCTGAGTGATATTCACCTTAGCCAAAAACATTTAGGTTCATTTAACAAGTATCATATAATAGGTATGTTCGTTACATATGTCATTTTAGGTCTTTTTTTAACCCCAAACTCACCCCATTAGGATACCACAAAAAATTAAAACACATGATATGTATACATTACACCAATGCATAATGCATGTTTGATAATGTCCAATGCCTTTTTATTTCAACCAATAATGGGCCCCTAGGGCCTTAATGGCATATTCATTTTGTTTGTTTTCTAGCATAAATTATGGAGGTGTGGATTTTAACCCACATCTTTTGCCCAAAAAAGGAAACACTTTTAAATTGCAAGGTGGTTTTGTAAGGGTTTTTTCTAATGTTGGGCAAGTACATGGGGATATAGTTTGGGTATCTACCAAGTTATGGATACATGCTTGTGAAGCCTTAATCAATTAAGTAGTGATTGAACAAAAAGGAAAGAAGACCTACCTCAACATGCTTTTGTTTGCCCACATTCTATAAACAATGTCAATGCTTGAATGGGCTTTGTGTTGGCTACGACCCATGAAATGCATAGGCAAAGATGGCATAAATTGTTGTTCACATCAATAAAAAATTTAATTATGTGAGGGTTATGGTTAGAAGGATCACTTGAATGTGTGTTGCAAAAAAACATGAACGTCCATGAAACATCATATTACTAAGTGATGAGAATGAAGGATAAGTGATTTGATTTGATGTGAAATTAGAATCAAGGCATTTTGTCACTTCTATATTTTCATATAAGCAACCTTTGTGATTTAGGTAAGCATTAAACATCCCTTTTAATTTGCTTTCAATTCATTCTTTATGTTTTGTGTTTGGTTTGAGAAAAAAAGCTACATTGTTGGGTTTTGTTGCATTTCTTGAGCCTTTCATCATTCCCTTATTGGTTTTCTCACACCTTCCATCACACTTTTATTGTGGTGGGTTTAAGTTTTTGTTTTGCTATGTTGTTGGCACATATTTTTGCACCTCCATCATTTTTTTTGTTTCATTTCTTGTGTTTGCTATCGCTTGGCCTCTATTGTGTGCATAATGGGGTTTGAAAAAGGAAATAATTTTTTTTTTGGGGTTATAGTACATTGTTGGTGCTTGCCATTACTTTTATGGTGCAATTCTTGCGCCTATGACTTATTTTGTTGCATTTCTTACACTTGCCATTGTTCAGCCTCTATTGTGTGGGGTTTAAAAAGGAGATTAATAGTTTTTTTTGTTTTGCTACATTGTTGGTAGCCTACCATTGTTCTTTTGTTCAAGTATACCTTAAGCCCTAACCTTTTCCTAGTTATTTTTTCATTATTCTATTGTTACAAAATGAACTTCAATTGGGGTGCTATAAGTATTATGAGAATGAAAGAAGAATTTCAAGGTTCTTTTCAAGCAATTGTTGATTTTGATGATGCAAATGTTGCTAAAAGGGTGGTTGGGAATGATGATGGTGGGATTAAATTTGAATTAGTCAATGAGTTGGTTGGAGGGAGAATTAGAGGAAGAGGTTCTACAACTTAAAGAATAAGTGTAATAATAATAATAACTTTTCAAATTCTAGGTGAATAAGAAGTTTTGGTTTCCATTTCATCAAATGACAAGTGTGTGGGCTTTCTTTGAACTTAATGATTCTTTTGCAATTGTAAACTTGTCTAAATTTCAACAAATGTGGTGCATTGTGTGCCATTTTTTCCACCAAGAAAACAATGGACATAAAAACAAAAGTAAAAGCATTCAAGTTCGAGAAGGTCTTGTTATGTAAAACAAAAACCCATGGTTGACTACCATGAACTTACATGTCACTTATGAGCATTATGATTTATTGAATATTTACAAAACACAAAAACATGCTACCAATTTGATTGTAGATGTTCACCAACCTTTTTAAAAAGAAAAAAACCAACAATTAGTTCCATTATTGATTTCTTTTGTAGTGGGGTTCTTTAAAAAAAATTGACCCTTTTCAAGAACAATTTCATATTCAAATTTGACTTTGTACATCACTAAAGGTTATCACCTTTTGAACACCATTAAAAATGTATGGCTTTAGAGGCTAATCTTGTGGCAATGTAGTTGAGTTGTGTTTCCAAGTAGATAACAACTTTTTAATGAGGCAATGTTTAACATGGTCAATAAAACTATGGAACAACATGTGCTCCTTGCCTTTATTGAAGTCATTGTAATCATTGCCACATTTGACCTTTGGATGTCACAAAGCGGGTTGGAAATTTTTTCTTTGGTGGTTAATTATATTAAAAAGTTGGAACCATGTCATGTTACCTTTGAGGTTCATTAGACTTTAGGAGCTACCATGGCCACACAATAGAAGGAATTGCTTGCTCATTTTGGACTATGTGACAAGGTTGTTACATATGTGAAAGATGAAGGTGATAATTTGAACACACTCATAATTACTCTAATAAATAGAATTGCATGTGCTCCATTGATGACAACATAATCATATTTTGCTATTTGTTATTGGCATGTTATGTCCAAATGTTGGTAGTATGTTATTAATGATGTGAAAGTTTGTGGTGGGGTGAAAGAAGTTTCCATCAATGATGTACAATTTTCTTTTTAGGAGATTATTACTTGGACAAAAAAAATTAGAAAAGGTAGACAAGATTGGGATAAAGCTTGCAAAAATGCCTTTATTTGCCCTTGGAAGTTGAAAATTCTACTGAAAACTGAGTTTGCATATAAAGTTATTCTTTTCAAAGAGACCTTGGGATAAAAAGATGCCATCAATCTTTGTTACTCACAACAAACCATTACCTTACAAAGAAAAATTTGAAGTCATGAACATGGTTGTGGCACAAGTCAATGAACTTTTGTTTCCAATGGCCATTCAATGTGTTTTGAATGAGTCATTGGGGTATTGCTTATTGTTTGACAAAAAATTTACCACCATATCTAAGTGTTGCATGATGCACAACACAAATATTCATGCAAATGAATCGTGTAGGCGTGTGTTTTACATTTTTTTGTGATTTTTTTAGAGTTGTGTTGAAAATTTTGTTTTTTGGAATTTATTTTTTAATTTTGTTGTTTCTTTGATGTTGACTGTCAATTGACTCCAACTAATGCAACTTTTGGTATTCGAATGCAAATTGAAGTCATAAATGTGTTGAAGCCATTTTTTGGCTTTTGCTTTTTCCTATTAACCCTACATTACACATATTATGTTAGTGGTGATGTTGGACTTGAGATTTAAGAGTCTGCAACTTATTTAAGATTATGTGGGCCTTGATATGGCCGTGCATATTGTAGCAATGTATGATTGGGAATTGTTGATGCCATTCTTGTTGATTATCTTCAACATAAACTAATAGAGAATTGGCATTTTGTAACTATCATTTGCAACTAATTTTTAATTGTAAATGGCATGTAACCAAAAATTGCTGTAATTACCTAAAAAAAGTTGCATGTGATTTTCAATCACATATGACATTTTGTACTTGAGTACATGTATATATGATATCATTATACATTTTCATTTGTTGTATTCATGGAAGGGTAGTTACATATATGAGATGCAACTATGTGTAATTAAAATGAATCCCTTTTGTATTGTGCATGTATAGGGTTTTGGCCAATTATTTCATGACATATGGCATTTAAAAGCTTATTTTGATATTTATAATTAATTTAATTTAGATAATCCAACTTAAGGCTAATAGGATGTCGACACATGTGGTGTTTAGGTAGGTAGGTAGGTAGGAAATCGAAGGCCAAGGTTAGGTAGGTAATTAAGCCTAAGTAGATATGTACATAGATAATTTGGGATACTCTTAAATTTTATTTTGGGTTTAGCCTTTAGGTCCAAACCTCTCTTTTTGGTTCATCCCAAATGTCACTTATTTTTTAATACTTCTAATGCACCTAGTTATATATTTTACAAATTTGTAAGGTAGGACAAACAATATGGGATAACAATTTTGACTATTTTTTAATCGCAACTAAGGTTGCAAATTAGTTGTAACTACTACCCAAAAATGTTGTACTAACATAATCTACCTACTACTTACATTAAATATTATAGGTAATAATAACTAATAATATTGATAATAATACAATGATATAATTGTAATTATTGTAGTTATAGCTAGTTGTTAGATCAAGTAATAAATACATTATTACTATCATAATTAATATTATGGTTAATAATTAGTAATGCACTTGGCTAGTTAAAGTTAAGATATCCTAGTTTAGGGTATTATTATTATTGTAGCTAGTAGGATAAGCTAGCTAGTGTAGCTTACTAGCATTAAGTGTACTAGCTTAAGTAGATATTTTAGACATGTATTAACTTAAGCCATTATTTTTATGACATGTGTCCATTTTGTACACCATTAATTGCATGTTGGCACATAATCATATAACACTAAAAATTATATAGTGCCAATTTTGTAGTTGCAAACATGATTGATTTAGTTGTAAATGAATAGTTGCACACAAGTTACAAAATGACTAGTTGGATATAATAGGATCTCTATTAGTGATACTAACATTAGCCCCTATCATTCTTGAACTTGTTAGTGCTATTGGGCTTGAACTAAAAGTATTTGGATCCTTGGTTTCAATTGAAAAAGTTATCCTAGAGGTCATAAAATCTATCCTTATTAAGAAGGATTGTGTTGCCAACAAAGTTTTTTAGTCCTTTGATTTGGTGGGCATAACATGAACAATAATTTTCAAACATTGGATTCTTTGCTTATTGGGATCAAAAACTTGGACAAATTGATTTTAACCATGAATAATTGGTTAGATGATCCTACCTATTTATTTATTCAAATGAATTACAATTCAAATCAATGGAATAAATTTTTTGAATGTTGAAGATGTTTTTCTTGGAGAAAATGAAGAATTCCTTCCAAATTTCAATTTGTTTGAAAAGGACTAATTGAATTATAGTGGTACTAGATAATTGAAGAACAATAATGAGGTAAACCTTTTAAATGATATGTGTTGCATTTATGGATTGCTATTAACATTGTAGGTGGATGTGAAATGTGAATGCACTTCCACAATGAGGGAAAGTGCCTTGATGATAAATGGTATAAAAAAGTGAAACCTTTGATTTATTCATAACTTCACAATAGAATTTTAAGGTTGTTTGTGTTGGTCTTTATTATAATTAGTTAATTAGTAAGTTTTTCTTTGGGTCTAGGTCTTTGCGTTTTTATTGCCATTTTCAATGTAGTCAATTTTGTTTTGGGTCATATTTCTTTAAGTTTTTATTGCCATTTTGAAGCACATGGCAATATGTAATTTTTTTGGGTTGTTTTTTTTAGGTTTCCTTATTGTAGTCACTCAGTTAGTTTCGCTTTGAATCATATGTCTTTGAGTTTTTGCTACCATTTTGAAGTACATGATAACGTGTAATTTTTTTGGGGTTGTTTGTGTTAGGTTTCCTTGTTGAAATCACTTAGTCAATCTTGTTTTGGGTCATATGTCTTTATGTTTTTGTTGCCATTTTCAAGCAAATGGCAATGTGCAAATTTTTGGGGTTGTTTATGTTAGGATTCTTTGTTCTAGTCTCTTAGTTAGTTTTGCTTTGATTCATATGTCTTTCTATAGTAGCCATGTGCATTGTTTTTGTTTTTGGTTGGGTTTTAGGTTTCAATGTCATAAGATTTCAGTTAGTTAACAAATTCATTAGTTAGTAAGTAAGTCAATTAGTTAGTGAGTTAATTAGATCTTCCTATTTCCAATGTGTATGCTACAAGTTTTACAATGTTGTTTTGATTGTGTCATGTGATCATATAATGTTTGTTTAATGATATGTTTTGAATCTTTGTGTTCATGTTTGATTTGTGTCATATGATCTTGTTGTTTTATGTGTGTGGTTTAAATAGGTAGTTGTTATTTGAGAGTGCACTCTACCACAATGTGCAATTGAAGATAATTCAAGGATGTTGCAAGGCAGAATGTGAAGGACGACAAATTACAATTGAATTGCAACTCAAGTACTGATATTGTAAATAGTCAGTAAGTATTGCAACATCATTAGTGCGGCATTCTAGGCGAGACATTGCAACTCCTCGTATGTGCATAATAGTATTCTCAAGTTGAATGAAACTTTTCACACCATATATGTGTCATTGATGGTTTCTAATGTTGGTTTTGTCAAAACACATGCCCATTTGTTGTTTTTCCTTGGTCTATGATGGTTTTGAATATGGTTTTGTTGATACGCATGCTCAACTTGATGTTTGAAAGGCATTTCACATACTCATACATATTATGCATGCCCAAATGCTAATAAAGAAACAAATCTATGAGCATGAATGGAAGGCTTAGTTTTTCAAAATTGAAAACAAAGGTCAGGCCCCTGGATTTGACATATGCAATTTTTCTTCTATGCCCTTCCCGCCGGGTATGGTTGAAAGCACATACCTGCCCAACACTTGTTTTCCCCCAAATTTTGTGATGCAGCCACACTCATCCACAAGAGGCCAAATTTCCTTCTATCTTCTATATTTTGGCGACGACCCGCTATAACCCATTGTCTAAATATGGCGAATTAAAGAAATTCCTCAAAATCTGGCGACTTTGGTGCACTTGTTCCCACACAAAAATCCTTTGTATCCTGCCGCAGCAGGGAATTGCATTTTTGGGTTTCCAGCTCTCACGAGTGTGGGCAAATTCTACGCTGTTTGTGGGTTGCGAAGGATCAGAGCTATGGCGATGGCGGGACTGGCTGCTTCTTCCCCGTGTGTTTACACTCCTTCGTGTTTCACCTCTCCATCTTTCAATCTTCTTTGTTGTTGTTCGTCGTCTCCTTCTCGGTCTTCTCCTTCTGCTGCTTCTTCTTCATCATCTTCTTCTTTGTCTTTTGGTTTTCCTTTTGTGGGGCTGAAGAGGAGTACTATTAGGGGAGTGCAGAGGCATGAAGCTCTGCATCCAACCCTAGAGAGCTTTGGCAGCTGCGGCGCAAGAACCGGGAGGAGGAGAACCCGGAGAGGGGTGGGTGTAGTAATGCCCATCAGAGCAGGCTTACCAGTAGTGTCAAGTATTCCAATCGTGGGACCTTTGGCTAATTTTGTTCTCAACCCCATCCTTCTCTTCGTTCTGTACGCTGCAGGAGGTAGGCACCCCTCCTCACATTGTTTTCTTTGATAAAAATCATCCTCTTTGCTTTGTAATTTACTGATCAAGACTGCATCATGCCCTGCAAGGGTCGTCTTCATTTGTGAATTGTTTGCCACCAGGTGGTTCCCGGTTCTCTGGGACAAGACTTTGTTTAAGAAAAGACAAACTTTCTTGTCAGGGGGTTATGTGGATTTGCTTCTTTCTGGAAGTCTGTGAAGTTTGGAATGTTGACTTGGGAATTTTGTTGCAAACTCGTGTGATGTAAAGCCTAACTCTTGGCCACCATCACCTGCAAGTGAGGCCTGAGAAAATTGTAGATGGGGAACCTGGAGGTTTAGGTCAGAATCTCTGATGCCATCATGGTTTAGGTTAGAGTCTTTGAGGCCATCACGGGTCAGGACCTCTGAGGCCATCATGGGTTGATATATAAAAGCATTTGGGAATGTATATGAATTTCCACATGCTCCTGGTTGCATCCTGAACTGTTGTTGTTTGCCTTGTTTGCTTTAACTTCCCCTGCATGTAGGATAACTGGATTGAAGCTCTCATGGTTTTCTTGTACAATGTTGAATTGCATAATGTAAACTGGGAGAGAGCCTTTTGGTTTAGATGCTTGCTTGTACAGAAACAAGCTATAATGAAATGAAGCTTACCTCCACAAGCTTGTTGCAGCTTGACTCAGGATACTATTGACTTTTTCTATTAGTTCTGTCTCTTGAGTACTAGCCCCCAACATCATGATACTGAGTCTTCCCATGCTTCCTGAAATGTGACAGAAACTTGGGACATGCAGTTTGTACAACAGGTTTGCCTGAAATTTTGAGTTGACTATTGTATACTTATCCTCACCCACTGACAATGGGAGCTGATGAAGTCAGTGGTAGTCATTGGCAGCTTGTCACTGCTATTTGTGATAAAGATGATGGTCTGACATTTTGTGACTTACTCATAAGGTTTTGACTGCACTTGTTTTCATGTTTCCTTCAAATTGTTGTGGTGGAGAATGTTCTTCAATTTCACAGATAGATAACTGATAGATAAACTGGGAGTCAACAGATTCATTAAAGTAGCCACAGGGCTTACATCATATCTTTAACTGGGTGAAAAAGTTTAGAAGTGAGAATGGCCTTTTGTCTACTGTGTGCTTAATTCTGGGTATGTTACTTTTGAGGCTCAACCATCATTAGAAACAAACTGTCAGCAAGCATTTGAAATTGCAACTGACCAAGAACACATGCACATGCATTCCTTTGGCAAATGAATGCATTAAGGAGTCTTTATGCCTGAGAAATGGCTCAAAGCTGAATAGGATTGCTAAACTTTCTAGTTATTGGGATAGCATTGTTTCTTTGAATTCAGGGTTGTAAGGTCCTGAATCAGATTATTGATGTGGTGCGACATCCATTCAGGATGTTCACAATCAATTGGGTTGAGGGTATACTCTGCCAGTTGGCTAAGGATTTTCTCTTGAATCACTAGATCTGAAACTTGTACTTGAAGGCCTCCACTTGGGTATGAGAATGCCGCAAAGATATCCTTTCTATCTGCCTTTACATGCAATTTTTTCTTTTTTCCTGAAGCCTAAGGTGCAAAAGTGGGGCTCATGTCTCATGAATTGTGTGGTAGATATTTGAAAATGCTGCTTAAGGCTGTGTGAATGTGTAGGTCAAGATATCAAGACATGTTTGTCTATTGAATGTGTTCACTATATCTTGTCTGTGCACTTTGTGTTGTGTGTTCATCTGCAATTGACTTGCTTGGGTGGCTGTTGTTGTCAAGTACAGCTGTAAGGTTCTGGTCGGGCTTCACACGAACAACCTATAACAGCTCAGCATCCACAAAATTAGGCATGACTGCTCTCTGGCCAGGTGCTTTTCTCTCTACCTTTCTGACAAGTCTGTAGTGCAGTTTTGAGATGTCAGCTGTCTTGAGAGCCTACACTTCGATGTGTTATTTTGCATGTTCTCTTTTTTCTTTGGAATATTGTTATGTGATCCCGATTCCAAATTCTACTTTTCAATCAAAGCACACATCAATCTGCAATTGCATGGGGAGCTATGTTAAGATCTGAATTCAAGGGTTTGTAAGCAGCTTCTTGTCTTTTTGAGTTTATATTTTTGTGAATGTGGACAGTGCTGTTTCTGGTGTCAAAGACATATCGTTCCAACTTCAAGAAGGCTATTCAATGAAAATCAAATTTTCTCCCTTGTAATGATCCTTTTTGGCTGATGATAGTGAACCATTGTATCACATCATCATAGATGCAATCAATCCTTAGAACAGCAAATGGTGTGATCACATATGACATTTTAGATTTTTGCATTGCAAACACCCAGATGTTTTTTGAATCAGGTTCCCTAATCAAGAAATGGGTCATATTTCTTTTGTTGGGTTTAAGTTGTAACTGTCAGTAAGTAGTGTTCTCTCAAGTCAATTGTGTTTGCATTGCTGGAATACTTGCACCAAGGTTTTTGTTCTCAAATTTTGTGATGTAGCCATACTGGTTATCATTCACAAGAGGAATTAGCCAAATTTGGTTACAGGTCAGAGAGGAATGTAGAAAAATGTAAGAATACTGCTATATTTTGGTGACCTGTTGGAATCTATTGTCTAAATAAGAAGATTTCAGAAAAAAATTCCTCAGAAACTGATGATTTTGGTGCATTCTTTTCACAAAATTCCTTTGTGTGGGTTGTACTCAATTTTTTTTGTCTCCACTTTTCCTGAGTTCAGATTATTTCAAAACTTCAATATGAGGCTTCAAACATGTTACTTTTTTGACAGACCAAATAAGGTGTCAATTCACATTCATTCAAATCTTATGAACTTTAGTTATTTGTCTTTCACTGGCCATCCAGCTTTAATGAAGGTGATGCATCAATCTCTGACAAATTAGGGTTCAGTGTTTAGATGTTTTTATGTAGAACTTCTTTTATTTTTACTTTTGTCTTAGTGGATTCAACTTGTTCAATTAAAATGGTGTTCCAGGGGGTAACAAAGGTTTTTTAAATTCAATTTTGTGAAGTTGAAATTTGACAGAATCTTCCAAAAATTAGCAAAATTAGTTGAATTTTGCACTAGGAAAATTTCTTTTTTTCAAAATTTTCCTAATGTTTGTTGAAAAAAAGAGAAGGGAATATACATGTTTTAGAAAGCAATAGGTTAATCATTGGGCTAATGTGGCAAATTGGGTTTGGTTGTAGTGGGTGATGGATTGTATATCCATGATTTTCATGTCTACATAAAATATTTATGACACAAAAGTATAGGTCAAAATTTATGATTATGTAGTGGCATATTTTAACTATCAATTATGATGACATTAATTTCAAGTTATTTCAAGTCATAGGTCTAATGATTTTTTTCCCTTTTGGCAAATTTTTGCAACTTGGTGAATTTTTTAAGAAAATGAAGAAAACATGAAAGTTTTGTGATTTAAAGGGTTTTGTTTTTCCATCTTTCAGAATAATTTAAAAAAAATTGGCCATGTCTAGGCATTTCCTAAGTTGCCACTTGTAGCAACACTTTTGTAAAAATGTTACAACCCACCTACTAAAGTTGTCATTTAATGCTAATTAATGCTAGGGATCCTTGCCAATGGACCTACTACGATTTTTTAAAATAAATTTAAAAATGTGTGCTAGTGGCAACCACTTTCTCCTCTTGTGTCCATAAGTAGTTCCTATTGTGTTTTTAGCGTAGGAATGGGTGGCTTGTAGGTCATTTGTTGATTTTTTTGGCATACATGACTTTTTCAAAATAAGTCCAAGTGGTGATTCATTTAAATTTTTTAAAAGTCCAATTGGCAACCACAAAAAAAAAACCTTATGTAATAAATGTGGTTACATTGCTCATAACAAAGGAATAATCTAGTAATTGTGAAACACATAAAGTAGCATTGAACTTGCATAGCCAAGGAAGTTAGAAATTAAAACACTAATATTTCAAGGGGGGAGTCAAACCCCAATTTGATATTGCATAATCACCATGTTTGTCTAAGTCATGAAAAAACAACTTCACAAAAATCTAGTGAATATAAGGTTTTAAGTGGCAACATCAATATGCACTTTGTGATCTTTCCAATTTGTAATGGCCTCCTAATATGGGACATTCTTTTGAATAAATAATTCTTCTACAAAGATGTGGATTGTTGTGTTCAAGTGTTGCCCTAATTGATTATGTAATTTGTCCTTCATGAAGGCAATAGTTGAGAAAATGCATTTGTCTTCCATAGATCTGAGCATTGAAACAATGACTATTTAACCAATTTCATGTACTCACTTAATCATTGAATCAACAAGCCATTGTTATTAATTGTCACCCACAAATTTTGTCATTAGTTGGTATCAAAAAGTTCAACCATCATGGCCGGTGCTTGTGTTTTCATAGTGAACTTAAACATGGATTGTTACAAGTCTAACATATTAGCATTCAAAGGTTTTGCAACTTGAACCAATGAGGGTTTCACCTTCTTTAATTCACAATAATGTTTCTAGATGTCATCAATATGCAAGGAGAAAGAAAAATCAACATCAAGTTGCATCCAAAATTGTGGATATACAATGCCAAGGGCATTCATCAATTCAAAATCCACAAAACACTTATCCAATTGTATGATAAACATGTCAACATCATTAGAACATTAGGCTTTCACTTGTGTAATGGATGCTAAGAAAACATCCTTGCACATTGGGTGATTAACCCCAACAATTGCATTGAAAATGTAAACAATCGATCTTGGTTATAGGGTGCAAGCAACCTTTTGTTGGAAAAAGTTCACAAAAGTTTAATGTCACAAAATTGTGAATATAAATCAACACTACTAAAAGCTATTGATGAACACCTCGTAAGTGGTAATGGAGTTTTGATCCTCAATACTCACAAATTAAACATCACAAGCAAAAAAATTAGAACCAAAAAGGAAATCCCAATTGAATTACCAAATCAACTTGATCATGATGAAAATTTTAATTAATGTACCTTGTGAATGACTATGAGTGTGATGACATTTTTGATTGATATAACTTGTGAATGATTATGGGAATCTAAACATTATTGTCAATTCCATTCAAGAATGAAAATTGATCAATTCCCAAGGCATTCAAACTTTTTGAGAATGATTCGTAAATTATGCAATGTGGGCAATTTGTGGAGTGTAAATGTGAACAATGAATAGATTTGTCACTCAACATTGTAAATGATTTGTGAGTTGAAATTATGATATAATAGGCTATGAGCAAATGTTGATGATCCCACTTGGGATTGATCTTAATGGATTTTCTTTGTTTAGTGTTGATGAGTCGATTAAAATTTAGAGATGTAATCCCATGAACAACACCAAATATTGCTAAAACTTATGACTACCAAAACTTAAGATTATGATGATTGATCATATTGTCAATGTGACACACAAGAACCCAAAAGCTGAAACACACACATTTGAAGACTTGATAATCATTCATCAATCCAAATACAACAAAACAAAGTCATAGACCTATTAGCAACTTGAGTCTTGGACCTTGAAGTGTTCAACTTTAAAGGTCAGCAGCTAGCACAACTCAAACACAAAGATAACATGCAATGTTTGATTTTCGGAGATTATTTCGACATTTATTGTTTGGAGTTGATAGCTACACCGCAAGTTTCAACATCATAATTGTAAAGTCTATACTTTAAACCTTCAAAGTTCAAGGCTCCAAGTTCATTATTTTAGAATTAACATCCATGATGATGAGATTATGCAACTCCATTACTCCAACCTAATATAAAACCTTTAGGTGCAAAACTTGAATTCTTAATGAATTGCAAATATTGAACAACATAATGCCTTAAATGTACCATAATAGTACTACCGAACCTTACAAAAATCAAAGCAATGAAGATGATGACAACAAATTGGAATTTGTGATATGTGAAGTGAACTTTCTTAGGAGCAATGAAATGTTGGTGTGAACGGAAGAGGTAGGAAGGCATTGAATTACAAAACCATAAGTTTTTGACATGAAAATCTGGCCTTTTTGTCCTAGTGATGATAGCCCATCAATGGCTTAAATGGATTTGGTAGACAACATTATTTAATTTAATTTAAAAAATTACATCATATGCCATTTGAAAAAAAAGCTTGTAAGTAAATAATAAAAGCACTAATTAGATTGTTGTAAAAGAACTTTTGAATATTTTGTAATCACTAAACTCATTTCAAATTACTCCAAATGCTCCAACAGATTCCTTGCTACTAATGTTCCACCAAAAAATTGAAAAAGGAACACTAAACACAACTACATTTTGTTCAATCTAAAAATCCTAAATGAAAATAGATGTATGCAAATATAAATATAAAAATAAAACCATGATTGTTATTTTCAAGCATCCCATGAACACCCTATGTTAGCTTTGAGGATGTTCAAAATATTAATTTTTTTTTTTTTGCCTTCACATAAATTGACAATTGCAAAAATTGGTAAACAAATATGCAATTTCTTAATGAATGAGAGTTCTTGTCCAATATTGTTTAAGACAAATTTGGAATGCATTATAGCACAAATTATGGCAAACAATTAATTCATACTTCTATTTCTTTCCCCAATCTTTTCACAATATGCCAATCATAATCTTTTGTTTCCTTCAAAGAGCAAAAGAAGCAAAATAAAAAAGGGAAAAAAAGACAAAAAAAAACCCTAATTCATCATCCTCCCAATTGTGGTGGTAGAATATCGTACCTATGACTAATGTTCAACATTAATTAATTCTTAAGAGAACCAAGCAATAAAAGAGAAAAAATCTTTTGAAAATTTGAACTAAATTCAAAACACAATATTATAACTTTGAAACTTGGGCCCACTTTACACTAGGTGTCAGGGGCCAATGTTCAACCCAAATCCAGCATTCCTATTGGTGCAAAAGTTGAAATCAGCCCCAAGGGCTTTACACTAGGAGTCAAGGCTGACATAGAAAAAAACTTTTCAATCTGCCCCAAGTTACTAATAAATGCTGAACTTTATGGCCTTGTATTGGCCCCAAGGCTGAAAAAAAGGATACCATCAAATTTGGGAGGCCACTTTGCAACTCTTGGGGGCCAATGTTCCAGTATTTATTAATATACTGACATCAATGTTTTAGCATTTATTAATAACTTGGGGCCAATTGGCAACCCAAAAATGCTCAAAGTTGGCCCCCAAGTTTTTTTGGCCTTGACTCCTAGTGTAAAGCAGGCCTTACTAATGAACTTTAGCATACTTAGAAAGTATTGTTGAAATTCTGAAATATCATGGTACCTTGGCCATTTCAACACATGTCTGTCAAATAATTAATTAATTTTGAAAAATTCATTTCAAGAAATGGAATATTCCACAATATTCACTATATTTTTTTTCCACAATTTTTTTTTTTTGATTTGGAAGAAATAATTTTTTAAAATTTCAAATTTTTTGAAAATAATATAATTAGTGTCAAACTGGGCCAAGGTACTAATGTATTCAAATTGGGGCTGCCAGATCCTCTTACATTAAAAAAAAATTAATTATTTTGAGAAGATTTGTCAAACATGAGTCATAGGTACGATAGTTGGGCAGCAAGTCAAATGGGTTTGTTTTGTGAGCAACAGGGGGTCTCCAATCCAAGACTCCATACTCCAGTTCTCTCTTTATATTCTTTTCATGGAATATATGACTTGGACTTAAGACTTTGGTATTTGAGCCTACCAGGTTCCTAGATTCTTCGACTTGTAAGCAGACAATAGGGGCTACTCTTTGGGTGACTTTGCATTACATATGAATTGACTAACCTTGTTTGAGGGAGAGTTATGTTCAGCCCCCCCTTTATTTTCCTCGGTGAACTGGTGCAAAATTGCACCCAATAATGTTACAAGAAGTGTTTTGAGAGAATTTTCAATAATTTGTCACCATCAATGCTAAATAGCTTTTGGGTCAATTGTCACTAGTGCTCCTGGGTCGATCAAAATTTTAAAAAATAAAATAAAAATGGTTATGGTGATGGTAGCAAATTTTCTCTCATGCTTCATTCATCAATAAGTTATTGGTGGAATTTGTGTACATTATTAGTCAATGGATGGATCAATTGTAATGTTGCATGCACAATCATGGAACAACCATTGACCATTAGGTACATATAGTAGTTTTGTCGATGAAAAGGTCTAGGGGATTTGACTCAAATATGGGTTTTTTACAACCTAGTGAGAAGAATATTCAAGGAAAATCAGGGTAGTTTTTCATTGCACTGTGGATACCAACTGACGAGTTGTGTAGTTTGGTGGGTATTTCATCTGGCACCAAACCAGCATCAGTTATTTTACTAGGTGTAGATGCATAGGTATGTTGAACTGAGGTGATAATTTGAAAGGCCCAGACCCACCTTACTCCTCCTGGTGCCCACTGCTTGGAATATTTACAGTACACAGCAATAACACCTTGCACCTACAATATTCATTGTACCTTGAATTTTATAAATACAATCCGTGGTGTTATTTACATGTTTTCAAAAAAAATCAATAATTGGTTGGTAGGTTATCATTAACTCAGATGAGAATCGCATGTTTTCTCAATAACTGCCAAACACTATTTGTTCACCTCGCCTCCAAACCTTAGAGCATCTCCACAGGTGCTCAGTATGTTACTCTGGATAATAAAATTAAATGTCTAAGTTTAGCTGTATTTTTTGGCAACCCCACCAATAAAACTGTAACTGGAACTGCATATACGTGGGAGTACTAATAGCAAACCACCTGGACCAATCATTGTCGTCAACCAATCAGAAATACTAAGCCGCACTCAGGTCCAATTTATTACACTCTTTTGTTGAGGTGCACAACTGTGTTGCGCCTTTACCAGCCACGGCAAGCTGTACGAATTTGGTGCAGAAAAACCAATTTCCTGATCTAAACCGGCACATTTTGACTTTTTTGCAATAAATTTTTTACTGTCTGGAGTCGCATACTGGAGATGCTCTTGTCCTTTTCCATTTCAAGTACTCAAACACCTGAAACGCAGAGATCAGAGGTTGTTTAGAGCGGAAAGAACTAGTGTTGTGCAAGTGCCTGGATTTAAGTGTTAAAAGTGTTAAAACTGGTAGTTCTGGATCCGGATATCAGGAACCTGATCAGATATCATGAATCTGACCAAATCTAAATATTAAGAACTCGATATAAATTGTTATTTGTAAATCGTCAATCATGGTAGAATCCGGGTAAAATTTGGAATCTTTGCTTGCTTATTTTTGGTGGAGGGAACCTTAGAGGACTTTCCCAAGTTTCAATGTCTTTGAAGTGTACTATTAGGGTTTAAGGTTTCTGTTATCACTTTGCATTTGCTCTTTGCATGTTTGCATTTTGCAATGGTTGTGTTTCCTCTTTGAACATTTGTGTTTCATTTAGCAACAATTTTTTTGAATTTGTGTGTTTCAAGCATTGCACTTGCATTTTAACAACAATTTCCTTAAATGTGTATTTAATGGGGTTTGTGTTTCGATTTGAGTTTTGAAGTTCCAATTTGGCAAACACTTAATATAAGCAACGAATTAAATGTGATACTAGTCTCAATGCAATTCTAAGAAAATGCCCAACAAGAAAAAAATAAATTTATTGTACCTGAACTATAATTAACATTTTTATTATTTTTATTACACAATATTTTCGAGGAAAAAAATGATCTAATGGTTAGAATCTCCCATTTCAACTAAAGGGTTCAAGGTTTGATCCTTTTTTTAAAAAAAATTTCCTCCTCCGAACAAAATGGATGGAAAAATAAAGACTCTAAACAAATTTTTCAAGCTAGATGTCTAGAAGAAAATGGGGCTTTTCTTAAGGAGGAGACAAAATGGTAGCCTCAATCATGTTCCCCCGGGGAGAATGGGACTAAGTTATTTGGGGATCAAGTTCTCAAATGTTTGACAAGAAAGTTCAAAGGGCAAATGTTATCCAAATCAAACATTTTTGATGCCATTGGAAATATTTTGAAAGTTAGATAGCTAAAATGATATTGCATTTAAGATTTGAAGATAAACAAAAATTTATGGCCAAAAAAAAAAGCTAGGGGTCAAATTTCGAACATTTTGATTTGGACAAAGTTTACCCTTATATTTCTTTTAAACATTCGGGAACTTGTTCCTTGGGGGAAGTTGCTCTTCAAGGCAACTTAGTCCCTTTCTCCTTGGTGGAAGTTGTTCCCAAGGGTAATTTACTCCTTTTCTCCTTAGAATGTTAGTCCCTTTCTCCCCAAGGAACATGGTTGAGGCTACCATTTTGTCTCTTTTTTGGAAAAATTCCTTTCTTCTTGGGACATCTAACTTAAAAAAATTGCTTAAAGATTTTTTTTCCCCCATCCATTTGGTTCATGGATAGGAAATAAATTTGAAAAAGGGATTGAACCTTAAACTTTTCAATTGAAACGGGAAAATTTAACCAATAGATCATTTTTTTCCCTTGAAAATATTGCGTAAGAAAGATAATTAAAATGTTAATCATAGTTCGAGTACAATAAAAAAAAATCAAAATTTTCCTTTATTGGTATTGTCTTGAAATTGCATCTAGAATAGTGCCACATTCAATTCATTGCTCATGTTTTGTGTTTGCCCTCCAATTTGAGTTTATGTTTGAAACATCACATTTGCATTTTTAGTAATGATTTTTTGAATATGTTTTATTGCACTCAAATTGAAACATAAACCCCAAAAACACATACTCAAAGAAATCATTGTTGAAAATGGAGATGCATTGCTTCAAACACAAATTGATTCTTCTTTGGTCTATCTTTATGGAACCTTAAAGTTGTGAGTTTCAATTGTTGAGTTGGTTCCTTTTTGGCATATTTGTAGGTGTTTCATTATTTCTAGTGTAATTATACGTAATTCTAAAGTTATGAAATCTAATTTTGTATAGTTCCAAGTCTATAGTGAAATCCAATTTTATATCCAATTTTGAGGTGGTTTTTTTGGTGTTATTATATTCTATATGGTTTTGTTACAATTGTTTGCAAGTGTGGAACCTTAGAGTTTTGAAATCCAATTTTGTATGGTTCCAATTTTTGAGGTGGTTTTTTCTAATGTAACTTTATTTTGTATGAGTTTGAGTTTTTTAGCTGTGACATCCAATTTTATATGGTTCAATTTTACATTTTCATTAATTTTTGGTGTAATTTTGTGGAACTTTGAAATTGTGAAATCTAATTTTACATAGTTATGTTATAATTGTTTCTAGGTTTTAGGTGGTTTTAATAACTCACTAAGTTTTGTATTTTCATGATTTTTGGTGTTTAATTCATGTAGATAAAAAGATGGCATCAACAAGTGCAACATTTGAGATGTTATATGAACAAGGTGAGTTTATGTCATCAACTAACGCCTCAATTAAATCACCCCCCATTAAATCATAAAAAGCATCTAATTTTGATATGGAGGCAATTTGGGAACTTCTCATTCCATAACTTGAAGTTATTTAGAAGTTATGGTACCCTTTTTATTGCATTTATGATAATTGGGTTTTTTTTTTGCTAATGGTGTTGTAATAATTCTTGCAATGCACAAATGTTATGATGTGTTGTATGGCACCCTTTTGTAATGCAAATTAATGCTAAAATTTGATCAAAGAAAGAACAAAAGGTTTTAAGCTACAACAAAGACCATGACACAAGCTCATTGAAAAAGCACAAGGTGTATAGGAGGTGGGGGGTGTTTATGCTATAGAAAATGGCATAAATTATCAATGAGACACAAGCTGCAAAGAAAAGGAAAACTATTTTTTTGAGATTACAATTTATTTTGACAAGTATAGACCATATACCAAATTTGATCTAACACAACAAGATTTTTAGAAAACTTAATGTTGTACATTGCTAAAGGATATTGTTTTTTGTCATCCATTGAAAGTCCATGATTGCGGTGTTTAATTTTTTTGTTAATGTGGGCAAGAAAATTTCCATTTTGATAGTAGTTAGTGAATGAAGTCCTAGATATTGTGACAAAAACCAACAAAAAAAATGTTTTCTTAACTCTTATTTCTTATATTACATGCATGGCCTTTTTTCATTTTTGGATGTCATGCATTGGCTATGACATTTTTGCTATGGCTGTTAGCTTTATCAATAGTTCTTGGGAGCCCACCCATGCAACTATTGGGGGTTTTGAAGAACAAAATATAACTAGTGTATCCATGACGAACTAGGTGAAAATTTTACTTGATTCATTTTTGTTTGTTTGACAAAGTCATTGTTTTTGTTAAAGATGAATATTCAAATTTGAACACATTGACTGATGCCTTGAAGTCTATAATTTTTTGATCTCCCTTTCAATTGCCTACCCCATTTGTAAGATTTTTTTGGCCATGCAATGTCAAAGGTAGCTCAATATGCCACCAATGATGCCAAAGTTTATTCAATGTTAGCTTGAAGGTTATTCAAACATCGTTGCAAAAAAATATTACTTGGACAAAAAAATCAGGGAAGGGGAAACAAGAATGCAAATATGTTTGTATCATTGTAAGGCTATTAATAAGGTTGTTCAAAACTCTTATGAAAACATGTTTTGCTTCGAAAATTATCTTGTTTCAAAAAATTCTTGAATACCAAAATGCAATACCCATATGTTATGCATGGTAACAAGGTTTATGCTTGTCTTCTAAAATGTTAGTAGGCCAAACTTGGGTTGTGGCTTAAACAAATGATGATACATTGCTTTGGTTATCAAGCAACATGTTTTAATCCCAACCCAAAGATATTGGTTTTTGTTAAATGCTTTTACTTCTACTTTCACTTGGTGCATTACATTGAAATTTGATGCTGCTAGGATTGAAATTTTGAATGAACCATTAATTTGTGATGATTTTGATTTAGAATTTAAGTGAGGGATGATGGTGCGAGTTGTGGGGATATTGATGCCATTCTTGGCCTTTTCAATGGCTTGTAATCATTTTCAAGCCCACAACATCTTGATGATCATGCTTGACCTTTGTTACAAGAACATGAATGTAATTCAAAACTTTGTGATAATTCAATTGCTACTAAATTTGTTGTAAAAGATGATGCTAAAATTTTGTGTCCTCATTTATTGCAAGTGTATAATCACTTAAACCCTACTAAAGAATCAACAAAGCCAGTGACAATCGAAGAGGATGATTTTTTCTTTGAGCAAGTTTGTGTTGGTTGATGATGTAATCATTTCAATTTTGAAAAATGAATTACATTTTTTGATGATTGTTTGTGTGATCAATAGATCATGATAACCCATTGGTTTGGTGGGCACAACATGTGGTGAAATTCACATGTTTTCTTTTTTGTTCATTAGGTGCTTGGCATTGTGAGGCCACATATTGAGATAAAACAAATCTTTAATGTTGTTGGTGTCATCACAAACCTTGGCAATCATGAATGGGGATTGAAAATTTGAACCATCTCATTTTGATGATAAAAAGTTGGCATGATGATGCTTGTATTAGCTCTGATGGGGCCTATATATTTATGAATATGATTGATTTTTTAATGTTAAAGTCTACTATAATTGAAAAAAACAATAAGTTCATTAAGAAGTGAAGCCTTTTTTAAGAAGACCTTGATTTAGACTTTTGAGCTTTTTACAAATATTTCAACTCATTTTTTTATGTTTAAAAAAAAAATTACGTGCATTTTGTAGATTCAACTACAACCTTGAATAAAAAATCATCTTCAAGGATGATCATGGGATGTTAAAACTTTGAGCTATAGATTAAAACTTCTATATCGTTATTTGGTTACAAACATACCTTGCATTATGCACATATGTAATATGTATTTTAATATATTTTTGTTGTCTTTTTAAAATTTCGTGACAATGTGTGATGTATAAAAAAGTTAGATGATGGAATCCATATCAATTTGAATCAAATAAGAACTTTTGAAATTATAACCTTAAATCCTAAACTTACTCAGAACTGCATCCATTTCAGTATCCTAATTGCTATACCTAACAACCACCATGAGTTGGGAAAAATTAAATTGAGCTATACCTGGAGGTTCTGAAATATTTTTAAAAAAATCAATACCTTACCTGACAAAATAACCAATGTTATAAAATATATAATACCTAAGGCCATATGTTCTCTTCAAAATAATCCCCGCACAAAAAGAACCTATTATGTAGCCTTAGAGAATCTTTCACCCAACCAAGGCACTCCTAACTGAAACCAGCAGTTCTTTCTATAATGAAGTGTCCATCCAGCCCAACGTTGTTGCATACTCATGAACAGCCCAAGGAAAAGGCTCCCCAAAGCTATGAAGTTCTAGTGGTAAACAACCCAATATCAATTTCATAAAAGTTGCACAGGTTTCCCTGCACTTTAATTCCAAAAATCAAACCCAATATCTGAGTGTTCAGTTTTCATTCATGGAAGTAAAACTCTCTCCACAAGTGAAGTTTTAAAATTTCATGCTTTCAAACAAAACTTCAATCATTTTAGAGTGCATTGTTTTGCAATGTGGGTATTAAATATTAACCTCACAATGCAAAATCATTGTATCCTTGGTATGTCACATATAGATATATTTATGCTACAATATACAATATTAATATCCATTTTCAAATACACATGTTAAACACATAATTCCAGCAAGGAGTAGTCCATTGATGGATGCAAAACAAAAAGAAGAAATGGAGAAAAGAAAGAAAACAAATTTAATTATCCTCAATTTTTATTGACACCAGCTGCACCAAGGGAGAGGGGATCATGTCATGGTAATGAAAAGTAACAATTGCAAGTGAGAAACTTACACGGAGTTGGGCTCAAAATTTTCACAACCATACAACATCACATGCAAACGATGCACAACATGCAACCATTGAGAAACCAATCCCAATTGCAAGGTGACAACAACCAACTAAGGTCCCAAGCTCCCGGCTATCAACATTTGATTCTTTCTTTTGTTTTTCCATAGTGTTTAGAGGAGTGTAAGTATCTTTTTATTTCTTGGCAACGAGGAAATGCAACATTCACTTTATTTGGGGGTGTGTGGAGGACCACAAGTAGATGATGCATTTCTTCCTTCCCCAAGAAAAGATACTTACACCCATCTTCCCCAGACACGAACCAGGTCATGAGGTTCAGTATGGAGTGGTTGTTTGTCTGAATTTCAACTTCTGCGCACCTACCCTCCTAACCTCTAATAAAGAAGACCTATACTCCTAGACTCATTCCATGGCAAGAATATGTGCATGTGGCTACTCCACTACTTTACCCTAGGGTCAGTTTCATCATTAAATAATTTAAGATGGTGAAGGAAATTTGGTGAAAATATGAAGCTTGTGAGTTGAAAACCATCATAATTATCGCATGCTAAAAATCTGAATAATTTCCCTCCTCATATGACAATATCATAGTAGAACATGGGAAAAATAATAATAAATTACATAAATGAATTAATTTTTTTAAAAAAATATTCATTTTGTCAATGTGGAATCTGGCCCTAGGCTGCATGTACATTCATTCAACCTTTTGAAAAAGACAAGTTCGTAAGCAAAGTGAGCTTCATCTGGAGCAACTTTTTGTGTAGAGGATTAGATAGTGTAACTAAAAGTCGATAGAGCAGGTTCACCGGCAGCAATATAATGATTTGTAAATTATGGGTTTGCATGAAGTTCCAGCTTTTAACAGTGTGAAATTGAGTTTGCACCTTGTAAATATACACATGATACAATGTTCTCTAAAAAGGTTAGTAAAGAATGTTCATGATTGAGTTTGATTTGTCAGCCACGGTCTTCCTTTTTGTTCAATTTTGTGATGTGGTGCAGGTGGCAATCATACATAAGCCCATGGAAACAAAAACATTCTTAAATAATTTTTGGCTACCCAACTTGAACCATGTGTAGTAATGTGGCTATACTTTTAGATATTTTTTGAAAATTTTCAATTCTTATCAATTTTTTAAAAACTTGTTGAGCACCGAAAAAAAAGGGCTGGTCAGTCATAATGACCCATGTGGTGGCATTTAACTGATCCTCTCAATAATTCTTTTTACTATTTCATTTTTTATGAGTGGGTATGGGGAAATAACTTGCACACTATTTTGGATATGGTAAACATGGGTAGAGGTGGTGTAAGGGGTGTGAGTGGGTCTGTTCTTAGACTGACCTTTTCTTTGGAATTTTGGCTTCTTGTTTGCATGTTTACAGCAGCAATTGCACGTGCAGGAGCCGCTTCCATGATGTCACATATTCATGCATTGTCTCCACTTGTTGTGCTGTCATTGCTCTTCATATGACCAGCTGCTGGGCATCATCAGTCTGTTGGGATTCGAGAGGAAGAAAACTAGTGCACGCTTGCAAGAAAGAAAGGAGGAAAGTGTGAAAACAAAAGAATCACCAGACCTGTAAGCTTAACAAAGTACATTTTTGTTTTTTTTTCCATGTTCACTTTAGATACTCTTCAGGTGATTGATGATGATCATGACCATGACAGTGACTAACAAGGAGCTTTCTTCCTTTGTGGCCAATCACACTTCTGAAACTATGAAGTCCCCCTCCTCCAATGCTACTACAATTTGTTTTGGACGGATACCAATTTGCAAATTGTATATATATGCAATGCTTCCATATTAGGAATTTATTGCAGAATATTATTTTCCTGTAGTGATTGTTATTTATTTCTTTGTAGTTATTTGTTGTTGGAATTCAATTTAGTGTGAATGAGGTTTCAACTTTTTTTGTAATGTTTGGAGGATTTATTTTCAAGACGTGTTTATGAAGTCTCATCTTTGATGTGATAAATTCTACAGCATGACATGAGTAATAGAAGCATGATTGACATTTTTCAGTTTTTTCAGTTTTTGTTTTTGAGCTGGTATTGATAATTCTGGCAATAAAGCCTCAACCCTAACCACCAAGGTAGCTGACCATCCCCACAGAGCATGAGGAGAAGAGAGGTCTGGTTGGGATTTGAACTCCCATCATGCTGGCTTAGCAACTTGCAAAGCCACACCCCTTAGTGATTCGGGAAGCCCCCTCATCCTTCGACTTTTGTGGTTTTCATTGTGTGTTTTTGTTGACTTGATTCTTGCATTGTTTGGGGGTGAGTCATACATGTTACTCATGTGTGACTTTGTTGAGTTTTGATAGTGTTAAGAACCGATCTAGTAGTGCAAGATTATCCAAAAGTTCAACTTTGCATCTGATATGCAATGCTCACAAGAAGAAGCAGGTTTTGGGGGTATGGTGTAGCTCATGGGAACATAATGCAATGCCATTAGGCTTAATTAGGTGCACACTATTTATCATATGTAGTTAGTGCTTTATGATTCCTTTGTCACACCATCACTCATCATGCATCCAAAAGAAAAAATGCATGCACAGGCATGTACTGAAGAGATTTGAAAAGAAAAGTCAAATTCAAAAATTGTTGGGAGGGGACCCATGTGTGCAGGGGCACACGTGCACACACACAACACACCACACACACAAAAAGACAATTGGAAGTCCACCCAAAAGGCAAGAGCATGATGAGCTCTTCCTCCTTGCCTACCAGCCTAACAAGATTCTCCCACCCACTTTTGGCTCATCTGTCCCCACCTTCCCATCATCTACTTCTCGTGCATCTTCCCCCCTACCAGCACATACAAGGCTTTCAGGATAGAAAAGAAAAATGCAAGAAAGAGAAAAAGGCACCAACTTTGGCCCTTCATCAATTGTTAGTGTCCTTGTGCCACAAGGACAGAGTCAAGCATCTCCCAGACCTTTCTCTTAACACAGGACCCTGAAACCCCCCCCCCCACACTTTGCCACCCAACAATGGGAATTGGCTACTGAGATAATCTGCAATCAGAGACTGAAAGGAAGTGAATCAAATACAGAAATGATCTGCAATCAGACAGACACCCAAGAGAACTGAATCAAATACAAAACTTATCTGCAATCAGACATGCCCAAGAGAATTGAATCAAATTCAAACATTATCTGCAATCAGACACCCAAAGAGAATTTCATCAAATACAAACATTATCTGCAATCATACACACAAGGTGGAATTGAGTCAAATACCAGCATTATCTGCAATCAGACACCTCAAGGCCACTCGGAATCCAAAGTTATCAGCAATCAGATGCCCAAGAATTTGAATCTGAAATCATCTGCAATCAGACATCCCAGGGAACAGGAATTGAGTTGAACAGCACATTATCTGCAATCACACAAAAACCAGAAAATTCCAAAGAACCTGTCACTCTTTTCTCTTCTCAAAATTCTGTGACAAGAATCTATACAGACTTCCTCAATGTACAGAACTCACTTTTGAGCCTGGATTGGAAGTGGTGGTGATGGGTCAAGCCCTCCAGACATAAAAATCACCAAAATGGAGCCACTGCACAAGTAAGTAGTCACCATTCAGTGAAGGATTAGACGTTGTACTTAGATCAGACATTTCATGGTAATTAGAATGCAAGCAATTGGATCAGGAACAAACCTTCAACCCTAATCAAAACGATCCAATCAACAAGAGTGAAAGATTTGAGAGCTTTGGTACTCTCGATTATCATATCATCACCAATCAAGCTGCAAGATCACGATGAGGATGAAATGAATGTGAGGGTTAAGTTTCCTTGCAAAACATACAGTATCCTGAGCATTTGTCTGTAGGAAAAGCTTGCCAACCCAAATAATAGCACAGACAATTACAGTTATGAAGTAAAACATGGCATTCTAGACTACACCAAAGCATGTGTGTGACAAGAACCTGTAGAGAAAAACAAAAATCATGATCAGGTTGGGGAAGTTCAAATGAGATCAGAATCACAAGCCACATAGAAAATCTTGAAGCCAAGAACCAAAAAGAAAGAAAGAAAGGGTTTTCAATATATCTTCACTGCCACATTGAAATTACCAATCCTAGCATATTACTGAATGCTCAGAATTCATGAGGACTATTGTTCTTCCTGGAGGCTAAGATTGTAAGCAAGAAGAACGGTACAGAAATGATCCTGGTCGATCAGATTACAACCAACCTGACTGTCATATTCCGTCCATAAACTAACTAAACCTGCTCCAAGCGCCAGGTTTCTTTTTGATCTGGCTTTATTGCATGACAACACAAACAATTATGTAAATTTTTGAAAGTGTACAAGTAAATAGTCTTCTCTTCTGAAGCCCATTGACATCCCCACTGTTTGTAACTATGTTACACTTGAGAGAAAAACACTCACACTGTGCCCAAGTGGCAAGTACACTACAGACTCAACAACCCTGTACAACAACATCATTCCCCATAATCTAGTTGTTTCGATACGAAGAAGCAGAGAGAAATATCATCATTGATCTGACGATGTACAAGAGCCGCAAGATAAAGTTTGCATTGGGCAAAACCGTTCCCAAATTTGCAGCAGCAGCAGCAGCAGCAGCAGAAATCCAATGCCCTAATTTTGTTAGGGCCCCGGCGCAGCCACCATTGCATGAAAGCTGCAACGGTAGTGATTGTGTGAGAGTTCTCTAATTCCTGCTCTAATAGAATTCCCGCAACTTGGGTGCATTCCAGATTGCTACCACAGGAAAGTTCTCCATCCTCCAAAGCTTCTAAACCTTTTTCAACAAGACTATGCAGCAGCACCAGCAGCATCAACCCCACTGGGAAACGAACTGATTCGAGGTTGAAACAATTGGGAGTTGAAGCATGTTTTGAATGTGGATCAGAGCTACTTGTTGCACATTTCAACAATGTATCTTGACACTAATCAAACCCTAAGAGTGTGTGAAGAGAAGAAGAACCGGATCACAACTTTGTAGACAAATGATCTTCTTCTTCTTCTTCTTAATCTTCTCACAGGGGAGCCCTGTGAGGGATCCCTTTTCGTCTCTTGCAGCCTGCTCGAAGGGAAGTGTTAGGTGGAGGTGTCCTTGGTGACATTATATCTGTGAGAAGATGTTGAGAAATGGGAGAGGACCTGCCGTTGCTCCACCTGAGGTGAGGAGGAAGACGAGTGCCGTCGTTGAGAACTCTCTCTGATTGCTGCTGCTGCAGCGACTGCAGCTCTGACGACGACGATCGTACAAAGCCTAACTCCTTGTATGCTTGGATCTCGTCTGATGGTTCCCGGTACAGAGAAGATGCAGCAGCATGATGATCCTGAGTTTCTGATGATCCGAAAGGGAATGTTGCCGTATCCGTTGTTCGTAGCTGTGAAACCTTCTTTGAGCGCATCGGCTTCTTGACGTAAGAAGACGAATCCTCCTCGGACTCGTCTGAGCTTAGTCCAAGCGCACTTAGACCACCACCTTGCGACGTCACTCTTGGTTGCACAACAAATGACATATCTCCATGCCTCTTTATTCCTCGCAGCTGTGCACCACGACACAAACAATCAAGCAAGTCTGATGAGAGGTTTTGTCCTTATCGAGTTCGGCAAAAGCTCTGGTACAAGAGAACAGCAAAATCTCCCCTCCTCACAGACATTGCAGGAAGGTTGTGGAGATCTGGTGGTCTCGAGCGGACGACAGTCAGAACTGTTTGTGAATCGCAACGGTATAGTAGTACCTTACAACCAAGGGAACAGAAGCGGAACGTGTCCAACAAGCTGCGCTCACAAGACTCGCAGGTGTTGGTGACGCCTTTGGCCGGTCTTGGTTGCGGCCGTTCATTCAGAAACACTACGCGCGCGCTGTTGATGATGTAAGTCTGCACGCCTGTGATGTCCAGCACCTTCTGGATCTCGGAAACTCGGATCACATCGTGGTAGGACGAACGTCGAATCTGCATGCACAGCTCCAGAGGTACACGGCCACAAAGTTAGAAGACTTGCTGCTCATGCACATCAGAACAAAGTCTATTTTGTTTTCTCAAGCATGCATGCGTGCAGATCTGCTGTTTGGAGGCATCTGTAGAAGGAGGAGGAGTTGGAGGTGGTTCTTCAGAGTCCTGACCTGCACCACATGGTGGTCCTTATGTTGCGGGAGGCAGAGCGAGCAAATCCCGCCACGCTCCGTGCACTCCAGACAGAAGAGATTGCATTCGCATTTGTGCGAGTACATGCCGTGAATTTGACACGAAGAGAAGAAACTCGTCGCCAGCAATGGCTTCAGCCACCGCGGCTCCACTGTTGGATTGTCGCCGTCTCCTTCTCGAATCCTTATAGGACCTCCCTGTCAATGCAGGAAAACACGATTCAATGAAGCTCTAGCATCAACTCGCATGGCGCCTGGAGCAGGAGATTCAGAGCCCCAGATGATCAGAACGGTTTACAACTATCTTCTTCATACAAGCATCAGAATACATCTGGCTCGATCTGGCTCCTAGTCGACATTGTCAAAGGTCTTGCTAGATCTAGATAACACTGCGCGAGATGATCCTACAAAATGCCGCAATACGAGTGTGGTGTCTTACAGACCGATCAAGCGGAAACTCTTACCATCGCTTTGATTCTTCTAGCCTTGGCAGGACTAGAAGAAGCTTGCAGTTGCACAGACTTGATCGCCAGCTCTTCTTTCTGCGCCAGAATCTGTGGTATTATATGATCTGCTCAAATCAACAAAGCGCGCGGCTTCCAAAACGAGTCCTATACCGGTTTGAACAAGGGAACAAGATTTCTCTTTCAACTCTTCGCAAGTCTTCACTGGTAAACCTCCAGATTGCAGCGCTTTGCAGCCGGCAGGTTTCAGATCCTCGGATATCTGCAATGGCCGAATCACAAAGCATGCAAATTATTATTGTTCAACGTGAGGAACTCTAGCTTGTAGCACACTTAGCGTCGACAGGAACACGAAGCAAAGATACATATAATATCATGGCATTCAATGCCATTTTCTCTTCAAACCACTAGTTTCCGCACATTCTCTGCCATGATAATGCTCACGAGTGATGATCTCAAACACAACAAATCTGTCTTCAAACCCCTGTGCTGGTAGTAAACTTAGAATCAGCATTGAATTCTCGTCACAGAACTGAGTGCGAACATAAGAAGAAGCACCTCAATCAATGCTGTTCAGAATCAGCAAGCATCTCATTCTACTCACATTGTAGTCTGGAAATCCCGGGGAAAAGAAAAAAGAAGAAGATGAAGAAAAACTAAGCAATGGACCAGGTATTATGCTCTCAAAAAACTGCTTACTGTTTCAATGCACAAAAGGAAAGCCAACTGAAAAACTCCACCAGCAAATGTGCCTTGCAATGCTTTTTCCAGCCGGACGACACCGCGAGACACACACACAGACACTCGATCAGTAATAAGTCTCTCAGCTTCTTCCTCCTCAATGCGCTTCCTTCAAAGATTTCGTTGCCTTGTATGTATAGCAACTCCAAGGCACTCCAATTGCACAATATATTACTGATAAATTCTCCTCGTGACGAGTAGGAGTCACGTCCTCCTCCTCTGGACAACAGCAACGATAAACTAAGTCTCTTCCTCAAAAATCAATGGATAAGACTATCTTCTCCTCCTCCGGCTCCTTCTTGAACCAAATACTTGCAAGCGAGATTTTATTTCTTCCTCGTTTTCACCAGGTCCTCCTGCATGTTCTTCCTCCTCCTCCTCCTCGTCGGACTCCGGCTTCTTCTTCTTCTTCGTCCTTTGAGGTGCAATGCACGTTGTCGCAAAACAAGATTCTTTTCGTAAACAACTCAGCACCAGCGAGATTCTTCGAAATGCACCGCAACTTTCTCCGCACAGGAAAAGAAAAAAATAAAAAATAAGTGAAAAATTACACTAATATTCGAAAAAACCTAACACTCGCAAACATATCCACTACGACGAAGACAAACGGGAAATTCTTATTCTGCGCCGATCAAAGCTCTCGTCTCCCTCCTCCTCCTTCGCGTTGCGTCTGCTGGCTTGCTTGCGCCCTTGAGCGCGCGGCGTGCGTAATTGTTCCTCTTTTCCTGAGGAAATAAAGGGACCCCCGGGGGGGAAGGGGGGGGGGGCTAAGGGAAAGGGAATAGTTAATAGCGTGCAGTAGTTTTCAACCCCATGTGCCAAGTCAAAACTGGTGGGGTATATTTATTTATTTATTTATTTATTTGAAGATATTAATTTTAATAATAAGAGTGGGTAAGAGTGGGCCAGGTTTTATGTACGGCCACCAATACTATTGTTTTTTTTCCCCACCCCCTTTTTATAAAAATTTTAAAAGTGGGGGAAGGGGGGGTGGAAGGGTGGTTTATTTTGACTCTTGCACTCCAAGGGACCCCCTCACCATCCAGTTGGGTGAACCCGGACCTATATTGGTACCATGGTAAAATCCATTGTTGGGTGGTTACCCGGTTTCGTGGGTTGGAACCAGAGGTTACTGAATCAGAATTGGGTGTTATCTTTTGGAATTGGTTCTAGAACTCGAACCAATCTTTATTTTATTTTTTGTTTTAAACAACCGGACCTGGAACCGAATGCTTGTTCCTTTTACATGTGGGACTGGAACCGTAACCAATATTTTGACCCAAAAAAAAAAAAGAAAAAAAAAGACTACAGCCGAGGTTAACCGGATGTTAATCATTTGTTTCCAGTCTGGTTTACCTGGAATTGGGATTGATTTTCATATCCAGAATTAGAACCCAAATCAAAATTATTATTTTTCAAAAACTAGACACAAAAATAGAACCAAATCAATTTTTTTTGAAGAACCGAAATTGGAACTGGAACCATTTGGAATTTATTTAATTTAATTGGAACCAGAAGTTCTTCATAAAAGTTTAAAACCGCCCAAGGTTAAAAGAGCCAGTCTTATAACTAAATCAGGGTCAAGAGCCCAAATTTTAACATTTCAGGGGTTGAGTATAGGGGACAAGGGCCAGGGTGAACCAGCACCCACTCTTGGTAGTACCTTCACCCTTTTTAAGTGAGGCCTCTTAGTGGCCATATTAAGCAGAACAATTTGAAATCAGAGACCCTGATTTAGTCTAAGCATGTGATATTCGTAATATTTAGAAATAATTTAAATCGTATGTTGAGATTTTTATCATGGTACATACTACCAAGGGAGGTGCTGGTTGACCGAAGGCCCTCCAAAGAGGGCCTCACTCAAGAAGGAGAAGGTGCCAATGTGGGGTGCATTCTTGCCCTGGCCAGGGATTGCGGGGGACTTTGGTGTATTAGAAGAAAATGTTAGAAAAGTAGGTGGATGATTCACTATTTGGTAGGAAAAAAATGGAGAAAAAGTCTATGGATGACTAACACTTTGGGTAGGAAAAAAAACGTGTAGAAGAAGTCAATGAATGACTATTTGGCATTTGGGAATGGTTTTTAGAGGACGAGGAAGATTATTACCATACCAACTTGGCAGCTTCTACACTGATTATATTATTTTCAAAAATGTTGAATTTTATTTTTCATATTATATGTATATATATGTACAATTTTTTTTACAACTTTTTTTTCAAATCAAAAATATTGAGAAGGAAAATAGAGAATCTTTTAGAAATTTTAGAAGTAGTCTTTTTTTCAATATGTAATATTGAAAAACAAAATAATTAATCAATGCTGAAATCTTTAACTTGCTATGGTTATTGTTTTGTTTTCAATTTTGTGATGGGGTTTGCATCCATGGTAGTTGATTGATGCATGAGACTCTCTTGGAGAGGTGGCATTTTAAGAAAATGAGAAATGGGTATGGCACATTTATTGGCACATAATTAATAAATGTTTTCTTGACCTAACTTCTTGTGCAAAAAGACCCTAAACCTTTTGTTGACCCCAACAGTGTAAATTTAGTATGAACTTCTCTATCTTTGGGGTGAGGGATTTACAAGGTGGGTCATCCATTTATGTTCTTACATTGGAAGTTGGGTGGTGGATCATTTCTCCAAAGCAATTACCCATTCTCCACACTTTCATGGACACAAAACCACTTGTTCTATTCAGCAACGTGCTCTTGAGCAACATAAGGGTAGTCGAACCAATGATCAATACATGCCATTTGTTAGTTGTTACACCCACTTGTTGTAGCCAATGTTGACTACACTGATGTAATATTTACCCTCAACTCTCAACTTGTGGTTGCCAACCAGTACAAGCTTGCCACAAAGGAGCCAATGCCTTGAAGCCCGTTACAACTTACAAGCAGCTTTATCTACCTTACACAATGAAACCATATTTAGAGTTGTGTGGCCAAAAAACATTTGAGAAAACTTTATTCAAATTTTTCTTTTTATTATATTCCCTCATTTTTTGGTCCTTTGGAGTGGTGTATCATGTTCTTTATGTTTTTAGGAGTCATGTTGTCACTTTGGCCACCATTGCAAGCAAATGGCTCATCAGGCTTGCCAGCCAGCAAGTGTATAGCCTCATGGTGTGTGTGTTGGGGTGTGTGTGTGTTTCGGTTTTCCTTTGTCTTTGTCTTTCTCACAAGCCATAGACTCCCATGTGACAAAATCTCTTTTTCCCCCTTTTTTGGCAAAAAAGGATGCGGGACCTTTATATCCCAAATCACTACAGAAAAGAGGTACCTAGTCTCCCCCCACTAAGTGATGCCCACGGGACATCATACCAATGAATGAAACATGGCTTTTCCCTGTGCTGAACTGTGGACTGGACTTCTTTGCTGGTCCAACTTATGACTTGTGAACAAATTGGTAATGAAATCATGTCAAACTTGTGCAATAAAATATAACAAAATTTGTGGAAATTGAATTTTTTTGGACAAAACAGAACAATCTTGGATGAACCTATGTTATAGACCCTATGGAAAGACCAATTCCCATCCAAGTCCTCTCATGACTCAATGGGGAGCTAGGTATTTTTTTCAGTTTTTTCTTGGGATCACAAAATAAACCATTTCACCTTTTGTGTGTGAATGGGGAGATCGGACATGTTCAGCATGCTTTCACCAAAGGCATGTTCAACAAGGTTGAGATGTGTCAAATTGCAAAAATTTATTAGGGATATGAACCCCTGTAAGGCTAGACAAACTTCCCATAATTTTTTTTCACAAACCTCAAATGTCATCAAACTTGTCTAACAACTTTGACCTCGTGATGATGGTCTCTAGTCATTTACTTCTACTTAAGAAAGTGGCTCAATTTGGATAACACAACTCAAACCTAATGTCAAGACATACAACTTTTTGACTATCGTTTAAAAGCACGGCCGCCCCTAATCCTTTGCGTATACACTGACTTCAATTTCAATTTTAAACAATTGTTATAAAAAAGCGCTATAAAGAATCTTTCATTTTATTTTTGACTTTGATCCCATTACAAGATGAAAATATTCTTATAACATTCAAAGCCGTAGTTTGCAAAACTACTGAATTAATAAGTACTCCACAGCCCACAAGGAAATGCTTCAAGAACAATGTACTTAGAAGAAAGTGAAAGGAACTAGGAATAGAAACTCTGGAGATCCAATGCAATGAGCTAAGCCTAGGTGGATTTGAACCAAATGGAAAGCCAAAGCCACAGAGTCTCTTTGGGGAGTGGCCAAAGTCCAAACTTGTGATCAAAGTAACTCATCACCCCAAAAACAACCCAAATAATAATAGTAATACCCTCCTTGGTGCACCCTAGAAATAATGAATATTAAGAAATTACACTTAAAATATGTCTAATATTTTTCTTCCCTTTGTCTCTGCTTTCACTCCTCCTAATGTAAACAGTGATTTTTCCCTGACAAATTTTGTCATTGTTTCAAAAGAATAAAAATGGGAAATGTCTGAATAAATGTGCTTTTCTAGTGTAAATTTGAGTAATTTTGCTAATCTGTGGGAAAAAATTCTCCAATTTTTATATCAAAAATTTGGAAAATAATAATAATAATAATAATAAAATCCAATGACTGTAAATGGCAACAATTACAACAAAATCTCATGTAAAGGGGGAATTTTTTTAATTACGCGACTACCTAATGAAATTGAAAATTTACTCAATCGAACTGACGATGCAAGGCCCACTTGAGGTGCGTTAGTGCAAGTGGGACGTGGTCACAACTGTCGTCATCGTCACCGGGGCTTTGGGTTCACGGACATTGGATACCGGTCTCCCCCCCCCCACATGCGGTCCCTCATTGTTAACCGCGTTTATAGGCTCCACTCAACAAGCCTCACCCTTTTTTTTTAATTAGGTTATTCTGCGACACGCTCATAGGTGCCACTCTGTCCAAACCTACTACTGATGGCGGCGACGGTGGCGGCGGTGGCACTCTTTTTTTTTCCCCCTTTTCTTTTCCCCTTTTCCTCCTTATTTTATTTTCGTAAGTTGGAAACATCATGCCATCTCTGCTGTTGGTTGCTTGGTCGTTTGTCCGGAAAAAAAAACAGTTTTAAAAAAAATAATTATTGGAAAAAAAGATTTTTGGATCACTGCATTGACCAAGCGAATTTCCCATGTCCACTGCATGCGGTCAGCATTTTCGTTCTGGTTAGTGAGACTTGTAGTTGTCACCCACCCTCAAGATTTTCCTTTTTCCCCTTTCAAAACATAAAATCAAATCCCTTGCCCAAAACTTGATGCTTATCTTTTAATCTACCATTGGATCTGGGTGTATTCCAGTGTGGGCCAGTTATTTCTTTTTTTCAATAACCACCGGGTAGGATTTTTTAATTTATTTTTGGGGTATCACATAGGTTATCAATATCAATATCAAAAAAGTAGGTGTCAAGTAAGTTATGAAATAATCAGTTAATAACCATTTAGGTAACATGTCAATTATACATTGGTTATAGGGTTTTTATTTTTTAATCAGTTTTTAAAAAATAAATTGGAATTAGTGTTTAAAGATTCATAACCTACCTAGATGATAAATCAATTCATCCAAATAGGTTATTAGATTTTGAAAATTCAATACCCAAGCAAATATCAAATTAATCAATTATTTTTAAAATCAGGAACTAGTTGGGAGGTTTTCAATAATTGGCTTGATAACCGGGTCAAAACTCAATAACTGGCCAACTCTAGTGTGTACCAGTGTTGTGCGGTTATTTAAATCTGTCAAAATTATGGATGGAAATAATGGATAACAACCGTGGTTATATTTCAAAACTTTTTATTGGATTTTGTGAAAACCACGGTTATGAATCCTAAGAACCACCCTAATCATCATTGGGGTCTTTTCTTATAATTCATGATAACTGCCCAATATTGGTGTATACGTGCAAAGTTATACACATTATAATAAAAAACTATTTTTTGTAATTTTCATTTCAGATAGAAAAATACACATTAATATTGTTAATATGATAATTATTTATCTTTATAATTATTTCATAAAATGTGTTTAATAATCTCAAAAATAATTTGGCATTGTTCTATATATTAAGATACGTATTTGTTTGTTTGTTTTTTTGGATGTAATCATGCGATAACTGTCCCAAACTGTGGGGCCCTGCCCTCACATTGCTTTTCGTACGAATGGAAAAGCACTTGACAAGATGGGCAATTTTTGGACCAATGGAGAAAAATTCATTGGATTTAGAGTGATTTTCCTTTTTTGAAAATTAACTAAAAACTACATATGATTTTTTCATGAAGAACTCTCAGGTTAAGGCCACTTCTATTGGAATACTGTTGAGATGGGTGACCTTATAGGAGGCTTAATATACTTTTGCAGCACAGGGCCCACTAGTTTCCATGAAAACCTTCTACCCTCCAGAGTTTGAAAATATTATTTGCTTTTGCAGGTGGGTCGCAGGCTCTATGTTCACAGTTATCTCTATGTATTTGTATCTGTATCAAAATTTCACAATGGTAGGTCACCGATTGCAAGAATATTTTCATCTACTTACTATACAATAGGCAATAAGTTATTAATAACTAAGGGTGGGTTATAAATTGTGTTTTTGGCCTTGCCTATCAAGGCAAGGATACTGTGTTTAGATTCATTATAGAGTACAGGAGCTTAAGGGATTTTGGCCCCTAAGTCGTAGGTCTATTTTCATATGAGGATTTTTGAAAGATGATATTTTGGCTTGTGTTGAAACTTGAGATTAGTTATAGAGTTATGATATCTTGGAGGATTTTGGTTTCTCTTAGAGGATTTTTTTTAAAGATTATATTTTTGCATGGTTTCAATATTTGAATTTCCATAATTCTTCTTTTGCATTAAGATACTTTTTGATGTAATTGGCAAGGCCACAGTGTGACACACCCCTTGTTTTTTTGGGGATTATTATGTACGTTAACAAAATTAGGGGAAAAGCAAGGAGTACATCAATTGTACATGACTTTTCCTCCAATCATGACACAATGATATGAAGTCACTAAGGGAACGAGAGATCCACAAAAGTGTTGATTGCTATCTATCAATCCCAAAAAAGTGGCCCAATATCATCCCTTTAAAGATTCTCATGTTACATACTAGTGAGATGCCATGAATTTACTTTTATTCATCTTCAAAATTCTATGCACTTAGGGGCATAAAATTAGAGCATATACAACCCAACCCATTACAAGTTACAACTTGGAAGTTAATAATCACTTCTATTCTAAAAATTAATGAACATAATTTTCCACACACTTAATCACCATAATTCCCATGTTATGACATCTCATATATGTGAACTTTAGGTTTAATCATTTAATACCCATTCTGAACTTCACATGTCATATCTTTAGGCTTAAATTACTCATTTGTAATTTAAATTTCAAGGTTCACTCCCCAAGTATGAAGAATTAGTGTATCTATCAGTGTTTTGTGGTTCTCTCTTTTTCAAGAAAGAACCCATCTCTAAGCACTCCAAGAGAATGTGATTTTTCTCACACAAAAGATGTCAGCTCATGACAAATGTGTGCACTGTGAGATAAACTCTGTTATTTCACTCATTACAATGTACAATATGTGATGTTTATTGTGGCATGTATTACATTAAAATGGCAATTTGACATGAGTAGTGATTTTTTTGCCAAATTTTTTATGTACCCCAAGTGATGATCATACAAAAAAAACAGTTAAGCAAATTTGACTGCATACCATATATGAAAGTAAATATACTTAGCTAAGTAATGGAAATTATCAATAAATCTGAGAAGCACAGGAAAAAATTGTAATCTGGTGAATTTGGGCCATTTTTTTCATGAAAAAACCTTTGCATAGATTGAAATCGTATTTTCCAGGTTAAAATTTGGCAAAAATTCGCAAGTCTAAAAATCACTGGACATGAGGCAATAGCACTTATTAAGTGTATGAAAATGCCACTTTCTCGTGTAATGAACCCTAACTAATGGTTCTCAAAACATCAAAGGACTAGTCTTGGAATCACAGTTTTATAAGAAAATGCCACATTCTTGTGTAATGAACCCTAACTAATGGTTCTCAAAACATCAAAGGACTAGTCTTGGAATCACAGTTCTAAAAAAATCAAAGAACTAGTCAAAGAACCTTCCTAGATTGCCAGTTCATGGTTCTTTGAGGAAACTTACTAGTTTTAGCTCTTTGATATTTTTCAAAAACCAGTAATTTTTTCTAAAATTTTGAAAAAAAACCAGTAACGAGGGGTTCTTTGATTTTGATTTTTTTTTTTCCAAAAACCCAATACCTGAGGTCAGAACAAAATCAAAGAAGCACCCAGAACTGGTATCTAGCAAGACATTACCCCCATAAGCAAATACAATTATAATATATCCACCACAAATTACAACATGTTCGGAAACTATATCCCATAACCTACTGTGATAAGGTTCTCAACCTTCTGATTCACCAAGTATAACCCTGTTGGCTGCCTTCCTATTCTGTGCACAATCACCTAGACAAAACATTGGATATGAGTTTCCATTCATTGGGAAGAGTATTACATGACTTTTCATCCATATGTAGGAGGGTTACATGACTTTTCAATGCCTATGTAGGAGGGTTACATGACTTTTCATCCAGTAGGGTTATGCTGTCACTCTTGAACCTCTGAACGGTAGGTTATTTCCACTAACCAACCTCTGAAATGGTAGGGTATGTCTAGTAACTGGCTTAACTGGCTCAAAGGTCGTCCGTTACCAGAAATACCTTGGCTCAAATGGTAGGTTATGTCTAGTAACTGGCTCAAGGTCGCCAGTTACCGGAGATACCGTGGACGTTATCATGCCTCAGCTATTTCCAGCAACCGAGTCCATATATGCTGGTCAGAAGCCTCGGCTGTTTCCGGTACTGTTTCCGGTAATCGACAACCTTTCTCGCTGGTTGCCTAGTCCATATAAGCTTGCTAGAAGCCTCGGCTGTTTTCGGTAACCAGAAGACCTATCTCACTGGTTACCTTAGTCCATATATCTTGCCAGATCATGTTCCTCATGTTGTTCTCACAGTTCCCATGCGTCCTCCAAGGTTGGGCACAAAAAAGAACTGGTTTTACAGCGAAATCTCCAGTGCAAAAGAGTAACAAACGGACTGCTGTGCAAGTCCCAGCAGGCAGCGCTTGATCTTCGGCAACAAGCTAGTCGGTAATAGCGCAGCGAAACAGCCAGTGCCAGCGGTCCCCGATGCACCGGATTCGAGAGCAGTTCCGTTGCTTGGCATGAATAGTAAGTAGGAAGTCAGTTGCGGCACTGGAGGAAACGCGTGTGCCTCCCTTTGCCAGGCTGCCTTCCCACACCCAGTGGGTGCTTGCCTCCCGTAGGAACCGGGGTCTGGCAATCAGATCACCAGTCGGCATCTTCTGGTTGCATTTTTATTTTGTATTTACTTACAGAAATTGAAGAAGCGCGGTTGGGGAGGGGAGGAGTCTGGCTGGCTGGCTGGCTGCTTGCTGCAAGAGCAGATTTGGATTTCGGAAACCAGCGAGAGACTGGCAACGAAGAACTTGAGCGTGTGCTGAGAGACTAAAGAAGCAGGCTTTTCACATCTGCAAAGTCACCTTGTCTTTGGGCCCTAGTTACTCCCTGTTTCAATTTGAGTGTAGCGCTGCTGTAGAAAGTGGGCAAAACTGGGCATCAGTTCACAAGATTTGCAGGAATTTATATTGACATGCCTTGATTTAATAATGAAGAATATGAGCAGCAGCAGTGAAAGGCCAGGTAAAAGCAAACACAAAAATTGGGGTGAAACTCCTGTGAGGATCAATTTTAGGTGAGAAATCCAGTTTGTTCCTCTCTTTTTTGCCCTGTGTACTATTTTCATCCTGACTTTTGATTTTGTCCCTAGTTTTGGCACAAGTGGGGCTCAATTCACCCAGTTGGAGTACTTCACACTTAAGTCTGGAACATAATCATACATTCGTTTATTTTGGGTTGAAGGCCACTAAGAAAAATGGAGAATTTGAAAGTTGAAAATTTCATGAATATGTTCATGAAATTTTCAACTTTCAATGAGCTAGATGTGTAACAGCAAAACCTCTTAGAATTTTTGTATTGTAACTGGAGGGCATGTTATAGTGCACAATTATTCCTTTGCCTTGTGAGTGGGCAATCTATTTTCACAACAAGATTTATGAAAAATGTAGAGCCATCACTCTTTGAATGTTGAATCAATTTTTCCATAGCACAAAGCTCACAAGTGAGGAGCATTACAAAAATTGTGCTCACGTTATGGTTGCCTTGCATCCTGATTTCAATCATGCCCTCACCTTCAGGCTTTACATGTAATAAACTCTGAAATGTATTTGGAGGGCATATTATATGCATGAATGTCCCTCATACTAAAGAGGAGGGATCATATGCATATTCCTTAAGAGTGGGAAGGAAACTATTCCTACTTATAGATGTAAGTTCCCTCCACTCTTCAAGGGTAGCATGAAAACCCTCCTTCCTCCCACCCCTGCCCCATGCCTCCTGATTTACATATGTTTAGGTTCAAGATAAAGTTTGCCTTGTGTTTTAAAATGGGGAAAGCACACTAATGAGGCACATTAGGCCAGACTCGGCTACCACCTTGTCCTAGGCACCTTATTGGGGGGGGGGGGGCGGGGGCTTTCCCCTATCCCTCTACGTCTCCTTTTGGGGAATGCCAGGCGGAACCGTTAAACTACGCAACCAAATGCCAGCATTCATTTCTTTTTG